>ERZ1031719.1-NODE-1-length-211886-cov-11.796257_pt1 | contig 211886 bp, 179 predicted proteins | sample MGYA00516702_ERZ1031719 | MGnify/ENA primary metagenome ERZ1031719 (study PRJEB33719, sample SAMN04261227) | wastewater metagenome | biome: rural village; feature: human; material: feces | host: Homo sapiens | place: El Salvador | collected 2013-01-07 ...
CCAAAAAGACTACAAAGTAGATTGCAGTAAAAATACCTATGGTAATCAGGTCTTTCGCCTGCAATTTAGAAGATTGTTGATTCATAAATATACCTCCTAGATTAGTTTTGTCTAACCTATTATATACTTTTCAATTTTTCATTTCCACTCCAAAAAGCTCATTTATGCTCCATTTGGTTTTATTTTTACTTTGTTACCTTTGAAAAGAGATCTTCTACATTAACTACATCCTGTAAAAAAGCACATCTCTTTTCATAAGTACCTAGTAGAATACTTTGTGCAATTACACCAGCCACTTTTCCGCTTAAAAAATTCCAGTCCTCATTGAAGACAAGTTCTATGCTTTTCTGTTCATTAATTATTGCCTTCAAAATCGTATAACATTGGTCTTTCTCCTGTTCATTTATGTACAAGTCATACAGTTCCTGAATAACATTTCCTTCTGCTTTTTTGTCCCCCTTGATTTGTGAATACTTAGCATATAGGCACAAAATTTCTTTAAGCATTATTTCATCCTTATAACTGTTATAAAAGTACACTTTAGGTATTTTTTCTTTTATCGACATCTTTAGAAATTTTTCGCTCACAATAGGAATTCCTATAAATTCTTTACCACTCCTTTCTGACTTCCATCTACTTATAGGATTTCCACATATCTTTTCACATTTTCCATTCTTTACATAGCAGCGACTATATGAAACGTCTGAATATATACTATTTAATATATCCATTATTGCATTTTTAGAAAATACTCCATTTCCTCCAAAAAAAATTTTAAGTTCCTCTATCTTCTCTCCAAAAACAGCTTTTGCATATCCAATCATGCATTCTGTTAATCCTGGGTATACCCCAGCACCTAGTACACAAGTTATACTTTTTTGATTTTCATATAGTAAACTTTTTATACCTGCAAACAGTTTGTCATCACCGGCTACATCTACATATGGTAAATCTTTTTCTATACACCTCTGTACTATCCGTTCCTGAATCTCTGATGAAGGTCCAGCACAATTAACTATTACTGATACATCTTCACAAAACGCACACAGCTCCTTGTTGTCATACACATTAACCTTTTTTAGTTTTACTCTTTCTTTATAGATTTGTGGTATATGAGGTTTTTTGCTAAAATATCCTACAACAATCTGAAAGTCTGTATTTTTCAATAAATATGTAACTGCACCGTTCCCTACATTTCCTGCTCCTCCAATAATAGCTATTACTTCTTTAATCATAATTGTTCTCCTCTAAAGGTATTGCAAGAATTTTACCTACTTCTTCCGCATTACGTTTCTCAGTTAGGCAGGTTGTATGATTACCATGTATCTTTATCACTTCAAATTTACCAACACATATTTTTTTCCAATATTCTATATTCTCTTCCTGACCGGTCTGAAAGAAAATATTCGGTGTTTCCGCCATTAAGAATCTCGTTTTCCCAGAATAATGTGTTAGCTTAAAATTTGATGCGAATATCGAAATCCTATACATCAAAAATACATCCCATAAGAACTCTTTCGTTTCATTAGTTTTTGCATTTTTCATATAATACTCAAATCTTTGACGCACTGGAATTTCTTCTAATTCACTAATCCACTTATTAACCTGAATAAATTCATTATTTTCTAAAAATTTATGAATCTCATGTGGAATATTACTATTGTTCATTTTTATAATATGCAAAATCGCATTTATAACCTGCTGATCATCTATTTCAGGATTTACTACCGAATAATTAATGCTCATAATCCATAAATAGATTAATTCAATAATAATTTCATTTTCTACATTAAAAGGAATTGCATAGGTATCTATAAGTGTCACATCAATAATCTCTACACCTTCAGTTTCCAAAATTTTTGCGACTTCCAATGCAATTGCCCCGCCTAAACAATATCCTGCAATTTGTATCTTTTTAACATTACATGACAGAATTTCTTCTGCGTACCGTTTTGCTAATATATTTACAAGTCTATCTGGTGGTAACGCACAATATTCTTCTACATTTTTAAGAGATATAACGGCAACACTTCCTTTATGTTGTTTCCGTAAAATCTCTACTAAATTTCTATACTGTATTGAATGCCCCGCCGCTGAATGAAATAAAGCACGAAAAACACCTGGTTCCTGAGAATAATATGTTGTCATTTTTTCTGTACTTTCCTTGACATTCTCGTTAATAATGTTTTCAATATTTTCTGCCATCATATTTATAGTAGGATTTGATAAAATATTTTGCAAAACAAAATCAAAACTCAGTTCATTATTTGGCATTGCTCCCGTATAAAGATCTCGTATCTTCCCTGCCGCCTGAGCTATAAGTAGAGAATTAGCACCGTATTCATACACATTTGATTCTACTTCGATATGTTCTACTTTTAAGGTTTCCTGCCAAATGCTCCTTATCCTTTCAGCTAATTCTCCATTTCCTAACGTATTTCTTTTCTTTCTATTGATTTTTGTCGGCATACCAATTTTCCATTTAGCAATTGCTTTTCTATTCACTTTTCCATTTTCAGTCAGCGGCAACCTATCAACTACTTGTACAGTAGCTGGAATCATATATTCGGGAATTTTTTTTCTTAATTCATGAAGAAATTGTTCAATTATAATATTACTTTTTGTCCTTTTAACCTCCTTCATTTTCCTTTCTCTACTATTTAGTAAAAAAATAATTCCTTTAGGTCGTACCAATTCTTCTAACGTTTCTTCTGATTTGAGATTTTCCCTACAATCAACAATAATTTGGTATGAATTTGGGTGCAGACCAATTTCTCTGTAATTCTGTATGTCTTTCCAGAAGATTATGGGTACATCTAAATTTTCTATTTCAGTTACTGCTATGTTGTCTATCTCATTCCCCATAACTACAAAATCATATGCACACGTTTCTAAACTTATTGCCTCTTTTACTGCTTGTGCAACAGAATTTTCATCACACAGCACCATAGCTCTAAAATATGCTTTGTCTTTTTGCCTTTTAATCTCTTCTTCAATTGCGTTCTTTATTTCAAAAACCGTTTCATAACCTCTTTCAATACATTCTAATCCTTCCTCTTGTTTTGTTGCTGTAAGTACTATTGACACTTGCTTTTTATCGTTCTCTAAGTTTTCTACAAATGCACATGTGCCTTCAACTCCCTTGCAGGTAGAAGCCATATTTTCGATTTCTCCTAATTCAATTCTATATCCATTTACCTTAACCTGAGAATCTTTCCTTCCTATAAACTCAATTTCCCCATTTGGCATATACCTTCCAAGATCTCCCGTCTTATACAACCTCTCGCCACTCTCCGGATGATATATAAAGCTTTCTCTTGTTTTTTCTTTATTGCTGACATATTCAAGAGCTAACCCTTTTCCTGCAATATATAGTTCACCTGTTACCCAATCAGGCCTTATATTTAATTGTGAATCCAACACATAAACTTTTTGATTACTTAACGGATATCCATAGGGGATGCTTTTTCTATTCAAATCTTCTGACTGAATAATATGATAAATAGACCAAATTGCTGCTTCTGTTGCTCCTCCCATAGAAACCAAATTCTCTATTCTCATATTACTCATTGCTTTCCAAACAGAATTTATGGCGATCCAGTCACCTGATAAAAAAACATTTTTTAATTCTAATCCATACATTTCTTTATGTGTTTCTACATATTCAACTAACATTTTAAATAATGCAGGTACAGAATTCCATGAATTAATTTGATATTTAATCAGTAAATGGCTAATAAATTCCATATCCAAACGCTTTTTTGAATCTGGATATACTACTTTTCCACCCATGTATAATATGCCAAATAAATCGTATACAGATAAGTCAAAACTTAATTTCGATATGCCTAAAATTGTATCTTCTCTCTGTACACTAAATCTATCACAGACGTCCAAAATAGTATTTGCTGCTGCCTGGTGAGTAATCAAAACCCCTTTAGGTTCTCCCGTTGATCCAGAGGTAAAAATTATATACATTTCATTTTCTGGCTCTATAATTGACTCTCTTACTCCATAATATTTCTTCTTACCATTAAGTTTCTTAATGTTACATGTGGAGATTTTAGGACTATATTCCGCTTCTATACTTTCTGATTCACATAGAATACATTGAACACCTCCTTTTTCCAGCATAGTCATTATTCTCAAAGTAGGTTGTTCACCATCTATAGGAACATATACATTTCCCATCATAACCGTGGCCAAAATAGCTGCTGCCGCTAAGAATGACCCATCCATCATAATAGCAATCCTAGTTCCTTTTTTATAATTATGCTCATATATATATGCCGCAATTTCATATATCTTCTCTTTTAACTGTGTATATGAATATTCTCCCGTAGCATCTATGATTGCAATATTCGCATCATTCGAATCCAGGTTTTCCCATATTTGAGATAACAATTCCGCATTTTCAAATTTCTTTTCTGTAGTATTCGCCTTTTTTCTTGCTTCTATTTGCATATTAGGAAGTTCAATTAAATTCCGAATCGGCCTTTCCCAATTTTTATTTTTTGCTATCTTTTTTACGGTGTTGCAGAAACTAGAAAACAATGGTTCAATTATTTCCGGCGAAAAAATCCCTTCCCGAATATCCCAGTTATATTGAAGTTTTCCTTCAATGTCCATTATCTGACAATCAATATATACCTGTGGTGTTTGACTAATTCCATCTGGCATAATAATTCCTCTTGCTTTCCCTGCCTTTTTTATTCCTAATGAACTAGTAAACACATATGGAATCAAAATATTTTCACCTTTCACATGGCCTATTTCTCTAATTACATTTACACCATTAAACTCCATATGGTCTAAATCTGAAAAAAGCTGCCTTTGAATCATCTTTATTTGATCTATAAATATTTCTCTATATCCCAAATGTACTTCTAATATATCAACCGATGTAAAATCTCCTACAATCTTGTGTATCTCATCATTAATGTTCGGTCTATTCAACATAGTTAAATTTAAAGAAAAATCCGGAGAGGACCATTTTGACAAACATAGTGCGTATACAGTAAGTAATACACATGTTGCGGTAACGCCATAATTTTTTGCCGTTTCCTCAATGTTCTTCCACTCTTCACATGATAATTGTCCTGTTTTTCTTATAAACCGATTTATTCTATTCGATTCCTCAATCATCGGAAGTCTTGGTGCATATGGCATATGCTTTACCCGGTTTTCCCAATACTCCTTGTCTATCAAATATTTTTTTCCCTTTTTATCATAGATAGACAAAATATATTCTTTAAAAGTATACGACAACCTATCTAAGATTACGCCTTCTCCATAATAAAGTTGTTCATATTCATCAATCAATATCCAAATACTTGTCCAATCTGCAATCAAGAAATCTATCGAAATATGCAAAATTTTATAGCCCTTATGATTTGAAATAGCAATGTCGAATAGTGGCCATTTTCCTATTTCGTACTTTTTATTTGACAGTTCTTCCACAAGAAGCGGACTCATCTCTGAGTCCACCTCTCTGATTTTATAAACCGGAACATTCTCTTTAATATATTGCATACCTTCTTTTGAAAAAACCGCTCTCATCATCGGATGCCTTTGAATCAGACAATTCCATATATTTTCGCACCTGTTTCTATTTATATCATCATATTTTAATCCCATATAAACATGGCAAGAAACACCTCCATATTGAAACGATGATGATTGTCCCAAAATGTATGCTGCTTGAATATCTGTTACAGGAAAGCAATCCCTATAGCTTGTTTCACTATTATAACCTGTTTCAAGGATCTCGATGATTTGAGATTTATATTTTTTCATCAAATCGATTTCATCAGCTTGTAATTTCTGGTTTTTAGATGTGTATACAATGTTTCCATTATTTAAAGATAATTTAATACCTTTTTCTTCTAGTTCCTTTATAAAATTACGTAATATCTTTTTATCGTCCATATAACCGAACCTTTCATTATATTTCTCCGGAATCCGGAAGTATTGTGGTCTTTTGTTTCACACAAAGCTGTGCAATATTATGTATTGTTGGTTCTTCAAAAAAATCACTCATTGAAATCTTTATACCTTCTTCCTTCTCTATTTTAGTAATGAGCTGCATTGCCTGAAGAGAATCACCACCTAATTTGAAGAAATCTTCTGCTGTATTACTAATTTCTTTCTGCAAAATCTTCTCATAATAGGTTTTAATTCTCTCCTCAACATCAGTTAATTCCCTAATCTCTCGCACACCTTCTATTTTTCCCTTTTGTTGTGGTTCTTTTAGCTCATGCTCGACAACAAGCTCGTTATGCTTATTCCTGCGCCCCATATATTCTGTAACAAACAGCTCCGAAGTTTTTGGAATATAAATTGCTATTTTCCCTCTAACATTTATCGGTAAAATCTCATTCGTCGAACCAACTATCATAACTTCTATTTCATCTACAGCATAAGAGGTATCTTTCATTGCATTAAATTTTTCTAATATTCCTCTAATCTCTCTCGTTTCGCAATTTTTTATCACAGCTTTATCGTAAATAGTAATATTAGATTTCTCGTTCTCCCACGCTTCTGTAGATTCAGATATATTTTGAATAAGTTTTACATATGACGTAAACATATCATCTAAAGTTCCCTCTTCAAATAACGCATCTAAAGAATCCCACATTAGCATTAGATCGCCATCAATCTCTATTATCTGGTGATCTAGCCATACTTGCGGTGTTTGAGAAACATTGTAGTTTATATTCCCAAACCAGCGTTTTTCACTCCATTCTTCCATTCCTAAACCGCTCGTAAACACAACAGGCATAGTTATCAATTCTTCACTACCGCTTTCCCTATTGATTTCTCTTAATAATTCCACACCCGAAAAGAGTTGATGTTCCATATCTTGAGAAAGTTGTCGTTGGATATTTTGGACTCTTTCTTTAAAGTTTCCCCCCTTTTTACTATTTACCTCTAAGAGATTGAGAATTGTATAATCTCCAACTGTATTATTAAGTTCTTCTTTCCCATTCATGCGATTGAACTGTGTTACATTTATGGTATATTGCTTTGTTTCACTCCAAGCACAGAGCACTTCACTATACGCCCCCAATATTACCGCTGTTGGCGTCATTCCATATTTCTGCGCTATTCCTTTTATACTATTCCATGTCTCTGACTCAATTCTTTTCTGTCTTCTATGGAATACAGAATGTCCTTTCTCTTCTTTATTTTTTTTGACAGGTAAGTCTGGTGCTTTAAAAAATCCAGTAATCCTAGATTGCCAGTACTGCTTATCTTTTTCATACCTTTCACTCATTTTCATTCTTTCCAGCCAAAGAACATAATCTCTAAATGACAATTGTTCCTCTTTCAACTGAATATTAGGTTGTCTATATAATGCAGACCATTCATCTAGAATTTGGAACATGCTCGCTCCGTCCAATATGAGGTTATCAAAGCCAATATATAATATCCCTTCTTCTTGTGGCAATAGAGCCACTCTAATATCATATGGCGGCCACTGTTCTATAGTTATTACCTCCTGAGCCATTTCTTCTCTGATTTTCTGACACTCAGAGATAATTTCAGCAAATGACCGATTCTTCAGGTCATAATTAGGGATTTTATACTTTGGCACCTCCCTTAAAATAACCTGTTCTCCTTTCTCTGTGATAATCGCTTTCATCATTCCACGCTGCTTGATTACTTTGTTGAGCGCCACTTCCATTCTATCAATATCAATATTCTTTATACTAATTTCAAAATATACATGTGTTGAAACATCACCCACTGAATAAACTCCCTGTCTTCCAATCCAATATGCATATTGTACACTGGTAAGAGGAAAGAGTTCATATTGAGTAGCCTCTTGATGCTCAATTTCTATCTCTTTTGGTACTGTCTTGTTCCTTTGAATAGACTTTGATAACATCTGTATTGTAGGATTTTCAAAAACGCTTCTTATCTGTATCTCTGTTGCCAACTTCTTTTTAATGGCTGCTATTATTTTGACTGCAATTAGAGAATCGCCACCCAATTCAAAATAATTGGATTTAACTGTTATTTCTTCAGTTTTAAATGCTTCTTTCCATATATCTAATAATAGAATTTCTACTTCAGATATATTTTCAAATAATTCTTCTTTTAACGAATTGCTCTCCCTTACTGCCAATTTGACTAACGCCTTACGATCCGGTTTCCCATTATTAGTTAATGGAATTTCTGGTATATACAAATATTTTCCCGGCATCATATAAGATGGTAACTTCAAAGTCAAATAGTCTACTAGCTTATTTTCCTCGATTTCGGTTTCTTCAAATTCAGGGACCGCAAAAAATATTTGCTGCCTTCTGATTCTTGAATTTACAGAAGACTCAACAATTCTATATCCTAATTCTTGAAATACTTTTTTCCAGTTTTCTTTTGATATAGTATGGCCTTCGTCTTTTCGAAAATCTTGGTAATTTTCAAATCCTGCTTCCAAATATCCTGCTGTTATCCATTGTACAGTTTCTTCTGTCACATTCTCATTTATGATAAGAATTCCACCCTTTCGCAAGACACGTTTTACAGATTTTAAAGTTTCAATAATATCTATTTCCCTATGTAAACTATTTCTAAAAAGGACAATATCAAATTTTCTATTTTTTGCAATCAAATCGCTTATTGTACATTTTTCTCCTTTAACTTTATTATTTTTAGATTTTATCTGATTTATAAAAAATAGTGATGTATCTGCATATGTAATATCTACACTATCCTTTTCCCAGTTTTTTTCATAAAATCCTATATCACGTGGACAATAATCTAAAACACTTACCTTTCCTTTTTTCTTTGTATAGAATTCAAGAAATTTTCCCATACCTATCTGTATTGTCTCTGTCTCCGGTAAAATTCCTGCTAAATATGAAGGCTCTAAGCAACTCTCTTTTATATAAAAAGCTTCCAAAGGATTAACAGAACCATCGACAATACGAATTCCATATCTTTTTAGTTCCTTAAAGTATTCATTGATTTTTTTATAATTCTTATAATTACCTTTATAAGTATATTCCATATCAATATTTAGCAAATCTTCATATTGAGGATGCTCTTCTTTAACTTTATTCTCTAAAAGTCTCCCCCAATGATATAATAATCCTTTCATATTTTCAGGAACTAAATCACTTTTCATATCACTAAGCTCGGCAGTATTTGGGTGTAATGCCCTTAGCATATCCTGTATATAGCTTAAACTAAGTGAGTCTACATAGCGCCAAATATCCTCATCATACTCCTCCTCTATCTCAACTTGGTCATAAACATTTATATCAATATCTTTTATCTCATTTTTCTGAATCTCTACTTTCTCATTTTTTTGTACTTTAGGAACAATGGCCGCAACTAATTGACTAGATCCTTTATTTCCTTTTTCTAATACTACAATTGCATTTGAAACATTTTTGTACTCCGTCAAAGCACTTTCTATTTCCCCCAACTCAATCCTATGCCCCTTTAGTTTTACTTGAAAGTCCATTCTTCCCAAAAATTCAATACTTCCATTATTTAAAAAACGCCCCATATCACCCGTTCTATACCAACGCATATTCTTATCCCAAATAAACTTAGTTTCGGTAAGTTCGGCATCGTTTTTATATCCTTTTACAACGCCCCAGCCACCAATCCAAAGCTCTCCTGGAACCCATTCCGGACAATCCTGTCCTTTTTTATCGACTACTCGATAAACTTGATTTTTTAATGGGTAGCCATAAGGAATAGATTTTAAAGTCGGGTCTAGCGGCAGTTTCACTTCGTAATAATTAGACCATATGGAACCTTCTGTCGCTCCACCCATTGCATATAAATGTGATTCTTCTGCAATTTTCTTTAATCTCTCAGGTATATCCAGACCAATCCAGTCACCTGACAACATGACTTTTTTTAACGATTCAATTTTCGTATGCTCGCCTTCCGCTATCGTAATTAGCATATCTAAAAGAATTGGCACGGAATTCCATACAGAAATGTTATATTTTTTTATTGTTTTTAGCCAATACCTTGCGTCTCTAAATCTCTCATCCGTTATTGTATATACAGTACCCCCGGCAGCAAGTATGCCAAACATGTCATATACAGATAAATCAAAATCAATCGCTGATACCATTAATATAGAATCGTCCCTATTAATATCATATCTCTCGTTTATATCTTCTATTGTATTCCAAGCACTAAAATGACTGACCTCGACTCCTTTCGGTTCCCCTGTGGAGCCAGACGTCATTATGACATATGCCGTATCCATAATATTAGTGAAAATAGGTTTATCTAAACCTTCTTCCATCTCCATATCTTCAACGAAGAAAATCTCTGAACTTAGATTTATCCTCTGTCTATCAACATATTCTCTCGAAGTTATGGTATATTCTATATTCATTTTCTCATAAATTATTTTCCTTCGCTCTATCGGCTGATTTACTCCTACCGGAATGTAAGCATTCCCTGCTGACAAAACACCTAAAATAGCAATTACTTGATCGATTCCTCTAGGCAATGTTATCGCTACAAGACTCCCTTTCTTTACATTTTTTAATAGTCCTCCCATCTTTAGTACTTTTGTTTTTAGTTCCCCATAAGTAAGCTTTTGCCCATTTTCACTATTAACGAGTGCCACATCATCTGGATATTTATTGGCATATTTCCAAAATCCCTCATGAATACCTTTGCCACTCATAGGAATATTTATAATATCCCTAATGCGTTTTTCCACATATGTTGTATTGCATAAATCAAAGTTTTTATTCCACTCTTCATTTTGAACCAATAGATTAATAATTTGTTTTAAAAAATCAAACATTGAATCTATCATCTTCTCTGGAAATAAGTCTTCTACACAATCCCAACATAACAGAATTCCTGCATCCTCCACATATACCTGAAAGTCCAGCCATACCTGTGGTGTTTGAGAAATCATATAACTCAGTTCTCCTAAAATTCCTTTAACGGAACCTTCAATTAGTGGTGTATCCAAATTACATGCAAATACAATCGGAGCGAAAAATGATTCCCCAATTCGCTTTTTAGCAAGTTCTCGTTGTATCTCAACACCTGAATATGCTGAATATTCTACATCTTTAATAAACTGTCTCTGGATTTGTTGTAATAATTCTAAATATGTATGTGTTTTTTCAGCATCTACTTCCAGCAATAATAGATTAGTAAAATCGGCAATGACATCATTAACACGTCTGTCTTCTGTTTGCCTATCAAACAAAGGAATATTAATCAGAAATTTTTTATTTTTACTCCAACGCTCAATTACAGTTGCGTAAGAAGCCAAAAGTACCATAGCAGGTGTTGCCTTATATCTAGCAGCTTTTTCCTTAATATTTTGCCAATCTGAATTCTTGATCAAATATTTTCTTCTTACAAAATGTGGTCTTTTAACTGTTTCCGGATTCTTTTGTAACGGTATTTCTGGTGCTCCCGCTAATGTTTTAATACGCTCTTTCCAATAATTCTTGCCACTTTCAATGTCTTTATTTTGTTGGATACGTTTATTTTCTAAATATTGTGCAAAATTCCAATGTTTAGAATATTCTGAAATTTCTTTCCCTTGATATAAATAAGATAAATCACGTATTATAATACTGAGACTCTGTACATCGGCAACAAGCAAATCTATATCTAAAAATAACCTATATTTATTATATTTAAGTAGTGCAAGAGCCAATCCTATAACTTGCCCTTTCTCAATCTCCAATTTTCTATGAGATAATCTGCTTCTCAATCTTTTTAGTTCTTCTTCTGCTACTTCTGGCTCCATATTTTCTAAATGGAACACTCTCATTTCATTATCTATATTTTTCTCATTTACCTGTTGCATCCCTTCTTTTGTAAATATAGCCCGAAGCATAGGATGTCCTGCTATCAGCTTTTTCCACGCTTCCCTCATTTTTTGTAAATTAATATTTTCTCCTGAGAACTCCAAATAAGCGTGGCAGCCAACACCACCCAGTGGTTGGTCATCTTGCCTCCCTACCCAATAAGCATACTGTACATCCGTTAAACCAAATGGCTCTTTATCTGATTTTTGAATTTCTTTTGTTTCCCTCTCTTCTTCAAGCCCTGTTTTTGTTTTCAATAATTCTCGCCATGCATTAATAGTTGGTTTTGCTATCAGTTTTGCAAAAGAAACTTTAATATGCTTTTTCCGCAGTTGGTTTGCTATCTGCATAATTTGAATAGAACTCAGACCAAATTCTATCAAATTTTGATCATTACTAATTTCGCTATTGCCTGTTATTTCTTTCACTAATTCTTTCAATAAGTCAAATGCCTCTTGATACTTCATTTTTTATCCTCCTCTACTCCATTGCCATAGCCGCTAATTTTTTCTTATCAATCTTTCCAACACTTGTTAATGGCCATATATCAATTTGTTTGACCATATCTGGTATTTTGTAAAGCGTTACTCCTTTATTCAAGAAAAATTTTCTTACTTCCTCATATTTAACCTCTATATCAGCCATAACATATGCACATACAATTTCTCCTTGTTTCTCGTCAGGTATTCCCAAGACACTAACTTCGCGAATTCCTGGAAATTCTAATAAATAACTTTCTATTTCAGCAGGCATTATCTTTTCACCCGCTCTATTTATTGTTTCTTTTGTCCTACCTTTCACTTGAAAATTGCCCTCTTTAGTTTTCTTTACTTTATCTCCCGTACAAAAATACCCTTCTTTTGTAAAGCTTTCCTTATTTATATCTGGTAAATTAAAATACCCTGTAATCGTATATGGTCCACGAATAAGCAATTCTCCTTCATCGGAGTCTTCCCCGGTGGAATCTAAAATCTTATATTCTAGTTCATCAGATAAAATCTTTCCTTGACAAGTACAAATAATATCATCAGAATCGTCTAAACTCGTAGAACAAAATAACCCCTCTGCGATTCCATAGATCTGTTGCAATTTGCATCCAAATACTCTCATCAACCTTTGTGCAACACTACATTCTAAGCAGGAGCCTCCTATCTGGAGAACCTGCAAACTACTTATATCATATAAATCGTCCATTTCAAGAAAATCTGCACACAAATTTGCTAAAGCCGGAACCAATGAAATAATTGTTCCCTTTTCTTCTTCAATTAGTGGTATAATTTCGTCAGGACTTGGAACCGAACATATTACTATTCTACCTCCTACTGCCAATGTACCAATAACTCCGGGTGTTCCTAATGCGAAATTATGAGCAATTGGTATTGCCGCAATAAATACAGATTCTGCGCTCATTCCACTTGTTTTTGCTGATTCTTCGGCAACATAAAGATAATCCGTATGCCTTCTCGGAATCAATTTTGATATGCCGGTTGTTCCTCCAGATAATAGCAATAATGCTGTTTCATCGTATTCCGGCTGTTCTATCTCTGTATGTGTTTCCAAATCTATTGCTTTCAAATCCAAATACTTTTCTTGTTCTCCTACTGCAAAAAGCAAAATTCCCTTGTACTCTTTTATCAAGGCTTTAGCAATTGTTTCATAACAATACCCCATATAATTCGTTTGGAATATATAACCCTGTGCCTTAGATATTTGAACCATTCCCAAAATCTCCTTTTCCCTATGTGCCGGCAACGCCATAACAGGAATGATTCCACATTTAAAAAGAGCAAAGATAGTAATAACAAATTCAATCCCATTCGGAAGTTGAACTATTACACAGTCTCCTTTTTTCAATCCCTGATTTAAAAAACCATTAGCCCGACAATTCACTTTTTCCAACAGTTGTTTATATGTAAGAGCCTCCTCTTCTTCCACAATAGCTATTCTTTCCGAATACATCTTTTCCCATCTCTCTAATGACTGAAACAAATTTTCTTTTTTCCATATTCCTCGTTCTACATATCTTTTAAATCTACTATTCATTTTTATTACTCCTTTTCTAAATATTCTTTTATTTTTCTACACATCTCATCACTTTTTGTATTTATAAACAAATGTCCACCATTTACTATCCAATAAGAAAATACCTTATTTGTATATTGCTTCCATTGTAGCAATTCATCTAAATTCATTTCTTTATCATTGCTTCCCATAAATCCTAAAATATCCATTCCCACTGCTCTTCTATCATTTCTCTCATATGTTTCATCAATTTTAAAATCTGCTCTTAACGAAGGTAGAAAAATTTTTATTAGTTCTGTATTGTCCAAAATGTCCTTTGGAGTCCCTTCAAATCGTTCAAGTCCTTCTACAAATTTTTCATCGTTTAGATAATATATTGGCTTTGGTTCTCTTATATGTGGTGCTCTTCCAGCAGAAACTACCAAAAGTTTAGGCCAAAGATGTAATTCATCATATACCTTTAACGATAACTCATATGCTATTTTTGTTCCTAAACTATGTCCAAAAAATATAAAGGGACGCTGTAATAAAACCGGAAAAATCTCTTCAAATATTTCTGTAATTAATCTATCAATATTGTCAATCGGAGTTTCTAAAATCCGGTTTTCTTTTCCTGGATATTGTACTGGATAGACTCCTATCTTACTACCCTCAAAAAATTTTTCCCATCCTTTAAATACAGATGCTCCTCCACCTGCATAAGGAAAACAAAAAATTCTTCCTTTGTCTTTGTTATTTATTTCTTTTGTTAAATACCGATTCATTATTAACATCAATCTCCCTTGTCACATTTATCTTTTTCATAATCATCGCAAACAATGCTCCTGAAATATTATGCCATACACTAAATACTGCCCCTGGTACGGCCGCTAATGGATACATTGCGAAGCTCGTATTCGCTAGTGATACTGCAAGTCCGCTATTCTGCATCCCCACTTCAATTGCTACTGCTGTCATTTTCCGAGAATCTAATCTAAATAATTTAGCAATTATACCACCTAATGTCATTCCTAGTAGATTATGTAAAATTACAACTGCGCCTACAGTAAATCCATATTCTATTAATTGAAGAGAATTCTTACCTATAATTGCACAAATTATAATTATAATTGCCAGTACAGAAAACATTGGCATAATTCCTGCTATCTTCTCAATTTTCTCCTTAAATATTTCATGTAATAGTATCCCTATTAAAACAGGAATAAGAACTACTTGTAATGTAGTTACAATCATTTCTTTTAGTGGAACTTCAATCCACTTTCCTCCTAATGCAAACACCAAAAGGGGTGTGAAAAATGGAGCTAATAAAGTTGATGTTGTTGTCATACATACAGAAAGAGAAACGTCTCCTTTTGCAATATAAGTAATGACATTACTTGCCGTTCCTCCAGGACAACATCCTACTAAAATAACTCCTATCGCTAGTCCCATTGGCAAATCAAAAATTTTTATTAAGCCCAAAGCAACTGCTGGCATAATCAAAAACTGTGTACAACAACCTAATAATAAATATTGTGGTTTTCGTAATGTTGTTTTGAAATCTTTAAAATTTATAGACATCCCCATTGCAAACATTACTACACCGAGCAAAATATTTGTATAATCCTCTGCCCAGATAAAACCTGCCGGAAATTTTAATGCCATTATCGCAAAAATCACTATCAAAATCCCAACATTGGATGATACCATCTCTGAAATTTTTGTTAACAATTTCATAATTTCTCCTCGTAAATATTTTATACTTTCTTATATGCTTCAAGAAAATCACAGCAAGAACAACTATTTTTTCCTCGTACTTAATTGATATATTTTCTCCTTTACAATGACCTTAGAATACGGCGAAATTGACTCTGTTATCCATGTATTTCCACCAATGATTATCTTTTGTCCAATAATTGTGTTACCGCCTAAAATGGTTGCCCCCGCATAAATTACAACATCATCTTCTACAGTTGGATGACGCTTTACTCCTTTTAACACCTTACCATCTTCTATAGACAATGCTCCTAGTGTTACTCCTTGATAGATTCTAACCCTTTTTCCTATAATTGCTGTTTCTCCTATTACTATCCCAGTTCCATGATCAATAAAAAATCTATCTCCGATAGATGCCCCTGGGTGAATATCTATTGCTGTTTTTGAATGTGCATATTCCGTCATAGCTCTTGGTAAAATAGGAATATCTAATTCATACAGGCAATGAGCTGTTCTTTGAACCAATACTGCTAATGGCCCCGGATAGGCTATTATAATCTCCATATAGCTCTTTGCCGCCGGATCTCCTTCATATGCTGCTATCATATCCGATATAACCAACTGTTTTAAAACAGGAAGTGTATTTTTAAACTCCACTAGTTTTCTTTCTTCTTCACTTCTTCCCATATTTAGGAATTCTAAATACTCCTTTAGTAAGTTACATATTTCTTGCTCTATCTTTCTTTCATCTTCCTGTCCAAATGGCCAATATTGCGCATAAAAGAAACCCTGTAATAAATTTATAAATTTTTGAATCCATTTATCATTAAAGTTCTTATTTATCATCAATCACATCTTTTCTGTATCTTCCTTACTACCTAATCTTTTTACTCATTTTACTTTTCTTTCCTTTATTGGTTAGGTATTCCTAACTCACATCCAAAATTTTTTTACACTTCCTATTATTAGTCCAGTAGCTAAAACCAAATGCGCTGTTGCAATTCCTTTTGCCAGCAAAGAGAATCCATATATCCCTAAAAATATAGCCATTATAAACTCAATCGCTAATATTATTCTTGCACGTTTTCCATAAATTCTTGTCTCTATCTTGTCTAGTTTCTTACCTTTAGTATCTATTGGTACTAACATGAATATAACTAAAACCGCAATAAGCCAAAGAAAGAAAAAAGAGAATCCAATGTCTGATGTTACCGCTAAATATTGCCCACATCCGAAAACGAGGAAACCAGAGAAAATAATACAGCTCGTAGGCTTTTCTAAATGAATTCCCCCTGCATACTGCCTTAAAACAGTAAACGGCAGTAAAAAGCTAAACATTTCTATCCAGTTTCCTGTTGTCGTACCAACTATAGCAATAATGGCATATATAGCTATCTTATTCAGAAGCAAACCGTAAGCATATGTATAAAACCTACGCTCTTTTTCCCCAAGAATTCCCCGCTGGCTTTGTAAAGTGAAAAACCAGTCGATTATCCTTTTTCGCATTAAAACTTTCTCATCTTCTTAACTTCATCCGGTTCTTCTTCCTGAAAATATAACCAGTCACATGCAAGATTTGCTGAATGTGCAGTTAATCTGAATGCACAGTAGTTGATTACCTCCAGTATTTTTGTTGTCATTTTACTTAACATTTTTTTCATAGTAAAATTTACCTCCTTTTTTTCGAGATTCTACTAAAAAATCGCCCTCTATTCAATTACCCCGGCCAAAATGGTAATTTTTTGGGCGATTTTTGCATATTCTTATCTAATTGTAAAAATTATCTCAACAGAAAACTCCCGTTCTCCTGCAACAATCCTCATGATTCCTCCATATCTTTCCACCAGTTTCTTTACCGTATGAAGCCCGATTCCATGACTGCTGGAATCTCTTTTTGTACTTATATATCGGTCCTTCTCTTTTATTAAAGGCACAATATAATTATTGTGAAATTCCATTACCAGGAAATGATTTTCATTCCCCATATACATATTACAAATCACATACTTATCTTTCTCTGTCTTTTCAGCAGCCTCGATTGCATTATCCAAAAGATTCCCCACAATAGAAATCAAATCTAGGTCTTCTATAAAATCTGTCCTAAGATTATTTCCAAGTTTGATTTTATACAATATGCCTTTTGATTCGGCGACAAATTTTCTTTCACATAAAATGCTGTTTAGAACCGGATCAGCGCAGTAACTATAATTTTTCAGTTCCTGTATCCGGATCCCCAAATGTCTTACCATGTTATCCAGCTCAAGATTTTTTCCATTTTCTATCAAGTTCGCTGTAATACAAAGAAATTTACTCACATCATGCAGAAAAGCCATTTTATCTTCGTTTACCTTATTGATATATTTCTGATTGATATTTTCAGCTTTACTTTTCTGATAAAGCAATTCCATCTTTTTTACTTCTTCAGACCTTTCAATTAATTTATCAAAGACTGCAAATATACAAATATTCGTCATTAACAGCAATGCTGCTCCAATAGGAATCATGATACGATTTACACCGGTAAAAGAAATATTCGAATAGTATATACACATAAAAATGATAATTGTCGCCACCGGCAGAGTTAACAGCACAGTAAACAATTTATTTTCAATCGTCAGATAATTTTTCTTTCTTGTTATCTGGTTAATACATTTCACTAGTAAAAAAGTCATCGTTTTCATCAACAAAATAGCTAGTGTTTTTTCCAGCTCTGACTGAAATTCGTTTGCTGTTCCAGTTATTCCATAGGCTTCAGTAATCGCAGCAAACAAAAACTCTGGTACGATTGCCAACATATAATAACAACAGACCATGATAACTTTCTTCCACTTACTGCCTTGAAAAATAATAATAGCAGCAATCGTATAACTTGCAGGAATAATCGCAATATTAAATAGCGTCGTTCCCATATGATTTGCAATAAAAATACAAAGTGCCGCAGCAAAGTACACCCCAATTCTTTTCCATAAAGGTCCTACCCTATACGGAAACATATTTTTCCCAAAATCATTCAGCATCCATACCTGAAGGCTGCAAACTAAAACATCTCTTAGTAAACTCATCAGATCAACCATTCCTTTCCCTCAGATATTCAAACAGTGCCTCGGTAAACTCTTCTTTCTTTGCTCTTGAAACATTCAGTTCTATTCCGCATTTCAACCGTAGTACGCCTTTTTCTAACCCTTCTACTTTTCCCAAATTAACAATGTAACTATAATGCGCCTGTGCAAATCCCTGATCTTTTAGCTGTTCACATAATTCTCCAAACGCTTCTCTGCACCGAACTGTATCTTTTTCTTGCTCTTTCACAATGGTTATCTCACATCCTCTTTTGGCTCTGGAAACATATAAGATATTTTCCACATGTATGCGTATTATCTTCCCCGCCGATGTCACCGTTACCGCATAGTCATTCAGAAAGCGTCTCTTTACCTCAGTCATAATAGCTGCAATTTCCCGGCGTAAGCTGGTATCGTGTAAGTCCTTCATAATATACCGGAAGGGCTGCCCAAAATTAATACTGTCCACTGTCGGCTCAAAATAACTGGAACAGAAGATTAAAACTGCATCTTTGTTATAATTTCTCAATTTTAATGCTGTTTGGTTTCCATCCAGCCCCGGCATACGGATATCTATAAAGACCAATTCGTGGAGAATATCCGTATGTTTCAAAAGTTCATTTCCAGATTCGTATTCATAAAATCTGATTTCATTTTCAGGCAAACTATTTTCATGCTTTACAATCTCCCTGATCGTTTTTCTATATCTTTTATCATCATCGCAAATAGCTATCTTATACATAATCCTTCCTTTTGTTAGTTAAAACTAACCTTATTCCATAAAAAAACCATCCCGCAGAATTTTGCCATGAGATTATCTCTTACTTCTATAACTCCGGTTCCAACTCTGCAAAGATGGAATCTCCAAAAAATTCTGGTATTGTGATTTCTAATCCATCACACAATTTCTTGATTGTAACTACGCCTACATTCTTACTCTGCCCGTACAAAATATTCTTCAGCGTTGATGGCGGAACACCAGACCGTATCGCCGCCTCATTCACGGTAATATCCTTTTGCCTTATCAATTCTTCAAGACGATATATAACTGCTGTTTTCATATCCATGATTTCTACCACCTTTTCTCTATTCTACTACAATATATTTATGGTTAATATCCCTTACAGCCAGTAAGGAATTATCCATCTTGTTGCTTAAGCTGTATAATGATGGGGCAATTGGTATATCGTCTTCCCTTCTTGGACTTTGCGTCCGTTAAATAGACTGATAACCAGCTCCTCATTCGCAGCGTTCGTTTTATGCAGGTTGAATCGCCATAGGTGCATTCGCGTCACACCACAGTAGATTGAATAGGCAATGAGTAAAACTGGTATTTATCCATTGCAATAATCTTAAGGAGTGACAATTTATGAACGCAGTAGGTATCGATGTTTCAAAAGGTAAGAGTATGGTTGCTATCATGCGGCCTTTCGGTGAAATTGTTTCCGCACCTTTCGAAATCAAACACACAGCCAGTGATATCAATTCACTTGTAGAACTCATCAACTCTGTTGAAGGTGAGTCCCGAATCGTGATGGAGCACACAGGACGTTACTATGAAGCCCTCGCCCATCAGCTTTCAGAGGCAAATCTTTTCGTCAGTGCCATTAACCCAAAACTTATCAAAGACTTTGATAATGATTCTCTTCGTAAAGTGAAATCTGATAAAGCGGATGCTATTAAGATTGCCCGATATGCTCTTGACAAATGGCAAAATCTTAAACAGTATAATGTTATGGATGAATTACGCAATCAGCTCAAAACCATGAACCGTCAGTTCGGCTTTTACATGAAGCACAAGACGGCTATGAAAAATAATCTTATCGGCATCCTTGACCAAACCTATCCTGGTGTTAATACTTACTTTGACAGTCCTGCACGCAGTGACGGCAGCCAGAAATGGGTTGATTTTGCATCTGCATACTGGCATGTGGACTGTGTCCGTAAAATGTCTCTGAATGCCTTTATCGTCCATTATCAAAACTGGTGCAAACGTAAGAAGTACAACTTCAGCCAATCCAAAGCTGAGGAAATCTATGGAAAAGCAAAGGAACTTGTTCCTGTACTTCCTAAGGATGACATTACAAAGCTTATTATCAAGCAGGCTGTAAACCAGCTTAACAGTGCTTCTACAACCGTTGAATCACTACGCACACTTATGAATGAAACTGCATCCAAACTCCCAGAGTATCCTATTGTTATGGCGATGAAAGGGGTTGGTGCTTCGCTTGGTCCTCAATTGATGGCTGAGATTGGTGATGTTTCCCGTTTTACCCATAAAGGTGCTATTACTGCTTTTGCCGGTGTAGATCCCGGTGTTAATGAATCGGGAAGTTATGAACAAAAAAGTGTTCCAACTTCAAAACGAGGCTCATCTGATCTTAGAAAGACCTTATTTCAGGTAATGGATGTTTTAATAAAAACACACCCACAGGATGATCCTGTGTATCAGTTCTTAGACAAGAAGCGGGCACAAGGCAAGCCTTACTATGTCTATATGACTGCAGGTGCCAACAAGTTTCTAAGAATCTATTACGGACGAGTGAAAGAATATCTTTCATCTCTTCCAGAATCCTAATCATCATTATAATTTTCAGACCAGCACTGGTGTGGTGGTCTTATTTTGATACCTAATTTTCAACCTGTATAAAATTTTCAATGTTCTTTAATTTAGCCTTGACTTTTTATTTGCAGGCTATATAAATTGCCCGTAAAAGGTCGCCCATATATAGTCTTTTTAAACAAAGATACCTCTTTGTAAGCTTTGTATACTTTCGTGGTAGATAATTCAGCATTTTTACCAAAACAAAAAGACATCGGCACATACCGATGTCTCAAGATAATTTTTTTCTATTTTATATCACGCTATTTTCATTTCCCCTTCTTTGTCAAATTCCATCCGCATCTGTCCTACAGATTCCCATGTTTCAAATGGAATTTCCATATATTCTAAGACACGCTTCATTCCTAAACCAGCGTCTTGCACTGGCCGCATACATAAATCATAATGTTTCGGATGTGTAACCTGCAGTCGCTGATGTCACGCTTTTCACATAAAGATGTTATTTTATCCGCAATATACTTCTCTATCTGCAAGTAACTATACCTCATTTCCGCTATTACATGTTCTATTGTACCTGTAATAATGAAAAAATAGTCTATCTTTTTCTTAAATAGTCCCACTCTTAGCACCTTCTTTTGACTTTGCCATCAGTATTAGTTTTTCAAAGGACTGTGCAAAGCGTACATCATCTTCTTCCGTACGCTTTCTCGGTCCTTTCATATGATTCTTATGAGAGCTGCGTCTTCTGAACTTGGAATTATCCAGTCGCTCAAATAACTGCTTGTACCATTCATCCTTAGTCATATCATCACCACAAATCGTATGGTTTCATGGTTTCTGAATTTCGATATTCATGTTTCTCATAATATCCTATCAGATTACCCTCATCTCTGAGTGCCACCATTTAAACATCTTTATTCTGTTTCTCATTATGAAAAGTATAAACGATATTATGTCTTTCATCTGCTGCAAACCAGTCCACTACCTGCTGTATTCTATCTCTTGATTCCGGATTATGGCAGTCTAACAGGCTTCTTCCGATAAGTTTGTCGCCTCCTCGCTTCGCATAGCTGGTAACAGCTGCCGGATTCATGTAGATAATCTCATGTTTGAGATTGCATATAACAACGGATGCCCTGTCCTGATCAACAATGCTCTTATAAAAGCTGACATATGATTTAAACTTAATCAACTTTTCATTATCAAGCCTCTTCTGAAGTTGTGGTTTCTTTCTCCGATAATAATCGTATATCTCTCCATCAGGTATCCAGATTTGTGCCTCATTTATCTTATCAAGTACAGCTTCAACAATCCGTTCATCTGCCAGTAAATCAGGTACTTTGTCATGCTCTGTTACATATTTTTTGTATTCTTCATACACCCAGCCTGTAATCTTATCCTTCTGTTTCATCTTGAGATTACTAAATGTCTTATTCATCTGTAAAAGCTGACCATCTACCTTTTTATGTATTTTTGTCTTTTTACTTTTTGTCAAATTTCTCCCACCTTTATATAATTAACAACTTTTGCTAGTATAGCGCATGTTTCGCATTTATCTTTTCACATTATAACATCTATCATATTTATCCGCATTAAAAAAGGACGCAGGATCTCTCCCACGTCCTCAAAACTATCTGGCTTTATCTTCTCTTACCTTCGGTGCTTCCTTATGTGCCGTTTCCAGCTTCACCTCATCCACACCTCTTGCCTCAAATGCATCTGCATTATACTGATACTCCTGTAGTTCAGCAACCATTGGTGCATATACAATCTCTGCTTCTACTCGCTCAGCTTCTACCCTCTCCGGTTCTGTCTGTTCCTGCTTCTTCTTATTCTCCATATGCTTTTCCTTATCAAGTTGCACATTCATAGCCAGATTATCCAGCTTGTCAATCGAAGCATCCAGATGAAGCTCCATTGATACAAGCATCTTTTTCACTGCTTTCATCGGAGCAAGTACTGCCTTTGTAATGGGATGTTTCTGCTCTTTCTGTGAATAATCCACCTCCGGCTTGTCTGCAAAAGTACGAAATGCATTGGCTACTGTCTGACCAGCCTCACGAAATCCTTTTGCAAGAAGTGCTGTCTTTGCTATATCCTTATCCGTTGTCTTGATTGCATCTCTTACATTCTCTCGGATATCAAGAAGTCTTTTCTTAATTCCTAAGAACTCAGACTCTCTGTATAATGTAGCTCTTCCCTTTTGTTTTGCCTCATCGACTATGCTCTTTGCTGTAGATTTGACCTGTGCTTTCACTTTCAATACCTGCGACTTTATCTGCTCACATCTGGCATTAAGTCGCTCCTGTGCTTCTGACAATGCCTTTTTAGCATTATTGACAAGGGTATCTTCCTGCATTTCTTTGATCTGGTTCTGCATGTTGGTGAGTTCTTCCGTCATGGAATCAATCTTTTTCTCCAGTCCGTCCACATAGCTGCATATCTCAAATACATCATTTGCCTGCTCTTTCATGGCATTCTTCTTTAATAATTCGAGAAGTTCTCTTATGACCTCCTCATTGGTAAGTGTTTTTCCTGCTTCCATATCCATTCTGTTTCCTCCATTCATAAACGGGGCAGCCTTGGCCGCCCCTGTAACTTGATTACTAATTATCGAAAGGGTGTTGCCTCTTTGTCCTTCTCTTTATCGGGATTGCCATGATGTTTCTCTGCACTCTCCCTCGCCTTTTCGTTGCTCTTATCCTTTGCTTTCTCATATTCCGAGATAATCTCATTATAGAGTTTTTCCCTGAAATCCTTTGTGACCGGATAGCAGACATCCTGATAAATTGGCTTTCCCTGCTCATCCACCTGCTTTGTCTTATAAGAAGGCATTGATACAAAGATTTTCTCTTTGCCCTGCACGATATTGATGTTATTTACAATGAAACTGTTTTCAAAGTAAATGCGTGCAAGTCCCTTGATGTTACTGCCTTCCCTCTCATAAGGTGTCACAGTTACGGAAAACTCAGGCATTTCCTTTGTGTGTTCCTGCTTCTGTGTCTCCTCTTTCTCCGGTTCCTTAATTCTTGCATAGGCATCAAGGATATTCGTATAGAGTTCCTCACGAAACTCTGCTGTGATAGGATTGCACACATCCTTATAGATCACACCATTGCTTTCATCACGCTCATTGGAGCGGTATCTAGGCATTGATACAAAAAGCTCTCCCTTGTCTTTATTCTCAAGGATTGCAATATTGGTAATCTTAAATGAATCACCAAATACTACTGTTGCAAATCCTTTGATATTGCTGCCCTCTTTTGCTCTTACTTCGTTTACCTTAATTGAATACTTCATATGCTATTCCTCGCTTTCTTTTTGTTCTTTGTTTTGCTTTGGTATGATAAGCTCACACCAAAGCTGTTCTATCTGTTCACAAGACAATCTGCCATTTAACCAGTTGCCAAGTGTAACGACCATTCTATCCTGCTCATAGTAGAGCCACTCCTGTGTTTCAATGTTCCCCTCATACACGATAGTCACATCAAAATCAGGAATAAATAATCCTTCCTCCGCATCCCATACACAGGCTATTCCATGTCTGAGTGTCAGATTCAGGCTTTCGACATATACTGACCAGCCGCTTACGACTATCTGAAAGTCATCATCAATCTCTGCAATATCATCCTCAAGTCCGATTAACTCCTCCATATCCGATACTGCCTCTTCTATCTCACCTAACCGGTATCTCTTATTCATCCATCACCGCCTCCTTGTAAATACACCTGACTACAAATCGCATGGTTCCTTTTTTAGAACAGGTAAAAAGAGTTAGTTCTTTTTCATCACTCTGTGTCTTGATGCTGTTATCATACGGATTTACTACCTCTGTCTCTGTTACCTCATAGATATGCTTCAGTCCTTTTTTGTCGGTTATCATCACTTCATCGCCTATGGATATCTGCTTCAGTGGTGTAAAAAATGTGCCATATCTGCTGCCATTGTGACCGCATAACACACAGTTGCCACTCTCACCGATTCCTGCTGTTTCTTCTATATGACCAATCCCGGCATTAAGCACTTTGCTTGTGGTTCCTTCCATTACCGGATACCTGATATCTAAACCCGGTATCTCAATGATGCCGATAACACCGCCTTCTTTAAGAATGGCTTCATCCTCTTTACTAATGGAGGTTTGCTCTTCCTCCACATCTGTTTCTTCATCGTAATCATCCTCCAATGTCTGCTCAAATTCACGTATGAGCTGTTCTGTCTGTTTTTCTCCGGTTGCCCGCCAGAAAAAAGGGACTGCCATAATGGCAATCCCTGCTGTAATCAGTAGTCCTGCGACCACTTTTCTTATGCTCATATTATTCACTCTCCTATCGTGTTCTGCCCTCTCTGTCGGCTGGATAAGCACCTTTATCCTCTGCCACAATTGCTGCAGATTCCATCCTGTCATCTGCTTCTCTTTCTTCCTCCGGTCCGCTCAGGTCTGCATCCACAGCCTTTGCATTCTCAAGGTCAAGCTGGGCATTCAGTTCACACTGCCTTGCCAGCTTTTCATTCAGTTCTTCACTATACGCAAATGGCTTGTCATACTCTGCCTTTGATGCTTCAAGGTCATTCTGGTACTGCTCAATCTTCTTTTCTAAGAAATCAATGTTCTCATGGAGTCCATTGAACAGGTTTTCCAGCTTTACCATACTGCCGACAGGACTTGTGGAAAGCTCTGCCTTGTACTCAGTCTTTCCACGAAGCACCATATAATTGATGCCAAGGAAGTTCTTTTCCACAAGCAGCTCAAATCCATGGAATTTACCGATTGCAGTTGTCTCTCCGGTCTTGCATTTGCTGATTGCTTCAAGCATCATCGTTCCGCCATCCACACGCTCAGTGTAAGTTGCCCTGCCTATGGTAATGGCAAATTCCGGATTATCAATCAGCTCTTTATCCCTTGCCTTTACATCCTCTCTTACATTGGCAAGCTTTTCAGTTGCTGTCTTAATCAGCTTTGGGTACTTAATCATAAAGTTATCCTGCAAGCCATATCTCTGGTTGTCATAGGAAGCCTTCAAAAGCTTTAATCTCTGGACATCATTGTCAATCTCCATCTTCTCACGAATAAGAGGATTGCCTGTGGCGACTGCCTTAATCTCTGCATAGGAAAGTGTTGCCTCGTCGATGTCCTCACAGCTTCGGCTTACTGCCTTGCTTGTCATGACCTGACTGATGAATCGCTGCTTATTTTCGATGAGCGACCAGTTGTATGCATCAAAGGTTCCTTTGGTGACATATCTGTAGATTGCAACCTCTTCATTTTCGTTGCCCTGTCGTATGCCTCGTCCTTCCCTCTGTTCAATGGAGCTTGGCTTCCACGGACAGTCCACATGATGCATTGCTACAAGGTGTGTCTGCACATTGACACCTGTTCCACACTTATCTGTTGAACCGATAAGAACTTTCTTTTTACCTGTCCTCATCTCCTTAAAAAGTGCGTCCCTTTGTGCATCCGTCTTTGCATCATGGATAAAAGCTATCTCCTCTGCCGGAATACCATACTGGATAAGAGTTTCTTTCAGATAATCATAGATGGTAAAGTCCTTATCCGGTCCCGGTGTGCCGATATCCGAAAAAATAAGCTGGCAGCCTATATGACCGTTGGCATTTCCCTTCTCATATTCTTTCCACACATTTTCTGCTACCTTATTGAGCTTTCCGTCAGGATTACTTGGTGCGTCCTTATCAATCAGCCTTGCATCCGTTCCAAGAAGTCGTGCCTCATGGGTAATCTTTAGGAAGTTATCCACGCTTGGATCTACTCCACCACCTCTGATACGCTCTGCCCTCACAACAAAGTCTTCCATAACCTGCTTTACATACCAGTCAGGCTCTGACTCCACTATGATAGGCTTCCCACCACGAAGTGCCGGCACATCAAGGTCAAGCATGTCTGCGGTCTGCACATCTGCTACCTCACGGAAGATATTCATAAGCTCCGGCAGATTCGTAAACTTATTGAATCTGCTCTTAAAACGGAAACCGCTTCCCTCTACAGTAAGCTCCAGTGCTGTTGTCACTTCACCAAAGTTCGCTGCCCATGAATCAAAGTGATAAATCCCCATCTCTTCAAGTGCCGCTTTCTGTAAGTAAAGCTGCATGACATACATCTCACACATGGTATTGGATATTGGTGTACCTGTTGCAAATACAATGCCTCTGCCATCATTTATCTCAGACAAATACTGGCATTTAAGCTGCATATCCGTTGACTTTTTCGCTCCGCTGCTGCTGATACCTGACACATTATTCATCTTGGAAAAAATCGCAAGGTTCTTAAAATTATGTGCTTCGTCTACCATGATAGAATCTACACCCAGTTCCTCAAAGGTAATAAGGTCATCCTTCCTGCTCTCATCTGACAAGGATTTCAGCTGTTCCTCCAGTTTTTTCTTCTGGCTTTCCATCTGTTTTACAGTCCATCGCTCTCCGTTACGCTCCTTCATCTCATCAATCGCATAGCTGATTTCATCAATCTGCTCGTTAAGCATCCGCTCCTTTCTCTCTGCGGAGATTGGGATTTTCTCAAACTGCGAGTGTGACATAATAATGCAGTCATAGTCACCTGTCGCAATCCTTGATACGAACTGCTTTCTGCGGCTTTTTTCAAAATCACGCTCTGTGGCAACTAAGATATTTGCTGACGGATAAAGCCTTAAAAACTCTGATGCAGTCTGCCCGATAAGTGGCTTTGGAACAACCATGATGGTCTTATTGGCAAGTCCGAGTCTCTTCTGCTCCATACAGGCAGCCATCATCTCAAAGGACTTTCCGGCACCGACACAGTGTGCAAGCAGGGTATTTCCTCCGAGAAGGATTCTAGCCACCGCATTCTTCTGATGAGGCTTTAGCTCAATCGCCGGATTCATTCCAGGAAACTGTAAGTGGCTTCCGTCATACTCACGCAGGCGGATGTTATTGAATGTCTCGTTGTAATACTCCACATACTTCTGTCTACGCTCCGGCTCTGCAAACAGCCACTCCTTGAACTTCTCCTTGATCATGTTCTGTTTTTCCCTTGCAAGCATTGTCTCATTCTTATTGACTTCGTAATGATATTTGCCATCACCGTCATCAATCCTGTCCCTGACTGTTACAGTCTTTAGGTTCAGCGTATCCTCAAAAATAGAATAAGCATCCATGCGGCTTGTACCATAAGTCTTAGTAGCTGCCACTGAATGCTTATCCATGCTTTTATTCTCAATGAACCATTCCATGCTCATCTTATTTAAGTGTACCTGAATGCCTGTATTGTAAAACTGGCTTCTGACTTCCCTTGCACGCCTTGGCGTATTGAGAAGTTCATAGATAAACTGCTCATAATCAAGCGGTTCAATCCATGTCGTACCAATCTTTACATCAATATCCGAGGCTTCAATCCATTCCGGCTGCACCTTTTCAAGTGCTGCCACATTGCCTGCAAATCTTTCTGCCTGTGTATTGTCTGTATCCGCTGCCATAGCTTTTGCTACACGAAGCTTGTCTCTCACATTGCCGGAAAGATACTCGTCTGCTGTCTCCCAGCCGATATCGGGATTGTTCTCGTTGTAGCGGTCGGGATTTAAGAAAACCAGTCCGTCCAGTTCTTCCACAAGAACTGCCCTTCTAAGCTCTGCCAAAGCATCGTCACTTAGAGTTATCTCATCCACTGTCTGTCCGGACTTTTCTGCAAGTTCTTCCTTTGCATTTGTAATATCCGGCTCATAGATAGAAAGCATATAGGCAAGATTTACATATCCAAATTCATTGACGGATACATTTAATGCTTCAACAGCCGTCTCCACTCTGTCTATGACAGTCTTTGCCTTAATCGTCTGCTTATAAAACATATCCGCTTTTTTCACCTCCCCATCTTCGTTTACTTCCTCAAGACTGCAAAGAAGTGGATAATCGCTGTCATCCCTGAATGCTATTCTGTTTGCTTTTGAAGTAATGGCTCCATACTGCTTTACGAAGGCATCATATTTTACATTAAGAAGTCTCTGCTTATCAGAAAGCTCCTCCTCGCTGCAGCCATCCATCTGGATATCAATCAGCTCTCTTGTTATCTGTCTGATTTCATCAAGGCTTCGGATTCGCTCCTCGGCAGTCTGTGATACTTCTTTTCTTACCATCTCGGAATTTTCCCTGTAATAGAGTTTTCCTTCAAAAAATGTGTAAGTGTAGTTTCTCACATCCGGATCAGCCGGGATAACTTCCTCTGTCTGCTCCGCCTCATCTGCCATTCTCTCAAAATCTGTCATCTGTGCTTTGATATTTCCGATTGCCTTATTGAGAGCCTCGTACATATTGAAGTTCTCATCATCATTCACACAGACTGTATATCTGCTGTCCTGTCCGTAAATCCTTGTGTCATACTCCATAACCCCAAGCATCATTTCCGGATGCTCCGCAAAATAAGAGTTGACTGCAATGCCATTCTCAGTTACACCAAGGTGCACCCAGTCCGGCTCAATGTCAATCTTTCTCTCCCTCTTCTGCAAAAACAAGATATCTGCTGTCACTTCGGTTCCTGCATTGTCTTTAAATGCAGTATTCGGAAGTCTTACTGCTCCCACAAGCTCTGCCCTTTCAGCCAGATACTTTCGGATAGTAGGATTTGCCTTATCAAGTGTTCCCTTTGTGGTGATTACTGCAACCATGCCTCCCGGTCTTACCTGATCAAGTGCTTTTGCCAGAAAATAATCGTGGATACGGAAGTTATACTTGTTGTACTTTGGATCAAATACCTTATAATCACCAAATGGCACATTTCCGACAACCACATCAAAGAAGTTATCCGGATATGTGGTATTCTCAAATCCTGTGATACTGATATTGGCATTCTGATAAAGCTGCTTTGCAATTCTTCCTGAAATGCTGTCAAGCTCCACCCCATACAGCTTGCTTCTCTGCATTGGTGCCGGCATACTTCCAAAGAAGTTACCGATACCCATAGATGGCTCTAATACATTGCCGCCTCTGAAACCAAACTGGACAAGTGCCGAATTTATGCACATGGCAATCTCCGGTGAAGTATAAAAGGCGTTATTTACTGTTGCCCTTGCAGCACTGTATTCTTCATCAGATAAAAGTTCTTTCAGCTCTGCATACTGTTTGTTCCAGCCTGCGTTTTCCTCGTCAAATGCCTGTGACAGTCCGCCCCAGCCGACAAACTTCGACAAAACTTTCTGTTCCTCCGGTGTGGCAAGCCTGTTTTCTGATTCAATCTGCTTTAAAGTGCGGATTGCATCCATATTCCACTGATATCTGGTCTTAGCACCGCCTTTTTCCATTTCCCAGAGATTATAGTGGAAGTTGTATTTTTTCTGTGCTGCATCATCTGAAACCACATGTCCATTCTCATCAATCTTGGTTTCCCAGCCATTCGCTATTGCTCTTTCCCTGGTTTCAAGACGATTGGCTTTTACACTATCCTCGATATCAAAGAATCTCTTATAGACCGGATTCATCTTATCCCTGTCAGCCTTCTGCTTTGTCTCCTGATAATACTTCTTCTGGTCTTCTTCGCAGTAAAATGGCTGTTTTACCATATAAGATAAGATTTCATATAACTCACGCCAGTCGAGAGCACCTTCTTTACGCACACCATTCCTGTTCTTATAGCTGATCTTCACATATCCGCTTCTGATTGAGTACTCCACAAGACCATACTTATTGTTGGAATATGCCTTTCTTTCTGCATTATCTGTCCCTAATGCAATATCCCTGATAAGGTCAAGTTTATTGGGCATAAATGCAAAATCAGACTGCACCACATCCATAAGGAATGCCCTAAACGGAGTGTAGCAGCTGCAATCTGTTACAAGAATCTCCGCCGCATCACGCAGGTCTTCATCAAGCTCTGCAATACGCTTGGCATAATCAATCGGTGTAATATACTGAAGCTCTGATGGATCTTTTTCAGTTGTTTCAGCTTCTATCTCTGCACCATATTCTGCCTGTGTTACCATGCGGTCTTCATCGGCGGCTTCCTGTGGTGTCATGCCTTTTGCACTTACATAATCTCTGTTAGAAGCATAGCTCTCCGGCTCATCCGGTATTGCATAATCATCAATCTCTGATTCTGCCTCTTCCGGTTCCACTTCCCGGTATTCGGCATCAATGACCTCATCATCCTCACGGAGTCCGTCCATCGCAAGCTCATCAATACGAGGTGTCTCAGTCTGGTATTCCCCTGTAAGAATAAGGACACCAAGCTCTTTTTCGATATCTTTCCACGAAACATATCCTTCAACCTCTCCATCCTCATCTTTCCACTGAAAACGCAGTCCGTTCCCATGAAATGTGTCATATCCGTGCAGTCCCAGTCCGTCAACCGGCCAGCCTGCACCTCCCTGACCATATTCTGCTTTAATACGCTTTGCCCTGGTTCCTGCATCTATCTCTGTTTCAAAAATCTTACATACCCTGCCCTTGCCACCGATAAAGCCTGTACCTCTCATAAGCACCTGTTTGATATACTCACCTGGTACTGTTGCAGACTTTTTGGGATTCAGGTAATTGTATTTACCTGCTAATGCAGCTTTTCTGTCCTGCTCGAACTGACGCATAAACTGATTATTGTTTTCGTCCTCAGTATGAATGGTGCCAATGCTCGCCTGCCCGTTCTGGTCGAAAAAAAAGGAAGCCTGTGTATATTCGGCTTCCTTACTAACACCTAATGAATTGATTTCATCAAGTTCCCTATTCAGTTCTGTATCATCTGATTCTAGTGGAATCGCATCACTACCTGATTCAGTACCACTTCCTCTGCCTGCATCTTCGCCTGCTCTCTTATCTTCCACATCTCCATTGTCGATGACGGATTCTGTGGCTTGTGCTTCTCCAGATACTGCATCTCCAGCTGGTCGTACAGCTGATTCGCTTCCTCCTCTACCGCTGACATCTTCTCGTACATCTTCCCGAATCTCATCAGCGTCTTGTATCTTGCCGGCTCGTTCTCCTTTAGATAGTTCATCGCCATCCTTCCGTATTTGCCCAGCTTCGTGAGATCCTCCGTCTCGTCCGGCATCTCTATCTGCGGATAAAGAAGTCCGTCCACTTCCTTGTAAGTCATTTCTTCTAACATATCCAATTCTCCTTTCGCTCTCGATTGCCTTTAAGTTACGACTAAATTCTCTAAGAACACTACAGGAGACATCGCATACAATGGAACCAAGACGGTAAATGATCTCTTCGTCTTTGATATTTACGATCTGACTGAAATCCTGTTCTTGCACAGATAAGTCAAATCCGCATCTCGTCCCTACAGCATACATGACACTTGCATATACAAGCTGCTCCATGTCCATTTCCTGCTGTAAGCCATTGCGTTTCTTACTTTCTTCCTTTATCACACTACCTGATAGCTGCATAAGCTCGGTCATTCGGTCTCCGAACTCTTCTTTTATTATAAGCCAAACATCTGTTCCTGTAAACTGTTTTAATATATTTTTTAGAGACTCCCTGTCGCTGTTATCGTACTGCTCAATCTGACCTTCTGACACAAGAAAATCCACATAATCCTTAAGATTTTCTCCCTCAAGGTCCCATGTCAGCTTAACATTCTTCCCTCCGGTATCACTGATATCAAATATATACCTCATGCGTGGATTCAGTGCCCTTGACGGGAAGATAGCGCAGCCTTTCGCACCACGCTTTACATATCTTCCCACCTTTTTCCAGGTATCATAATCTGCCATGAGTGTGCTTTTTTCCGGAGGTCTTTGCGCTGTTACCATAACGATATTGTCAAATTCATAACGGTATAACTGACCTGCGACCTTTAACACATCCTTCCAGCTTTTTTCTGATCTGGTGATGTTACCAATCTCAGAATCGTATATCGCTTTGACCTTCATATCAACGCCCATACCTTTGTCCTCCTCTACTTAAACATCTCTGCAAACAATCCTTTAAATAGCTTTAACTCATCCTTATCCAGCTCGATTGCAAATTCATTGTCGATTGCCTGTTTTTCACATTTATCCTTTTTCTTTGCAATCTTACGCACCACACGAAGAAGCACATAGCACTCTTTGGACTTTGCAATGCTCTGTTTAAAGGTCAGCTCATCCTCATCGACTGACTTCTGTGTCTGATAGATAATCTCTTTTAACTTATCATTGATACCATCTACTTCCTCAAGGGAAATAATAACGGATGCCTTAGAAGCACCCGATCTGTCCCACTCCTTATGAAGTTCCTTTACTAAAAACTCCATGTTCTTAATTACTGTTGTTGAATCACTTTTCATCTTGCTTTTCCTCCGTTTTCTTTTAATGAAGAAGGGAGCTGACCTTCGCTGATAGGCGCAAAATCTACTCCCTTCATGTCCTCTGCTCCAAGGACTATCTGCTCTGCATAATACATATCCATTGCCTTATTGATGGCATCGTCAAGCGACTCTGCCTTTACTTTCTGTACTCGTGAAAGCACTTCTTTTATCTCTACATCAAATTCCTGTTCCATATGATATCGCCTCCCGTAAAAATCTCATCACCGGCTCTTTTCTTCCTTTACCTGTCTTTCCTTAAAGCCCTCATCGTACTTTCCATCTTCCAGCCTGTCGTAAAAACAGTCCTCTTCAATCGTTCCGAAATCCTCATACATCTGGTGAAGGAAGTCATTCTGCAGCTTCTTTGGTACATCATCATCCTTTGACATATCCTGATAAAAATAGAACTTCTGCTTTAGCTTTGCCCTGTAATCATAGATATCCTCTATCTTTTCCGGTGTGCCATACTCCCTCTTGTATGCCTTGAAATTCGTAGTTGAGAGTGTGGAACCTAGATAAATGCCATGCTCCCACGATACCCCGATTGTGGTATTGTCCTTTGTAGGCTTCTCATCCTTGGGATAACGCTTATACTCTGTCGCACCAAGGGCGATTGTAAGAGAACCTGACTTCATATCCATCACCACAAGATTTCTTGGTGATAATGCTTCAAGCACCATGTAATCATGGTCATTGAAGTTATGAAATGTCTGTCCCCTTTCAAATGAGCGGTTCTCCATTTCATAATGCAGGCTAAAATCATCTATCCAGCCTTTATCCGTCATTGCAAGTTCTTTCATCTTTGTCAGGCACTCCGGCGAGCTTAATTCCTTATCAAATCTAATTTGCTTTGAATCATTGTAAAGTCCCTGCAGGAAATGTCCCAGTTGAACATCATCCTTACAGAACCTTGCAAATACAGTAACATTTGGTGCTCTGTAATACTCTGTGAAGTTATCTGCTTTACCAAGTGTTCTTCCAAGCTGCAACAAATTGTCTGCAAGCTCTGACATGTCATCAATTGCTATAAAACTCTTATAATCATCCAGAGTCATCAGCATATTTGTCTCTGTTCCCCTGTCGTTTTCTATTACCAGTATCATATCTTTTAAATCCATTCTTACCTCCAGTCTCAGAGAGGGACTATTCCCTCTCTGTAAATTTCCTGTTATGGTCTTCCTATCACAACAATCTTTCCTGTGCTTGCCACATCCCGGTAAACCACACCAAGATTTTCATTAAGTGCCTCTACCACCTTGCCATTTCCGACGTATACTGCCACATGGCTGATGTTCTTATATCTTCCGTTGCTTGTAAAACTATAAAAGATAAGGTCTCCCGGCTGTAACTCATCAAAGGAGACTGCCTTTCCTGCTTCATCCAGTCCCTGTGCCTCCGCAGCCGCTGTGGTTGCACCGCCGTAACTTACATCCACACCTGCATCTTTCCATGAATAATAGGCTAAGGAGCTGCAGTCATAATAGTTACCGCTGTCTCTTAAATCCTGACTATAAGGGAAGCCAACTCTGTGAAGAGCATAGGAGCAGACTGTTTTCTGCCTGCTGTCTGTAATTTCGTTTAGGATGGCATTGATTTCATCCTCAGTCATGGAACTTACTCCCGGACTTCCGCCTCCACCGCCACTTCCGCTTCCGGCATATCCAAGCTGTCCCATAAACTCCGGACTCATGATCTGCTCAAGCATTTCCACCTGATCAGAGTTAAATCCATAGACCGAAATCATATCTCTGTACGATTTCAGTGTGACATTCACATACAGAACAGACTTCGTGACAGTCGTTACATTACCGTCTGCATCTGTTTCTTCCACATCCTTTGTTCCTGTGCTTGTGGTGTACGAACACATATCATTTACAACTGCCTGCAGCCAGCCTTTTGAAGTGTCATTCATGACTGTTGCAGTATCTCCGACACCATGCTTGACCATATAAACTGCCATGATGTCATAGTAATTGCTTGGGTTTTCTTCCATACCTTCATAATCCACATATACAAGCTCTCCAAGGTCATATCCGGTATGCTCATTCACTTTCGTGTTCACATCCCGGTTAAACTCCTGCACATAAGCACTCGTTACTGTCTGCACGGTATCTCCTGATTCAAGTGGTGGCAGAAATAAAGCAAATGGAGAATTGTAAAGGATTGCTATCACCGCAATAACTGGAACAGCAATCATGGCAACTACAAGAACAAGTAACAACAGCACCAGTCCGACAACCGGTGCCGCTGCCTTTACCCAGGTAATCGCTTTTCGCACAATCAGATCCTTTACCAGCTTTGCCACACTGTCCGTCTGATTCTCCTGTGCTTTCATCTTATCCAGAAAGAATTTTATCTTCCTGCTCCGGTTGGTCATCTTTTCATCCTTGACCTCTATGGACACACCTGCAGCATATCCGGCTGCCATGCCGATTGCAGTACCAACTCCCGGTGCAACCGCTGTTCCTGCCGCTGTAGCAGCTGTCTTTGTAGCAGTTTTCGCTGCAACCTTGGCAGTGGTCTTGGCGGTTTCTTTTGCTGTCTCTTTAGCTACAGCCTTGGCAGTATCTTTGGCAGCTTTCTTTGCTGTCTTTTTTGCCAGCTTCTTTCCTGCCTCTACCTTCTTGATACGCTTCTTTGCCTCGGCTGCCGCCTTTTTCCTAAAAAGTGCTGCACCCTTAGAAGCAGTTCCGGTAACAGATCGGCTTGCTTCATATGCAAGATATGCTGCCTGCGATACCTCCTGCCCGCCTTCCATCTGCTCTGTTACTGCCCCGGCTGCAAGTGCTCCAGTTCTTCCTGCAATGTGAAGATTGGTATTCTTGGTCTTAATTGAAGTATTGGATTCTCTATAGTTTCGCTCGAATCTTGATAGTCTCTTATTCTTCGACTCTGACTGATGAATGGTGCTCTTGCGATAAGACTTCTTTTTATCATCAGATACCTTTGCACCGATAGTCTTAGGACCTCTCTCTACTGTATAGATGTTGCTGCCTTTAATCTTGGCTCCCTTTGGTTCATGGGCATGAATCTTGGCTTTCTCCTTGGTGTGAATGACCATTGGCTTGTCATCCACCTTTTTAATTTTCATTTTCCTCACCTCCTATCGTGAAATAAAATAAGCCGCTAAGGAGCTTAATTACTCCTTAACGGCTATGTAAAATCATTCAATATTCAATTATTAAAAGCAACATGAAACTGGAATTTCACGCAGACATTTTCTATACCGTAATATCTATTCTCACAGATGATTTCTTCTCACCAAAATGCTTTATTTCGATGTCCTTCATTTCCTCCATAACATCCTTTTCAATCTGATGAACCTCTTCTAATTGAGCATCCGGCTTCGAATCATCTATTATTTTTGCATCATCATCTACGGAATCTGTTGTCTGAGATATTAAGGAATCGCTTGATTGTTCAAATGTTTCAGCATCTGTTAATTCCTCTACAACCGATGTTTCTGACTTAGAAGCCTCAACAATATCCTCTTCTGTAGGCAAATCCTTAAATTCCGCACTCTTTACAAACTTCGTAAATGTTTCTACTGCTCTAAAGGTATTTCCCATAATACGTTGAGCTTCCTTAAGCTTTTCGCTCTTTGGAATATTCGGATTATTCACGATACTTTTTAGTTCCGCTAAATTACCGTTCATTTCATTTACTTGAAGTCTTTGAGCTTCTTCTTTTGTTTTACAGTTTTTCAATCTACGCTCATAAGCTTCTTGTTCCATTCTTGCAGCTTTATATTCCATATAGGCTTTAGGGTCTTTCTGGCGAATAGCATCTTCTTCCGAAGCGGTTAATTCTTGACCACTTGCAATCTTATTATAAATCTGACTATATGCGGAACTTTCTTTATCTCGCTCAAGTTGCTCTTGGAAATGCTGAATCATATTTTCTTCCTGGCTTGTTACAGTCATACCCTCTTGTTTCTTTACAACATTCCCGGTAGCCTTCTTTTGCTTCCAATCATTTACTAACTGCATCTGATTCACAGCGTTTCGTATTGTACCTGCAATCATAGCACACCTCCAATTCCCGGTTAATGCTACCGATTAAATAGTGGTATCGAACTTCATGCCCTGTGTCGCTTTTTCTTCAGCTATCTTACTCCAATCCAGTTCAGAAATCTTTTCAATCAATTCTTCTTCTGAATTTGCCTGAATGGTAGTACGCTTAACAGTTAAATCCTTCTTTTCCTGCTGTTTTTCTTCTGCACGTTTTTCTTTTAATTCTTCCAGCCATTCTTGTTGCTTTTCTGTAATCTTCTCCAAATCAGCAAATAACGTCATTTTTCCACTATCATCAAAGGACATAGTTAGCTTACTTAATACAGTTCCATTATTTTCTGTCTTTCCCCACGCACGTTCAAAACCAAACTGTTCATTGATTTTATCCGACATTACAACCGCTGTTTTTACCATAGATAACTTCTCTTGTGCGTATTTCTCATCAGATGCCATTCTTTCAAGCTCAGCACTCGAAAATACAACTGTAAATTCCTTATCACTTTGGTCTACCAATCCTCTAAAATCATCGCCCTTATCAGCAATAATAAAATCAAAATCTGCGTTATCCTTACGCAATGTTTCTAAATATTTCTGTGCCTTAGAAGACAACTTATCTTCGCTGGATTTAATTTTCGCAGCATTTGCCTGCGCATCCTTCGTTTTCTCTGTGCTATTTTGCTTACTAACTGTATTATTCTTATAATACTCTGTTACTTGTGTTAAATTAGTTGCTCTAATCATGATATCATCCTCCTTGAAATTGATTAAAGAAATCCGTTTCTATATCTGTAATATCGGCACTTTATACCCATAAGTTAAGAGCCGTAAAATTCAAATTTTCTTTTCCCTATTAATTACAAATATTCCTTGGAAATTGCTTCCACACCATACATTTCCATAAATGCATCCAGGTCCGCTGCATCTCCAATCAACATATTCTCGTCAAAGTGTACGATATGCATATCTTAAAATCCAGCCACATGTTCTCCGGTACAAATGATACATTTTAGAACTGCTTCCTTATTTATTTTTCATATCGAATCTTATATGCTTTTTTCTTTAAAATAGGGAATATCTAATTTATTATCATCAAGGTCGGACATTCATCCGACCTCTTGATTATACTATAGATTCTATAAAAATTCATCTGTTATCACTGCAGCATTGCTTCTTTTTTCTTCTGTTCCGCAATCTTCTCATGAATGTTGGTATTATACAGCCTGTACAAATCTGTATCCTTACTAATCTGATTATCAAACGGAATCACCACCGAGCCACACTTGATAAGTCCCATTCCCGATGCAGTATTGGTTACGAATCTTAGCTGTGCCTCTGATACCCCGATAACTTCCGCCATCTTGGAACTGTCCGTATTTGCCTGCTTCAAAAGTGCCACAAACTCAGAGTTTGCAAGCATTGTGGTTGCTGTGTAATTCTGCAACAGATCGACGACATTCTGCGTGATACCTGTACAAAGACCTCCCTGCTTTCTTACTTTCTTCCAGAGCTGCTGCAGATATTTTGCAGAATACTCGGAATTAAGCAGGACATGGAACTCATCAATATAGAGCCATGTTGCCTTGCCTCTCTTGCCATTCTCAACAATCCTGTTCTGAATAGACTCCATCATGACAAGCATTGTGATAGGACTAAGCTCTGTACCTAAGTCCCTGATGCCATATACTGTGAATCTGTTATCCACATCCACATTTGTCTGGTGATTGAAGATGTTAAGTGAACCATTTACGAAAAGCTCTAGTGACAATGCAATGTCCTTTGCCTCGTCCTCCGGCTGCGCCATAAGGATATCGTAGAAATCACTCATTACAGGGATATACTTCTCTTTGCTCCTTGCAATGTCGATATACAGTTTTCTCACACAGCGGTCGATGATTGACTTCTGTCTTGAATTTAAACTGTCCCCGATACACTGCTCACAAAGTCCAAGCATAAACTCGCCCTTCTCTCTAACCATTCCCTTGGAATCATTCGGATCAAGGCTCCATACATCCATCTCTAGCGGATTCACATAGTTATCCGTGTAAGTAGACATATTTACTACAGTTCCACCATAGGTCTCAGCAATATCAAAGTATTCGTTCATTGGATCTATGACGATTATCTCATCATCTCCCGACAAGAATACGCTGCCCATCTCCATCTTGCAGAAGAAGGATTTACCGGAACCCGGCACTCCAAAAACGAAGCCATTTCCGTTGATGAGCTTCTTTCTGTTACCGATATTCACATTCTTGCTGATCTGGTTGATACCATAGTAATTGCCTGTGCTGTCATTAAGCTCCTGCACATTGAATGGCATAAGCACCGCAAGTGACTGGGTAAGAAGGGTACGCATTGTCTCCACCTGTCTTACACCAATCGGAAGTGCTGTGTTGAGAGCTTCCCTCTGCTTTAAGTAGTGTGTATCAATCGTGCAGCTGTTACGCTTTCCGATGGTCTCCATAGTCTCACATACACTCTCAAGCTCCTTCTTGCTTTCTGCCATAAGAATAATGGTTACTCCCACGAAGAAAAGGCACTGGTCATTCTCACGGACGTCATCCATGATTTCCTCAATTTCTTTTTTCTCCGTTCTCTTGGCATATGAAATTTCCGTAGAAAAATCGTTATTCTTATTACGAACTCTCTGCTGTTTGATAATATCCGACTCAATACCAAGGTATTTTTTCTGAAGCACCTTTGTGGTCAGATCCTTTGGCACTGGCACCACATCAATGCTTGTGATGGAATAAACCGGAAGGGAAGTAATCTCATTGATGAATCTGTCTGACAAACTGCTCGGATACTTTTTGATAAAAAGTGCCTTGCAGAATTTACTCTCATCCTCAAAATGGTCAGGGAAATATTTCACCATCCCATTGCACAGATCATTTCTAAAATCTGCCCCGACCTTCTTTGCTTTTTTGATATCAAAATCAAAGCTGCCCTCATCTCCAAGATGATAATAGTCATAGAGCACTTTCAGCCTCTCATTGCCATTAAGCGGCACAATCTCTGCACCAAGCTCAATGAAAGCCTTGTGTATCGTTGCCTCAAGGGTTGCAAACTGTGCCTTTGCCTCCTCGAAGTTCTTTCTCTCAATCGTGATTGTCAGGTATCTCTCCTGCTCAATCCCCTGTCTGCCCTCAATAATCTTCTCCTCAATGATGTCATTGTAGATTCTTCTATAATTATTGAAGCCATCGTTTCTTTCTGCAATAAGAACCTTATCTCGCAAATCGTCCATGTTTTTGTTCTTATTATTGATCGTAATCTTATAGTTACAGTCCAGCGAATTTAAAAACTTGCAGTATCGCTCAAATATGCCAATCTGCTCATCCTCTGTTGCTGTCGTGTAATTGATGTCCTGAAAGCGGTAGCATTTGGAATACTTATTTTTGCTTACTTCAAAAATGCCGTTTTCAGCCACCGCCATAATCTCTATGGTTTCCTGAATGGATTTAGGTGTCTTATACAAAGGCTCACTCGCCTTCTTTAATAACTTAAATCCGTCTGTAAATAAACCCATGTCTCTAACCTCGCTTTCTCATAATGAAAGCCCGCCGGGAACTGCACCCTGCGGGCTGTGTTCCCGACCTTACGGTCAGATACTATTCGTTTCTAATGCATTGCCTTATATGCCGCAATACCAGCTGCTGCCGCCACAATGACTGCGACAAGTCCAAGCAGCATGTTTCTCGTCTTTTTCTTCATTGCTTCAAACTCCTCCTGTTTCTTTACAGCTGAATCAGCTGTTACAGTCTCCGGTTCAGCCTTTCTGCCTTTCTTCTTTACCTGTTCATTTTGCTCTGCTTCTAACTGCTTTATTGCAGGCTCTCCCTCTGTTGATACATAGGTAAGCGCCCTGTTGCCAAACATAAAATGCAGTTTCTTTCCCATATACTCGTAGAAATTCATCCCGTTAAAGGAATAGAATCCGCCAAGAGCAATCGGTGCCACACAGGGAATTGCCACATAAGCAGAACCCGTAAGACCGATATACCTGTAAAGAAGAAGGACGATACCGCCACCGACTACTACGCTTGCAATAGAAAATATAAGCTGCCTTGCTGTAAGTCCCATCGCAACCGATTCCTGATAGCGGTCAATATCCTTGTTTACTTCGATTACCATTGTCCCTGCCTCCTATCTTGATAAATCTTTTGTCTCCGGCTTTCTTGTCATTCCAATATTCGCCTCATACTTATCCATTCCATCCGGACAGAGTTCCCTAAGCTTATCTACATTGAACAGATAAAGCGGATATTCACAGAAACCGCTCCTTTGCGTAAATCCCGTAAACTCTCCAATGTCATTGTCTGTAATAAACTTTTCAATATCCGGCATGTCATTCACATTCAGATATCCGCAGTAATTTGGTGCTGCAACCGACAAATTCACAGTCACATCCCCAAAATGTTCCTCATGTCCACCTTCATTACACATAAGACCAATAAACATTGCCCTGTTATTCATATACTGCTGGATATCAAATGTCACCTGCGTTTCTCCGGTTATGCTTGAATTATAAGTAACCTGTTTCTTTTCATTATCCATTTCTGCCTCCTTCTATAATCCAAATGCCTTGCTTGTAAGTGTCTGTGCACCCTTCACGCTTCCGACAGTCATTGCTATCGTAAATGTCATTTCACACAGATATATAAGCGTCTGTGCCCAGTCAGCATAACTTCCTGTAAATGCCGGAAGTCCTGCATTGATAAATGCATTACATACCACAATCGCAAGTGCCATCGTTACTGCCTCAAATACACATGACAGGAAATATTTGCAGTAGGTAGCCATTGTATGACTGACCATTCTGTTTCCTGCCATCGTGGAACAGGCAATCGCACCGAGCGGCACAATAATCAGAATCTTTAAGAACCTGAAATACACTGTGTAAATGATAAAGAATCCACAGATAATAATGATGATTGCAAGCAAAGCTGTAAGTATCAGCATTACCAAACTTTCACCAAATCCGAGTCCCTTAATGATGTCTGCCTGTGTACTGTCAATGGCAAGCTGCGTCGTTGTCCCGGCAGATATAAGTCCTACCAGATTTCCTATGGAAGTAAAAAATGCTTTCATGATCGTGACATTATTTGCAACAAACCATTCTGCAAGTCCCAGTCGGATAAGCATACGAAATATAGACTCAAACCTCATCTCATCTTTTACATCTATGCTTTCCGAGCAGAAACCGATAACAAAGAACAGCACAACAAGGGATGAGCCAACCGCTACAAAAACCGGCTCAATACCCTCAATGACTGCCCAGGGACCTCCGCCCTTGAAACTGACCGGTGACTGTCCAAGCATTGCAAAGACCAGGGATATCTGATTGTTCCAAAACCCAAACACCGCCTCAAGAAGTGCAAGGATCTTGTCTCCAAGCTTAAAAATATCCATACTTGTTATTCACCTCTTTCCTTTTACTAAAAGGGGAACTCTTTTTCCCCATCTTAGAAGCCTAAGAATGTCAGAACTGTTGAAATACCAGCCATCATGACACCTGCTACAATTCCTTTCAGAGCGGAGTTCATGGTAGATGAATCCTGCTGCTGATAGGCTTGTGCGAACTCCATAACATTCTTTGCGAGAATGATGACACCGACCGCACCAATGACAGCAATAATAAGTGTCTTTAAGTTCTCAAGTGGCTGTGTTACTGCGGAAGTACCTGTACCTGCTGCAAAACAAGTAGTGCTCATAAGCATAACTCCCATAAGTGCTCCGGATAATGCCGGAACGAATCTCTTTTTAAAGTGAATGAATCTGCTCATCATGCCTTTCTCCTCCATCTGATTGTTGTTAGTTGTAATAATCTGTTCTTTTCTCATGTTGTTTTGTCTCCTTTTCGATAAAAAAATAAGCCAGCAGGGATAATCCCTAACTGGCTGTTAAAAGTTACTCTATATGATCAGGCAATGCCTGTTGTAATGATTAAATCGGGCTTTTCCCGATGTGGTATGCTTCAACCACCTCCTTTCAAGGCGCAAAAAAGCACCTTAACCATATTGGCTAAAGTGCTTTTATTAGTTCATTATTAAATTGTGTGTGAATCAGACAAACTTGAATTTTTCTTGTTAATTATTTTTTTGATTGTGGCGTTTCTTATTCCACAGTGAACCTACCAACATACCGATTGCAGAGATTATTGCTCCGGCTACAATCATTCCCAAGTCAGGGGCATTCAGTTTGTAAAAAGCAATGTTGTTTGCCATTTTGAATGTGCCATATTCAGCAAGCATATACATTACGCCAAAGAAAAGAGTGAATGCCCATTTTCCTTTTCCCCAAAAGTTATTTTTACCAATAACAATAGACACAATAAATGTGGATATAGGAAGAATAAACCAAAGAAACATCAAACTGTAACCCATAGCGTCACTTCCACTTGTAAAAAACCAGAACACTATCATTGCAAACGCCCAAATCAAGAGATAGGAGAGAATCGTAATAATTTTGTTTCTGTTGGCATTGCTTTTCACAACATTCGTACTTTCTGCAAGATAATCATAATAGCTTTTCATTTTTTGTTCTCCTTTCAATAGATAGTCAAGAGAGACATCGTAGCATTCGCTCATTTTAATGACGCTGATAATATCTGGATAGGATTTTTCATTTTCCCAATTTGAGATGGTCTGACGACTCACACCCAACAATTCGGCAACCTGTTCTTGCGTCAGCTTTTTTTCAATTCGGGCTGCCTTGATTTTGCATCCAATATCATGCTCCATGCCACTATACCTCCTTGCACTTTTATTGTAGGAAAAACACTCACTATTGTCTACAAAATAGCTTTGACATCACTTATTATGCGTGTCAAAATCCTTTTACATCTGCCAAATTCCGGTTTGTAAAACATATTCATTTCACATAGGCACAGTATACCACATTTCCTGTGCCTATGCGATAACATTTACTGCTTCTTTCTGTATGAACTCATCTTCTCCACAGTAACCTCCGGATAAAAGTAAGTAAGAATCGTTGCTTTGGGAACACCTGCAGCCAGTGCTTTCTTCACCTCTTCTTTCTGCTCCGGCGTATATGACCAGTGCAGCATTCGATTTGTGATTGTATCCTCCCACTTAGGCTTTTCCCTCTCAGGATTCCTTACAGGCTTAGCACCAGCACTTCCACTAGAAGCGTTAGCACTTTCTGAAGCATCTGACTTCTGTGATTCATCAACATACTCAAGCTCATTTGCCTGTTCTCTGTCTATCTTTGCTTTCTGTTCTGCTTCATCCTGCATGGAGAATCTTCTGCTTAATTCCGCATCACCAAGCATCATAAACTGCTCATAGGTAAGAGTGTCTATATACACATTCTCGCCCTTATCCTTCAGTTTTTCATAATACTTAACCGCCTTGTCTGAAAGAATCTCAAATGGCGGACCGATAAGATTATCTGCTCCCCTTATCTGATGAACATAAGGCTCTCCCTTGCCATCTGCTGTCTGGTTAAACATCGGATGATTGAATGGTATGAACTTATTGTCCATGATTGGATCAAATCCACGGATAAAGATAATACACTTTTTGTTATCCAGCTTTCTGACCTCATCGGGTGTAAACAGTTCTCTTCCTAACACATCATAATTCCTTGAAGAGCTTCCCTGTCTGCCCTTTGTCTCTCCGCTTGACTTCTTATCAATCGTACCTTTTCCAAGCAACTCCGACACATACTTATGCGTACTCTGCTCGTTTCCACCGAGATAGATAAACGTATCACAGTTGCCGGGAATTGTCTCCCAGGTATCTTTGAAAAGTGCCTTTAACTGGGCAAAGTTCTGAATGATGATGATACTTGAAATCTCACGGCTTCGCATTGTCGATAACAGCGAACAGAAATCATCGGGCAATGCGACATTCGCAAATTCATCTAACATAAAAGTCACATGGATTGGCAGTCTGCCACCACAGTTAAAGTCTGCCTGATAGTACAATTCCTGAAATATCTGCGTATATAACATACCGATAATAAAGTTATAGGATTTATCACTATCCGGGATTACACAAAACAGTGCTGTCTTTGTCTCCCCATCCCCATTTACTCCAATACCGATATCGGACAGATTAAGCTCATCCTTGGAGAGCAATCGTAAAACCTGCTTATTCTCAAGAAATGCAAGTCTTGAGTTGGCACTGATGATAATGGAACGGACGGTATCTCCTGCACCTCTCATACATTTGTTGTACTGCTTGACTGCCGGATGATTTGCTCCAAGTGGGGAACTCTCCTCTAAAAACTTCATACGCACATCCAGCTTTGATGCCTTCCCCTGCTCTGTAACCTCTGCCTCTCCAAGAAGCTTCAGTACTGTCTCGAAGTTTCTCTTTGCCGGCTGTACCTCCAGCCACACATAATAAAAGATAGACTGTAAGAACAATCCTTCCGCTTTTTCCCAGAACGGATCACTTGGTGTCGCTCCCTTTGGTGTCGTATTGCTGATAAGGTTTGTAATCAGCTTGACCACATCTGTTTCCTCTCTGATATAGGAAAACGGATTGTAACAGTCTGATTTATCCATCTCTAACAGATTTATGACTTTCACATTGTATCCGTTATTTTTTAGCATCTGACCGCAGCTTCTAAGGATTTCTCCCTTTGGATCAGTACAGATAAAAGAACAGTTATGCGGCATCTGCATAAGATTCGGCTTTACTTCATAAAATGTTTTTCCTGCTCCGGAACCACCACAGATAAGTATATTTCCATTGAGCTTGAGTCTCCTGAAATCAAGCGACATCTTCACATTCTGGCTGAGTATCCGATTGAAATTCTCATCCTTATCTGCAAGAATCTTATTGACCTGCTTCGGATTTTCAAATCTTGCCGTACCAAATTCTTTGCCGGGCATATAATTTCTCTGACTGGTGTAATACATGACAATAGCCATCGCATAGATACCTAATGCAATGGCTACTGCTTTTACTGTATTGGAATTGTAATAATTGGCAAAGGGAATTGCACATATATCATTGAATCTGTCCATAAATTCATTGAAGGCAATCCCTTTTGTCCACGCACCATTTATCAGATAACCAAGATACCCGGATAACACTGCACCCACAATAATGAATATCAGTGACGGCTTTTTCTTTGTTGTCTGCATAGGCTGCTACCTCGCTTTCTTTGTGGTAACAGTTTTCTTCTGTGTGGTCTTTTTCTGCTGCTTCTGCACTTTCTCGTAACGCTCCCTGACAGATGACTCCACCTTGTCGTAGTGAGTATAAAGCTCGGTTCCTTTCTGAGTTGTCACCACACGATTCTGCTCATCGTAGAGCTTATAATCCTTGTTTGAATCAAGGAAGGTAAGCATTGTCTTTCCACCATGAATCTCCATGATGTTTTCCTTACGGAGCCATACATATTTTGCCTCTTCTCCCCATGTGCCGGGAACTCTGGTCTTAACAGCATGGTCATTCTCTTCGATAATCAGCTTCTTGCTGATAGTCACATCTGACAGGTTCGCATTCTTTGATGCTGCAACTGCCCTCATTCTCTCAGCAAGGTCCTGATAACCTCTGACACGATTGATAAATGCATCCTTGTCCATCATTACTGTATGGGTGCCATCTTCATTCTTGCTGCCAAGCACACCGATTGTCTCAAGCTGTCTGATAACACTTTCAGCCTGCTCACCATTGATACTGAAATTCTCCTTGACCTGATCCACACTGATAGCTTTCTTTTCCATTGCAAACATTCCGACCTTCTCAATCAGCCCGTCAATGGCGGAATTAACCTTATCACCTTCTATCGTGTGGCTTTTCTCGTTTCCCTGCTGTTTCTTCAAAAAATCCATCAGCTTGCCAAGGGATTTTTCATCTCCATTCTTCAGATAATCGTCAAATGTGGCAATCTTACCAAACTTGAGCTTCTGTATCATCATATTCACACGTGGAACTGCCTCAGTGTGGAAGATAACCTCACTCAATCCGTCTTTCCTGTTACAGTCCGGAAGTACCGAATATAGGATTCCATACTTCTTTGCCGTCTTTTCAACTTTTTTCATATCTTCGGTATTAAACTGTAACACCTGTAAATCGCCACCCTTTAAGAGCAGCTTTCTCATGGATGTCTTGCCTAGTGACTTTTCATAATCAAGCATCCCTTTTAAGAAATCTATTGCCTTCTGCATGGCAGCTATTCCACCACTTCCTACCTTCATGGCAATCTCAATGCCATCATAAGCAACACGGATGATCTGCACCGCTTCCTGAATTTCCTCTGCCATTATCGCACCTCCACTTTTTCTCTGACTGTTGTTTTAAGTGTTTCTGTCTCTGTAGTACGGATTTCCTCGGCTGATACATCAATACCATAAGCAGTCAAAATATCTGCCAGATGATTGATTGCTTTCTCCTCCTCGATACGGTACATTTCAAGTGCCACAAGCAGGTTTTCCACCTGTTCCACCCATGCAGGCTTCATATCATATTTAGCTCTGTATGTGACCATAATCTCGTCCGACTCAGCCTTATCCGCCGAATGTCCCAAAGCTTCAATAAGACAAATCGTATCTTCCTTGCTGCCGCTTCTGAATGCGAACTGAACAACAAAGTTTTTCTCTTCCTCTGTAAACTGATGCTCCACACCATTCATCTCTGTTACTGCTTCATTTACTACTGCTAAATTCATAAGTTCCTCCTAATCTGCCATGCTGTTTTCAAGCACAGCAATCTCAATGATCTCCTTCATCTTTTCCGCTGAAATGTTGTTGTTTATAAGTTCTACAAGCTGTGACTCAGTAAGTCCCTTTTCTATTGCACTCTTAATCTGCACAAGCTGCGCCGGAACAAGGTCTCCTGTTGCTACAAGTCTGACGATGTCTGCTCTTGACCTTTTCTTAAAGGAAAGTCTTGCAAAAAGGCTCGCCACTCCGCTGTTGCTGCTCTTTCTCACACTTCGCTCAATCGGAAGTCTCTGCACCACATTTCCGGTTCCATCAACTACCGGAATCTGATAATAGACCGGAATACCATTTGCCACAGCCTGCATATTCTGCGGAACTGCAACTGTATCTACCATCTTTTTATCTGCCTGTGGTACGGACTGGCTTTCCTGCGGCTCTGCCTTACTTTCTGCCTCTTTCTTATTCTCTGTGGCAACACTTATGATCTTATCTTCCAATGACTCTATTCTGTCTCCCATACGCTTCATCTCCTTATCCTTTTTCTCAATATCATCCCTGAGTCTTGCAATCGTACTGCTTGCCTTATTCAGTTCATTCTGCTGACTGTTGATAAGAGCGTCCTTATCCTGGTTCTCCTTGACCAGACGCTCCCTGACTCCCTCATCATCTTTGGAAGTCTCTATTTCAGAAAGCTTCTTATTTAGGGCATCATACCTTTCATTCTGGTGATTGATCTTTTCAACCACTTCATCCATCTGAGCTACAAGACTTTTCACATACTCTAAATCCTGTGGCATCTGCTCTTTGGCTTTATTAAGCTTTTCTAATACCACATCAAACATCCTGCGCATATTTACTGCTGTATCATCTTTTTGGACTACCTCTCTGATTGCATCAATCGGCACACCTTTTTCATAGTAATCCAATGCTGTCTGCATCTTAGGTGCTGCCATCCTGCTATCTTTCAGCAGCGTTAACAACTCTTCTGATACACCCTTATGCAGACATTTTGATAACACCTTCATCTGCTCAATGTCATAACTTTTGTTAAGATACAGACCGATTTCATCATCAGTCAGTCCATATTCATAATCGCTTTTGACAAGAGCAATAACCTCACTGTCCATATGCTTATTACGAAGAATCTGTATCTTTCTCTCAATCGCCATTTCACTTAATGGCTCTCTTTTTTCTTCCATATATGCCTCCTAACCACTAAAAAAACAGCCTAACGTATCGGCTGTTCTTTTCTGTCTCTTATTGTTTCTTTGTCATACTGCTTCTCTTCTGCCGAAGCTGATACAGTAAGTTCCTTCCATATTGATCTTCCAAGGCTAAGTTCCTTTGATACCGCCCGTTCTGCCTTACAGTCCTGTGCATACTTGCTCTCATATTTCTTTCTAAGACTCTCGACCTCTTCCACACTGTATCCCTGTGCTAAAAGTTCAGTGTTAAGCCTTTCCCATGCATTGTGCTCATCTTCAAAGAAGGTATCCCCACTCTGATAACACGATTCTGCATCATCTAGCTCCCGGATCTGTTCAGCCTTCTCAAAAATATCTTTGAATCTTTCCTTAGCCTTATAGGTCTTACTCTTTTCCTTTGATGCTTCTTTCTTCTTATCCGTTAGATTATCAAGTACCGAAACAAGTTCTTCCGCACTCTCAATCTTATGCCTTACCAGAAATAGATACTGCTCCTGCAGCTTATGCATCTTTCGGATATCATCCTTATACTTCCATACCTGACTGTATGGCTTCTTTTTCAGCTTTCCAATCCGGTAAAGCTTTGCATAATATCTTTTCTGCAAGCCTGACATCTTCGCCCTGCGATATCTTTTGACATAGCACTTTACTATCACTGCCTGCCTTTCCTCGTTCTGTGACTGGTAAAAAGATAAATCTTCCTTAGTAATACGCTCCACAATAGCTTCCTGTGAATAATTCTCGCCAAGAGTCTTACATCTTCTGAATCTTGTCATCCCCTGTGGTCTGACTGCCAGATACTTTCCCTGCTTGACCTCATATCCTTTTTCCGACAGCAGCTCCAGAAATCCACTAAAATCATTTGCCTGTAAAATGCAGGCATCAAGATCTCTTTTTATCATATCTGCCCACACAAAGCTGCCTTCACGATATTCGCTCCAATCCTTATAATTCTCGTGCTGTTTCTCTTTGCTGCCATCCTCCACATCTATAATGGAAAGACCATACTCCTGACACAGCTTATTGGTAATCGGCTGGATATACTTTGCCCAGTCACCTTTCTCGTAGCGATACTTTTTCCCATCCACAAAGCTTACACTGTTAAATACAATGTGTGAATGAACATGGTCTGTATTATCATGAACCACAAATACCGCTTCATAGGCATCACCAAGATATTCTGCTACAAACTTCTGTGTTATCTCAAAAGCCCTGTCTGGTTCCACCTCATCCTCTTTGAAGGAAAGAATGATGTGATACCCCTGTCGCTTGTCTGTTTTTCCAAACTGCTTCTTTGTATCCATCATCTGTTCAAAAGCCATATCTGCCTGGCAGTTTATGGCTCCCACAAGTCTTCCTCCCTGCGTTTTCTCAGGATTCATTACATAATCCAGTGCCCGCTTTAAATGCCTTGCATGAAAAGAATTCCCGCTGTCCTTCATGTGAAGTATCTTACTGATTGCCAATCTTTACCACCGCCTCGCTGACAGACTGATTCAGCTTTTTCATATATGCCACAAGCTGTTCCTTATCTTTCTTGGAATATATCTGAGCATTACTGTTAAATACAATCTGATTGATGTTAATGCCGATTCGGTTTATCTCATTGATAAGCTCTTTAAGAAGTTTCCTTACTTCCGGATAATCATTTGGTTTCTGACTGATTAGAAGCCTGATATATTCGGCTTCATTCATTCCATTTGCCTTTGCCTTATCAGAAAGCACCTTCGCTTCCTGTGGCATAAGTCTTAGTGTTTTCCTTATACAATGAACTTTATCCGCCATAGAATCACCTTCCTCTCTTACCCGTACTGTATTCTCTTACTCCTTCTGCTACTGTTACAGCAGCTTTTTCAAGCTCTTTATTACCCAGCTGGGCAATAACCCTGTCTGCAAGCTCTGTGGCAACTACTATAAGCTCCTTACCATAACTGGTTTTATCAAACAATCTGTCCAGTCTCTTTTCATCTGCTTTCAGACTTTCATACCTGCTCTGATACTCGTTATAGTCGTTAAAATCCTTTGGATCACTCCTGTGTGCTTCCGCATCAAGTATCAGTTCATAGTTCCATTCACAGACAATATCTATAACATCATCAATTGAATATGGTTCTATCTCGCCATTCTCCTCAGCTATATCCTGCCTGTACATCTTCCCATCTGAATCTATGCCAATGGCATAATCATGTCCTTCCATATAGTTAAGCAGAATTGCAGCATCTTCTATCGAAGGGTTTAGTAAGATATCATAAGTGTCTGCCCAGGCAATAAGTTCCTCTGGTTCTGCGATTATTGTAAGTTCTTTATCCATTGCTTTCCTGCACCTCCCTTATCCGTGTTTTGTATATCTCTTCCACCCACACGCCTGTCTGAATCTCTTAGGTTTACGGCTAGATACGCATTAGAGACATCTCTGTCCTAATGCCATCTAGTTAGGGAGAAAATCTCCCTAAAACCCTCTGTTTATGAAAGTGGGGGCGCTTTTTGCCCCCACTTTGCTACTTTGGGGGCGCTTTCTGCCCCCACTTTGTTATTTTGGGGGCGCTTTCTGCCCCCACTTTTATACTGACTTTCATCCGGATTTTATCGTGTCCGAATTGCGGGGGCGCTTTTTGCCCCCACTTTGACATTTTGGGGGCGCTTTCTGCCCCCACTTTGCTGTTTTGGGGGCGCTTTCTGCCCCCACACATCAAAATCCGATTTCTCATGCCCTGACTGGTTCATCTGCTCTCTGATTCATCTGGTTCAGATTAAGCTTTGCCGCCACAAGCCACTCGTTGTAATCTTTATATCCGGCTGGAGGCGGACAGTCTTCTACCTCATATCCAAGCTCATAATACTTTCTCATAAGTTCAGCTGCTGCTTTTCTCCCCGGCTCATCTCCATCAAGACAGAAACGGATGGAAGTAATCTGCGGATGTTCCCGAAGAAAAGTCTCAAGTGGTGCATCTGCAAGCATCCCAAGTGCCAGCTTATTTGATTCATAATCCGTGAAGATATCCACATAACTCATAAGGTCGATTGCAGCCTCAAATACCACAAGCTCTGTACTGTTAAGATTTACCACATTAAATCCATAGTTTTTATCATTTCCTGTGACATCACACTTGAATGGCTTGCCCTGCTTATCAAACACTCCCCGCATACTTGCAAATCTTGTCACTCCATTTTTATCATTTCCTTTGAAAACAACATTGTGGTAATGCCTGCTCTCATAAATCAGTCCATCTTTTAAAAACAGATCTATGACTACTCTGCTGATTCCTCTCTCCTGATTCAGATATGAAATAAGATAGGAATTATCTCCTGCCGGTTCCGGTAGGACAAATGGCTTTCTCTCCTCTGCCTGCTTCTGCGATACCTGATGAACAAGAGGCTGCTTTACAGGCTTCTCAATTCTTCTGTATCCTGCGAAATCTAAAAGCCAGAACACAGCCTCTTTTACACTCATTCCACAAAATACCCGTAAGAAATCTATCTGTGAGCCGCCATTGTTGCCTTTGTCAAACTGCCTTGACCATCTGTACCAATGGCTTCTGTTATAGATACGGATGGAATCCATCTCCTTTAAAGTGTGGTATTTGCCAATCCTCTTTACTGTATACCCAAGGCTTTCTGCTACTGCACACAGGTCAACACTCTTTGCTATGGCAAGCTCTTCATCCGTAAATCTTCCATCCATGCTTTCACCTTGCCTTTCCCTGCTCTGCTACAAGCGGTGACTTGATATCAAGTGTCCGGTAATCTGTGCTCAGGGTAATCTTAGGATTATCAATCATGCCTTTTTCCCTGAAACTGAAAAATTCACGATTGTCTCCACCGACTATGATATGGTCAATGAGCGGTATTCCCATCAGTTCACACAGCTTGTTCATGCGGTCTGTCATCATGGTATCAGCCTTGCTTGGGAATACATTCCCGGATGGATGACAATGGATTAACATCATGCTTGCCGCATTGCTTAAGATACTTGATTTAAACAGCTCTCTCGGATGTGCCATTGCCTCATTTAAAGAGCCAACACTTGCAAAATGCACATTGATAGGTTTTAGGTCTGACCTTAGATTGACCACACACACTACTTCCCTGTCAAACTGGCACATACAGTCTCCCATAACAGCAGCTATATCCGCCGGATTGTTAAAGGTATGCTCCGAATAAATCGGAGCATCCTTTACAAGTCTTACCGAAACCACATCAAGCTTGAAGTCATTCTTCTTTGGCATCAGACACCGCCTCCTCTCCAAACTCGACACGGATAACAAAGTCACCTTTCTGGCTGTTTATGAGAGCAATGAATTCTTCCATTGTAAGTTCCTGCTCCATAACTGCCTCCTATCTGGACTTTTCCTTCGCATCATATACAAGGGGAGGTTCTGCAACGATACCATCAAGTCTCTTGTTTGGTGTATCAGTTGCAAGAGTGAGTTTTCTTAAATCCTTATCATAGTGATATACCTGATTGGAAAGTCTCTCGTCCAAAGACACCTCCTGCATATTTACCTCGACTACCATCTGTGCAAGCATCTCAGGGCTTCCCATATCTGAAGATACTGCAATAACCTCATGCACGCTCGAAGGGAGAATATAAAGGTCACTCTCTAAACTCTCTGCCAGCTCATGAAGCTCATTCTCATAAAGCATGGATGCTGCACCATTGATACCCTTTTCATTGGAAATCACCCACATCGTCTGCTTCGGTGGAATCTCGGCTATCATCATATCTGCAATCTCCTGTGGCATCCCATCCCTTGCGAACAATTCTCTCATAATATCATTCATGCTTCGTACTACAGGTGGGAAGAGTCTTCTTGTGTTTTCCGCTGCACACTTAAAGAGCTGTTCCTCGCTCATTCCAAGTCTTTTTGCAAATTCATTTGTAATTTTTGAACTCTGCACCGCATCCTTATCGGCACTGATAATTACCTTATACACAATAGAAAGATCCTGGAACTCCCTGTGCGGCACCTGTTCCAAAAATGTCTTATTCTGCTCTGTATTGATGAGCTGGAATACAATCTTCTCGTTAGCATCCCTCATAATGCTGTCCACATCAACAACCGGAGCCTGCTCATATGCCCTTTCCATAAAGTCACATGCAGCCATAAGTGTTTCCTCAAGATCACCACATTCCTGATACTTCTTATACATGTCATTGATATAAATCGTAGGCGAAATGTTCCTGCCTTCCTCTCTTAAGATAATGCCATCAAGAGTCACATTCACCTTTTCCACCGGCTCTGCCACAAGCTCCATTCCTTTGAACTTCTCTGGCATATAATCCATAAACTTTTCTTTTACTACTTCCTTAAAAATCTCGTAATTCATCATATTACGGTTCCTCCTTAATCTAAAAAAGCAGGGAACATAAGTCACTGGCTTACATTCCCCGCAAGGTTAATTGTTACTGTTTATTCTTTTTCTTTCTTCCACGAAGTCCTACTCCGACACCAGTAATAAGTGCAAGTGCACCGATTCCAAGATAAAGAAGCGGATTTGCATTGTCGCCTGTCTGTGGAAGCTTAGGCTCTGTTGGTACATTGGCAAGCTTAAGAGTTGCTACAACAACATGCAGGCTGTGGATTGCTCACATTGTCTTTCGGACTGTCTGTAGTCTGACCACCATTACCTGCATTACTCTGATTTCCACCAGCTTCCTTATTACCACTTGCAGGAGCTTTCTGTTCCGGCTCGTCATTCTGCTCTGACTTTTCTTTCTGCTTTGAAGCAGTTTCATTATCAGCTGACCGGTTATCTTCCTTATCAGTCTTCTCTTCTGAATCTTTAACCTCGGCAATATCTTTCTCTGTCTCTTCACTTCCAGCTTCGGTTGTGACCTCTGTGACAGCTTCCGTTGCCATTTCTGCTTCTTCAGTTGGCTTTACGCTTTCCGTCTGTTTCTCTGTCTGATTATCAGCCTTTTCCTTACCACCATTACAGGCAGCCATTGAAATGACCAGTACTGCGGATAATAAGATAATACTTATCTTCTTCATAGTAATTACCCATCCCTTCTCCGCAAGAGGGACGGGCTTTGTGTTCCGTGCCATCCACCCTTGCGGTGAACTATTTATCTGTAATGCACGGGACACATAGGACTGTCCCGTATTCTGTGCATCTTAAACTCCTTTCATTATACCAGCTCTCTTATTTTAAAGAAATACTGCATAAGTCTTCTGTTTTTCTTATAATTCAAGAATAAACCCTTTGCCTGCATATATGCTCACCTCCTCTCAGAATGTGCCCATTCTTACGAATGAAAGAAATACCCTTGCCACCATAGCGAATAGAAGAAGAATTATTCTGGCAAGTCCTAAGACCAGCTTCAAAGCTCCAAGAATTATCCTTAATATCCACTTGAGTATCTCTAAAATCACTGTTCCTACGGCTCCCATAACTCTTCTCATAATAATCAGTCTCCTTTCGACATCCATCCCATTGCAAGTCCTGCAACATCTGCATCGTCCATAACATCTTCTATAGGTTCTTGTGCTTCACTATTGGCAGCCTGCATTATTACCGGCTGACCAACATTCATCCCGGATATCACTCCGCCTAACAACCTTATGACCTCTTTTCTAGCCTCATTGGTTGCTGCTTCAATGACTTCTTCCTTAATGTCATCAATATCTTCTGACCGGATATATTCAGCCCTCTCTTTTTCCTTCTTCTTGATAACAAAGGTTTCTTTTCCATAATTATCAATGTAAAACTGAATCGCATCTATGATGAACTGATTCTTAGATTTGAAAATCTTCGGATCAAGGTTCTGAATCACATCATTGATTTTCACATGCTGAGGATTGCTCATGTTAAGGCGGACAGAAGTTTTTACTTCATATTCAAGTCTTCTTCCCATCATCTGCCTCCTTATGATAATCGCTTAGTGCTTTTAAGTCCCATTGTGGCAAGCTGCTCATATCCTCTTGCATTTGCCTTTACATCAAGGTTATAGGAAATGTTCTTAGCATCATGACTAACAAAATTTTTCATCACAACTGCCCCGCCTCCGACAAATACAATCGGTGTAGTCTTTAAGTTATACCCAAACTCACGGATTGAGTTATATACCTTATCAACAAAATCCTCTATCTCTGCCTTAATTATGGCAAAGTATTCATCATCAATATCTGACCTGCCATATCGCATGATGTTCTGTATCTCTGACTCGTCTACCTCTCCGTTAAGCTGTCTTACACACTGCTCATTGATAGAACGCATACAGGTAATAAGACCTTTTGGAATCGTCACACACTTTGATTCATCCGGTGACTTGTTGATTACCGGCATAATGTCGATTGTCCAGCTTCCAATATCTACTATCAGTGTTTTCTTTGCCATTGTAGGAATCTTGTCCACTACTGCTGCATAACACTGAGGAAATACTGCCACATCATCAATTTCAATATGATATGACTCATTCTCATATTTGAAGCTTACACGCTTATTCTTTGTCAGGTACTTGATAAAATCATTCTTCTCTGCTCCAAATCTTGTAAGCGGTAGTCCTACAGCAAGGAATACCTTTGCCTCTGCAAGACCTCTTCTTTTAAGTTCCTTAGCAACTGCTGCAAGAGTGAGAAGATAAAAGCTGTCATCTTCAACCTTTGTATCCTTTACTTCCTGCCTTACAGTTCCAACCTTATAGAACTTTCCTTCATACTCAAGTACATCGCCAAACAATGCCGGAGTTGTTGTAATCTCCTTAACACCTGTGACAAATACCTGAGAAATTGTTTTCATCATTGACCAACCATGATCAATGCCGATTACTTCTAACTTGTTATTCATGCTCCTTTCACTCCTTTTCTGTATTGTCTGCATTATTGTTTTGCAAAATTTCATATAATTACCCACACCCTTTCAAGTGCTCGGTTTTGTCAGATGCAGGAATATCATCAGACCTGCCATAAAAATGTTTTTTCATTAATTCCTCATACAGTTCATCACTCTCTGCCTTAACTTTCATAAGACAGTAGCGAACCACTGTACTAATAATGATTACGAACCAAATTAACACCTTGCCCATTCGACCACTCCTCTCAAATAAAAAGAGGACCAAATCAGCTGATGGAATATTCCATCTCAAGTGCTAATTTAGTCCTCACTAAATGTTTTTGATATAAAATTGTACCTAATCTAAGCGCACAGATTCACTCTCAGACTGATTGTGGACATCTATGATGCTGACTTGAATTTTCGGTTTAATATTGCAGCGCTGCCCTATCTTTACCGCTAAAATGGTATAAAAATAAGGACTAAATTAGTGCTAACCCCTTGATTTTACTGGGTTTCTCTAACTTTGTCCTTATTATAACGCGCTCATCATCTACTACAATATAATTATATTTTTTTTGTGCATATTTCTGATAGTTCCGCATCATATAAGCAAATGAGCAAATTTCAATTTGCTCCTGCAGATCTGGAAGCGATTTCTTCACTCGCTGCCTCCAATCATCAATAATGTTTGTATTAGGAGCCATAATAAGCGCATGAAATTCTGTATTTTTTCTGGAAAAAATACGCAAATCTTCTTCCACAATCCTGGATTTTCCACTTGCCGTTGGAAATACCACAAGAAATGTATTTATTCCCGCAACACGCTGTTTTTGTATTTCCTCAAGCGTATTTTCCTAATGTTCATATAACTTTACCGGACGATCAGCAAGAAGTCCATTTTCTTCAAACTCATCGGTATTTTCACCAAAAAAAGTTTTTATGTCATCCTCAATTCGATTTTCAAATCTACAATCTTCTGAAGAAAAGCGATATAACTTAATTCCCCATTCGGTACATGTATTTTGTTTTTGCAGCTGTCTGCGATAACGTTCCAAACCGATCTGCTGCGGATGATGATAAGTTACCCCATTTTCTTCAACTGCATAATCTCCATGCTTTGTTCTTAACAAGTAATCCAGGAAATAATTATTTCCCTGTTCATCCAAAATACCATATTCTTTCTGTAAATATTTCAAGCTATTACGACCATATACACTTGCAAAATTATTTTCAAAGTCGATTTCCACTGGAGAGGCATCTGCATGATCTTCGCGATTTGCCACATACTTTATTGGTATTTCTTCCTTTTTGCATGGCAATGTAATTACTTCATTGATTATTCCCATGTCTTCTTTTAGAAAGCGATATACTTTTGCATATTTATTCATATATGTATTTTGCTTGTCCGTAATTAAAGAATAGGAAAAAGGTTTCTCATCCTTTTTGTAATTACATATTCCATCATCAATAATAATAGCCTGCTGATCTCTTACATAAAAATAGCTTGTTCCACCATTGGGATATGAGACTGTTTCTATCAAATCATATTGTCCGTTTTCCAACTTTAATACTTTATCCATTCGTCATTCTTTCCTCAGTATAAGATTCAGCCATTGTTCCGACTCACGGCCTGGTCTCACATCTCCTGTCAGCCATTGTTCTTCTATCTTTACATGTCTTATACCACTTAAAAATCCATCAAATGTTTTTTTTGTAAAATCAGTAAAATATCTTCCATTTCGTTCGCCCTCAAATGTTCCATATTTAAACGATGTATAAATCACTCCATCATCCTTCAATGCACACAACATTCGCTGCATAACATTTTTAAGTTCATCCTTTGACAAATGCAAAATAGAGGAACATGCCCAAATGCCATCATATTTTTTCTGCTCGTCCAACTCCTGAAATAGCATATATTTAACCGAAACTCCAGTATATGTGCTTGCTAATTTGCACAACTCTTCTGAACCATCCGTTGCTTCCACTCTATATCCATGTTCCATGAAATACTTTGTATCACGACCAGATCCACAACCAAAATCTAAAATATATGCATTTGGCTGTAACAATGCAAGGAACTTATCCTGCGTTATGGAAAAATCTACGATTTGTGTAGTAGCAGAAAAAATTGTAGCATTTTCATTGTAGTATTTTAATGTTGTATTTTCACGAAACTTTTCTTCTAATTTTCTCATATAAATTTTTCCATCATTAATCTTTATATATTGTGCCTTTGACATTGTGCTATCGTATTCTCAATCAATCATATCATATGAAATAACAAAGTTCTGAGAGCCAAATACCTCATCGCAACACTTCTTGAGATTTTCTTATTCATGTTTTGTTTACATTATCTATTATTTGCAATTTGTTCAATCTCCTTCTGCAGCTATCCACTTCGTTTCGTTATTCATGCACTATTAATATATCATTTTTGTATATTTTTTTCATCCTCTGTCTCAACAAATTCTGCCTCAATATCATAATAAATCTTCTTTTCTTCCGCATTTGATTTATGATCTGGGTTGCTGAGCATCGTATCTTGAAGCGCATCCTTCAATCGATAACAGCATGGTTTAAATGTCGCATATGTAATTCCACACCCAACAACCCCTCCCAATACCGGAATTGCTTTTTTAAAAAATCCCGCAAAAATTTCCTTTGTCATATTTACGGAAAACCATTTTGCAATCGCTTTTACAATTGGATATATCGTGCCTTTAGTCAACGCCTTCTTTATTAATTTTTTCTCTATTCCAGTTGCCAGAGCCTTTGCCATTGCCTTTATAGCATTATTTGCATTTGCAACACCATACATGATACCCAAGCAAAGCGTCAATGCATTCATGGTTTCTGAATCTAATGCAATTGCTTCTTCCGAGGTATCCAACTCTGGAAATCCATATAAATACAACATCTTCTGCGCAGCTCTCAACATATATCCATAATACTGAGCTATATCTGCTGGAATTGTGGCTGCCATTGCCACGCCTCCCGGTATCCCAAGTGCCAATGATATTCCCGACACAGCATTACGCTCAAATTTAATCACTTCATCCGCGATCTTATTGATTTCCTCTAACGAAATTCCTGCCTGTGCAGGTGTTGATGCAAGTGCTACATCAATTACCTCTTGTGGATGATTTTTGAAAAACTCCTTTTGCAAAAACTTAGCCCTATCAATTTTTACTCCTGGTACTTTTAACGCCAACAAAATAATATCTACACTATCTATTTGTCCATTTCCATCCTGATCCAAAAGCTTAACAACAGCTTCCTTTGAATTTATAGCAATTTCTTTTGCTTTTCCCTTACTGCTACTCATTTTCTAACTCCTCACAGATAAACTCCCACTACTTCATATTCATAACAAACGCAATCATAGAATCCGCAACGCATACTGGCTCACTTCCCCCAATAGTCTCATATACTTTTCCATCCTGACTCTGCCAAATTACAATCTGATCGATATTTGTCTCTTCAATCACATACCAACTTTTTGAGATCTTACTGTATTCCAACCATTTCTGTTTTGTCACCTCAACCACATTGGTTCTTACCGCCTTTGATAATCCAGTAAATTCATGACCATCGTACGCAGCTATTGTCATTCTGAGTAAATATTCTCTGTAATCTGCAGCAAATTTTAAATTAAGTTCTCTTTCAGCTGCTACGACAACGCTTTCCTCTACTCCATCCCCATTTAGTAGATTTTCTTTTCCCTGCAATGCCTGTATGATATTCATTCCTATCTCTCCTTATGTTAAAGCCTTACACAAACCTTGCCAAAACGCTTTTCTTTGCCCATCCCACTGTACCTTTGACAATTGACTGTGAACCCCTTGACCATCCGCAATATTTAAATCATGTAATATTCCATTGTTTCCTGCACTTATATGTTCTTCCTTTGTCAATATAGCAAGCGGTGAATCCACGGACTGTCCTATATGATGTAATTCATACGCCAGACCAGTTGTTGGATCAATCGCCGCATAACCTTGTTTCATCCTCTCAAGATTTGTAACTGTTTTCCCTGCTAACTCACTCTTGTATGTCAGATCAATATTTCTTATTAATGCCGGTTTTCCATTAATAACCGTCTCTAGTAATCCTGCCTCTTTATAAATCTCTGCCTCTTTAGTTGAACGAAACATTTTAATCAATCCAAGAGAATATTTTGTATCTTTTTGTATTTGTGCAACTTCATTTAAAGTCAATCCACCCTTTGTTGCTTTGGATAACTGAAAAATCTTTCCGGTTCCACCTGTCGCTACACCAAGTATTGCACCGAATTTAAAATCTTGACTTGCCGATAATGCAGTTTGCTTCAAAGTTTCATTAACATCATGTGTCTGTATGCCTGTAACCGTCGCAGTAATTGCTGCTCCAATTGCTGCTGATTGTACCGCCATTACAGTCCCCGTTTTCGCAGCAGCTGCAAATATTACACTGACTGCAGGAACTCCAACACCCGCAGACACTACCGACACTGTAGCACAAATCAAAACGACTCCAGTTCCTATTGCTACATTCTGCACAACCTGATTGAAAGTATTGTCATATTGTTCATATCTTTCAACTACTGTTTGTCCAGATTCATCACATGTAAAAATATACTTTTCGTTCCCAAACTCCTTTTCTACATCTTCCAAGTTATATCCAAAATAAATATTCGACTTTGAATTATAGGCCAGTTCATCCAAATATTCTTTCGAGACATATGTTGCCTTAACATCTTCAACAAGATAATCCGCACTATCTAATGTGGTTATAACATCTGTATATATGTTTCTCTCCAAATAAGAACATAATTCAGGATCGCTCAAATTCGTAAATTCAGGAACATCTTCATCTTCTGATCCAACTACATCTGTTGCCTGACGTTCCTGTATATTATTGCTTCCTGTATCGTTATTTACAGACTTATTAAAAGAACAGCTGGATAATATAACACACAGAAAAAGTGATAATGCTATGATTTTTTTCATTCCATTTCCTCCGCAGAATCTTTTTCTTTAATCTTATGTTTCTTTCTTTTTACAATTATAAATAACACTAAAATAACAGCCGCAATAATAACTCCGATAACTGAAAAAATATTTGTTCTATTTTCTTGCATAACTTCAACTTTCTTTCGATTCGGAGCTTTCCCATTTGTCATGGTTTCAACCATCTCTGTGGTTTGCTCAGTTCCTTCTATTACTTCTTTCGAAGCCAATGTAATTGTTCCATCATCCTCAATTACTGCACCTTCGCTAAGCAATTTTTTAATTTGATCTATATCTTCTCCCGTTGTTACATATGCCTTCAAAATTGGATCTGTTCCAACATAAATTTTCTTTTCCGTTTTACTTTTCGTATATTGATTAATAACCATGATAGTATAAATTCCTGGATCAGTAAACTCTTCTCCATCCTTGGCTGGTCGATTAAAACGAGTATCTTCGATTAATGTTCTATTCTCCTCTACATAATTTTCCTTCTTTACATCGATATCAAGATACCTTGAATTTGCCAGATCCAAATAGAATCCATTCTCTGTGAACGAACAATTTGTCAATTCTGACCCTGTATTCACGTCAAATGGGTAAACCATGCAATTTCCATTGCGCACAGAAAATTTTATCAATATCTGATAATGTGAATATGTATTGATTGGATCCCATTTTTTTATATGAAACCTATTATTACGTATTTCATAATCTAACGCGATCTCATAATCCCCTTCTTCAAATGTATTTATTTTTATATTTGCACCCTTTTTCAAACCCTCCAAATAATTTGTGTACGGTGCCTGAATAGTTTCTTTATTTTGATAATTTTTCATTTTTATCAATAAAGTTCCGCGACCAAAATTGGTTTTTTCAGCTTTTGTGATACCAAAATACTCATCATATCCATTTTTATCTTCTGAAATTTGCAAATTACTTTTATTATTTAATTTATCAATATTTTGATTTAACAAAAACGATACAGATATCTCATCCCCAACATTTTTAAGAAATACCGGATTTCCGTTGTCATCCGTCGTTCTTCTAGTCCACCCACTAATACAAAACTGCCCCAATCTCCATCCATTATGAAAATCTGAACTTTTCATTTCAACATCTTTTTTATATCCGGCATCATGTTTCTTTTGTGTTTCACCCATATAATAAATATTTTTTTCTGTCTCTGCATGGATAATCATATTAGGGCTTATCATACAAGCTACTAAAACCACTACAAATACAATAATTATCTTCTCCTTCATAATCCATACTTTCTTCATAATCTGCTTGCACTCCTCAATCTATTTTTTCTACAACACCGATGTTTATAGTATTATATTTTTTGAACTATCAATAGAAATGTCTTCTTACTATTCCATTCATTATTCTAGATTTCCAATAGAATACGCTTTTTTCCGTCCCACAAACCGTACACTTTCCTATATTTCTTCCCTAATCCCTTATTTTTATTTTCTATTATATCACATTTTTACATCAACCGACCTTTTTCAGCAAAAAATATAACAAAATCCATCCATTTTCTCATTTCAACAGAAAAAACGCCCATATCCATGGCACCCGCCACGAACACAAGCGTTTCATCCTTTCCCAATATGTAATTCTCACACTCTGACACAATCCCGTGTGATCTCCTTCAGCGAAGCCACACCGCACATTGCCATCGTATCTTTCAGCTCACTTCCGATCTTATTGACATAAGCCTCAACGCCTTCCTGCGCTCCGCCATACACGGCAGTCACAAACGGGCGGGCAATGATCACCGCATCGGCTCCCAGTGCCAGTGCCTTAAACACATCCACACCGGAACGGATGCCTCCGTCGACAAAAATCTTCATGGAGCCATCGACTGCATTTGCGATCTCTTCGAGCATCTCTGCGGTGGCAGGACACTGATCCAGAACACGCCCGCCGTGGTTTGACACAACGATCGCATCGGCCCCGGCTTCTTTTGCCTTCATGGCACCCTTGACGGTCATGATTCCTTTGACGATAAACGGCAGCCCTGCCGCCTGTTTCACTTCACGCAGATCCTCCACCGATTTGCTTCCGGCCGGTGGGGTCAGATTCTTTAAAAACGGCAGTCCGGCCGCATCAATATCCATTGCCACGGCAAAGGCACCGGAATCTTTTACCATTGCCATTTTCTCCCGGATCACTTCGATATTCCACGGCTTTACGGTCGGAATTCCCAGTCCACCGGCATTTTTGATCGCTTTTGTCGCTGCGACCATGACATTGCTGTCGGTTCCGTCTCCGGTAAAAGCAGCGATGCCGGATGCCGCACAGGCGGAAACGAGAATATCGTTGTAGGAAATATCATTCAGGCAGTCTCCGTAGTGCAGTTGCACGGCACCTACCGGACCTGCAAAAAACGGATACTGAAACGTTCTGCCAAACAGTTCCAGTGTCGTATCACATGGACGGTTTTCGACCAGCGTGTCCATCTGGACGCGGATTTCTTTCCATTTGTCATAGTTGCGGATGGCGGTATCTCCGATGCCTTTGGCTCCCGGCCCCGGCATCTGGTTTTTACAGGCTCTGCCGTTACATTCCCAGCACGCCTTACAGTGAGATCCGATACGGCCTCTCGCCTGTTCGATACACTCTGTATAATTCATAGGTCTGTTCCTTCTTCCTTTGTCTGTAAATCAGAATTTTTATCTATCATGATTCATACGCCAGTCGATGCATCGTTTCAGATAATGCACATAATCCGGGTTCTTACACATTCCCTTGCCCGGAGTATCGGAAATCTTTGCGACATCCATACCGTTGCACAGCGTGGTTTTCATGACGATATTCAGTGCCGGTACCTCCGTATCATTCGAGATATAGGTGCCAATTCCAAAAGCCACCTTCGTGCGGTTTCGGAAATGTTCGTACAGTTCGTGTGCCCGTGCAAAATCAAGAGAATCACTGAACAATAAAGTTTTATTTGCCGGATTGATCCCCAGTTTCTGGTAGTGTGCGATCATTTTTTCGCCCCACTCCACCGGATCTCCGCTGTCATGACGCACGCCAGAGAACAACGTTGCATAGGTCAGCTGGAAATCCCGCAGGAAACAGTCGGTCGTAATCGCATCGGTCAGTGCAATACCGTTTAACACGCCATACTCGCGTACCCAGGCATCAAGCGCATACCAGTTGGAGTATGCCGGGTTATGTTTGTGATTTCCCTGTCCGACACACATGATCCACTCATGTGCCATGGTTCCGACCGGTGTCAGATTGTATTTCTTTGCCAGATAGACGTTGGACGTTCCGATAAATTCTGACCCGTGAAATTCTGCTTCTTTCAGCTTGCGGACAGCAAGCTCCTGTGCCTCTGCGGAAAGACGGCGGCGCAGTCCGAATTCACTGAACGAACCGATCTCGTATCTGCCGCTGGCATCTTTGATCTTCTGTTCCAGACGTTCCCGGAAACTGGCATAAAGCCTGTCATAATCGTACGCCATACGGAAATACACTTCGTTGACAATCGCCAGTGTCGGGATCTCATACAAGGACGTATTCAGCCAGGTACCGAATGTCTCGATGGAAAGTCCGCATTCCGCCTCATCCGAAATCTTAAAATCCTCATAGCGCGGCTGCCACAGGCGCAGGAAATCAATATAGCTTCCCTTGATCCATGTAATGCGGTTCAGATATTCCAGCTCTTGTTCCGTAAAACGCAGACTGCAGTATGCCTTAATCTGCTCTTTGATCTCCTGCACCATCTCTGCCGTAAAGTGCACATCGGTATTGCGGCACTTGAATGTCCATGTGGTTTTATAGTCGGAGAACTGGTGATAGATGGCCTCTCCCATACTGAATTTGTACATGTCTGTTTCCAGCAGACTGGTGATGATCTGATTTAACTTCATAATTCTTCTCTTTTCTTCTTACTTAAATAAGATACAATTACTGTATATCCACCTGACAGGTTTTCATCGCTTCGATCGCCGTGCGGTGCGACTCCGGTGTTACGCAGGCGCATGCTTTTTCAATCACGCACACGCGCGCTTCCGGAACAAAGGCTTTGGCAATCATGACATTGCTGATGACACAGATACCCGTGCACACGCCACAGAAATCAATCTGTGCCTCTGCATCACCGCAGTACTGCTTTAAGCACTCGCCAAGCTGCACACTGCCAAATGCCGGCTTACAAATCGTCTCGATCTGTTCTTTGGAATAAAAGGATGCTGCCTTACGGATCACAGGCGCAATCTCCCAGCCTTCGGTTCCTTCGATGCAATGCACGACGGGCAGCCGCTTTCCTTCCTGCGTATCCAGATAATTACCCTGGTGCGTGTCTTGGGTGAAAATGATTCTGTCATACACGCCTGTTTTTATCACTTCCGCGACCTTCGGAATGACTGCTGCACACTCTGCATTGCCCAGCGATCCGGTCGTAAAATCGTTTTGCATGTCAACGACAACTAATATTCTTTTCATAGTCTCTCCTGTGCTTCCCTTTTTCTATACACGATAACGGTTAAAACAGGAATACATCTCCTGCACCCGCGGCATGGCATAACCACCGGAAACAATACCGTTTTCTGCCAGAAAACGCATGCCGGACGTTTCGAGTTCTTTCTGTAACTGTACAACGACTTCGGCAATTGTCCGTTTGCCGTCCACCAGGTGTTCGACCGCATATTTTAAGAGCATGCCAAGACACGCAGTCTGTTCGCTGTCGATCAGCTGTTCTAAATACCGCAGATCCACGGTCTGCTTTCCGATGGCAAATCCATCCGTTCCCATGGTTTTTAATTTTAACCGCTCCGGCTCATTTTTGCGCACGGCTCCGCTGCGGTAATCCCGGCGTTTTATGGCACCGTTTTTATCTTTTTCCATGATCCGGTGACTCTGTGGCAGGACAAACGGGTGCGGGATTTCTTCCGAAATCGGAAATTCCTTGCACAGTGCCTTTGCTTTTTCGGTAATATCAACCGGCTTATAACGATCCATCTGGATCACGGTATCCGCAATATGGAAAAAAGCACCAGAACTGCCCGCTACTAAAATCGTAGAAATTCCTGCCTGCTCGTATAGTTCCCGCGCACGGGAAAGAAACGGCGTAATCGGCTCCTTGTCCGGGCTGACCACTTTCTGCATAAATGCATCCCTTACCATAAAATTTGTCGCGGATGTATCTTCATCCAGTAGAAACAAACGGCTTCCCGCCTCCATGCCTTCCACAATCCCGGCTGCCTGCGATGTGCTTCCGCTGGCATCTTCCGTTGAAAAATGATGGGTATCTTTTCCGTTTGGCAGATCATTAATAAACATGGAAATATCGACATCTTTGATAAACCGGCCATCCTCCGAACGAAGTTTTAAGGCCGTCTCGTCCGTAATTACAAACTCTCTGCCATCTCCGGCGATGTGATTATAAACGCCAAGTTCCAGTGCGGTCAGCAAAGTGGATTTTCCATGATATCCGCCACCTACGATCAAAGTGATTCCTTTCGGGATACCCATACCGGTGATTGTACCTCTATGCGGAAGCTGCATTGTCACCCGAAGGGATTGGGGAGAAGTAAAAGCTACGGACTGTTTCATCGGACGGGAGGAAATCCCGCTCTCCCGCGGCAGTACCGCATCATCGGCGACAAATGCAACCAGCCCCTGTTCTTTCAGCTGGTCACGGACTGCCTGCTGGTCTTCTGCGAGTTCCACGGCATCCCGGATTCTGCGGGCATCGAGATTTTTATAATAAAATGAGTGCTTTACACATTCCGGCAGATAGGTAAACAAAATTTTCTCCAGTTCCCTGGCATTGATCGTCCGTCCGTTTGCCGGAAATCCCACCGCAAAACGCGCGGTGATTTCTTTTTCGTTCACTTCACAGGCTGTCCGGGTCAGAATCTCCTGTCCGCAGTGGGTTACCGAGATCAGGCCGCTCTTGCCCGATCCCTTCGCCTTAAATGTAAAGTGGTTGATCTGTGCGGCAAACGTGCGCAGCAGTTCATCTGCCAGTGCCGTGCGCGTCCGTGTATTTTTCATGGCATATTCCGGAAATGCCGCTGCCTTTGCATCCACGGTCACGCGCACATGGGAAGGTGCCGCAAAAGGATCTCCCTGCACATGATCGATGGATAACACATAGTCTGCAAACCGGTAACTTCCCCGCAGGGATTTGTATGCCGGATAACTTTTATGATCGATACTCCGTAACGTTTCTCGTAAATTGCTGTCTGATTGCATAATGACTCCTGTTTTCTTTTAAACGGAATGGTTCCGCTTTTCTTTTTTCTTTAACAGCGCAGAAGTATCGAGTGCCTGGGAAGCCGTTTCCTCCGGTTTTGTTTTCTTTGTCTTTTCCTTTGGTTTTTCAGCTTCCGGCTCCGGCTGCCCGTCTTCTGTTGTTTTTTCTTTTGTCATTATAGCTTTTTTTACCGGCTTCGTCCAGTGTGGCATTGGCGGAACATAGGCAAACCGCCGCATGGCGATATCTGCCAGAAATACGAAAAGCAAAAGGATTAAAAGCGGATTGGTCAGACAAACCCGTGCCCGCCCGGAAGCTTTTAACTTCTTCCATACATTCTTCTTTGGGGAAAGCATCTTTCCATACTGTTTGATGAACGCACAAAAGCTGTCGTTTGTCAGCGCAAATTTGTACTCCTGCGAATACTGTACCACGGCTGCGGTGGTCAGGGCATTTTCGATTTTTTTGCCGTTTTTCCGCTGCACGCTCAGATTGTAGACACCGGAGACTGCCGTATCCAGCTGTGCCTCATAAGTTCCCGGCGCACTTGCGGTCAGTTTCGCCTGATGCGTTTTTCCATCCGGATCCGTGTACACAGCCTCCACCTGTGTCTGCTCTGCGTAGTCTTTGGCATAATAGGTAACTTTTGTTGTTCCGTTTACAGTAGTTACATCCACACGGTCTTCGCCGAGTGCTGTATTTCCCGCACTGTAATCGATGATCCGCTTCCACAGCTGCACGTAATCATTCTGCTGTGCCAGCCCGGCAGTCCAGCGGTTTGTCACATCGGTATTCCACGCAACCGTATGCCCCAGTCCATACTGCATGACAGACAAAATCGGGTCATCCTTTTCGGCAGATGCCAGCAGCACATTGGCTCCGGTTTTCGGAGAGGCACTCACGTATCCTTTGATCTGCGGCCAGCCATCGGCAAAGAGATTTTTCGTGATGGCATTGCTGCTGTTTCCTTTCAGTGAAAACTGTCCGTTCTGCAAATACGTATCTCCATTTAAAAATACTTCCTGTGCAAAGATTTTCGGGATATCGGTTGAGATATCGGAATAATAATAGCGGCCCTTACACTGCGTTGCCAGTCGTTCCAGAAGCTGTCTGTCAGACGACTCTCCAACCGCTACCGTGGAAAGAGTTACATCGGCATCCTTGCAGTCCTTGATGATATCTTCAAAATTTTCGGTTTCCCCCTGTCCATCCGTCAGAAGCACAATATGCTTTAGCTGCGCCTTGCTCTTCTTGATTTCATTTAGTGCCGCACGCACGGCCGGTTTGATGGTCGTTCCACCGCCTTCGCTGATCGTCTCGATGCTTTGATGGATCTTGTCTTTATCCTTCACTTTTTCCAGCGGCACCTGCCAGGTGTAACCATCATCAAAGGTTACCACACCGACTTCATCTTTCGTATCCAGCTGATCCACAGCCGCTTTGGCAGCCGCGATCGCCAGATCCAGATTGGTGCCTCCTTCGGTCTGTTCCGACATACTGCCCGAATGATCAATCACCATGACCATTGCCAGATTCTGTTTCTCATTCACCCCACGCAGCTGCATATCGACCGGAAGAAGTTTCTCCAGTTCCGTATCCTGATATCCGCCCAGTGCAAAACTGTCCTCGCCGCCGCATGCCACCAGACCGCATCCGTAGTCTTTCACATAAGTTTTCAGATTTTTTAGAAAGCCCTCCGGCAGATCTGTCCGGTACACATTTTCCAGAATGATGCTCTTGTACTGCAGCATCTCTTTTAAAGTATCCGGTGCACTGACTGCGGATACCTGCCGGTAATTGCATCCGGCAGCATCCAAAAGTCCTAAAAACGGTGTGCTGTCCTCTCCCATTCCAGATACAAGCAGAATCTTTGGCAGGGAATCCACCGTCGCATACGTACCATAATCATTGTTTTTTTCACAGGTGTCCTTCGGTGCCTTCACGCGCACGGTATACTGCTGCGCATCGGTACCGACTACCTTCTGTTTCAAAACAAAACGGTTGCTGCCTTTGTTTAAATGCACGCCTGTCTGACTGACCATCTCCGTTCCCTGCAAAAGCTGCAGCTTCGCATCGGTCTCATAGTTGCTTTCCACAGTTACCGTCATGGAATAGGAATCACCCGGATAAAGATACTCCGGCATTTCCACGTTTTCGATATAGGCATCGCTCCCCTGCTTTGTATCTTCATAGAGAACCGAATACAGCTGCACGTTTTTTGCCGTCAGTGCCGATGCCGTATGCTCGATGTTTCCCTTTGTCTGCTTTCCATCCGTAAGCACCACAAGCCGTCCTGCCGCATTGTCCGGGATCATGGAAAGTCCTGTGGAAACGGCTTCCTCAAGGTTGGTTGCATCCGCCTCCGGTGCCGAGAGAATCTGAAAACTGTGTTTCTCACTGGTCAAAAACTGTTCCACAACCGCATTGGCTCCAAACGTTACGATGGCATACTGATTGTTCTTTGGCATGTCTTTGACCTGCCGGCTCATATACTGCTCCATCTGCGTGAGATTTGCGGCATTGCTCTCCGACAGATCAACCAAAAAAACGGTTGTGTCTTTCGCGTGGGAAAGCGGCACCGAAATTCCACAGACAGCCAGCACCAAAAGAGCAAGCCCCACCAGACGCACCGCAAGATAAAACCGCCCACGGTAACGCATCTGCCGGACATAACAGATCCACTCCAGTATCATAAGAAGAAGCACAAGGATAAGGATGACATTGCGCATCTGCTTTCGCACAAGCTGCCGCTGCATCGTGTTGCGGCTGCCGGAATCGCCTGCCGTAATCCGTCCATCCGACTGACTGCTGCATGCAAATTTTACAATATAGGATTCCTTTCTGTCGCCCGCTTTTACGGTAAACAGTCCTGCCTGATCGGTAGGTGCCGCAATCTGCTGCACGTCCACACCGTTTAATGCATGAAACTGCACGGTATCTCCGGCATCATAGACGTTTTGGGAAAGAAGGGAACTATCCTCAAGATAGTGCAGCGCATGGTTCATAAATACCGGAAACTCCGGCTGCAGGGCAAAATCCGATTCCCGCAGGTCAAATCCAAGTACGACCTCCCGGATTCCGTCATGCTCCCCGTAGTATGCGGCGCACTGCTTTCCGTTCCACAGAAAGCCCGTGGCCCAGACCGGCAGATCATACACATACGTCTGATTTACCCCGAGCGCAAAGTCCCGGATTCCGGAAGTCAGTTCGGTATCGCCGGCGGACAGGCTGACATTTTTTTCCTCGTTCTTTCCCTCTTTGGCAAAAATCATCCGCGCCTTCTGCTGATTAGATTCCTGCACTGCCGTATCCGCATCAAAAATACAAATCCCCGGATCGTCACGGTCAAGTGCATCCGTTGTTTTTGCCTTGGAAAGATTCTCTCCGGTCACGGCAAGATACGCTTTTTCGATATAGGTATTTCCTTCCCCGATCAGTGTGGCTTTGCTCGTGGAAACCTGGTCTTTGAGTGCATAGGCACAGTTATCCTCATGTAAGGAATCCTTCTGGCTGCTGCCGGCAAATGTCACTGCGGAAAGCTCGGTATGCAGCGGCTGGTTTCCCCAGTTCACCTGTTTAAACAGGCAGGTATACGTCTCGTCTGCGGCAAGGGAAAGTGTACGCACTTCAAGAATTTTCTTTCCCTCATACAGCGTAATCTCCATATTTGCCGCATAATCGCTGTAATTTGTCACGCCTGATGCAACCGTATACGTGTCCCCGCTGCTGTCTTTGGTGCAGGACAGAAACGTATTCGCCACGTTAGAAACGGGACTTCCCACCACGCGGATGGTTGCCTGAAGCTGACTTTTGAGATTTTTCGTCTGTTTTGCCCCTATGCCGTCGGTATAGACGATGACATCTGCCAGATCGTTCTTTTTGTCTTTTTTCTGCACCGTCTGTACGGTTGCCAGTGCATCGGAAAGCGATCCGGCTGTGTCCGTGCCCTTGATGTCTGCCAGCGTCCGATACAGTGCTTTTTTTTCGGAAGTATGGACGGCAAGCAGATTGGTTCCCGTGCCGTCACAGGTAACAATGGATATTTTTGCCCCATCCGAAGCGGCAATCTGCTCTTTGATCTCACTTACGGCTTCCCCTAGGCGGGTATTGCCCCCTTTGGTGAGATGCTTCATGCTTCCGCTGGTGTCAATCAGATACACCACGTCCGTACTGCCTGTACCCTTACGCTGTACAAACGGTGCCATCAGTGCCAGAATAAGCATCAAAAGAATCACGATCTGCAGATACATCAGCAGATTGTGCAAAAACTTTTCCCAGAACGTTTTAGACTGTTCATTATAAAAAAGCTTCTTCCACAACAGGTTCGAAGACACTGGTGTGTCTGTCCCCTTTGGCACAAGCAGATATAAAATCACAACAACCGGAACCGCCAGCAAAAATGCCAGCGGCCACAAACTCTCAAATATCATAATCCATCCTCAAATTTTTCTCAGACAAACAAAGGTCTTAAATCTTCTAAAATAAGCGCGCGTCTCTCTTTTTCGGAATCACAGAGTATATAGGTGCCTCCGGCAGCCGATGCACTTTTTTTCAGCCGCACAGAAAGCTTTTGCAGTTCCTGTTCATAGCGCGCAATCACATCCGCACGCATCGTCACGCGCAGTTTTTCTTTGGACTCCATATCTATCAGATTGCGCGTACCGTCCATTGTCACACGCAGTTCTTCCGCACACAGTGTCTGAAGCAACACGGGTCTTTGTTTCGTAAAGTCCAGATACTGCATCGTTTTTTCCAGACGATCCTGCGTGGGATCTGTCGCTGCTTCGGTCAGGAAATCACTGACAATCACGGTAACTCCCGCCCCACGCCTCTGCATCTGGCGCACGGTGAAAAAAGAATCCGTCTCTGTCCCCGAAAATGTACGTGCCTGCAGCCATCCAAGTACTTTTGGCAGTGCATTCTTTCCCCCGGAAACCACAAGCGGAGTTCCCATCTGGCTGCTGTCATACAGCACCAGCCGGTCCATATGGTGCAAAGTCAGAAAGGCAAGCACCGCGCACAGATCCTGTGCCAGTTCTGCCTTGCTCTTTTTTCCATAAAGCATTGATGCACTGGTATCTAAAATAACCGATACCACTGCTTCCTTTTCTTCGAAATATTCCCGGATATACATGCGCTCCGACCGCGCATAGACATTCCAGTCCAGCCTGCGCAGATCATCTCCCGGCATATACTCCCGGAAATCGGAAAATTCCGCAGAAGTCCCTTTCTGTACGGATCTGCGGTTTCCTGCCATATTCTGGCTGCTTTTCTGTTTCATCGCGATCACAAGCCGCGACAGCTGTTCATAAATTCCCGCATCAAGCATACAGTCCCTGTTCCTTTTCTGTTAAGATCTGCCCAATCACCGCATCTTCCGTAATCCCCTCCGATACTGCATCGAAACTGAGCAGAATCCTGTGCCGCAATACCGGAAGTGCGACACATTTGACGTCCTCAAACGAGACATTCAGGCGGTTTTCCATAAACGCGCGTGCCCTGGCTGTACGGATCAGTGCCTGTGCCGCACGCGGGCTTGCCCCCTCCCGGATATACGGATTGTCTGCATGAGTTGCCATAACCAGATCCAGAATATAATCCATGACGGCATCCGCAATCGGAATCTGTGCAACGCATGCGCGCGCTGCAAGCAGGCTTTCCCGGTCCATGACCTTTTCGATCTTTGGCGGATGGTTTCCCTCCGTCAGTTCCACGATTTCCCGCAATTCCTGCCGGTCCGGAAATTTTACCAGCACTTTAAACAAAAAACGGTCCAGCTGGGCTTCCGGCAGCGGATAAGTTCCCTCGTTTTCGATCGGATTTTGTGTGGCAAGCACCAGAAACGGCTCCGGCAGCTGATGGCTGGTCGTTCCGATCGTCACGGTGTGTTCCTGCATGGCCTCTAAGAGAGCTGACTGTGTCTTTGGCGTGGCACGGTTGATCTCATCCGCCAGCACCAGATTGGCAAAAATCGGTCCTTTTTCAAACCGGAATGCACTTTTTTGCTCTTCTTTTACGATGATGTTGGTACCGGTCACGTCACTCGGCATCAGATCCGGGGTAAACTGGATTCTCTGGAAACTCAGATCACACACCTGGCTGATCGTGCGCACCAGCATGGTCTTTCCCAGTCCCGGCATACCTTCTAAGAGTACATTTCCGCCCGCCAGAAGTGCCAGCATGACCTGGCGGATGACGTCTTTTTGTCCGATAATTCCCTTTGCAATTTCCTGTTCACATGCCATGGTGTTCTGCTGGCATACTTCATATTCTGTCATAAGATCTCCTCTCCATCAGTTCAGATTTTCAAAATAATTCCGGATGACATCTTCCATGCCGGCCGGGTATTTTCCATTGGCAATGCCTTCGTAGGCCTCTTTCGTGTAATCGCCGACCACGGAATCTAAATCCACGTGTTCGCCTTTCCATGCCAGACCATTCTTCGCCTTGTAATAATCGGAATTCTTCGAATCCCCCTTGTCCTTTGTGATACTGCTGTCGTTTCCGAGTTTATTCGGGACACTCACATAATCATGTGTTCCCTCTCCGGATCCGGTTCCGCGTCCGCCGCCTGTTCCGTTTCCTGTTCCACTTCCGTTTCCATTTCCTGTCCCCTTGCCGTTTCCGCTTCCACTTCCATTGCCACTTCCACTTCCGTCCTTTCCACTGCCCGAATCTTCCCCATCCCCGGAATCCTGGGAACTGGTTTCCGAAGACTGCGTGGATTCCCCACGCTGCGTACCGCTTTGTGTAGTGTTTTGTGTAGTGCTTTGTGCATCCCCCTGTGCCAGCTGGTTTCCTGTATTGGTATTCATCTGGATATTTTTAAGTACCGATGCCAGGGCATCCGCCCCGGAAATCTGTGCCGCCTGTCCATACTTGTAAGAAAGTTTCTGCCCGGCAGATGCCAGTGTCTGCTTCGTATCTGCCTGCTGCATTTCTTTTTGCGATAAGGCCAGTGACTGTATCAGTTCCTGCAGGGCTTTCTTTTGTTCTTTTGTCATGGAAGCGGTGTCGGTCTGTTTTAAGGCATCCATCACTTTTTGGATTTCTTTTTCCTTTTCCCGGGCTTCCTGCCGGATGGCATGCCGCTGTTTCACCTGTTTATGCGCGGGGGACGGCACAAACGAAAGAACAAGCGCCAGCCCAAGGGAAAGAAAAAGTGCCACAAGTTTCCTTCGGTTCGGACAAACACGCGCCTTTTTCCATGCATGGTCTTCCTGTAACATATGCACGGCATCGCTGCGCTGCATCCGGTCGATACTGCCCTCTTTTCCGATACGCCCATATGCTGTCACGATCCGTTCCTGAAACCCGAAACGGTCGATCTGCTGTGCTGCCTGTACCATGGTACATCTCTTCATTACCGTATAAATCCCTCCAGCTGCCGCACCACATAAAACTGCCAAAACAGCCCACACATGCACTGTATAAAAAGGGACAAACACCGCACATCCTTCCAGCACCATGGCGATGGTTCCACCTGCGGCAATTCCTGTGCTTTCATAGCGCAGGAACTTTTTTACGTTCTGTTTTCTTTTGCTGTAACGGATTTCCTGCAACAGAAATGCTTTTTCATCCATGCTGCTTTCCCCCTGCATGTTTTCTTCCATATCCTGCCATCGGATTGATCCGCCGCATCGCAATCAGAAGAAAGACAAATGCCAGTACCACAAATAAAAGCGTGGAAACGGCCATCCATCCATAATGTACGGCAGCACCCGAAACAGAAAGTGTTTTCCCGTAATTTGTGATCAGTTCTTCCGCCACGGATGTTCCAGTCATACTCCAGGTAAAAAATTCAAGCAGATACATGCCCGGATTGACCAGAAGCACCCAGCAGGATTTTTCCGGTACACCACCTGACATACGGACAACCGAGGTGACCAGATAGGGAAGAAAACTTCCGATAAACAGCAGAACATAGATACCATACGATAAAATTATGGCACTGATCGTTTTTTTACAGATGGAAGAACACAAAATTCCAATACTTGCAGAAACGAACGAAACCAGTAATGATACCGCCAGAAACCAGAACAGGTTGCCCCATGAGAGTCCGCCGATGACAAATGCCAGTGCTACAATCGGAAGTCCTGCCACCACATAAAACATGCTCTGGATCATCGCGGTGAGCACCTTTCCCATAATAATGGAAAATCCGGTCATGCTGGTTGTCATCATAATATCAAAGGTCTGCCGCTCTTTCTCACCCGAAATTGCAGAAGCCGTGCGCACCGGGACTACCACTCCCAGAATAAAAATCTGCGTGACCGCAAGTGCCGGATACAGCCAGACAATGCTGCTGTATATGTTTGCAGACGAATAGGTCATCTGCTGGGAAAACAAAAACATGGCAAAGAAAAATACAACTGCCATAATCGCCTCATAAACAAATATTTCCCAACAGATCCGCATACTGCGCGCCTGTACTTTAATATCTTTTTTTACCATTGGATTAATTCTCATCTTCCTGCCCTCCTGTCAGCTGCATAAACAGGGATTCGAGATTTCCCTCTTCTTTATAAAATCCTGTCACGATAATTCCATTCTGTATCATCTGTGCGATCAACTGCGCGATTTCTTCCTCTTTCATGGCATGCGAGATATGGATTTCCTTTTCTCCCACCGATTCCACCTTAATCTGGGGGTGTTCCTTAAGCATGCGCACTGCCGGCTCCATCTCCCCGTGAACCGAAACCACGATCCGGTTTCCACCGAAAACATGTTCCATGACATCCTCGATGTTTCCTGCTTCTACGAGTTTCCCGTGATCCATAATACCGATGCTGTTGCACATCTCTGCCAGCTCCGACAAAATATGGGAACTGATCACAATGGTTTTTCCCATGCTGCGCAGATTCTGCAAAAGTTCTTTCATCTCCACACGCGCACGCGGATCCAGACCGGAATTCGGTTCATCCAGCACCAGAAGGGAAGGATTGTGGATGAGTGCCCGTGCCACACACAGCCGCTGCTTCATTCCGCGGGAAAGCGTATCCACATAAACCTCTTTTTTGTCGGACAGATTGACCAGCTCGAGCAGATCATTGGATACCGCGGTGATCTCCCTGGAAGTCATACGGTACATGGAACCGTAAAAATCCATATATTCGCTGACTTTTAAATTGTCATACACACCAAAGAAATCCGGTACATAACCGATCTGCTTTTTGATTTCCTTCGGATGCAGCAGGGCATCCACGCCATGGATCGTAATGGTTCCTTCTGTCGGCGGCATAAGTCCGCATACCATCCGGATTGTTGTTGTCTTTCCGGCTCCGTTTGGTCCCACAAAGCCAAACAGATCCCCTTTTGGCACATGCAGATTCAGATCCCTGACCGCCTGAAATTTTCCGTAGTTTTTATACAAATGACTAATTTGAAGCATGAGACACCTCCTGACCGGCAATCGTATACAGACAACCAAACGAAATTTCCGAGCACCTGCTCTCTATGGTTTTTCCGTAGTCTGCGGTTACTCCTTCCACTACAACAGTACCCGACACATCGTTCTGCCGCCGGATCTGGCACAGTCCCAGATACAGTGCGGCTGCCATATCCTTATGCTTATACGAATATGTATTTCCATTCATGTTGTCTTGCGATAACACGCTGTAGACATCATCAAAATAAGAAATCTGCTGGGACAGCAGTGGTTTTTTACTTTTCCCGTCTATCGTTATGGTCTCACCTGCTTTTACATCCGAAAATACCATGACCGTATCATCCGACACGCAGACAAGATAAGGGAAATCATAGGACGTGTTGTTTGTTATGCTTCCCCCTTGTTTCTGCTGCGTGATCACCAGACCACTGGTGTCTATGCTTCCACATCCTTTGGCAGTTCCTGCCGCAAACAAATAGGCATTTTCAAAATTGCTCTGCGGTTTTACCCCAAGGGACAGACCCCTGTCATATTCCACCAAATAGTGATAACGGTCTGCATATACCCTGCCGGAAGATGCCATACTATAAGATTCACTGAGACCTGTACCACCATATGCGTAATTATCATTCAGCCGTACCTTCCACGGTTTTACCCCGGAATGATACGCATTGTAATAGGTGGCGATACCAGTGGTACTTTTTCCATCCGCCTGCTGTGCGGTCACCGAATAAACCCGTGTCTCATGCAGCTTTAAATTCCGCCCGCCGATAAATACCACACCGATAAAGATTATGCCAAGTGCCGGTACCCCCAGCCAGTACCAGTCTCTTTTTTTCATCTTGCAAAGCAGAAGATAAAGCACCGGTCCAACAACGATCACATAGACCACTATCAGAACTTTCAGCCAGGAAAAATCCAATGCCGTATTGAGGTGGTCAATGACACCGAATGCATTTTCCCCACTCCATCCCCATTCCTCGTCATTGACATACTGGGAATAGCTCATGGAATATCCTGCCACCTGGTCATAAATTCCGTAACACAGATCCGGGGAAACTTTCTGCATCTGTTTTTCGCCAAAAGAAATGGCACATACACCGATGGCACCATCCCCACAGGCATACACCCACCCCGGATAAGCTTCGCTTTTGCTTGCATTTGTATTGTTCCGCTGCAGCTTTGCAACCGGCATCTGTGAAAAATCAATCCCGGTAAATCCGGAATAACTTCCCAATTGCTGCATTTCTTTCGATACCTCATTTTCTTCTCCCACTTTGCTGACGCTTTTGCAGCTGACCTCCATAAATGAGGGATCAAAACCACCCAGTGTATCTTTGCCGCGCTCTCCGGTTCCAATCAGCAGCCATCCACCGTTTTTCACCCATTTCTCGATTGCTTTGATCTTCTCTTTTCCAAGTGAACTCACATCGTAGGAATCAATCACAAGAAAATACAGTTCATCCAGCTGTGCCTGCAATGTATCTGCGTCCATCTGTGTCAGATATACATTCTGGTCTTTTCCGTGAAGATAATAGGTCTGGCCGCTCATGCTCATCCAGCCAAGCGCATCATAATGATCCGAAAGCACTCCCACACCAATACCGCGCTTTTCTTTGCCAAAAATACTGGCAAATGCTTCCTTTGCCACAACGTTTCCCTTTTCATCGATAAACGCCACGATTCCGTTTCCGCGCGTCTGGCTGACATCCGCATACGGAATGGTCATTGTATACTGTTTTTTTCCGTTCTGTGGCAATGTCAGGCACTGTTCAAATGCACAGCCGCTGGAGTTGTCTGTACCGGAAAACACCAGCCGCACCTTTCCGGAAAAATCCGCCCCACTGTTTTTGGTCTCTACCTGCACGACACAGTCTTTTTCCTGTTTCAGCAGTGTCACCGTTGCCGACAATGCCTGTTTCTGATCTGCATATACATTTGCTCTGCCACAAAATATGCCTAAAAATGCCAGACATACCAGAAGCAGACTGCAGATTTTCTTTCTTATTTTCATAACCTTCTCCTTCCATAAATGCTCTTTACGATTTCCTGTCATTTATGATAACATACGTTATTTTGGAATGACATTAAGGTTTTCTTAAAATTGTCTGGCTTATTTACAGAATTTCTTAAAATAAAAAGCCCCTGCTCTCGCAGGGACTTCCAGAACCTTCTATCAGATATAATTTTTTATTGTGCGGTGGCACGGAACATGACATTTCTGTATTTTGCAAGTACACGCATCAGAATGCTTCCAAGAACGCATACCGAAATCACCTCTCCGATTCCGACCGTAATGGCATTAAACGGGATGGTTACATTCACACCGTGGAAATATACCGCCGGAATACCGTACGCATAGACCAGCACGAACGGAACAATAATCATATTAAAAATAACCGGTGGAAATGTGCATGCAATCTTGTGATTGCGCAGCAGATAGGTACATACCGCTGCCAGCAGCGTGGCAATGCTTCCGAAAATGACATCATAAATCACGGCACCTGTCAGCAGATTCGCAAGCAGACAGCCAATCCACAGTCCCGGAATCGCTGCCGGCGTAAAAACAGGCAGGATACACAGTGCTTCGGAAAAGCGTACCTGAATCGTGTGGGATGCAAGTCCCAGTGCGTTGGCTACAAAAGTCAGCACTACATAAAGTGCTGCAATCACAGCAGCCTGAACAATAAATGTTACCTTTTTGTCTCTCATATCCATTTGTCTCCTTTAGTTTTGTTTTACGAGTGGAAGGTCTCGAACACTCGGTAATTTTTCGTGCAATCCCCTGTTTACAGAATCTGCAACGGTTGACAGTATAGCACAGTACACCGCAAAAAGCAAGAATGCAATTTTCTACTGCCGGATATTTCTTTTCCTCTCCGTTTTGTATATTCCACATGATAGCAATAACAAAACCATTTTACAACAGGCCGCTATCATGTACGCAGATACCCCTGCATACTTTTTAACGCATTTTTCTCCAGCCGCGACACCTGCGCCTGCGAAATATGAATTTCATCCGCGACTTCAATCTGTGTCTTTCCCTCAAAAAAACGCAGACGGATGATATGCTCATCCCGTTCATTCAGATGTGACAGGGCATCGGAAAGTGACAAATCCTCCACCCAGTGCTCTTCTTTGTTTTTCTTGTCCGAAATCTGATCCATCACATACAGGGTGTCCCCTCCATCCGTATAAACCGGATCAAACAGACTTAAGGGCGTCTGGATGGCATCCAGGGCATAGACCACATCCTCCACTGGAATCCCACATTCAGCTGCAATCTCTTCGAGAGTCGGTTCCTTTTGTGCATTTTTTGCCAGCCGTTCCTTTGCCTGCATGGCTTTATATGCAATATCGCGCAGCGAACGCGGAATGCGGTAACTGCTGTTATCCCGCAGATACCGGCGGATTTCACCGATAATCATCGGGACGGCATAGGTGGAAAATTTCACCCCGACACTCGTATCAAAATTATCTATTGCCTTCATCAGTCCGATACAGCCAATCTGGAACAGATCGTCCACATTTTCATTATGATTATTAAACCGTTTGATCACGGATAATACCAGCCGGAGATTTCCCTTGATATAGGTTTCTCTGGATGCCTTGTCGCCGGCTTTTATCTTTTTGAAAAGTTCATCTTTTTCTTCTTCTTTCAGTATTGGCAGCTGGGCCGTATTTACCCCGCAAATTTCGACTTTGTATGTTGACATGGGATGCCTCCGTTATAATTGGATTTATAATAAAGGATTCCCATGTGCTGTTTTTTTATTCATTTTCATCCGTTTATTCCGGACATGGGAAAAGCGGGACGTAAGTCCCGCTTTCCCCTCAAATTTACCGGTCCCACTTATCGCAGAGCGAATTGATCTGATCCGCAAACTTTCCAAGATCTTTATTCGCCATGCCCTGACATTTTTTAATAACGGCAATGAGACGTTCTCCCGCAATCATCAGGCGGTCAAACGCGCCGGATTTTGCACGGTAAACACCCTGTGTCTTTTTCTCCACAAGCTGTCTGCTGCCCTGTGCGATCTGTTCTCCGGTAAGCAGATCATACGCATCCCCGCTATATGGAGCTAAAGCATCAAATCCCACATCGTTTTTGACATGTTCCGCAAACTCTACCGCGGTGGTTTCCTCGCCATGTACAATAAACACTTTCTTCGGCGGCTTCTTAAAGTTTGCAATCCATGCAGTCAGATGATCCCGGTCCGCATGCCCGCTGATACCCGGAAGGTTTACAATGCTTGCTCTGACCTCAATTTCCTCTCCGAAAAGTTTTACCTTTTTTACTCCGTTTAACAGAGAATAGCCCAGCGTTCCCGGCACCTGATAGCCGACAAACAGAATCGTAGAATCCGTCCGCCACAGATTGTGTTTCAAATGATGCCGGATACGACCGGCTTCGCACATACCGGAAGCCGAGATAATCACTTTGGATTTCTGGTTGAAATTGATCATCTTGGATTCTTCACTGGAAACTGCCACTTTCAGTCCCGGAAACTGGATCGGGTTGATGCCCGACTGTACCAGCTGTCTTGCTTCCTCATCAAAGCACTCTTCCACACTCTTATGAAAAATATTTGTTGCCTCCACGGCAAGCGGACTGTCGATATATACTTCAAATCCCGGATACTCCGGCAGCAGCCCCTCGGTTTTGATCCGGCGCATATAGTAAAGCATTTCCTGCGTCCTGCCGACAGAAAATGCCGGAATGACCAGATTTCCGCCTTTGGTAAACGTGGAATTCATCACCTTTGCCAGTTCTGCCGCATAATCCGGCGGTGTATTGTGATTGCGGTTTCCATAAGTGGATTCCATGATCACATAGTCCGCTTCCTCAAGATATTCCGGATCACGGATCAATGGACGGTTGTAGTTTCCAATATCCCCGGAAAAGACAAGTTTTCTTGTCTCGCCATCCTCAGTCACCCATATTTCAATGGAGGAGGAGCCAAGCAGATGCCCCGCATCGACAAACCTTATGGTCAGTCCCTCGCAGATCTGCACCGTTTCATGGTATGTACACGGAACGAAATGCTCTAAAACCCCCTGCGCATCCTCCATGTTATACATCGGTGTCACTTCCGGCCTTCCTGCACGCCGCGCCTTGCGGTTTTTCCATTCTGCCTCAAATTCCTGAATATGTGCCGAATCCTTCAGCATGATATTACACAGTTCACAGGTTGCCGTTGTTGCAAAAATCTTTCCCCGGAACCCGTGATTATACAAAAGTGGGAGAAGTCCGGAATGATCAATATGGGCATGCGTCACAAACACATAATCAATCGTTGCCGGGTTAACCGGTATCTCCTGATTCACATACAGATCCGCCCCCTGTTCCATACCACAGTCCACCAGAAAATGAGTCTCCCCAAATGCCACATAATGGCAGCTTCCCGTCACCTCACGGTCTGCCCCTAAAAATTCAATCTTCATAAAAACCACGCCCTTTCATCCTGCTGTCCTTGTTATTTTGCATATAAATTTTACTATTTCAGAGCAAATTTTATGTAATTAGTATAGCACACTTACACATTATTTTGAATTGATTTTTTCAGCCGCACCATAATTTTTTTCTCCAGTCTCGAAATATAGGATTGCGAAATTCCAAGCAGGTCTGCCACTTCTTTCTGGGTCATTTCCCTGCCGTCTTTTCTTCCGATTCCATAGCGCAGACAGATAATTTCTTTTTCCCGCGGAGTCAGCGTATTAACCGCAGTGCGGAGAAGCATGATCTCCGCCTCATTCTCCATATCCCGGTAAATGATATCTTCATCGGTTCCAAGAATATCCGAAAGAAGAAGTTCGTTTCCATCCCAGTCCACATTCAACGGCTCATCAATTGATACCTCCAGCTTCACTTTATTATTTCTGCGCAGATACATAAGAATCTCATTTTCGATACACCGGGACGCATAAGTCGCCAGTTTGATCTTCTTTTCCGGATTAAATGTATTGATTCCCTTGATCAGCCCAATCGTTCCGATGGAGATCAGATCCTCCACACAGATTCCGGTATTTTCAAATTTCCGTGCCAGATATACCACCAGACGCAGATTGTGTTCGATCAGCTGCTTTCTTGCGTCTTCGCGCGTCATGGGTTCACTGTCCCCATGCAGCCCGCTTAAAGCGATAAGACAGCGGTTCTCCTGTTCCCGCTCCAAAGGTGGTGGCAGTACATCTGCCCCTCCTATGTAAAAAACCTCATCATCCGTAAAAAACAGGCGGATTCTCTTCCACACCAGTTCAAACAGTGAAAACATTACGTTTCTCCTTTCTCAGTTTTTTTGTCATTTGGGATGGATCTTTTGTGCAGCCACAGTGGTCTGCCACCGATGCATGCAGAATCAGCTGATACGGTTTATTGCACAGCACCCCATTTTCCGCGCAGCCAACCCATACCTGTTTCCAGTCACAGAATTTTGCCGGCTCCGTCTCCACTTTCATCCCATCCATGCAGTACACCTGCAATTTTCCTTGCGGATTTCCGAGTGCACGGTATGGAATCTCCTTTTGTACCGTTTTTTCATCGACAAGCTTCTGCAGCAGGGCTGCATCTGCAATATGTACCGGATTCCCACTTAATGGCATGGTTAAAAGATTGCCGGAATCCAGCAGTCCGATACATGGAACCGACACCGTTTTGTTATACAGAACCACAGACATCTGTCGCTTTTGCCTCTGCACCGACACCACAAGATTTTTGACAAGTACGTAAGTGATTCCGGCCGTTGCCAATGCGGTATACAGATACAGATTTTCCAGTCCCGTCAGATTGTAAACTGCAGTTGCCACTCCGTTTAACAATACAATGGACAACCAGCTGCTTAAAATCCTCACCATCCTCTGTTTTTTATTTTCCCTGCCAAACGCAAGAAAAACCATAAGCGGCACGATGCCGATGGCAGTACACAGAACGGAAATTGCATAAGGCAGCACCATCAGTCCAAACGCTTCAAGTCCCGTGCCGGAAACCGCCGCAGCCAACATGCGCAGATTCCGGTGACAGACTGCACTTTTGCAAAATACACAGGTAAGGGATAATACAAGAAAATTCATCAGAAAGTTTTGTTTCAGAAAGATATCAATATAGAATACATATATAAAAAATCACCTCCTGTCTCTGCTCCTATTATAAGAAAAATATTCCTCATAATTTGGCAAAAACAAGAGGTTGTTATTTGGAAATTATCGACATATTGTGCGATTTTATCTTCTAGGGTTCTTCAGGAAATCCGGAATATTGATTTCTACCGGCTTTACATTACTCTCTACCGGCTTCGGACGCTGAATCCCGGAATAGTTTGAAGCGGAAGGAGCCGGTGCCTGTGGCTGCGGCTGATTGACTGGTCTGCTTCCCACACCGGTACCTGTATTGACATAATTGCTGTTATTGACCCCCGGAAAACTATTGTTTCCAGAAGCAGCTGCACGGCTGACAATTCCAACGGAACCTGTCGGACGGACATTATTTGTATTCGGATATACCATACGGCCACCGATTCCACCCGCCTGCTGCTGTGGCTTCATCTTCATGGATGGATTCTCCAATCCGGTTGCAATTACAGTGATCGTAGCTTCATCTGTCATGGTCTCATCATACTTTGCACCAAAGATGATATTTGCATCTTCTCCTGCCAGATCCTGTACATAGCTTGCTGCATCATTTGCATCCATCAGGGAAATATCACCGGAAATATTGATGATTACATGGCTTGCACCATTGATGGTTGTCTCAAGAAGCGGAGATGCAACGGCAAGTTTCACTGCCTCGATTGCTTTCTCATCGCCCTTGGCATTACCGATACCGATATGTGCCATACCCTTGTCCTTCATAACGGTCTGCACATCGGCAAAATCCAGATTGATAAGTGCCGGCAGATTGATCAGATCTGTGATTCCCTGTACTGCCTGCTGTAATACTTCGTCTGCTTTCTTTAATGCATCCGGCATGGAAGTGCGTCTGTCAACGATCTCTAAAAGTTTATCATTTGGAATCACAATCAAAGTATCCACGCTCTCTTTGAGTTTTTCAATACCGGATACGGCATTGATCATACGTTTCTTTGCCTCAAACTTAAATGGCTTTGTCACAACTCCAACGGTCAGGATTCCCTGCTCCTTGGCAATCTTTGCAACGACCGGTGCTGCACCGGTACCGGTACCGCCACCCATACCACAGGTAACGAATACCATATCTGCACCCTTGACTGCAGCGGATAATTCTTCTGCACTTTCCTCTGCTGCTTTCTCGCCGATCTCCGGCTGTGCTCCTGCACCAAGTCCTTTTGTAAGCTTTTCTCCAATCTGTATCAACGTAGGAGCCTTGCAAAGCTGCAACGCCTGCTTATCTGTATTTACTCCGATAAATTCGACTCCACCTATATTCTCATCAATCATGCGGTTCACAGCGTTATTACCAGCACCACCTACACCAATCACGATAATTTTGGCACTCGTATCTGTCTCTGTTGTCCGAATCTCCAGCATGGTTCTTCCTCCTCTTTCCTATAGCCCTGCGGCACCGTGAAACATAAAAATGTTTCATACGTACTCATATAGACTATAATATAATTTTTCATACAAATAATCAACCGAAAATTATGATTTTTTATTATCTTTTTTCGAACTTTCCGTTTTGTCAAACACAATATTTGTCGTTTCTTCTGTCCAGTTTTCTAAATGTAGTGTTCCTTCCATTCCCTGCAGCTGCGGCTTGATTTTTGCCAGCCGCTCCACTTTCTGGGTCAGAAATTCCAGGGAACCCATGGAAACTTTAACCGTCCCGTATGTCAGAACCGGCTCATTTTCCACACCATAGGTAATGGAATCCGGAATCAGGTCATTGCGTTTTAAAGCCTGTGTCAGCGTCAGAAGCTGCTTTAGCCGCTTCGAGCCGATCGGCAGCTTTTCATACTGCACTACTTTTTTACAGTCAATCCCAAGGATCTGCGGTGTATCCTCAATCACACGGTCAGACAATTCTGTCACAATCCCGTCTTTGTCGAAATAGACATTCTTATTGATCGAGGAGAGATACAGATATCCCATGATTCCTTTCTCATACACTTTGATATGCAGAGTCTGCGGATCTTTCAGGCTGATCTCCATCGTGTCCACAAACGGAACTTCACTGGTATTGACAAATTTATATTTCAGGAATACATACAGGGAATTCCAGGAATACTCATCGTTTAATACTGCTTTTTCAATCACTTTGGCATCGTAGAGTTTGTTTCCCTCCACCTCCACATTTTTTACTTTAAAAACAGTAAAAATAATCAGGACTGCCAGCGCAAGCACTATCAGGATTCCGAGTATTCCCTGCAGGATATTTTTTCTTTTTTTCTTTTTTCTTCGTTCTTCTTTAATCATGACAAACCTACTCGATCGTATCCAGACGGATGCCCTTCGACACGCTCAGCGCAAGCCCCATCTCTGCCATAAGGAATACAAGCGAGGTACCTCCGTAACTGATAAACGGCAGAATGACACCGGTATTCGGAATCGTATTGGTAACAACCGCAATATTTAAAACTACCTGAATCGCAATATGTGACATAATGCCCGTCACCAGAAGTGCCCCGTACAGATCCTTTGCATTATTGGCAATGACCATCATCCGCCAGAGCATCAAGACAAACAGAAGAATGACACAGACAGCTCCGAAAAGACCGAGTTCCTCACAGATAATGGAAAAAATCATATCATTCTGTGCCTCCGGCACATTGCCCAGCTTCTGCAGGCTCTGTCCGAGTCCTTTTCCAAACAGCTTGCCGGATCCGATTGCATAGAGTGCCTGCATGGTCTGATATCCCTTATCTCCCGCTGTCTCCGGATGTTTCCATGCCTCCACACGGTCACTCCGGTAAGACGCGATATTGATAAATGCGAAAATAAACAGCAGCCCCAGCACGGCAACCACAAAAAACTCTTTGTACTTCGGACTTGCCACAAACAGCATACAGACAGCAATCCCAAGAATGATAATCGCCGTACTCAGGTTGTTTACCGCGACAAACAAAACAAGCGGCACCAGACGGATTCCTACTTTTGCCATGCTTGAAACCTTATCCAGCTGCTTGGGAATACGCTCGATCAGCATCGCCAGATAAATAATGATGGCAATCTTTGCAAGCTCCGATGGCTGAAAGCCGATCGGTCCGACCTGAATCCAGCGGGACTGTCCGTGGGAGCTTCGCGTCAGCCCCGGTACCTTTGCCAGAACGACAAGGCAAAACCCCAGGGCTCCCCAGTATGCCAGCCTTCCGAATTTTCTCCACACATGATAATCCTTCTTTGCAAAATAGAACATAAAAACAAGACCGATTGCGATATTTCGCGCCTGCAGTTTCAGATAATGTGCACTGTCCCCATATTTATTTGCTGATGTATACGAACTGGAACTGTAAAGCATCACCAGTCCAAAACACAATAGGAAAATAATGATAAACAACAGATTATAGTCAAAATATGTTATTTTCTTTTCCCCACGTTTCCGTTTCGGCACGACTCACTACTCCTCTAATCCACGAACGATTTCTTTGAATATCCGTCCACGCTCCTCATAGTTCGGGAACATGCCCCAGCTGGCACATGCCGGTGAAAGCAGAACCGCATCCCCGGATACTGCATGGTCATAGCAGTAACGGATCGCTTCCTCAAAGGTCTCACAGCGCACGGTATCCATAAAACCATGCTTATGCGCACACACTTCAATCTTCTCTGCTGTCTGTCCGATCAGCACCAGTTTTTTTACTTTTCCGTCAAATGCATCAATCCACTCATCGTATGTGGACTGCTTATCATAACCGCCTCCGATCAGAAGCGTTGGACGGTTCATCGCACGGATTCCCTGAATGGCGGCATCCGGGTTGGTTCCCTTGGAATCGTTGTAAAAACGAACCCCTCTCTTTTCGGTCACATACTCAATCCTGTGTTCTACTGCCTGGAAACGCTTCAGCACCTCCACGATTTTCTCCATCGGCACTCCGAAATTCACACTCATGGCAGTTGCGGCCATGACATTTTCATAGTTATGTCGTCCCAGCAGATTCAGATCATTGACATGGATGACTTTTTCGATGTTTCCATCATGTGCATAAAAGATTTCCTCTCCGTCAAGATAAAATCCCTCGGAAAGTTTTCTTGCACTGCTAAACCACACAACATGCACCGGTGCACTCTCTCCGAATGCCCGAAGCACTTCATCCTCATAATTAAGCACACAGACCTCATCCTTTGTCTGATTGGTGGTGATTGCCTCTTTGGTCTTAATATAACAATCCATGGTGTGATGACGGTTCAGATGATCCGGTGTAATATTTAAGATTGCAGATATTTGTGGATGGAACTCATGAATGGTTTCCAGCTGGAAACTGCTGATCTCTGCGACCGTTACGGTCTCATCCGTCATTGTGGCAGCCTCGGAAGTATACGGAATTCCGATATTTCCAACCACGCGCACATCCTTGAAATAATTTTTCATGATTTCTCCGGTCAGTGCTGTCGTAGTGGTCTTTCCGTTTGTTCCGGTGATTGCAATCAGTCTGCCTTTTGCAAAAGAATATGCAAGTTCAATCTCGCCCCAGATGCAGACGTTCTGTGCACGCATCCGCTCTACGACCGGCAGATCCATCGGGACGCCCGGACTTAAGACTGCTACATCAAATGCGCGCAGCTGCTCATCCGTCAGCTCCCCCAAAAGCACCGGCATTCCTTTCAGTTTCGGTGCCTTTTCATATAACTTTTCTACATCCAGATCTTTGTTTCCATCATAGAGAACAGTTTCAATTTTTTTATCCAATAACAGTTCTGACGCAGCAATGCCGCTCTTTCCGGCTCCCACAACCAGAACCTTTTTTCCTTCAAGTTTCATTACGATCAACCTCCATCTTTGCGTATAATTACGATTATAAGGTATTTACTGCTCCAATTCAAGGTAAGGCAGTATGTTTTCGAAAATTTCCTTTGCCACAGGAGCCGCAATGGTACCGCCATAATAAATGCCGGAAGGGTTCCTTATGATCACAAGTACCAGAACTTTTGGATCATCCGCCGGTGCAAACCCCAGAAACGAGGAGATGTACTTATGTGCGGAACGGGGCAGGGTCTGTGAAGTGGCTGTTTTTCCGCCAATCTCATACCCCTCAATATATGCTTTGTTTCCGCCTCCCTCGGATACCACTTTTTCCAGCAAAAACCGCATTTTTTCCGACGTTTCCTCCCTGCAGATTCCCTCTTGCACCGGAAAATCAAACGTTTTTATTACTTTTTTGTCTCCATTCTCCACCTGCATTCCGACGTGCGGTGTCACGCGGTTTCCTCCATTAATAATAGAAGAAACGGTGGTTGCCAGCTGAATCGGTGTGATCTGAAATGACTGTCCGAATGAGATGGTTGCCAGTTCCACCAGCCCGATCTTTTCCCGCTTGTGCATGATGGTCGAAGCCTCTCCCGGCAGGTCAATCCCCGTTTTATGTAACAGACCGAACTGCTCAAAATAGTCATAAAAGTGATCGGCACCGATCCGAAGTCCCACATTGATAAACACGGGATTGCAGGAATTTTCGATTCCTTCCACAAAGCTTTCCGCTCCATGCCCGGTCGTTTTGTGACAGCGGATTCTGCGGTCCTCCACCACAATGTATCCCGGACAGTGAAACCGGTCTTCCAAAGAAACCACGCCTTCTTCCAGTGCTGCTGCCGCGGTAATCACCTTAAACGTTGATCCGGGCTCATACGTATCATTGATGCATTGGTTTCGCCACATCCGGTTACAGTATTCCTGCTCCTTTTTGGTACCCTCATACTCCTTATACTTCTCAATCAGCTGAAACGGCTCATTCAGATGAAATTCCGGATAATCCACCATTGCCATGACGGCTCCGTCGGAAGGATTCATCACAATAATACTGACAGAATCCGCTTCTTTCTGAATATATGCTTTATTTGCCGCCTGCATGGCAAACATCTGAATATTTGCATCCAATGATGTGCGCAGATTATTTCCGGCAACAGGTTCTTTGCGTTCCTCTCCGATATTGTCAACTTCCACACCACGGGCATCCGTTGTCGTCAGAATCAGACCATCGGTTCCCTCCAGATATTTGTCGTACACACTTTCCAGTCCGATAATTCCCTGGTTATCCCCGCCGGTAAACCCCAGCACTTTTGAGGCAAGCGTATCGTATGGATAATTCCGTTTATAATCCTCATCCACTTTCACCCCTGCATAGCCATAGGCAAGAATCCGGTTTCCGGTTTCCTTATCGACATTACTTTTGATCTTCTCGAGAGACGAATATTTTTCTACCCGCTTACGGACCTTTTCTTCCGGAATTCCAAGCTCCTTTACGAGCATGGCAATGACCGCTTCCGGTTCCTTGATCTGGTTATGTATGACAGAAATGGTGCAGACTGATTTGTTATCTGCCAGTACTACACCATTTCGATCCAGAATTTTGCCTCTGGCGGCTTTTATTTTTCTTTCTCTCTGCTGCAGATCTTTTGCCTGCGTCTCATAATATTTTCCCTCAAAAAGCATAAGATAGACCAGACGCCCGCACAAAACCATCGACACCAGAACAACAGAAAAGAATATGATACATATTTTTCTGCGGTGATAGGTTTTATTCCACTCCATGAAAAGCACCACGATCCTTTTCTTAAAGCATATGCACTGCAGAGCCTTTCTAAGAACTCTCTGTCTTTAGTTCTTCTTTTTCTTTTCATTTCTGGACTTGGTTCCGTTATGCTTTCCGGTATACTGCGAGCTGTCTTTTGACCCGGTAACATCATAGCCCTTGTTTACACCGGTCTTCTTTTCATCCGGATAAATATTCATATACGGAAGAACTTCTTCTAAGATCTCACGCGCAATGTTCTGCGCAAACACGCTGTGCGGCTGGTCTGCCACATTTGGTTCATTCACAACCACATAGATCAGTACCTGCGGATTGTCGTATGGGGCAAATCCCATAAATGAAACAAGATATTTTCCGTTTCCACGCGGAAACTTCTGTGCGGTTCCTGTTTTACCGCCCATAGAATATCCATCCACTTTTGCCGTATTTCCCGTACCTTCCTTTACGACACTCTGCAGATAATCCCGGATTTTATCGCTGGTACTCTGGGAAATGGTCTGTTTCACAGCTTTCGGTTCCACCGTGGAAATCGTATTTCCTGTCGAATCCGTGATTTTGGTTACCAGATGCGGCTGATAATAAGTTCCGCCATTGATCAGTGACGCAAATCCACTCACCATCTGGACCATCGTACAGTTATAGTTCTGTCCGAATGCATTGGTTGCCAGATCGATCGGTTTCATATCTTCCACCTGATACATCAAAGATGCGGTATTTGCCTCTCCCGGCAGATCAATTCCCGTTTTCTGTCCAAATCCATAGATGGACTGGTACTCTGTAAAATGATTCTTTCCGATTTTGTATGACATCTGCATGATGGCATCATTACAGGAATCCATAAGTGTCTTCCGGACGGTTTCTATTCCATGTCCGTAGCGCGCCACGCAGCGCACCTTCTGTCCATTAAAATCCTCGTACCCATCACAGTCAAATGTCATTTTATCTTTGATTGTTCCGGTTTCAAGTCCACACGCAACCGTAAAAGGTTTCTGTACAGATCCCGGCTCATACGTTGAGGATACACAAAAATTCTGCCATATCTCATTGAGCGCATCCATTTTGTCATCCTCAGACATGCGCTTGATCTGTTTTTTGGTGTACCATTTTCCCAGATCCCTCGGGTTATTCAGATCCACATTCGGATAATCTGCCATGGCAAGGATTTCTCCGTTGTTTGGATTCATGACAATCGCTGCCGTATTGATACTTCCGGTTCCTTTATAATAGTTGTCCCGGTATTTTTCATTCCAGTCTTTGATTTTTTCTTCAACGATGGACTGGATATTTGCGTCGATGGATGTCACCAGCGTATCCCCGTCCTGTGCATCAATAACGGTCTTTTCAAAATCGCTGTCCGAGTCCAGATAACCGTACTCCCGCCCATTGATTCCGTTTAATGTACTGTTGTAATAATTCTCCAGTCCGGTTGTGCCGACATTCCCGGAAGAAGTAAAACCAATCACGGAAGAGGCTAAAGATCCAAACGGATAATTCCTCTGATATTCTTTTTCAAACCAGACACCCTTGATATCCGGGTTCACTTTGTTTCCCTTTTTGTCTATGGCATCCTGCAGTTCCACAAAAGGCTGTACTTCGTCATATGGTACTTTCTTGGCAAGTACAATATAGCGTTTATCCTTTTTCTCTTTTATAATTCTGCGGATCTCCGTTTCATCCAATTCCGGGAAACATTTCACCAGTGCTTCCACGGTCGGATCAACATACTCTTCTTTGTCATTGACAACGGTACAGTCTAAAATCACATTATAGACTGCCACACTGGTAGCAAGAACCGTACCGGAACGGTCGATGATTTCTCCCCTCTGGTACGGAATCGTTTTACTGTCATAGGACTGCATGGAAAGTACTTTTTTCTGATAGGTTTCCCCTTTCGTGTGTTCAATATAAGTCAATCTGCCGACCAGTCCACACAAAACAGCCAGAATAAGGGAAAACAAAACCATCAGTTTTGTCCGCATCTTCCGGTTAAATTTCTGTGCCGGTCTTCTTCTCTTTCTTCTCACATCTGACTCCTGTTATTTGGATGGAATATCCTCATACTGATCCATGAAATTGCTGTTTTCCACGGTATAATATACCACCTGTTTTTCCGTTGGATATTTCATGCCAAGCTTTTTCATTGCCACTTTTTTGATATGTTCAAGGTCTGTTGAAGTTGTAAGATTTTTATAACGTGCATCATTGTCCGCGCGAAGATCTGCCAGCTGACTCTCCAGATTTGCCACATTTTTCATTCGTGTCGTCATCTGCGACTGCATTTGTACAAACAAAACGGCAGTCAGTGCAGTGATCACTACACATGCCGTAAGAAATACCACATAACCGCGGCTCATCTCCATCGCTCTCTGGCGGTTCCTTCTCGCTGCATTTCTACGGTTTTTGCGACGTCTTGCCTCTTCGATTTCTTTGCGTGTTCTCTGATTGTGTCGAACCGGTGTATCCAGTTCTCTCACGGTATTCCCGTTTACATAATAGTTTTTACTGCTCATAACGCTTCCCTGCTTTCCATTCCATCTTCCACACGCTCAAACACGCGTAATTTTGCACTCTTTGATCTGCTGTTCTCTTCGAGTTCCTTCTCCGAAGGCAGAACGGGCTTTCTTGTCACCACACGTCCTTTGGATTTCTTTCCACATACACAGACCGGGAAATTGCTCGGGCATGTACACGGATTTTCGTTCTTTTTGAAGTTGGATTTTACAATACGGTCTTCCAGTGAATGAAATGTGATAATGCAGATTCTTCCCCCATCATTCAACAAATCAATCATGGTATCTAACGTATCGCGAAGTACATCAAGTTCATGATTCAGCTCAATGCGGATTGCCTGATACGTCCGCTTGGAAGGATGTCCTCCGGTCACCTGTACTTTCATCGGGATGGCTCCACGGATGATTGCGTTGAGTTCCCCGGTCGTTTCAATCGGTTTTTCTTTCCGCGCCTGTACAATATGCTTTGCAATATTCTTTGCGAACCGATCCTCTCCATAATCACGAATTATGCGGAACAGTTCCGCTTCACTGTAATCGTTCACAATGTCCCTTGCGGTCAGGCGCTGACGCTTGTCCATCCGCATATCCAGCGGTGCATCCTCACTCCGGTAGGTAAAACCGCGTTCCGGTGTATCCAGCTGGAAAGAAGAAACTCCCAGATCGAGAATGATTCCATCCACTTTTTCGATTCCGAGATTCTTCAACACGTCCGCCATCTGTGCATAATTGCTTCTTACGATGGTAACCCTGTCTGCATAATCTTTCAGTCTCTCTGTGGCAGCGGCAATGGCATCCGCATCCTGGTCGATTCCGATGAGTCTTCCGGTTGTCAGATGTCTGCATATTTCCAGTGAATGTCCGCCTCCCCCAAGCGTTCCATCCACATAAATGCCATCCGGGCGAATATGTAATTGTTCAATTGTCTCGTTCAAAAGAACGGAATAATGTTTAAACTCCATATTTAGATTCCAATTCCCAACTCTGCCATATGCTCTGCGATCTCATCCATGTCATCAAAATCGTTGTTTTCCAGATACCGTTCTTTGCTCCAGATCTCCACACGGCTGAATACGCCGACGGAAACAACTTCTTTATCAATTCCTGCGTATTCCCTCAGATTCGCCGGAAGTAAAATCCTTCCCTGCTTGTCTACTTCGCAGTTTGCAGCTCCTGCAAAAAAGAATCGCATAAACTTTCTTGCATCTTTTGAAGTCAGTGGTTTTTCACGAAGACTCTCCTCAATCCGTTTCCATTCTTCCTGGGAATAAACAAACAGGCATCCATCCAGTCCCTTTGTCACAACAAATTCATTGCCAAGCTGTTCCCGGAACTTGGAAGGTACGATCAGTCTGCCTTTTGCATCAACCGAATGATTGTATTCGCCCATAAACATGGCAGACTCACCTCCCCTTCCTCATTTTCTGAACTTCTGTTTGTTCACCACTTTACACCACAAAATGGATTTTTTATTCCACTTTCCACCACTATGTATCCATAATACCCTAAAAGCCCCCTGAAATCAAGGGTTATTCCCGGTCTTTCTTGAAAATGAGCCGACGGCTGCCGTTTTTTCCAAAAAAAATCCTCCACACGTGGAAACGTGTGGAGGATTTTCCCATCCAGATGTATTTTATACTGTTTTTTTGTGCTGGCGGACATGCCAGATGATGATCCAGGAAACCGATACGACCACAAGAAGCGCTGCAAGTGCCATAGACACCGGATATCCGATGACCGGCAGCAGCAGCTGGTCCGTCCGCAGGGATTCTATCCAGAACCTGCCAATCCCATACCCTGCCAGATACAGCAAAAAGACTTCCCCATCAAACCGCTTGTGTCTGGTAAACAGGATCAGAAGGATCAAAAGAATCAGATTCCACAAGGATTCATAGAGAAACGTGGGATGTACCTGGATATAAGAGATACCATTTACCTCCACCACATGCTGCAGCAGGCTGTCCGTCACATCCGAGGATCGGACGGCAGAAAGCGGCAGCTGCATGGCAAACAGCCCGTCCGTATAACCGCCAAATGCCTCCCTGTTAAAGAAATTTCCCCACCGGCCGATGACCTGTCCTAAGACCAGACCAAGTCCCGCGGTATCGCAAAGCAGACCCATGGACAGTTTCCGTACCCGTGAAAACACAAACACGGTAATGATTGCCGCAATCACGCCTCCGTAAATCGCCAGACCTCCCTGCCGCAGATTGAACACACTCAGCAGATCGTCCTTGTATAGATCCCAACGGAATATCACATAATAAACCCGCGCCCCAATGACAGAACAGATAATGGCAACGAGTGCCAGGTCAAAATAAGTATCCGTTTTCTGGCCGGTCCGTTTTGCCATCCAACAGGCAATTCCAAGTCCTGCTAACATTCCGATTGCAATCACAATTCCATAATATGCCACCGAAAAATTTCCGATCATGATATTTTTTCCGACATGGTGCAAATAAATATGTAAATGCGGAAAATTAATACTGTAATCCGTTAGTTGTTCCATTCCTTTTCTCCTTTCACTGGCAGGGCGGCAGTCTGCCGCCCATATGCCCCTGTCAGCAGCTGCATACAAAACTGCCGCACTCTGTCTCCCTGCTGCTGTCTGCATGTCCGCCGGAAATACCAATGTGTCCCGCATGACAGGCATGATCCTCGTTGAATTTGCACTCACACGCTTCACAGCTGACGGTTGTATCTTTTTTGACATCTGTTGTATGACAGGACTGACATCCACTTCCTTTCGGTGCAAAACTTCCACAACAGGTTTCGGAAGAAGTTTTTGCCTGTGTTCCTTCCACCTGAATATCTGTTCGTCTGCAGCAGTTGTCTGCATTATAAGAACAGTTTACCACATTACAATCCAGTTTTGTCATCTTACATACCTCCTTGTGTTAAATCATCGCTGCCACATCAGTATGTACCAAACCACATGGTCTTATTCTGTTCCGGTTCTTCTTTTTAAAAAAGCCCGGTATCAGTTTTTCTGATACCGGGAATTTGTATTTCAAAATTTGAAATTTATTTATTCTTTCCACAGCAGAATTTATATTTCTTTCCACTGCCGCATGGACACGGATCATTACGTCCCACCTTTTTGCCAACGATAACCGTACCGGATTTCTTCTGTTCCATATACAGTCTGTGCTTTGTCTCTTTATCAAAAATATCATCCCACATCGGAAGATTGTAAAGCCAGTCAGCCTTGGCATCTACCATGTTCTTGTACAGCTTTTCCTTATCGAAAACGAGATTTACCCTGGTATTTTCATCCATTGTTTCGATTGGATTGTCTTTTACCAGACTGTCATTGATTCCGTCTAAGAAACCAGCCATCTCCAGAATGGTAAGTCCATACTTATCAGCAAGTTCTTTTACCGTTCCTTCTACTTTTTCATCCGGGTTTGTCAATAATTTCTCATACACACCCTTCTCTAACAGGAAATATCTCTGCCAGAATTTCTGAAGTTCCCCCTGACTTGCGTTCTCATTGTAGGCAATTTTCTGCCAATCCTGCAATATAGCCATTTTTATACCACCTTTATCACTTACGAATTTACATGCCTTGATGCATGTATGTTTATTATAACAAAATGTCTGCCATTTTCCAAGCCCTTTCTTGACGAAACCTGCCATTTCCCGTATCATAAAGTTACGGTTTACAGGTTTCCTGCAAATAGCATATTTAGCCAAGGAGGTTGTTCATATGAAAAAAGGAAAACAGATTCTTGCCATCATTGGCATCATTTTACTGATTGTTCTGTACCTAAGTACACTGATATGCGCCATCACAGACAATACCGGAACCATGAAAATGTTCAAAGCTTCTATCTTTGCCACCTTCGTGATCCCGGTACTGATCTGGGCTTATACGTTCCTATACAAACTTACGCACAAGAAATAATTATTTTTCTGTTGTTTCTGTAGTCTGAACAGATTCTGTCTCTGTTTCCAGAACACTTTCTGTCACATTTCCCATGGATGCATTTGGTCCGTCATTCTCTGTGGAATCCAGTTTCCCTGCGTTTTTGCTGATAAAAATATAAGCAACAACGCAGATCACCAGAAGAATGACCACCACAAGCATCTGTATTTTCTGCTTTTTCATTCTTTATTTCTTTCTCCTTACCATAAAGATTACAATTCCTCCGGCCAGTAACAGGATTGGAAGAATAATGGTAACCAGCAATCCCAGAAGTGCCGCATGTAATGCATTTACTGTCAGATTACTGAGCGTGTACTCTTTTTCCGGAATTACGCTGCCGGCCGACTGGGTATCTGTGATCATATTTCCGATCACACCGGAAAACAGTGATGCATTGTTTGTCGTCATCTGACTTGCCTCATCGCTGAATACATACGGGCTTGCGAATACCACAAGCTGCGTCGTGTGATCATCATCGACTTTATCTTCTACCGCCAGTCCGACACTAAACGATCCCTTGTCGTCTCCGTCTTCGTATCCATAATCCTGCATACTGTTTGGATTGTTCTTTGCAACCGCATCATCGGAAGTATCCAGTAAAGAAGTATACGTTGTCTTACTCTCCTCTGTACTCTCCGTGTCATCCGTCGTGCTATTCTGCGGATAATTGATTCCCAGAGAAATCGGAAGATATACATATCCGCCGGAAAGACTTCCGGTATACGAACTGCTGTTTACATTTGGCAGCAGATACAGCGGACCTCCCATATTGTAATAATGCTGTGCATCATTATCCGCGATCGGCCCTGTGGTAAAGCTTACTCCGTAAGTATCCAGAATCGATGCAAAATTCGGCATCTCGGTCTCGGAATACATTCCCACGATAATCGCTTTTCCGCCTTTTTGCAGATAATCAATTACTTTCTGTGCATCATTTTTATTAAAATCTTTCTGCGGTGCATTGATAATAATCGCTGCCGCATCCTTCGGAACACTTTCTTCATTTAACAGTTCCACGGAAGACAATGTCATATTGGATTTGCTGATGACATCCGAAAATGCACTTCCGATTGTAGCCTCATCATGTCCGGTGATCTGGTATACGACAGGGAGCTGGTTCGCATCCATCGTTACATACTGGATGGCACTTGTAATCTGTCCTTCCGCATCGAATCCCTTCAGTTCGTTGTTGTAGGAATATGTGGAATAATCCATGTTTGACTGATAATCATAGATATCATAATAATCTATCACTTTCGAACGCTTGTCACTGACAACGATCAGACTGTTGCTGGTCGGTGCATTGTCCGTATAGTCCTTATAAAAATAAGGTTTACTCTTCGGATTGACGTATTTTACCCTGATATGCCCGGACAGATCTTTGTAACGCTCCAGCATGGAATCAATCTGTGCGTCCTTGCTTTTTTCCGCTGCCAGAACATAGATGGTCACATCACTTTTCAGTTTTTTCATGGTCTTTTTCGTATCCTTTGTAATGGAATACAATTTAGAATACGAACAGTCCACCGAGGTAATTCTCGTCGGCAGCGCATCGACTGCCAGGTTGGCAACCACGGCAAGAGCGAAAACTACGACAATAAAACTGCTTGAAAAAACGCTGAGCGAAAATGTCTTTTTGCTGATGCTCCAACGCCGTTTCTGAATGGCCTGCACGGTAAAGAAATTAAATAATACAATAACCGTTACATAATAAAGGATTGCCGTAATGTCCAGACAGCCCCCCTGGAATTTTTCAAACGGTGCATACAGATCCAGACAGTTTAAAATCTTTGTCAGCCAGTTTCCATCCGATGAAATAAGTCCTGTCAGACTCTGCATCATATAACTGATAAACAGTACCACAAACGTCAGAACTGCCGCAATCACCTGGCTTTCCGTCAATGCGGAAATAAACATACCTACCGCAATGGAAGCTGCTCCATATAACCAGAACGCCAGTATGGCAATATAGCTCTCGCCCATGGGAATTGTTCCAAACGCCCGTAAAATGAGCGGTGTCACACAGAAAACTGCAATATCCACGGTAAACACCGCAAGCATTGCCAGATATTTTCCGAGCACAACCTTTGCTACCGGTACCGGAGCTGTCAGCATCAGCTGATCCGTTTTATTTTTCCGGTCCTCCGCAAAACTGCGCATGGTAAGGATCGGTACCGCAATCATAAAAATAATCGTAATGGCACTTAACGTATAATACAGATACGGATATCCCTGCCGGAGATTATACACATAAAAATACAGTCCGAACAGCGCCATAAGGGCAGCCACAAACAGCCAGCCGATCACATTCTGGAAATACGACCGGAATTCTCTTTTTAATACGGCAAACATTACTGTGCACCTCCTTCCTGGGTAATCTCAAGGAATACATCTTCGAGAGATTTCGTCACGGTCTTCATCTCCAGCACCAAAACGTTATGCTCTGCCATCTGCCGGAAGACTTCTTCCCGCACATCGGCACCTTTCTTTGCATAAATACGGATTTTATCATGATCCGCCTGCTCAACCCTTGCAATGTTTTCTTCTCCCTGTAAGTATCCGGCTGCTTCCCCGGCACCGGTTCGCACCGTCAGTTCAATTTCCTGTGCACCCGACATCAGATTTACCAGATTCTCCGTAGAGTCGCTCGCTACAAGCTTTCCTTTGGAAATAATAAACACATGATCACACACAGCAGAAATTTCCGGCAAAATATGGGAACTTAAGATCACCGTATGTTTTTCTCCCAGATGCCGGATCAGTTCACGGATCTCTATGATCTGTTTCGGGTCCAGTCCGACCGTAGGCTCATCGAGTATAATGATCTCCGGATACCCCAGGATCGCCTGTGCAAACCCGACACGCTGCCGGTATCCCTTGGACAGATTGCGGATCATACGCCCTGCCACTTCTGTCGTACCGGTCGTTTCCATTGCCTCTTCCACATATCGTTTACGCAGACTTTTTTCCAGCTGTTTTAAATCTGCCACAAAAGCCAGATACTCCTTTACTGTCATATCCATGTACAGTGGCGGAAGTTCCGGCAGATAACCGATACATTTCTTTGCTTCCTCCGGCTCCTTTAAAATGTCATGCCCGTTAATTTTAATCTCTCCGCTTGTCGCACCGAGATATCCGGTTATCATATTCATCGTTGTTGATTTGCCGGCCCCGTTCGGCCCCAGAAAACCATAAATTTTCCCCGGTTCCACAACGAGTGACAGATGATCGACAGCCGTATGATCCCCGTATTTTTTTACAAGATTATTGATCTCAATCACAGCGAAATGCTCCTTTTCTTTTTTGGACAACAAAATGCCCTTTACGGAAACAGTGTATCGCTTTTGCGTGTGTAAAAAATGTAAACTCTGTGTTCATTTTGTGAACAGATAAAAAGGGAAAGCAGTCCATGAACCACTTTCCCCTTTATAAAATTCCCTTTTATATTTCTTATTTTCTTATTCTTCGATCACAAAGTTGCTTACATTCCTGCGGAGTTCTTCTGCGGAAGCTTCCGCTGTCTTAACCCCTTTCATGACTTCTGCCGATCCGCCTGCAATCGAAACGGTTTTTTGTGCAATATTTGTTGTACCTGCAGCACTGTCATTGGATGCAGAGGTAATTCCGTCAATCGCCTCTGTAATATTGGAAATAGATGCTACCAGTTCTTCGGAAGTCGCACTGAAATCCGATACCAGATCGTTAATTTTAGAGGCATCCATGTTATAATCGTCTGCCATTTTCTCAAAATCGTCAAAACTCTTCACAATATCCGTATCTACAAAATCCAGCAGATGGTTGGAATCCTTTGCCAGATTTCCTACTGCATTATCCACGTTTTCCGTCACAGCCTGAATATTTGCCACGGCATCTTTGGACTGTTCTGCCAGTACCCGGATTTCCTCTGCAACAACTGCAAATCCCTTTCCTGCCTCGCCCGCGCGTGCTGCCTCAATGGATGCATTCAGAGCAAGCAGATTGGTCTGTCCGGTAATCGCAAGGATAGAATCTGCAAGCACACCGATCTGTTCCACAACCTTTGCCTCTTTAAGTGCCTGTTCCAGCCTTCCCCGGATTTCTTCCAGCATCGTCTGGATTTTCCGCCGGTTCTCCACCGTTGTTTCCTTCGTCTGTGCTGCACGCTTATGGATTTCTTCTGCTTCCGTAGCTCCGTCCTGTGCACGTACGGCAATCTCTTTTGCCGCTCCGTCAATCTGCTGGGTCATGCTGTTGATCTGCTCTGCCGATGCCGCCGTCTCCTCGGTACTTGCAGCAAGCTGCTCGGTCGTTGCAGACACATCCTCGATTTCTCCATTCAGATTTGATATATTGGTATCCATCGATTCCACAACGGCATCAATATTTGCCGCCTCTGCCTTTACCTGGGAAAGCAATCCGCATACCGATTCCCGCATCGTCTCGAGTGTTCCTGCCAGCTGTCCGAAATCATCTTTCCGTTTCATCATATTCGTCTGCATCTTGCGGGCAAAATTACCGCCTGCAATCACTTCAATCTCTGCGACAACTTTCTTTAACGACTTTGTAATATCCTGTGCGATCATAAAAACAAGTACTGCAACAACCGCAAGCATCACAATACATACCGCGATCAGGGCGATTGCCTTTTGCATTGCATAGCTGGTAAATACCTTGTCCTGCTTTGCAATGGCAGTATCAATATAATCCGTATAATTTCCGGTACCGACCACCCAGTCAAACGGTTCAAAGTACTCACTGTAGGAACGCTTCGGGGAAGGTTTTGTCTCTCCTTCTTTCGGGAATACATAATCTGTATATCCTCCACCGTCTTCCACTGCTACACGTATGATTTCTTTCACCATCTGGTATCCTTTTGCATCCTTGGTATCCATACGGTTCGTCCCCTCGGTATCACTGCCAAGCAGAACCACATTTGTACCATCTGACTGGTCAATCCAGAAGTAACCAGCCTCTCCGTAACGCATCTGACGCACTTCCTCTGCCGCAATCTGTTTTGCTTCATCGAGGGTATACGTTCCTGCCTTATATTCCTCGTTTATCTCTGTCAAAAGGGAGATGACCACCCCCACCTGCTCTTTGATCGAATCATCATAACTCTGGCGGGACGATGCATCCATCGTTTCCAGTGCTTTGTCTTTCACATCTTCCATGTTTTTGACGGAAACAACACTCCCGAGAGCCACAAGTAAAATGACCAGAACCAGAATCAGATTCAGCTTGGTTCTTACCTTCATGTTCTTCATAACTTTATTCTCCTTCCCGTAAAGCCGTTCGATTTTGTGAAAATTATCCAACAATATCAAACTTGTTATTCAATAATTATAACATTTCACCACACTTCCGTCAACCAATCATTCAGCATAAAGAATTCGTTTTCCAGCCTGCTCCTCTATCCTTTACCCTTTCTTAACCCTATCCCCCTTCTTGCCATCCCTTCGAATTTGACGTATAATGGATACATCTTAAGGAAAAGAGGAACAATACCTATGGGCATTTATCTTGTAGACTATGAAAATGTACACAACGATGGTGTAACAGACATCCAAAAACTCTCTGCATCTGACCGTGTTGTCATTTTTTACGGAGACAGCATCAAGTCCATCCCTTTTGAAACACATGTCGAAATGATGGCGTCCAAAGCGGCGATCGAATATATTGAAACACACAAGGTAGCTAAAAATTATCTGGATTTCCAGCTGGCCACCTATCTTGGATTCCTGATCGGGAAAGGGGAAAAAGGTCCGGTTTACATCATCAGCCAGGATACCGGGTTTGACAGTATTGTCGATTTCTGGCGCGGAAGAAACATCGAAGCCTTCCGCCAGCCAAGCATTGCTTCCCCTTCCACTCCAAAGGATGTTTCTTTAAAAAAGGGAACCTCCACAAAGAAAAAGAAGAAAAAATCGGATCACGTTCCCAAAGAATCAAAAAAAGAGACGAAAGAGGTAAAAGAGACAAAAGAAATTGTGGAAAAAAAGAAGCCGGAAAAGAAAAAACTTCCGGAAGCAATCCGCAAAAAAATACGAACGGAATTAAAAGATGAAAAACTCCCGGCCGGCAAATACACATCCATCTATAAAGCAGTGGAAGAATCCGAAAATAAACTTGCATTAAACAATGCATTAGTCAAAACGTTTGATACTACCATTGGAAGTAAAATCTACAATCACATCAAAAAAATTTACGAGGATTACCAGAGGTAATCCTCATTTTTTATTCAAGTTCCGTCATTCCTCCAAGCAGGATTCCCACATTGTCTTTATAAATTTTCGAAAACTGCTCCATCGGCAGCGGATTTTCTCCCAGTCCTGCCTCGATGGTATATCCCGGACGGTCATAAAAATTGATAAACCAGTCTTTGTATCCGGCATACCCGGATGCCGCCGGTGTTTCCTCAATCCGGTAACCACTCACTTTGGAAAAATATTCCGCAATGCGGCGGGCGCCTTCCGGTTCCTCATCCAGATACTTCCAGTAAATCACTTCTCCCTGTGTGTGATATGCAAGAATCAGGGAAAAATCATGGTTTCTCGTAAAATCAAACATGGCAATACTCTCCGGGGCACTGAGCGGTGTCTGTCCCACGTAATCCCTCGGTGCCGGACGGTTATACCCCTGTTCAAATTTTATTTTCTTTGCCATATCCCATCCTGCCGGAAACTGCAGATTCAGATCCACACCCTGGATATTTGCCTTCCAGCCATCCGGAAACGGAATGTCCGGGAATCCGGACGCAATGCGGACCGCACGGCGATAATAAAAGCCTTCCGTCAAAAGCCCATTTACCAGATCCACACCATCCGGATTGACCAATGGTACAAGATATAGGGAATATTCTTCAAACAGCCGCTCCGGGTACAGTTCTTCATACATACGTTCGTCTGCATATGCCTCTAACAGCCGCTCCACAAACTTTAAAAGTACCGGTGTGGTAATACTCTCATTTGCATGAAAGGAAGCATTGTACCCCACCTCTACCGGACCATTTCCCAACTGCAGCGACCACAGGGGTGTTCCCATAACACTTCTTCCGATCGTTCCCACCTGCAGATAGGGATAACGTGCCTGCAAGCCCTCGATGATCCACCCGGTAAGCAGGGAAGTGTATGGGACTTCTCCGGAAACCAACGGAAAACTGAGTGGTACAACAACCGTACTTCCAATCTGTAATGCTCCGGCATCCGTTCCGGGATTTGCATGCATCACTCGCTCCATCGTTGTATCATACATTTTCGCAATGGAGAAAAAGGTATCTCCTGCTTTTACCTCGTGTGTGATATACCCACGTAAAAAGGGCAGTAGACGGTTCCACTGTGCTTCTTTTACCGCACACTTTCCGCTGCTGCCCATTACTTTTTCCACGGCTGCACAGGTCTTTGGTCCAAAAATTCCATCCAGCATCACCTGCTGTCCTACACGCTGCAATGCCAGCTGCAGATATTGTACCCAGATTCCCTGATCCCCAGGATATAATTCTTTCATTTTGTTCCTGCCTTATTCTCATTCTTTTTATTTTATGAGAATCAGACAGTTTTGTTTCCATTATGCAAATGCTTCTGCTACATTTTCTTCTGTTACTTCTTCCTTTTCATCGAGCAGATTGTTCATGCTCTTTAAGCTGATCAGAAGTGTGGACGTGTTGTGAAGCAATGCCGATGTGGTTGGTGGAAATGCCCCTGCCACGCCAAGAACGATCAATGAGGTGTTAATGCCTACAATCAGACGGTAATTTCTGTGAATCCGCTCCATCAGCCCATTACTGATCTTCTTTAAAGTAACAAGCTCATGGAGATCATCTGCACCCACCGTCACATCTGCAATCTCGCGTGCAATCTCTGCGCCATCACTGATGGCAATGCCGACATCCGCTGCAGACAATGCCGGAGAATCATTGATACCGTCACCGACCATGATCACCTTTCTTCCGGCATTCTTTTCTGCCTCAACAAAGCTTGCTTTATCTTCCGGCAATACCTCGGAATGATACTCATCCACACCGACTTTTTTCGCAATCGCAGATGCCACGCGGTCACTGTCTCCGGTCATCATAACAACCTTGGAGATTCCGAGTTTCTTTAACTTTGCAATAACCTCAACCGCTTCCGGACGAAGTGGATCTTCGATGCAGATCACTGCCACAAGCACTCCGTCAATCGCCATATACAGGTGGGAATACTGCTCCGGAAGCTGCTCAAATATCTCTTTCTTTCCCTCCGGAATTGTAGCATTCTCATCCTCAAATACGAAATGATAGCTTCCGATCACAATATGTTTCTCCCCGATCTTGGAAGAAATACCGTGTGCGACAATGTACTCTACCTTTGAGTGAAGTTCCTCATGTACCAGATTCCGGTTTACTGCCTCACGTACCACAGCCTTTGCCATGGAATGTGGAAAATGTTCCTCTAAACAGGCAGCAATACGAAGCAGTTCATCCTCGGACTGATCATTGAAGGAAACAATCTTTGCCACTGTCGGCTGTGCCTTGGTCAGTGTACCGGTCTTATCAAAGACGATGGTATCCGCTTCCGCCATAGCTTCCAGATACTTGCCTCCCTTTACGGTAATGTTATAGGTACTTGCTTCCCGGATTGCAGAGAGCACGGACAATGGCATTGCAAGTTTCAGTGCACAGGAGAAATCTACCATAAGTACAGAAACTGCCTTTGTCACATTTCTGGTAAACAGCCATACAAGCCCTGTTCCCAGGAAGGTATATGGCACCAGTTTATCTGCTAAATGTTCGGCTTTTCCTTCCAGTGAGGATTTCAGTTTCTCTGATTCCTCGATCATCGCCATGATCTTTTCATACTTGCTTGATCCGTTTACTTCTCTGACGCGGATCGTAATCTCGCCTTCCTCGACAACAGTTCCGGCATATACCACGCCATCAGGTACTTTGCGGACCGGAACCGATTCTCCGGTTAAAGATGCCTGATTTACCATTGCCTCTCCATCCGTTACCGTTCCGTCAAACGGGATCACATTTCCCATATGAATGCGCACTTCATCTCCGGACTGCACGTTGTCTGCGGAAACGAGTATTTCCTGTCCATCACACATCATCCATACCTTGCTGATGTTGAGTGACATACTGCGTGCCAGATCTCCCACGGATTTCTTATGTGTCCATTCTTCCAGCGTCTCTCCGATACCAAGCAGATACATCACAGATCCTGCGGTCGCAAAATCACCACGGATAATGGAAACACCAATGGCAGTTGCATCCAGTACCGGAACCTCGATCTTACCCTGAAGCAGAGTCTGAAGCCCTTTCCAGATATACTTCACGGATTTCACCGCTGTGATGACTGCACGAACGGAAAACGGCAGAAACAGTTTGTTACCGAAATGCCAGAACGTCTGCTCCACCAGCTGATCCCAGTAATGCTGATTCATTTCTCTTCCGGAATTTTTAATATAGGTATCCGGAACATCCGTCTTTTCATACGAAAATGCCTTTAACACTTCAAGGATTGCATCTTTGCTTCCTTCATAACAAATGGTCACATCTTCGGTACGATTTTGAATTTTTGCGGAAATCACAGATTCACACTGTTCCAGGTAATACTGTAATGTATCTGCCTGTGCAAATGACATACGGCTCTGGATCACATGAATCCTCATTCTTCCTCTTATCTCATGTCTGATTTGAAATTTCATATCTATAACCTGCTTTCGATAAAAGAGATGTTACATATAAGGTAACATCTCTTTCATGCGTTTTTATGCCTCTGCTGTCTCTTCGGTAGTTTCTGTCTCTTCGGCAGTTGTCTCTTTGGTTACTTCCTCACCATCAAATACTTCCTCTTCTTTTGCTGCACGGTCTTCGTTGATCTGCTTTGCCTCTGCATAGATATCCTCTGCATTCTCCTGTACCTTTGTAGCGGTCTTTAAAACAACTTCCTTTGCACGGAGTACGGCTGCTGTACAATTTGTATAAAGTTTCTTTGCATCCTTGCTGGAAAGAATCTTGATTCCTGCGGTACCAAACAGTACACCTGCTGCAAAAAGTCCGGTTTTCTTGGCATCAAAATTTTTGAAACACTTTAACATCGTTGTTTCCTCCTTAGTATATTTTTATTTTTAGTTTCCTGTTTAAGAAAATATTTTATGCTCCGATATGCAATATTGCAAGCACTTTTTATTATACAATTTTGTACAAAAAAAGCGCACTCCACTGCCTGTTTTTGCGATAAACAAGGGAAATGCGCCTCTTTTTTCTTTTTATTCCAAATGCTTATTGAGAAATTTTATCATTAAGCATTTTTCTTTGCCTCAATCTTTTCTTTTTCTTCGTTCCAGAGTTTCTCTGCGGTAGGTGTCCAGTTCTCGGCATAAGGAGCAGCCTTTTCTTTCAGATGTTCCGGTGTCTCCGGTGACTGATAATCGGTATTTACTGCCTTTGACTCTTTTACCATCTCTCCAAGCTTATCCGGGTTCTCAAGCATCGGACACGGACGAAGCATATTGTCATTAAACGGCTGGTTGTCATGATATGCCTGGAATAATGGGCTCTTTAAAGCATCCAGCAGGCTGCAGTCATGAATATTTGCATTGGAATAATGAATAAATACGCATGGCTCCACATCACCCTTGGCATTGATATGTAAATATCTTCGTCCACCGGCGATACATCCGCCGACAAACTGTGCGTCATTCTGGAAATCCATGCTGAAGATTGCCTTTGTCTGACGGAACTTACGGATACGATGGAAAATTTCCTCACGCTGCTCAGGTGTAGGCAGAAGTTCCACTGCTGCATCATTTCCAACCGGCATATAGTGGAAGAACCATACAAATAATGCACCACTCTCAACCAGCATATCAAAGAATTTTTCGCTGGTTACATCATCTAAATTCTTTCTGGTATAGCAGGTGGAAATACCAAATGGTAAACCATGGCTCTTTAACAGGCTCATGGCATGCTGTACTTTATCAAATACACCTTCGCCTCTTCGTCCATCGTTTGCTGTCTCAAATCCTTCCAGACTGATTGCCGGAACAAAGTTCTTGACACGAAGCATTTCCTGGCAGAACTCTTCATCGATCAAAGTACCGTTTGTGAAAGAAAGGAATTCACAATCCGGATGCATCTCACAGATCTTGATCAGGTCTTTTTTACGTACCAGTGGTTCTCCACCTGTATAAATATACATATAGGTACCAAGCTCCTTACCCTGACGTACGATAGAATCAATCGTATCCAGATCCAGATTCAGCTGATGGCCATACTCTGCTGCCCAGCATCCGGTACAGTGTAAATTACATGCAGAGGTAGGGTCTAACAGAATTGCCCACGGAATATTACAGTTGTTTTCTTCAGCAAGCTGTTCCTGTAATGCACTTCCCTTTAAACTTGCATTGAAAATGAAATTCTGGAAGAATGCTTTACGTACTTCCGGATCCAGCTGGTAAATACGAAGAATTAACTGATACCAGTTTCCTCTTTCTTTGATTACCTTACGGATCATATTTCTCTGTGCCTCATACCATCCGTCCGGTGCAAATTTGTCAACCATATCCATCAGTTTCGGAATATTCTCCTCCGGATCTTTCTCCATATACTTTAAGGCCTGCTTGATTCCAAAGTTCTGAATACTCTTCTGTAATGACATTTTATTCATAATCTCAACTTCCTTTCATTCTGTCGCCATAACATGACAGAAATGTTTTTGTGTAATCTGAAAAGTATTATATCTTTTCTCTTCTTAAATTCAAGTGGACAAATCAACAAATGTGGGTAAAATTTGTCGAATTTTGCCAGATTACAGAATACTTCTGCCCTTATTTCTGACTCTGCAGCACATACTTTGCAATCATTTCCACACTCGAACGCAACAGTGCACTAAATTCCTGCGGGGACACACATTCCCTGTCCTCAAGCCATCTCACCAGTGCTGCCAGAAATGCATCCGAAAAGAAATGAATATAAAATTCGTCGTGCTCTCCTTTTTCCTCTTCCTCTACCATCGCAAGGAATTTACGATTGACAGGGACTAAAATATCCCGGAAATGTTCTGTAAAAGAGTTCTGCCCCTCAATCTGCAGTACTTTCGAATAGAATATCCGGTGTTTATAAAAATACTCACAGATTTTTTCCAGTATATCCCATGTAAAGCCGGCATTTTTCCATTCTTCTTCAGAAAAAATCTTTGTAATTTCAGTGTCAAAAATCCAGTTGACCAGATCATATTTATCTTTAAAATGATAATAAAAACTTTTGCGGTTCATTCCGCATTCTTCGCAAATATGTGATACACTGATCTTCGCAAAAGGTTTCTGTTCCAACAGTTTTCGAAGAGCATCTGCAAATGCCTGTTTGGTGGCGTTTGAGTATGGCATAACCGACTCCTCCTTATTCCTTTTCTCTTATCCATATCATAACCATTGTACCACACTTTTTTTATTTTGTTACCCTTTTATATCTCTCATATGGAATTTGTATATATAATAGGAAAGAACCGCTACGATATACTCGGTAACGGCAAATCCATACCACACGCCCGATGCCTGTAACAACCGGCTGAGCGCAAAAGAAACCGGCAGCATCACAACGATATAGCGCGCAAGAGAAATCAAAAGTGATGGCATGCCCTTTCCCAGTCCCTCCAGGACTCCGGAAAATGTAACGGAAACCGAGGATACCACGAATCCAAAACTGATGATTCTGAGTGCCGCACCTCCGATTTCCATTGTTGTGCGGCTTGTGGTAAACAATCCCATCAGCTGCTGCGGAATTGCACAGGAAATTGCCATTCCCATAACCATAACCAGTGCGATCAATCCCATGGAGGTGTGCGTAATCTTTTTCACCCTGTCATATTCTCCCGCTCCATAATTATATCCAACGAGCGGCCGGATCCCCTGCACAATTCCGTTTGCCGTCAGATAAATAAATGTCTGCAGTTTATAATAAACTCCGAGCACCAGAATATAACTTCCCGGAAACGGCGCAAGGATTGCATTTAATGCGGACACCTGAATGGAAGGAAGTGCAAGATTTAAAGTTGCCGGAATTCCGATGGTATAAATATTTTTCATTACGCTTCCGGTTGTCTTCATATTTGCAACGTTGACCTTTACATGCATCGGACGTGCAAAATAAAACAGCAGATACCCCGCCAGCGTCACACACTGACCGATTCCCGTGGCATAAGCCGCACCCGCAATTCCAAGCTTCGGTACCGGTCCCAGACCAAAGATCATAACCGGATCTAAAATAATATTGGTTACACATCCGAGCATCATACAGATCATCGACACCTTCATCCGCCCGACTGCCTGAAAGATCTTTTCATATGCAAGTTCCAGACCGATCACTGGTGCAAACGCAAATACCCGCGTGGAATACGTGCATGCCAGTGCGATCACCTGTGTATCGCCTGTAAACATCCGAAGAAACGATGGCATAATGGCAGAACAAAGCAGTGCCAGCACCAGACCGTGGATCAAATTTAACAAAAGCCCCACGGATGCCGACTCATCCGCCAGTTTCTCTTCTTTTGCTCCCAGATAAAAGGCTACCCTTGCATTGATTCCGATCGCAAATCCGATAACAATGGCATTGACGAGATTTTGCACCGGAAACACAAGGGCAAGCGCCGTCATCGCATCTTCACTGATCTTTGCCACAAAATAACTATCCACAATGTTATACAATGCATTCACTGCCATGGATATGACCATGGGAAGTGACATGGAAAGCACCAGCGGCAGGATTTTTCTTGTTTTCATGTACTCCTGATTCATACAAACTCCTCTTTTCTGCCGGATGTTCCGCAAAAAAAGACTATAGACCGACGGTTTGAATCAGAAACCGTAAAATCTATAGTCTTTTTCAGACATCCTGTTTTGTGTATCTTATCTTACTTCAATTGGTCTGTTTTTGCAAGTCTTTTCTAAAATAAAGCCTTCAGTTTGTCAAAGAAACTCTCTGGATGGCAATTTCGAGTTTTCCGCTCTTTCCTGCCAGATCTTCTGCGGAAATTTCTGTCCCGTCTAATTTATAGGTGATCCGGATGTTCCACGGAAGCTGTGCCTGTCGGCTGCATCGGCATCATCGAATACTGGATGGAACACGATGCCGCGCAGTCTCCGGATGAGCTCGCACAAAAGACGGAAGCGATCATACTAAGAAGTGTCAGTATCTTTCCAGGATTTGTGGAGCCGTAAGGAAACAGACGTATTTCTATGTACAATACCGGAATGTCCGGTCGGTCAGAATTCTTGCAAAGATCAGACCAAGCGGCAGTGCCACAATAATTAAAATTGCAGAAGCAAACCAGGATGCAGAGGTATTCAAAGACATCGCACCCAGATTGTAAATTGCCCGGTACAGATACAGTCCCGGTACCATAATGACAATCGACGGAACCGTAAGTGAAATCCTTGGATATCCCGCCTGGTTTTTGATCAATGATGCAAGGATTCCTGCCAAAAGTGCTCCCACAAAAGCAGCCGCAGCCGGAGGAAATGAAGCAAGATCCACCAGCTCCAGCCGGAGGGTGTTGGCCACTGCTCCGATCAGTGCTGCCGTTGCCGCCAGTTTCCACGGACTGTTAAACATAATCGAAAATCCGAACACGCCGCAGAAACTGAAGACCAGACGCAGTATGATATGCATGGGAACGGACATGGAAAGCGCCGGAAAATCCACCGGATGCAGATGCAAAAGCAGTGCCATCAGCCATGCCGTAATGGTCGCAACAACAATGATAATGATCGCATAGGTCAGCCTCTCCAGCCCGGAACGCATATCCAGCTTGGCAAGGTCAATTCCGCTTGTAATAAACGGAAAGCCCGGAATGATAAAAAGCATGGAACAGATATATCCCGCCTCATGCTGCAGGGAAACCCCGGCAATCAGCTCTGCGATCCGAAGCAGAATGGTATAGGTAACGCACGCCGAGGCAACGGATGCCACAATCCCGAGAAACAGTGTCAGATGATGCTTTGTCAGTTTGCAGCGGACAAAGTTTCCAAGTCCTGCCCCGCAAAAAGCAAACAGCATTTCCACGGGTCCTCCGCCAAGCAAAAATGTGAATGCGCCGCATGCCAGTGCCGCGGCAAATCCCAAAGCCACCGGGGAATAGAGTCCATGAATCCGGTCGATCTCATCCAGATGATCATGGAGCTGTTCGCCCGTCATGGTTTTCCCTACGGTTGAAAATTCACCGATAAAACGCTCCAGCCGGTTCAGTTTTGATGTGTTGACTCCGGTATTGGTCAGGCAAAGAGACTGGGAAAATCCACTCGTTCCATCAAAACAGGTATATTCAATCGACATCAGACCGATATCTGTCGAACATGTAATTCCGAGATTTTGTGAAATCGTATTCATGGAACTGCGGACACGCCAGGCTCCCGTTCCACAGGATAACAGCATCAGGCCGACACGGCCGACGATTGAAGCTTTTTCGGTCAGGTCTGCCTCTGTAATCGGACAATTTCCGTGGCCGCTGTACTCATGCCATGGGATATCCATGTGATTTTTAGGTATTGCAGTGGTTTGCATGAATCATCATCCTCTTTCTTAATGCATCAATACAATTTTGTTTGCAATATCAATGTTTTTCTCCAATGCCTTCCGAAAATGGTACATCGGCAAAAACACCCCAAGTGCATCGTAACGGTTTCCCTTATTTTCCATGGAATCCTGTCCGTAATAAACGACCGAACGTGGCAGGGATTTCTGCAGATCCATCAGGATATCCCAGATGGCCGCATATGCCTGCGCTTCTGTCTCCTGTATTTTTACCGTATCCGGCATTTCATAGACAAGTAGCACTCCGATATGCTCTCCCATACGGATTTCCTGTGCTTCCATGGTATCTCTGTCATAACAATGCCGTTTACGGAATCCGTATGCCAGATACATCTTCACCTGTTCACTCTTTTGAAATACCTTAAAAAACTGCTCATAATTTTTGTCACTGACATGAAATTTGATATCCGGAATTAATTTTCCATCCTCATCCGTCAGGATATAGGGATTTGTCTGACCATTAGCATTAAAACGAAACGGAGCCAGAAACGAATTCCGCAGCAGATCAAACATACTGTTCTGGCAGATTGCCATCAGAAACGCCGTCAGATCCTTTTCCTCATAAGAACGAAACAGTGCGGTTGCAAACTGCTCCGCAGAAAGACCGTTGCCCTCATAATCATCGCCCACTCCGAGCGCATCATAAAACGTTTCCATCAGACGCTCACATGCCTGCGGATTCTCTTTAATCTTTTCAAAAAGCATTTTTGCCTTCTGTTCCCTTGGAAAAATTGTTGCCATAAAAATACACTTCCTTTTCTCAATCTCGCTATCTTTTATTATAAAGAATATTTTTAAAAAGGATAACGTATTTTCTATATAAGTTTCATATTAAATTGACATATTAAAATGCGGTGAAAATAATCCTTTCACCGCACATAATAATTACTGTTCTGTTTTTGCAATCTGCGTATCCATCTTTAAAATATGATTAATCAGCCATCCGCCGAGGAACTCGATCAGCTCATGCAGATATTCCTGCTGGTTGTCATCAATTTCTTCCAGCTTATCCAGATCGATACTCATCAGCTTGTCCACAAATGCCTGATGGGCCCGCTTTTGCGCTTCCAGCATCGGGCTGTTGATTTTCTGCATATAGGCCTCTTCATCTTCAAAATGAAACTTGGTATATTCCCGGAGTTCATCCAGCAGACGTACAATTTCATCGTATTTGTCATGAAGCAGGTCGTTATGGATCAGTGCATTTACCTCTCCGATAATCTCAAACAGTCTCTGATGCTCCTTGTCCACCAGCTCGATCCCCGTGTAATATTTCGCGGTAAACACAAACGGATCTTCTTTCTGCATTTTCCCGATCATCATGTCACTGCTTAAAATATGCCGGTACAGCCAGCGTACCAGATAGGTCAGAATCTCATCGAGCATCGCCGATGCATTCTCCCCGGTGAGTGGCTGCTTTTCCAGAAGTTTTACGTGATCGGCAAATGCCTGATGCTCTTTTTTCTGCAACGGCAGTTCCGGATCGTTCTGTGCCTGCATATAGGCTTCTTCGTGTGCAAAATGGTTTACGGCATAATCACTTAAATGTTCCAGTATATTTTTTACCGTCTGTGGTGTGCGTGCTTCCTTCGGCAGTTCAACCGCTTCATTGATCAGCGAAAACAGTTTGCGGTGCTCTTCATCGATCTGGTCGATGCCCGTCAGACAATCCTGCGTAAATTCGTACATTATTACGTTCCTCCCTCAGTGTATTTTCTCTGTGAAAACAAAAGTTCTTTTCTGCCACTATATAATCATTTTTCCGAATTGTCAAATGCGAATTTCAGTTCCAGAACTGATACAGATTCCAGTAACCGATATTTAAAACCGTTACCAGAAGAAAGAACAGATTTCCATAAAACCACCGTTTCTTCCCTGTCCATGAATGGTTTTTTCTTTTAACCATTCCATATACCGCAAGAACTGCCATAAAAAACGCAAGCAGCCCGATCACAGCAAACAGCCACGCATAGGTTTCCCATTTCTGATACGTGGAAACGCCATACACCGTTCCGATAAAACAGACCAGTACCAGAAGCTGCATTCCGTTTGCAGCAATTCCCCAGTTGCGAAATGGAGAAAAATTTGTCTTCTTTTTAATTTTCCGTATGCACGCGGCAGCTCCCTGCACCAAAAGTGATCCGGCTGCCCATAGTATCGTCAGTCCCCACAGCAAAACCGAGCCAATCTCAAGCACAAACTCCCAGGTTGAAATACGGATATCATCCCCATATGCATAGGAAATTTTTTCACCCCCGTCTGTGTCAGATGCTGTCCACAACTGACTGTCATCCACTTCCCCCATCTTGTAACTAAGGCTCATCCACTTAAAGGGACCTCTCCGGTCTGTCCGTGCGGTACGGTAAATTCCTTTTGGTATCATTTCCTCTTTTATATAGGCACTGCGGTCATAAGTTCCAAACACAAGTTCTGGCATCTGCACATTGTAAATTTCTTCGTATGCCTGATTTGTCATCACAACAACCCCTACACCATCTTTTACATCCAGCAGCAGATTTGCCGAACAGCCCATGGTATTTCCTCCGTGACCATATACCGGAATCCCATAGGAAGCCATCCAGAAGCCATGCATATTTTTGGGTATCTGTGTTGTTCCGAAATCGTCGGTTGGCGTAAATAAAAGTTCCCATGTCTTTTCCTGTAAAAGCAGCTTATCTTTTGTCAGAACGGCTCTTGCAAACATCCGGAAATCGGTAAGCGTTGAAACCGCACGCCCTGCCGGATAAAGAAGAAGCGGCGTTTTACAGTCTTTGACCTTCTCTCCATCTGCCGTATAACATTGCAGTTTTTTCCACTGCTTTTGCACCCACGGGCAGTCCGACAGATCCACAGAAACTGCCGTATGATTCATCCCCAGTGGGGTAAAAATATGTTCTCTTACATAGGAAGAAAACTCCTGCCCACTGACACGCTCAACAATATATGCTGCAAGTGCCACGCCCCAGTTAGAATATGCCGTCACCGTGCCCGGTTTATATACCTGTTTTGGCTCATGTTCATAAAGTGCTTCTTTTAAGGACGGATATGCCGTAATTCCTTTTTCATACAACCCGACATACTCTTCCTGAAAACCTGCCGTATGGTTCATAAGTTCTGTCATCGTCACCGGTTCTGCAAACGTCAGGTTTTTTAAAAAATCTTTCGGCAGATATGTACGGATATCCGTATCCAGATCCAGGTTATTTTGTTCCAGCTGCTGCATCACACTCAAAAACACCAAAAGTTTCGTGGTTGATCCCCACTCAAACACAGACGTTTCATCCGTCTTTATCTTCTTTTCCATATCTGTATAGCCAGCATACTGCGTCACATCTTCTTTACTGGTAAAAACTGAGACGGCAAGCCCTGCCGTTGTATCTGCATGCTTTTTTTCAAACGCCTGCATCTTTGACCCGATTTCATCAAACGAAATTCCGGACGGAAGGATTTGTTCTGCCGCAGATACCACATTCTGCTGCAAAACAAGTACACTAAAAATCAAAATTAAAACACAACATCTAATCCGTTTTTTCACTTTTTCCCCTCCCATGACCGATGCACAGACAAATCACGCCCACGAAAACAGAAACCGCGATCATCATAAAATACATATTTGCATTAAAAACAGCAGGATCATCCAGTGGAAATCCTTTTGCCAGATCCAGATAGCGCAGTCCGTTTTCCGTATCACGCAGCAGGAAGTTTACCACATCTGTCACAAATCCGGTCCACACACCCGTCAGCATGACAAGAATCCCTGCTTTATTCCAGCGGTTACAATTCCTGCTGCAAAGTACCGCTGTCCATCCCCAGACCAGAAGTATGCTATAAGTCGAAATGCCCAGTGCCACACGCCAGTAAGTTACATTTCCATGGACAAACCAGCCACACACCGCTAAAAGCAGATACAGCCAGAAACTGTCCCACGCAACCACAATCCATGCACGTTTTCTTTTCCATCTGCCGTCTGACAAAAGTCCATGGATGACAACCGGTGCAAAACATACCGACAGCCCGAAAACAACCGCGGCTGCCGCAACGAAAAACCAGTTTCCGTGTGTGTAGAAACAGCAGGTAAACAGCAGAAGCACAAGTGTACCGGTAAATGCAAGCACCGTATACACCGCCTTTTTTTCTACAACAAGCATTGGTACGAGCGTGACCGATGCCACAACAAGCAGTGCTGTCAGCACAATAAAAAACCAGTCAAGCGCATGCCCGATGGCAAGATTACAGATCAGACAGACAATGACCGGGATCAAAAGGACTGCCGCTGTAATGCTCCCCGCCGTAACCATCTTTTTGCTTACTTTTTTCTCATGGGATAACACCACATGGTCACACTCTTTCCCAAGTGTTTTTTCCACGCTGTCATCCTGTAACTCTTTTGCAATTTTTTCACAGGATGCACATTCTTTTAAATGCTCTTCCACCATCTGTGCACTCACATCGCTGCAGATTCCATCCGTGTACAATGGCAGAAGATCCTGTATCACTTTACAGTTATATTTCATTTTTCCGCTCCTTTGTATTCATCAGTTAGACGGTGCACGGGTATCTTTCGTTACAAACTTTTTCAAAAAAAATCCCCCTATATTTTTTAGCCCCAAGCTAAAAAATATAGGAGGAAAAATCAATCTGTGATTCCTTTATACCGCCTGATTCCGGCGTATTCTGCCCCACAGCCGCGGGGTATACAGTGCCAGAATCTTATTTACCTGATTTACTACCTTTGGATTAACAAGCAGGTAAATCACGCAGATACTCAAACAAATCAGAACAAACAGCGCAAACCATCCCCAGTCTCCGAGATAGTCATAGATTCCTGCAAACATCAGGATATCCCGCAGGATCCGGTGCAGCATATATACCGGCATCGTATTCTGTCCAATCACTGACAGACAGGTTTTCCCACGCGGCACAAAAAACATAATCGCCCACGAAATCAGAAACGCGGCAATCATCAGTGCCAGACGAACAAACGGTCCTTCCCACACATCATCCAGTTCATAATAGGAAATGTTTTCATAGACCATGCCAAGCTCATCTTTTAACTTTGAGCCAAACGCCAGAATTCCCGCACAGATTGCCACAGCAGCCGGTACAACAACTCTCCGGTAAACCGGTCGCAATGCCCGTTCAAGCACCGGTTGTTCCATATAATATCCCAGATAAAAGAACGGACCAAATACCAGAATACGGGACAGGCACAAAAAATCGCCGATATTTTTGAAATATCCGGCGATCAGGGCCAGCGCAACCGTCACGATTAATACCGGTATCTCTTTGTACTTCCGGATGACAGGAATGGTAAGATACCACACAATCATGGCAAACAGATACCACGGTGCCCCACTCTGCGAGAAAAAATTAATCTCTGAGAAATCCCGGAATCCACACAGTGCATATACTATCTGAATTGCAATAACAAATATGATGTACGCCTTGATCAGATACAATATTTTTTTAAAATTATACTGCCCGTTTTTATATATTTTCTTTGCAAAATAACCTGACACAAATACAAAAAGCGGCATATGAAATACATAGATCAGGCGCTTTACCACCACAAGAACACTTTCTCCGTGGATAGGGAGCAAAAAATGCCCCAGCACGACTAAGAATATCAATACCGCTTTCAAATTATCAAAAAAATAATCTCTCTCTTTATTCATTCGACACATCCTCTATTACCGAGAATGTATTATAGAACTTTTGCCGAAAAAGTCAAGAACTATTGCGCTTTTTGTTGAAACATTCCGTAAAATACCGCATCGGTATGTTTACGGATTTCCCCAAAATCATGGTATGGCACTTTCATGTTCCAGAAACACAGATGAGTGGAATGATTAATTTCCTCCATCACAGACAAAACTCCCGGCTGATCGGATTTCGTGATATAAAAAATCACGGAATCGAGAATCTTTTTTTCACTGTAACTATATTCAATTTTCTTACGCGTATAGCGAAATTCCGGTGTACAATCGTATTGTCTGAGTTTCAACTCAATCAATGCCCGGATTCCCTGCATGGTATAAATAGAATACGGAGCTTCAAACCCAAACCAGAAACCTTCTTTCTGGTAGAAATTCAGTTCCGTAACATCCGGCCGCATATATTCTTCCCGCGCAACAACACGGATTCCGTCTGTATAATAAAATGTTTCTTCCGTATACACCATGATTGATGGCATAAAATCACCTCATCTGTACTATGTGCCTGTCATCTGTCCGTATCTTATTTGCGCAGGACAAACCCCGATACCATCTCGTCCAGATTTTCAGCAGATGCAGAAAGTTCTTCACTGGTTGCAGATACCTCTTCCGAAGTAGCGGAATTAGACTGTACAACCCCATTTACCTGCTCAACAGCAGCGGAAATCTGCTTTACCGATTCTGCCTGCTGATCAGAAATCTGACGGATCTTAGCCACCTCCATGACAACTGCATCCAGCTGTTCGATCATTTCCGACATAAACTGGGAAGTCTCATCTGCAACAGAGCTTCCGACACCCACCTGATTCAAACTGTTTGTCAGCATGACACGGGTTTCTTCTGCCGAAGAAGCACTCTCTTCCGCAAGGTTTTTAATCTGTTCTGCAACAACCGCAAATCCTTTTCCTGCTTCACCGGCACGCGCAGCCTCAATGGATGCATTTAAAGACAACAGGTTTGTCTGGCTGGCAATGCTTTCAATCTTTCCGATGACAACCTGAATATCATTGGTGGTCTCTGAAATATGCTGCATGGCTTCGACCAGTTCTTTCATCTTTGCACTTCCGCTGTCTGCCTTGATTGCAACCTGCTTTGCCTGATCATGTACACTGTCTGTAGACTTTGTATTTTCTTCGATATGTGTAGCAACTTCGGCAACCGAAGATGTCAGCTGCTGTACTGCCGCTGCCTGATCGGTAGCTCCCTCTGCCAGTCCCTGCGCACTCTGTGCCAGCTGGTCAGCTCCTGCGGATACCTGATTGGAAGATTCCTGTACATTTTTGATCGTCTGGCTCAGATTATTTTCTGTCGCTTCCAGTTTCTTTAAAATTTCACCGAAATTTCCCTGATAGGCTTCAATATCATGGGATCTCGCATCAAAGTTTCCTTTTGCAAACTCTGTAAGGAGCTGATTGATATCGTCCACAACACCCCTTAAATAAAAAGATGTATTGCGGAAACTTTCTGCAAGCTTTCCCAGTTCATCTTCCCCCTGATAAGGAATATCAATTTCGAGATTTCCGTGTGACATGTCATCTGCGGCCTTTTCTATCTGGTCTAACGGTTCAAGAATATTTTGTGTCAGTTCCTGAACGACCCTTTTGGAAAGCAATGGCATACCAACTACTGCAATGACAGGAATGATAATCCATACCGGATGTCCAAATACAAGCATTAAAATTGCAAACAGAATATTGTTCACCAGTAAAACTGCAAAAATTGCTTTCATAACCATTTTCAGCTTATCCGCAATTTTCACATTTTGAAAGTAATTCTTACGCATACGTTTCCTCCTATGTATAGTATACTATTTATCTACAATTTTACATCGAAATGTACATAATATCAAGCAGAATTATCCAAAAATTATACAAGTTTGTCCAAAACTGCTTGAGATCTGCAGTTCCACACACGGAGCATCCGGATCACTGCTGCCCTGACCTTTACATTCCACATTGCCAAATGCGGTATTCTGTCTGAATTCCACGCGCCAGGTTGACGGAAGATAAATGTTTGTACTGCCAAAAGAATTATCCGTACGGATAATTGCATTCGCACCTTTTAATGCCGTATTATTGAAAAATACGTTACACTCTCCAAAACTGTTCGAAATCTTTGCCTCCCGAAAACAGTCAGAATTTACATATTTACTCAACGCTCCAAAAGAATTTTCCACATGTACATACTCACCATCCTGTCCATTCTCCACATGTCCGCCTGCACTGCTGTGTCCAAAATAAGTATTATCTTTTTGTTTTTTTAAATTTCTGAAAAGCAGATCCAGTGCCAGACCGACCAGACACGCTGCCAGAAGAAGTGTCCACGGAGTAATTGCCTGAATGCCAAGCACTTTATCGTATATACAGCCCAGCAATCCAACCGACAACATTCCTTCAAAGAAATGCAGCCGCACAAATCCATAAACAGCCGTATACACAAAGATCACGGTAAATAAGATTTTAAAGAACGGAATCGCAGGTATCATATGCATTTTGCTCGCCACCAGATATACTGCGATAAAAATAAGAATAACTGCCCAGAAAATATTTCTCTTTTTCATTTTTTTAACCTCTTTTCTTCCAATTTGTCCGTCAGGACTTTAAAATAACTGCGTGATACATATGCTTTTTTCACAGAATCCGTAAATTCCACTTCACTGGCACCCGTAATATTTTTGCGGACCGAACGAATCATCCCTGTATTCATAATGCAGGATTTGGATACCCGCAGGAAACTGCCCGGAAGCATTTTTTCCAGCTCATATAACCGCAAATGTGTTTCGTAAATCTGTGTGGCCGTGTGAACCGCCACAACCGAATCTGCCGTCTCAAAAAATAAAATTTCATTGAGAGGAAGAAAATACTCCAGATCTCCGCGTGTAACTGTCAGCCGCATGCCTGCATGAACAGCCTCCGCAATCCTTCTCTGCATTGCCACCACATCATCACTTAATTCCCGGCAGCGCACGATAATCTCCTCTTCCTGCAGATTTTCATCAATTTCCATTTTTATTTTCATACCTGACTCCTTTTTACAGAAATTATCATATCGGAAAAAAGAAACTCTGTAAACCGCTTCTCACTGACAGGTAAAAAAAAGCCCACAAGAGGTAAAAAAGGAGCCATCTGTTTCAGATGACTCCCAAAAATCATATGGTTTTACACCAACCGTATCTCTCTGTTTTACTGTACGGACAGATAAGAATATCCCATCAGACTTGTATCCACGTCATGTGCCACCTCGCGACCCTCACGAATTGCCCAGACAACCAGTGACTGTCCTCTGTGCATATCTCCCGCAACAAATACGTTCTTTACATTTGTTGCATATGTTCCAGGCTCTGTAGCTACATTTGTTCTCTGGTTCAGCTCTACACCGAATGCCTTTGCAATGTATTCCTCTGTTCCAAGGAATCCTGCAGCGATCAGTACAAGTTCTGCCGGAATCTTCTTCTCGGAACCGGAAACTTCCACCATATTTCTGCGTCCGGTCTTCTCATCCACCTTGCTCTCAAGTCTGACGATTGTCAGACCATTCAACTTGCCGTTCTTATCCTTATGGAATTCCTTTACGGTTGTCTGATAGATTCGTGGATCTGTACCGAAACATGCAATCGCTTCTTCCTGGCCATAGTCGGTCTTTAACACCTTCGGCCACTCCGGCCATGGGTTATTTGCTGCCCGCTCTGCCGGTGGACATGGCATCATCTCCAGCTGGGTTACAGACTTTGCACCCTGACGGATAGCCGTTCCCACACAGTCATTTCCGGTATCACCGCCACCGATGATCACAACATTTTTTCCCTTTGCGGAAATAAATTTGTTGTCCTTAAAATTGGAATCCAAAAGGCTCTTTGTGTTGCGTGACAGATAATCGACTGCAAAATAGATTCCTTCCGCATCACGACCTGCTGCCTTGATATCACGCGCATGCTTTGCTCCACAGCAGAGGATGACTCTGTCATACTCTTTTAACAGCTCTGCACTCTTGACATCCACACCGACATTACAGCCTGTGATAAACTTCACGCCCTCTTCTTTCATAACATTGATCTTACGGTCAATGATCTGCTTTTCGAGCTTCATATTCGGAATTCCATACATCAGAAGTCCGCCGACACGGTCATCTCTCTCATATACCGTAACATCATGTCCTCTCTGGTTCAGCTGATCTGCTGCTGCCAGTCCGGAAGGACCGGAACCGATGATGGCAACTTTCTTTCCGGTACGAACCTTTGGAATATGTGGTCCGGCATAACCTTCTTTGTATGCCGTCTCAATGATTCCATGCTCATTGTCCCGAACAGATACCGGATCTCCCCAGTGTCCACAGGTACATGCCTTCTCACACAGAGCCGGACATACACGGGAGGTAAACTCCGGGAAATTATTGGTCTTGTGCAGACGGTTATATGCCTGCTGATAGTTTCCGGTATAAAGCAGATCGTTCCACTCCGGTACCAGATTGTGCAGCGGGCAGCCGGAAGTCATTCCGGCAACTGTCATACCCGACTGACAGAACGGGACACCGCAATCCATACAGCGCGCTGCCTGCTCTCTTTGTTTTTCTTTGGAAAGGAAGATGTGGAATTCATCAAAATTTTTGATTCGTTCCTTTGGTTCCACCGAACGCGCCTCACATCTGTCGTATTCCATAAATCCTGTTGGCTTTCCCATTATTTCTTCCCTCCTTATGCTCTCGTGCTGGCATAAAATGCCTCAATCTGTGCCTGCTCTGCATTCAAACCTTTTTCTTCCATCTGAACGATTGCCATCTGCATACGGTTATAATCATATGGGATGACTTTCTTAAACTTCGGCAGATACTCACTGAAGTGATCGAGAATTTCCTTACCTTTTTCCGAATTGGTCAGGGTAACATGTTCTTTGATCATTTCTTTGAGCTCTAATACGTCATATTTATTGGTGACTTCCTCACTGAATACCATAGACTTGTTGGTTCGCATGTACAGATCGTTGTCCTCATCTAATACATAAGCGATACCACCGCTCATACCTGCGGCAAAGTTCTTTCCGGTTTTACCAAGGATAACGACACGACCGCCCGTCATATACTCACATCCATGATCGCCGACACCCTCAACAACAGCAGTAGCTCCGGAATTTCTGACACAGAAACGTTCTCCTGCCACACCATTGATGAATGCCTTACCGCTTGTCGCACCGTACAGTGCTACGTTACCGATAATGATGTTCTCATCCTTTTTGAAGTTTACTCCTGCCGGTGGATAAACGATCAGCTTTCCGCCGGAAAGTCCCTTTCCGAAATAATCGTTGGAATCTCCCACCAGTTCGAGTGTCAGTCCCTTTGGAATAAAGGCACCAAAACTCTGTCCGCCGGCTCCGCTGCATTTAATAATGAAAGTATCCTCATCGAGTGTATCGTCGTACTTCTTTGTAATCTCTGATCCGAAGATTGTTCCAAGCGAACGGTTTACGTTTGTTACTTCGGTATCGACCATACGCTTCTGCTTCTTATCAAGTGCCGGCTTTAACTGTTTTAAGAACTCCGTGATATCTTTGGTCTTATCCAGTTCGAAATCATATACCTGCTTCGGATCAAAAATAACCTTCTGCTTTGTTCCTGCAAACGGATTATTTAAGATATTGCTCAGGTCAAGCTTTGCTTCACGCTCGGACAGATCTCCGCGAACCTTTAAGAAATCGCTTCGTCCGACGAGTTCATCCACTGTGCGGACACCAAGTTTTGCCATGTACTCCCGAAGTTCTTCTGCGATAAAGCGCATGAAGTTCTCAACATACTCCGGTTTTCCTGCGAAACGCTTACGAAGCTCCGGATTCTGGGTTGCAATACCTGCCGGACAGGTATCCAGATTACATACACGCATCATGACACAGCCCATGGTTACCAGCGGAGCGGTTGCAAAACCAAACTCTTCCGCACCAAGACATGCAGCAATGGCCACGTCTTTACCACTCATCAGCTTTCCGTCTGTCTCAATTCTTACTTTATTACGCAGTCCGTTCATAATCAATGTCTGATGTGTCTCTGCCAGACCAAGTTCCCACGGAAGACCTGCATTGTGGATGGAACTGCTTGGCGCAGCACCTGTACCACCGTCATATCCGGAGATCAGGACAACCTGTGCACCTGCTTTTGCAACACCGGCTGCTACGGTACCGACACCTGCCTCGGAAACCAGTTTTACGGAAATTCTTGCATCGCGGTTTGCATTCTTTAAGTCAAAGATCAGCTGTTCAAGATCCTCGATGGAATAAATATCGTGGTGTGGTGGTGGGGAGATCAAAGATACACCCGGTGTGGAAAGTCTTGTCTTGGCAATCCATGGATATACTTTCTTACCCGGAAGATGTCCACCTTCCCCAGGCTTTGCTCCCTGTGCCATTTTGATCTGGATCTCCTGCGCACTGGTCAGATAACGGCTGGTAACACCAAAACGTCCGGATGCAACCTGTTTGATTGCGGAACAACGGTTCTTTCCGTCCGGTCCGACGGTCAGACGATCCTTGTCCTCACCACCTTCACCGGTGTTTGACTTACCGTGTAAGTGATTCATGGCAATGGCAAGTGTCTCATGTGCTTCCTTCGAAATAGAACCGTAAGACATCGCTCCGGTCTTAAAACGTGTCACAATAGAATCTACGCTTTCCACTTCCTCAAGCTTCACACCCTTCTTCGGGTACTCAAAATCCATCAGTCCACGCAGGTTCGTATGCTTTTCTTCTTCATCTACCAGACTCGTATACTGCTTGAACATCTCATAGTCCCCACGTTTGGTAGACTGCTGCAGCAGATGGATGGTAGCCGGATTGTACAGATGCGCATCGGCTCCGCTTCTCATCTTGTGGCGCCCCTTGCTGTCAAGGGTTACATCGGTTTCAAGTCCCAGCGGATCATAGGCTGCGGAATGAAGCGTATTGACATCGTTTTCGATATCCTTGATGGAAATTCCACCGATACGGCTGACCGTATTGGTGAAATACTTGTCAATGACATCTTTATCAATACCAAGTGCCTCAAAAATCTTGGAACCCTGATACGACTGGATCGTAGAAATACCCATCTTGGCTGCAATCTTTACAATACCGGTGATAATTGCATGGTTATAATCATCAACTGCGGCATAATAATCTTTGTCTAACATGTGCTCGTCGATCAGCTGTTTTACGGTATCCAGTGCCAGGTATGGGTTAATTGCACTCGCACCAAAACCAAGCAGTGTTGCAAAATGATGTACCTCACGCGGCTCTCCGGATTCGAGAATCAGGGAAAGGGAAGTACGTTTCTTTGTCTTTACCAGATACTGCTGCAATGCAGATACGGCAAGCAGGGAAGGAATTGCCACATGGTTATCATCCACGCCTCTGTCGGAAAGGATCAGGATATTGGCTCCGTCTCTGTACGCACGGTCTGCCTCAATAAAGAGACGGTCTACGGCTTTCTCAAGACTGGTATTCTTATAATAAATAATCGGAATGGTTTCTACCTTAAATCCGTCTACTTTCATATTGCGGATTTTCATCAGGTCTGTGTTGGTCAGAATCGGATTGTTGATCCGAAGTACTTTACAGTTCTCCGGCTTTTCCTCTAAGAGGTTTCCGGCAGATCCGATATATACCGTCGTAGAAGTAACAACCTCCTCACGGATGGAATCGATTGGCGGGTTGGTTACCTGTGCAAACAGCTGCTTGAAATAGTTAAACAGCGGCTCACGGTTTCCGGACAGCGCCGCAAGCGGTGTATCTGTACCCATCGCAGCGGTACCTTCAATGCCGTTCTTTGCCATCGGCAGGATGGAATCCTTTAAGGACTCATACGTGTAACCGAATGCCCTTTGCATTCTCTGGCGTTCTTCCTGTGTGTATTCCGGCACACGCTCATTCGGGATTTTTAAATCCTTTAACATGACGATATTGCTGTCAAGCCACTCACCATACGGACGCTTATCCGCATATCTTTCTTTTAACTCATCGTCATCAATCACACGACCCTGCACAGTATCTACAAGAAGCATTTTACCAGGACGCAGACGGTCTTTTGTCACGATATGGGTCGGATCAATATCGAGAACTCCGACCTCGGAAGAAAGAATCAGATAGTCATCGTCTGTAATGTAATAACGGGATGGACGCAGACCGTTACGGTCAAGAACCGCTCCCATCATATCTCCATCGGAGAACAGGATGGATGCAGGCCCGTCCCAAGGCTCCATCATAGTTGCATAATACTGATAGAAATCTTTCTTTTTCTGTGTCATCACGGCGTTGTTTGCCCATGGCTCCGGAATCATGATCATGACTGCCAGTGGCAGATCCATGCCACTCATCACCAGAAACTCCAACGTATTGTCCAGCATTGCGGAGTCAGATCCTTCGGTGTTGACGACCGGAAGTACCTTCTGGAATTCCCCGCGCAGCTTGCCGGATGCCATCGTCTCTTCCCGGGCAAGCATTTTGTCTGCATTACCGCGGATGGTGTTGATCTCACCGTTATGTACAATAAAACGGTTTGGATGTGCTCTCTCCCAGCTTGGATTTGTGTTGGTTGAGAAACGGGAATGTACAGTTGCAATTGCAGACTCATAATCCTTATCCTGCAGATCGGAGAAGAACTGTCGCAGCTGCTCTACAAGGAACATTCCTTTATATACAATCGTTCTGCTCGAAAGAGAAGCAACATAGCTGTCATCGTTGGACTGCTCGAATACACGGCGTGCCACATACAGCTTGCGGTCAAAATCAAGTCCCTTCTCCACATCTTCCGGTCTTTTGATGAACGCCTGCATAATGCATGGCATGCATCCTCTTGCCTTGTCGGAAAGCTTGTCCGGATGAATCGGTACCTGTCTCCATCCGAGGAATTCCATTCCTTCCTTCTCGACAATTACCTCAAACATCTTCTTTGCCTGATTGGTCTTTAACTCATCCTGTGGGAAGAAAAACATTCCGACGCCGTAATCTCTCTCTTCTCCCAGCTTGATTCCAAGCGGCTCTGTCGCTTTCTTAAAGAACTTATGGGAAATCTGAAGAAGAATACCAACACCGTCCCCGGTCTTTCCGTCAGCATCTTTTCCGGCTCTATGCTTTAAGTTCTCAACAATTTTCAAGGCATTTTCCACGGTCTGGTGGGTCTTGATCCCTTTGATGTTTACCACAGCACCAATTCCGCAGTTGTCATGTTCGAAACTCGGATCATATAATCCTTTGGCGGTTGCTGTGCTCTCATTCCATTGCTCTTTCATAGAACTATCCTTTCGTTGTAAATCATTCATGAGTTGCTTTTTCTTAACTGATTCTCATTTTACTCCTATAATCGCCGCTTGTAAATCACTTTTTTCGTTCTTTTGTCTGATAATTTGTCTATTATTTATTTATCGCAGTATTGTCAGATAATATCTTGTTTTTTCTTTTATATTAACCGTTTTTCAAACAATAAAGTGGTCATATTCATGAAATATTTTTTCATAAATATGACCGCATTTTCTGTTTTTATTAAGTTGTTTTTATTTTGCAAACAATTTATATCTGAAATTCATTCACCGTCTGCTGCAATGTTCCGATGCTGTCCAAAACCTTTTCCCGTCTTCCTTTCCCCATAACTTTTCCTCCTTGGTATTTTTATATTTTAACACCACTATACTTTAACGCGATAAACAAGTAAAAAGAAAAAAGGCATCTGATTTTCTCCAAATCAGACACCTTGAAAACACCCTATCCCTGCTGGTCAATCGCCTGTCCTGTCCGGTAATAGGTAAAATCAGCTGTAACCAGAACTCTTTGATTCTCATCCATAAGTTTCACGGTATATACGCCGATCCGTCCTCCCTGTCTTTGTACTTCCGCTTCACCGTACACGTAGCCGGTATCTTTCACAGCCTCCAGATAATTCATTTTCCCGTCAATCGTTGTAACATAATTGCCATAGGTGGATGCCGCCAAACCAGCAAGCGTATCAGCAAGCGCATACGCACATCCGCCATGCATTCCACCGTAAATATTCGTAAAATGCTCATCCATGCGCATTCTTCCGTAAGCATAGCCTTCCCGCACTTCCAGCAGTTCCATTCCCAGAAGCTGTGCAAACGGATTTTTCTCCAAAAGCTGATTCAGCTTCTGTGGTGTCAGTTTCTGTGGCTGCTGTGACTGTTGTACTGCCTTTTGTTCTGTTGTTTTCGTGGCAGAAATATGTTTGTGTTTCTTACTCATGTTTTCTTCCTTTATTAACGTTTTTTATCTGTCCTGCCTCTATCTGCTTTTCAGATATTTCTATATCTCTGTACATAGCAATCTGTCTCATGGTTGACTCATAAATCTCCATGCTCATAATTACCATATCTCCATAGCCATTTTTCGTAACATAAATTGGCTCCTCTGTCTTATGACACATATCAGATATCTCCGATGTATTCTTCAAGTCTTTAATTGGAATTATTTGTGGCATAACATACACCCCCTTGCTTATGTCCTAATTATACCCTAATTATACCCTTTTTCAACTTAATTATTGTTTATTTGATTTCCTATTCAAGTTGTAAACGAGCTCCACCATAAAATCCTGCATCTGCAAATAAATCCCCAGGTCTATCCATACAACCAAATAAAAAAGGGTATACCGTGCATCTAAACTATATACCCAAAAAAGACGGACAATGACATATGTCAACGTCCGTCTTCTTCATCCATTTTTTCAATTATCAGCTACTACCTATAGCAAAACGAACATCATAAACCGGACAGATTAGTTTTCATCCTGCATTTTTGCAAGTTTCTTCGCCTGGTCCGCCGCGATACATGCATCGATAATCTCCTGGATATCTCCGTCAAGAATCTTGTCCAGCTTATATAATGTCAGGTTGATGCGGTGATCCGTCACACGTCCCTGTGGGAAATTATAAGTACGGATCTTCTCGGAACGGTCTCCGGTTCCGATCTGGCTGCGTCGTTCCTCAGACTCTGCATCCTGCTTCTTCTGCAGTTCGAGATCATACAGCTTGGTGCGCAGCAGCGCAAACGCTTTCTCCTTGTTCTGGATCTGTGATTTTTCGGTCTGGCTGTAAATCACGATACCGGTCGGATAATGCGTCAGGCGCACAGCAGAGTCCGTCGTATTGACACACTGTCCACCATTTCCGGACGCTCTCATAACGTCGATACGGATGTCTTTGTCGTCAATATGCACTTCCACATCCTCCGCCTCCGGCATAACTGCAACACTGCAGGTTGATGTCTGAATACGTCCCTGGGATTCCGTCTCCGGCACACGCTGTACACGGTGCACACCGGATTCATATTTCAGTACAGAATATGCACCTGCACCGGTCACCATAAAGTTGACCGACTTCATGCCTCCGATTCCGGTTTCATCTGCCTCAAGTGTCTCCACTTTCCAGCCACGGCGCTCTGCATAGTGTACATACATACGGTAAATTTCAGCCGCAAAAAGCGCAGCTTCCTCTCCACCGGCACCTGCACGAATCTCCACAATAACGTTCTTGTCGTCGTTCGGGTCTTTTGGCAGAAGCAGAATCTTTAATTTCTGTTCCAGCTCTCCCAGACGGCTCTTTGCCTCATTTAATTCTTCCTTTGCCAGTTCGCGCATTTCCTCATCGGATTCCTCATCAAGAATTGCAAGGGAATCCTCTATCGTCTGCTTACATGCCTTGTATTCCTTGTAGGCATCCACGATTGGCTGCAGATCACTCTGCTCTTTCATCAGTTTACGAAAGCGGTTCGGATCGTTTGCCACATCCGGCTCGCTCAATGTATTCATTAACTCCTCATAATGATGAAGTAAATCCTCTAATTTATCAAACATAATCTATCCTCTCTTTTCACATAGGTGTTTGTGTCCGCAGACCACACGGTCATTTCGCGCAAGATCTTTTTTCACGCAGACGTCCTCAAATCCGGCCTCTTTCATCATAGATGATACCGCCCATCCCTGGTCATATCCGATCTCAAACAGCAGATACCCTCCATCGGTCAGATAATCCGGGCTTTCCTGGATGATCTTCCGGTAGAAGAACAGACCATCTTCTTTTCCGTCCAGTGCCTCATGCGGTTCAAATTCCGACACCTCCGGCATCAGAAACGGAATTTCATCGCTGCGGATGTATGGTGGATTTGACACAATCACATCAAACGTTTCATCCGCAACATCCTCAAACAGATTGCTTCTCTCGAAAATGGCAGGAACATCATTTAATTTTGCATTTTCCTTTGCAACATTGATCGCCTGTTTGGAAATATCATATCCATATCCCCCGGTACCGTGTACATTTTTCAAAATACTGATCAGCACACATCCGGAACCTGTACACATATCCAGCACCTTCATCCCCGGTTTTACCACCTTTAGAGCTTCCTCCACCAGGGTTTCCGTATCCTGTCGCGGAATCAGCACATTGGAATTCACATGAAATGTCATCCCCATGAATTCCTGTTCCCCGGTGATATACTGAAGAGGCACTCGCTCTGCCCTCTTTTTAATCAGCACTTCAAATTCATGCTGCAGTTCCTCCGGCATCTCTTCGTCAATATGCATATAATAGTAAGTGTGGTCAATTTTACATGCCATGGTCAAAAGCAGCCATGCATCATTTCTGGCATCTGCAATGCCAGCCTCACACAGGCTTTTTTCTCCCGAAACAATTGCTTCCCTATAGGTCATACATTCTCTTCCTTCTGCCACTTTCTCCAGTCAAACACAGCTTCCACCGAAGCGATTCCCACTTCGATCATCTCATCATCCGGCTCTCTGGTTGTCATCTTCTGCATCCAGAGTCCCGGTTTGCTCAGTATATTCACCAGCCGGTTATCATATCTTCCGGCCAGACGGATAAACTCATAAGATACTCCGGCGATCACCGGAATAAGAAGAAGTCTGAGCACCAGCTGCAAAATACGCGAATCCACACGGATAAACAAAAAGAACACGATAGATATCAGCATTACAATCAGCAGGAAACTGGTACCGCAGCGCTTGTGCTGCCGGGAACTTTTCCTGACATTTTCCACATTCAGTTCCATTCCGTGTTCGATGCAATTGATGCATTTATGTTCCGCTCCGTGGTACATAAACACTCTCTTAATATCAGGTGTCAGGGAAATCAGCGCAATATATCCGATAAAAATCGCCAGACGGATCAGTCCCTCCAGCAACGCAATCACCGTATCAGATGAAATAACTTTATGAAATATCCCGGACAGAAAATATGGCAGGAAAAAGAAAAGTCCCAGCGCAAAAACAACGGAAAATGCAACGGTTCCGCCCATCATTGCCTTCTCCTGCTTTTTTTCTTTCTCTTCCTGCGCCTTTCGTTCCTCCTGCGTCATGGCTTCTTTTTTCTTTTTTTCATCCTCATCGTCTTCAAAAAAGGAAGCCGAATACATGAGTGTCTGCATGCCAAGGATCAGTGATTCTATAAAATTAATGACACCACGGATGAATGGCAGACGCCGCAGTTTTTTATTTTTAATCGTTTCTTTAAATGTAGAAACTTTTACATCAATGGTGTGATCCGGCTTGCGAACGGCAACCGCATAACGGTCTTCGTTTTTCATCATGACACCTTCCATGACTGCCTGCCCGCCAACTCCTGAATATTTCATATTTCCCCCTGTAAGAGAAAAAGGTTGAGGCAATACACAGCCTCAACCTTTTTACGTGACTTATCAATTCTATTTCATGCCATACTTCTTGTTGAACTGTTCGATACGTCCACGAGCCTGGTTAGCCTTCTGCTGTCCAGTATAGAATGGATGACACTTAGAACAGATTTCTACGTGGATCTCCGGCTTTGTAGAACCTGTAACGAATGTGTTTCCACAGTTGCAGGTAACGGTTGCCTGATAATAATCTGGATGGATTCCTTCTCTCATGATTTTCACCTCTTTATATTCTTATCGTTTTCTGTAATCAGTCTTCCGGCTGACTCTGGTTCCTGTCACACTCTTTATACCCGTATGCCCGATCCGCATATGATACTTATTACAAGAGCGACACTTTCGTCCGTTTACATCCCGATAAACAGCTTAATTATTGTAACATAGCGTCCATGCAAATGCAATAGTAATTTAAAGAATTCTGTTTTTTCTTACAAGATTGATAAAATCAGCATTTGTACGCGTGTGTGCAAACATATTTAAAATATTCTCCACAGCCTCATCCGACCGCATGCCGTTTAATGCCCGGCGCATATTCTCCACGCCCTCACGCTCCTGCGGATCAAGCAGCAGATCGTCCCTTCGCGTGCCGGACTTTACAATATCCACCGCTGGGAAAATTCTCTTTTCGGAAAGTTTCCGGTCAAGAACAAGTTCCATGTTACCGGTTCCCTTAAATTCCTCAAATACCACGTCATCCATCTTGCTTCCGGTATCGACCAGTGCCGTGGCAAGAATGGTCAGGCTTCCGCCTTCTCTCATATTCCGGGCTGCACCAAAAAATCGTTTCGGCATGTGCAGTGCCGCCGGATCAAGACCACCGGAAAGTGTCCGGCCGCTCGGCGTACAGGTCAGGTTGTAGGCACGTGCCAGACGTGTGATACTGTCGAGGAGAATCATCACATCCTTTTTATGTTCCACCAGACGTTTTGCACGCTCAATAACCATTTCCGATACCCGCTTATGGTGTTCTGCGGTCTCATCGAAAGTGGAATAAATGACCTCTACATTTTCTCCCTCAATTGCCTCTTTAATATCGGTTACTTCCTCCGGCCGCTCGTCAATCAACAGAATGATCAGATGCATCTCCGGGTTATTTTCCTTTACCGACTTTGCGACTTCCTTTAAAAGCGTTGTCTTACCTGCTTTCGGCGGGGATACAATCATACCACGCTGCCCTTTACCGATCGGGGAAACAATATCCATCACACGCATTGCAACCGAACCGCCGGGACGTTCCATGCGCAGACGCACATTCGGAAAAATCGGGGTCAGATCCTCAAAGTTTGTCCGCTTCTGTGCTTCCGAAGGATGATATCCGTTTACCGAAGTCACATACAGCAGGGCAGAAAATTTCTCCCGCTCGGATTTGACTTTGGTATTCCCACAGACAATATCCCCGGTTTTCAGATTAAATCTGCGGATCTGGGACGGTGCCACATAAACATCATGTTCTCCCGGCAGATAGTTTTCACAGCGGATAAAACCGAATCCGTCTGCCATAACTTCCAGAATACCGCTCGCTGTATTTCCACTGTCGAGGCTGACGATATCTTCTTTGATCGCGGCACTGTCATTATCCTCCTGCACCTTATAGGTCTGCTCCTGCGATGCATGCACGTTCTCTCCATGCTCCGGGCTGTTGTGTTTCTCCGTATGGGACGGATGCTCTTCCCTTCGCTGTTTTGGCGTATGTTTTCTTCCTTCCTGTCCGGAAGCTGTCCGCGCGGTATATACCGTCTTTGCCTTCGGTGCTGTCTCTTTCTCCCGCTCATCTTCCTGCAGCATCCGATCAATCAGCTCTCCTTTTTTCATTGTTGAGATTCCTTTGAGCCCGCGTGCCTTTGCCAGGTCTTTTAACACAACCAAAGAAAGGCTCTCATATTTTTCCCTCATTCCATCTGCTCCTTCTTAAAAAATATAAACTTATTCCGTATGGTAAATCACTTCATAAATTTCACTTATTTGCATGGGATATCAGTCAGAAACGACTATGAATCATTTCAAATATTATCTAATGCCGTTATTATACACCATTTCCGATAAAATAGGAAGTCTTTTTTTTCATGCGCAAGAATGGTATGGTGGATAAGAACGAGACTGTAAAGGAGAAAATTACTATGGATAATAAAGAAAAGGCACTTTTATGCCACAAAGAATGGAATGGAAAACTCGAAACCGTTGCAAAATCAAAAGTAAAAACCCGCGAAGATCTCGCGATTGCATACACCCCGGGTGTTGCAGAACCCTGCAAAGTAATTGCGGAAGATAAAACTGCTGCCTACACTTATACATGGAAAGCCAACACGGTTGCCGTTGTTTCCGACGGAAGCGCCGTTCTCGGCCTTGGAAATATCGGTCCTTATGCCGCTATGCCGGTCATGGAAGGAAAATGTGTATTATTCAAAGAATTTGGAAATGTTAACGCTGTACCGATCTGTCTGGACACCCAGGACACCGAAGAGATCATTCAGGCTGTGAAAAATATAGCTCCCGGATTCGGCGGTATCAATCTGGAAGACATCTCCGCTCCGCGTTGTTTCGAAATCGAGGAACGTCTGAAAGAAATGCTTGATATCCCGGTATTTCATGATGACCAGCACGGAACCGCCATCGTTGTTTTGGCCGGTATCATCAATGGTCTGCGTGTGACCGGCAAGAAAAAAGAAGACTGCCGCGTTGTGGTAAACGGTGCCGGATCTGCCGGTGTGGCAATCACCAAACTTCTTCTGACTTACGGTTTCAAACACGTGACCATGTGTGACCGTGAAGGAATCATCGGAAAAGATTATCCGAACTTAAACTGGATGCAGAAAAAAATGACAGAGGTTACCAATCTCGAAAATGCCTCCGGAACGCTGGCAGACGCACTGCGCGGTGCGGATATCTTTGTCGGTGTCTCTGCGCCAAACATTGTCACTCCGGAAATGGTTTCTTCCATGAACAAAGATGCCATCCTGTTTGCCATGGCAAATCCGGTGCCGGAGATCATGCCGGATGTGGCCAAAGCTGCCGGAGCAAAAGTTGTAGGAACCGGACGGAGCGATTTCCCAAATCAGGTAAACAACGTGATCGCTTTCCCTGGTATTTTCCGCGGTGCATTGGAGGCACATGCCACCCAGATCACAGAAGAAATGAAACTTGCAGCAGCAGAAGCACTTGCAGCCCTGGTTTCTGACGAGGAATTAAATGAAGATTTCATTATGCCGGAAGCATTTGATCCACGTGTGGCAGAAGTTGTAAGTGAAGCAGTCAAGTCTCATGTCCGCTAATCGCTACTATTCTCTGAACGATTACTGTAAAGAGGTCTTCGGGGAAAAAGTGTACCGTCTCAGTCTAAGCGGTGGGATGACGTGTCCCAACCGCGACGGAACACTCTCTTACGGAGGATGTGCATTCTGCAGTGCCGGAGGCTCCGGTGATTTTGCCGCGGATGCATTTCTGCCGGTTTCTGAACAGTTCATACAGGCCAGACAGAAAATCGCCGCCAAAACACACTGCCAGAAATTCATTGCGTATTTCCAGTCATTTACCAACACCTATGCCCCCGTTGACGTTTTGCGTCAGCTCTATTCCGAGGCAATGGCACCGGAAGAAATCGTTGCACTTTCCATAGGAACCAGAAGTGACTGCCTTCCTCCGGAAACCTTAGAACTCCTCTCCGATCTCAATCAGGAAAAACCCATATGGATAGAGCTTGGTCTGCAGAGCATCCATGCAAAGACGCTGTCTGCCATGAACACGCATACCACGGTTGCACAGTTTGATGCCGCTGTATCCAAACTTCATGCCCTTGGAATCTCTGTGATCGCACATGTTATTTTAGGATTTCCCGGTGAAACAAAAGAAATGATGAAAGATACCGTCCGGCATGTCGCCGCACTTCCGGTTTCGGGAATCAAGCTGCAGCTTCTGCACGTCCTGCGTGGCACTGCACTGGCAGAACAGTATCAGCTTCATCCGTTTCCCATGATGGAACTTGATGAATACAGCGATTTTGTGATCGACTGCCTGGAACTTCTTCCCCCGGACATGGTCGTTCACCGTCTGACGGGAGATGGTCCCCGCAGTCTATTACTCGCCCCATCCTGGAGCACAGACAAAAAACGCATTTTAAACACCATTCATCGCCGTCTCAAAGAACGCAATACCAGACAAGGAGAACATTTTTATGGCTGAACCATTTACAATCTATAAACTTACGATCTTATATATGCTGAGCAAAGCAGGGTTTCCGCTTTCCAACACCCAGATTTCCAATTTCTTTCTGGAACAGGAATACACAGACTATTTCCGTGTACAGGAAGTAATCGGGGATCTGGTCGATGCCAATTTAATCCATGCAGAGTCCACGCACAGCAACACACAGTACTCTCTGACTTCTGCGGGAAAAGAAACACTTGGATTTTTCAAAGATAAATTAAATGATGGAATTGAAAATGATGTTCAGGGATTTTTTGAAAAGAATAAATTAGAATTCCGACAAGAAAATTCCATTCTGGCAGATTACTATAAGACAACCAATCAGAAATACGCAGTACGCTGTCAGGTACGGTCTGACGGCAATCCTCTGATCGACCTGACGCTTTGCGTAACTACAAAAGAACAGGCAGAAGCCATCTGCAATAACTGGAAAAAGAAAAGTGAAGATGTATATGCTGTACTGATGGACACGCTGCTGCAATAAGCCGCGTGTCATTTTTTCTTTTTCTGTACGCTGTATCCAAATTTGCCGAGTTTTTTCCCCAGAGCAAAATATTCTCCGTGGGAATACATGATAAGCCCGGTTCCGTTGATGTCAAATTTTCCTGTTTCATCCAGATACGCATCATCCACCGTTACGCCAAGTACTTCCGCCACAAACATCGTATGACTGCCAAGCGAATGGCTCTCCACCACCCTGCAGGCAATATTTACAGGACTTTCCGCAATTGCCGGAGCTTTCACATGCTCCACCGGAACCGGTGTAAGTCCTGTTTTTTTAAATTTATCCACATCTCTTCCGCTGACCACGCCGCAGTAATCACAGGCCTTTGCCAGTTTTTCGTTGGTCAGATTAATCACAAATTCTCCGGTTTTCTCTATGATCTCATAAGAATAACGGGATGGGCGGACGGAAATGGAAACCATCGGTGGATTGGTGCAGACGGTTCCTGCCCATGCCACGGTAATAATGTTTGGCCGATGATTCTGATCCGCCACACTGACCATCACAGCCGGCACCGGATTTAACATATTTCCCGCTTTCCAACTCTGTTTTCCCATTTTTCCACTCCTTTTGCCTGTTCCTGTTATTTATAATCCTGTTATAATTTCAGATCCGTATTTTCCCGGATAATATCCGCGATCAGTTCACGCTCATCCATATGATGCTTCACACCCTTGATCTCCTGGTAATCTTCGTGCCCTTTTCCTGCAAGGACGATGATATCGCCATCCTCGGCATGTTCCATGCAATACCTGATAGCTTCTTTCCGGTCCGGTATCGTCACATATGCGCCATCGGCTTTGTGTACCCCGACCAGAATATCGTTGATGATATCCATTGGTTCTTCATTTCTTGGATTATCCGATGTGACAACCGTCAGATCTGCCAGTTTTGAAGATACCTCTCCCATCTCATAACGGCGGGATTTTGCACGGTTTCCTCCGCATCCGAACAGGCAGACCAGTCTGCCCGGCTCATACTCTTTCAAGGTCGTTAACAGACTCTCCAGTGCCATGGCATTGTGTGCATAGTCAATCATCAGCGTATATCTCTTTGTTACCGGTACAATCTCAATTCTTCCCTTGACACTTACATGAAGCATCGCCTTTTTGATTTCTTCAACACTGACACCAAAATGATGACAGATTGCAATGGCGGTCAGGGAATTATACACCGAAAATTTTCCCGGCACATTGACTTCCACATCAAAATCCATGGAACCTCCCACATGATATTTTACACCAAGTGCCCCATGCTCCTTTTTTAACTCTACCTTCTGCGCAATCAGATCATTTTCTGCTCCATACCCAAACGTCTCAACCGTACAGGTATGTCCCTGTAAAATGCCCTGCAGATGCTCGCTGTCCCCATTAAAAATTCCATGCCTGCACTGCTGGAACAAAAGACTCTTGCAGTGCATATAATCTGCAAAATCTTTGTGCTCATTTTCTCCGATATGATCCGGTTCAAGATTGGTAAACACGCCGATATCAAACACAAATCCGGATACGCGGTGAAGCATCAGCGCCTGGGAAGAGACTTCCATCACAACAGCATCGAGTCCCGCATCTACCATTTTTGCAAAAAGCTCCTGTACCCGGTAAGATTCCGGTGTCGTATTTGCAGAAGGAATACGCTCTGAACCAACAATCGATTCGATCGTGCCGATCAGTCCAGTTTTGATCCCCGCAGACTCTAGAATCGAACGAACCATATAGGTTGTCGTTGTTTTTCCTTTTGTTCCGGTAATACCGATCGTCTTTAATTTTTTTGCCGGATGCCCAAAATACGCCGCAGACATGCAGGCAAGTGCCAGACGGCTGTCCTCTACCTTGATATATGTAATTCCATCGATCGGCGTTACATCCTTTTCTACGACAATGGCCGCTGCTCCCTTTGCTGCCACATCCGGAATAAACTCATGTGCATCACGCACACTTCCGCTGATGCACACAAACACAGAACCTTTTTCAACCTTGCGGGAATCATATACCAGAGTCGTAATCTCTGTCTCCTCGCTTCCCGCCAGTATCTCATATTCCATTTCGTTGATAAGTTCTTTAATTTTCATTTAATTTTCCTCCCATATTCCATGAAACACTTCTGTCGCTGGTCCGGTCATATAAATATGATTGTTATCCGGATCATACTCGATGGTCAGATCTCCGCCCCGCAGATGCACCAGAACTTTATTTTCTGTCTTATGATTTAAGATACATGCCATAACCGTGGCACAGGTTCCGGTACCACAGGCAAGCGTCTCCGCAGATCCGCGTTCCCACACCCGCATGGATGCTTCCGTCGGAGAAATAACGTGTACGAACTCTGTGTTGGTCCGCTTTGGAAACCGTGGATGATGTTCAAACTCCGGACCGTATTTTTCCAGTTCAAAATGTTCGGTGTCCTCCACAAAAATTACCGCATGTGGATTTCCCATCGACACGCAGGTCATCTTCCACTCTCTGCCCTCTACTTCAATCGGCGCATCTACCACCTGTTCTCCCGATGCATCTACAGGAATTAAATCCGGTTTTAATATCGGTTCTCCCATATCCACACGAACCAGCGAAACCTTGCCATCCGCAACCGTCAGCTGCAACGTTTTTACCCCGGCTCCGGTTTCAATCGTAATCTCTTTCTTATCCGTCATTTTATGATCATATACATATTTTGCGACACAGCGGATTCCGTTTCCACACATCTCCGCCTCCGAGCCATCCGCATTGTAAATCCGCATCCTAAAATCCGCGATATCCGATGGGCCAATAGTGATCAGACCATCCGATCCGATTCCAAAATGGCGGTCACTCACTGCAATTGATACCTTTGCAGGATCTGCTATCTTTTCCTCAAACAAATTGACATATACATAATCATTTCCGCACCCATGCATTTTTGTAAACTTCATATTTCTACACTCCTTTTTTCTTTTCCATCCTGTCGATTCAGAGCTTCTATTCTAAGTATACCCGCACGATCCGTCTTCTAAAACAGCTACAGTGCTTTTTATATTGCAAATTGTGTGGAAACATAGTACACTGAATCTAATTAATAATTACAGGAGATTTATGCAATGTCAGAACTCTCACATTATGAAAAAACAGGATATCTTCATGACGATTTTAAGATTTTTCACTTAAAAGATACCTCTATGCGCCCGATTGACTTTCATTACCACGATTTTCATAAAATTCTGATCTTTCGCAAAGGAAATATTTCTTACAATGTGGAAGGACGTACCTATGATCTGATACCGGGGGATATCGTATTCGTTCCCGCAGGTACGGTCCACCGTCCGGTTCTGCACAGTTCTGAAATTTATGAGCGCATCATCATCTATATTTCCAGACACTACCTGGATGCCTGTCATGATTCCGACGATCTCTCACTCTGCTTAAAAGAAGCGCATCAGAAAAAATCGCATGTACTGCGTATTCCGGCACTGCAGACAACACAGATTGCAAGAATTATCCACGATCTGGAACAATCTCTGGATTCCAGAGAATACGCAAACGAACTTTATCATAAACTTCTTTTTCTGGAGCTGATGGTGCAGTTAAACCGTGCAGCTCTCTCCAACCGCATTGAATATCTTTCTACCACAGCCTCAAATCATAAAATGATCCATGTGATAGATTATTTAAATGCACATTTAACAGATGACATCACCATCGACTTTCTTGCCGAACATTTCTATCTGAGCCGGTATCATCTCATGCATGCCTTCAAGGAAGAAACCGGTTATACGATCGGAAACTATCTGACCACGAAGCGCCTTTTGCTGGCAAGAGATCAGATCGCCCAGGGGGAATCCATCACCACCACCTGTTATGCCTGTGGTTTTCACAATTATTCCACCTTTTCCCGGGCATACCGCAAACATTTTGGCTGTTCTCCCAGAGAACAGCGCAATTGATCTGTCTGCCTGTTACATTTTGCGCTCTGCAAGTGTGTTGATCAGCGCAGGAATCAGCTGTTTCTTTCTGGATACCACATTTTCCAGCATAATCCCCTGATCGGAAGGCTCGCAATTATAAGCTGCCGCAACCAGCTGCGATGCATCCGCACCGCGATAAATCAGATAAGTAGACTCATTTAAGATATCCGTCAGCATGACAAAAATCATCTGGATCTGTTTTTCTCCCATCATCTGTTCCAGTTTCGGCTCGATACGTTCCTGTACCTTATCCAGTTCGGTGCGTCCCATCGCGCTGATCTGCGCCACGCCAAAACTCACATCCTCGGCATGGAAAATTTTAAAATCCTGATTTAAAATTTCTTCTTCTGTTTTATTATCAAAATTGCTTCCCGCCTGAAACATTGCTGAGGCAAGCTCCTCGACCTTAACCTCTGCAATCTCTGCCAGCCGGAGTGCTGCTTCCCTGTCTATCTGTGTACAGGTCGGTGAGCGGAACATCAGCGTGTCAGATAAAATGGCTGCACACATCAGTCCTGCCATCTGCGAGGTGATCGTAATTCCCTTTTCCAGATACATCTGATAAATGATGGTGGATGTACATCCAAGCGGCTGATTGCGGAAATACACCGGAGACATGGTCTCAAGGCTGCCCAGCCGGTGATGATCGATAATCTCTAAAATTTCCGCCTCATCGATATTGGATACTGCCTGTGATTTTTCATTGTGGTCCACAAGGATCAGTTTCTTTTTCTCTGCTTTCATCAAATTTCTGCGGGAAAACATACCCACATAGTTCTGGTTTTCATCGAGAACCGGGAAATCCCGATGCCGTATATTGGCTACGGTCTCTCTTACCTCATCCACGTAATCATCCAGATCAAAATGAATAATTCCTTTTTTTGTCATAAAATGCTTGATCGGCATACTCTGGTTGATCAGACGAGCCGCGGTAAACGTATCGTACGGTGTACTGATCAGAACGACTTCGCGTTCCTTTGCCGCCTCGATCACTTCCTGACTGATTTCATATCCGTTAGTGACAATCATGCAGCTGCAGTTTGATGCAATGGAAAGCATCTGCGACTCTTCCCCGTCCCCGATCATAACCAGGTCATCCTTGTCTATGGCAGAAGTCACTCCTTCCGGTGTACCGATTCCGATTACCACCTTGCCGTGAACAAAATACGCATGTTCATTTCCTGTCAGCAGCTGTCCGTCCAGCGTCTCTACAATATTCTTGTACTGGGTACGTGCGGTAGAAAGGATTGTATTATCATATACATCCATGTAGGATTTTGCAATATCTCCTGTTACAATCAGTCCTTCCAGCTTATTTTCCCGCACCACCGGAAGCGTAACAACCCCGAGGATCTTCATCATCTCCCATGCCTTTTTCATAGAGATATGACTGTTTACTCCCTCTGTACGGCGTATCTGAATATCCTTGATCTGTGTTCCGACATCCGAAATCATTGCCGGGGCCTCTGCATGAAACCTTTCCAGAACATACGCCGTCTCCGCATTTACAGATCCGGCTCTCTTTGCAATATAGGTCATTCCCGTAGATGCTTTGGGATTCTTTTTTTCTATTTCATTTTTCAGGTTTGCATAAGAAATCGCTGCACATATGGAGTCTGTATCCGGATGCTTATGTCCTACAACCCAAACTTTCTTTTTTGCCATATCAGATTCTCCTATTCACATTTCTCTTTTCGAATTGTTCTATCTCTTTTTTGAGACAAAAAATGCAATCCTCATTCTTTTGAGAATTGCATATCCTTATTCTAAAACGCAATCACGCCCACACTAACCAGCAGGACCAAAAGTAACACCACCAGATTCACGATTCCAAGTATCATTCCCGTCAGGGAAAAAATACGGACCGGATGCATTCTGCTTTCCATAACGGTAAGCTTGTCCAGGCGTTCATCCATGCTGCGGAACAGATCCGAAATATTTCGGTAGCATTTTACATTTTCTGTATGTACTTTCTCGGAGATTTCTGTTTTTGCCGTGGTCAGCTGTTCTTCGATCTGCGCAAGAGAATCTTTCAGTTCCTTTGCTTTTTCTTCATTTAAGCGTTTGCCGTCTGCCACATCTTCCTTCATGGAAACTTCGATTTCTTCCATCTTGGCAGACACTTTGCCGATCAGACGATCAATCTGCTTTTCCACTTCCGCAGTGAATCCATCTGCTTTTTTCTGACGCTCCTCGAGAATCTGCCCCAGAGCATCTGCTTTCTCCTGACGTTCATCCACTAACGTCTGCAGTTCCTGTGCCTCCGTCTCTCTGGAATCAAGCAATGACTGTAACTGCTTGGCGCGTTCTCTGAATTCATCAATCTGGCTAAGTAAGAAATCTTCCCTGCTCACAACATTAACTTTCCTTTCCTGTACTTCGGACTGTATTTCCGTGTCCGGCTTTGTCTCTTTTGTCTTCTGCGAAAAAACCTCCTGCGGTTTTTCCTGAGCAGATGCACGCATCCGTTCTTCATATGCAGCTTTCCGACGATTGTGCGCAATCTGTCTGCGCAGCTCCAACAATAATCCAGACATTTTTTCCTCCGCTGTATCAGTTCCTCTGTTTATTGTATCATTCTCCCACGTATTTGTAAACAAAAAAGACTGCCAGCATGACGGTACTGGCAGTCCTTCTCCTTTTATAATATTCAGATCTTAAGCGATTCCGTTTACTAATTTTGCTAAACGGGAAACTTTACGAGCTGCGTTGTTCTTGTGATATACACCCTTAGAGCAAGCACTCTCGATAACTGAAGAAGCATCCTTATATGCAGCCTCTGCAGCAGCCTTATCCTTTGCAGCAACAGCAGCCTCTACCTTCTTGATTGAAGTCTTAACTTCAGAACGGATTGCTTTATTTCTTGCAGTCTTTGTCTCTGTAACTAAAATTCTCTTCTTAGCAGATTTAATGTTAGCCAATCTGTACACCTCCATATCAAACTGTAATTTGTTTCCTGCGGTGAAACAGACACGGACGCTTCATCGCAAACATACTAGAATATAATATGTCAAGCTGTCCCTTCTGTCAAGATGTAATTGAAAAAAAGTTGTAAAAGTCTGCCAATATGTATATAATGTAGACATGAAAACGATTGATAACGACATCAAAACAGGACAATTCAAACAGATTTATCTGTTATACGGAGAAGAACAGTATCTGATCCGCCAGTACCGGGACAAATTAAAGCATGCACTGGCAGCGGATGATGATACCATGAACTTTTCTGCTTTCTCCGGCAGCGACATCAACCAGAAAGAGATCATCGATCTGGCAGAGACACTGCCTTTTTTTGCCGACCGCAGACTCATTCTGATCGAAGACAGCGGTCTGTTTAAAAAAAGCGCCGAAGAACTTGCCGATTACATGTCTTCCATTCCGGAAACCACTTATTTTGTCTTTGCGGAAAAAGAAATAGACAAGAAAACAAAGATGTACAAGCAGGTGAAAAAAAACGGAAGCATCGTGGAATTTCCGCGTCAGAATGAGACGACTCTCTCCCGCTGGATCGAGGGAAGAATCCGCAGAAACGGAAAAAATATTACAAGAGATGCCTATGCGCTCTTTATCCGTAAAACCGGTGATGACATGGAAAATATCGACAAAGAGCTGGAGAAACTTCTCTGCTACACACTGGAAAAAGACTATATTGATATCTCCGATGTGGAAGCCATCACCACCGAACAGACCGAGAATAAAATCTTTGACATGATTGACGCAGTGGCACTGCACCAGCAGAAAAAGGCACTGGATCTTTATTATGATCTTCTTGCTCTCAAAGAAGCTCCGATGCGTATTCTTTTTCTGCTTTCCAGCCAGTTTCAGCGTCTGATGATTGTCAAATCCATGACCAATCAGGGATTTGGCAACAAAGAAATTGCTTTAAAAGCCGGCTGCCCGGAGTGGGCAGTCCGCAAATACCAGTCGCAGAGCCGTGCTTTTTCCATGGATCAGCTCAAACAGGCGATCCGCGATGGTGTGGAATACGAAACTGCAGTAAAAACCGGACACATGAATGACCAGATGGCCGTTGAACTGTTTCTGGTACAGTACAGTGCCGGAAAATAATTTTCTCTATTTCACATAAGTTTCGCACACCAGCTTATTTTCGATGACGCGCACCCGTATCCGTCCACCTTCGATGGTGCAAAAAAATCTGCTGCCGCTCTCTTTGATCCTTTGTACGGCGTCCGGGCTCGGATGTCCGTAACGATTATCCTTTCCGGCTGAAGCAACCGTAATTTCCGGCCGGATACACTTCAATAACGCTTCTGCGTTCGCATAGCGCGATCCATGATGATCCGCCTTAAAAATCAAAACCTTATCCCATTTTTCGCGGCGGCTCAGCTGCTCTTCCACATCTGTAGAGATATCTCCACCAAACAGGGCGCGGATATCCCCCTCTTCAAATTGCAGTACCAGACACAGATCATTGACATCCTCCGCTTTATCCGCAGCTTTGGGATACAGACAGCGCATGGCTGCACGTTTGCTTCTTACCGTATCCCCCGCCTGCATATAAAGCACTTTCGTTCCATGGCTGCGGGCCAGTTCTGCCAGCTCTTTTGTCTTTGCTTCTTTTTCCACTGCTTTTGCAAACACCAGATACTCCACACGGTATCCGGACACAAGAACCTCCTTAAGACCGGACACATGATCGGTATCCGTATGACTGACAAACCAGTAAGAAATCTCTGACACTCCTTTTGCCTTTAAAAACGGCAGAATCCGGTACTTTCCCACCTGTTTCACATCGGTGCTCCCACCATCGATAAACATGGAAGTCCCGCCGCCCGTGCACAGATAAATACCGTCTCCCTGTCCCACATCAAGGAAATCAATCTCAAACGATTTCTTCTGTGGAAAGAGAAGAAAAAGCAGAAGAAACGCAATAAAACAGGAAAAAACTATGCCCTGCAGTCGTTTCTTTCTTCGGCTTACACACAGATCTGCCGTTTCCCTGCAGTCTTTATGCTTTTCATTTCTGCGTGCACAGGCATAGATCGCCAGAAGAAACACTCCAAGCCCCAGGTAATACCAAAAGATCCGCATATGCGCAGGTTTCCCTGTGATCCTCTGCGCACCCGGAATCTTTAAGGAAACCTCACACAGAAACCGGTAACTGTCGAGCATCCAGCCACAGGGCGCAAACAGAACACGCCCCGCAGGCAAAAACGCCATCCCCACAATCACCCCAAGCACAGTAAGCCCCAGTAATCCGTTGACCACCGCAAGCACAAACAGGTTTATCAGCATCGCGTACACGGGAATTTCATAATAAGAATATGCGACCAGCGGGATGGTAAACAACTGGATTGCAAAACTTACCAGAATTCCTTCTTTTTGTCTTGAGAAAAATGTTTTTTTGATGGTTTCCTCTCCGGCCTGCTGTCTGCGTTTCCATGAATGTTCCCATTCCAGCAGTACATTGGCTCCCACTCCGATGGCAATCACCGCCATCACGGAAAACACAAATCCGGAATACGATAGCAGAAACGGATTTTCCCACAAAAGTACGAGCACAACAATTCCAAGCGCATTTAACATGTCATAGGCATATCCTGTCACATCCGCAAACAAATAAATCAGACACATGCCCACCGCCCGCTGTGTAGATACCCCGTTTCCGCTTAAAACCGCATAGGAAATCAAAAAAACGGTCGTTGCCAGCGCTGCTGTCACATACCGGGTATGCAGTCGTTTCCGCAGCAGGCGGTACAGTCCCATCCCCAGAAGGGAAATATGAAGTCCGGAAATAGCAAGCACATGGGCGATCCCCGCTCTCTGATACAAAGATTTTATCTCTGCATCCAGAGCCCCCTTTTCCCCTAACAGCATCGCAGAAAGCACGCCATCGTCCCGGATAGAATGCCGGATCACGTCATTTGCACGCTTTTTCATATTCTGTAGTGCGCACCGGTAACGATCCGGTTTTCCATAGACCCGGCTGATCTTTGTGACCCATATGCCGAAATCAATTTTCTGACTCTGGTAAAACTGCCGGGCATCAAACATCCCTTCATTGGATGCTTCTGTAAATAATGAAATTGTACCCTCAATATTCAGGATTTGTCCAGCCGAATGGCTGGCAGAAGAAACATATGCGATTACATCATTGCATGGCAGTGTCTGCGATTCTGCTTCCACCGTGCAATCTTTTAAATAGTAATAAACGCATCTGGTTTTCGGTTCTATCCGATCAATCTTTCCCGCCAGGCGAACCTCCTGGCCATCTGTGAGTTTCTGCAGGTACTGCTGCCTGAAATCGATCTGTCGCTGCATCTGCAGCATCCCCAAAAGAAACATACCGGGAAGTCCTGCCGCAAACAGAACTTTCCGCATCCCCCGTTCCTTCCATGGAGTGGTATATACCAGTAACAGAACTGCCAGCACACCCCATGCCGGCAGCTGCTCTCTGACACACACAATCCCCAGCAGAAACTCTGTGGCAAGCAAAAGAAATGGTCTTTTCCTCACGCTTTCTTTTCCTATTCCGTAGATTCTACTTTCTCATCGCTTTCTTTTGTGACCAGCCGGTCATCTGCCTTGTACATCTTTGATAGTTTATACGTGTAACGGCATTTGCCACTGGTATCTCCGTTGATGGAAATCTGTACTTTATCGATTTCCGTCAGTTCCGTCAGGGAATCCACGATAGAGTATAAAACAACAGGTTCTGAGATTTCCTGATTCTGATTCAAAAACATTTCATCCAGATTGACATAGCAGACCCCATCCACCACTGTGATCGTAATCAGTTTCGTCTCCGAAGGAATCGTTGCCAAGAGTCCACTTTTTCTTGGTCCCTCAATCAGCTGTTCCATCACCAGTTTTTCCAGTGAAATGTTGGAACTGTAATGTACCTCTCTGGTTTCCGGAACCAGTCTGGTACCCGCCTTATTTGAAAAATAAAGTTTCAGTGTTGCTTTCTGGCTGGAATTGATCTGTTCTCCCGGATTTTCCACAAAACTGTCCAGATTCATGGCACCTACATTTGCTCCCGAGGCATCCACAAGTGGTTTTCCATCCACCGTAAAGGTCACATACTGGCTCAGCTGCAACAGTGTCTTTGCAATTGCAGCCCTGGTCAGAATCTCTTCCGTCGGTTTCATATCGTAATATTCCTTGCTGAAATCCACCGTAATCTGATAAGAGATCAGATCTATATTCTGGATTTTTACTTTGCGTGGAATAGTTCTTCGAAGCGTTGCATCCTCCGGCTGTGTCTGCAGATCTTTGAGCAGTTCCTTCACCTGTGCTTTGCCGGATGAAGTATGCTGCAGGGTAATCTTTTTCGCAACAACCTTTGTCAGCTCATTGTTTACATAAAATACAAAATAGTCTTTTTTATCTTCTTTTTTTCCACATCCGGCAGCCATTGTGAGTACCATTGCCACAAGGAGTAGGATTGAAATTATTTTTTTTCTCATCTTTTTCCTCCTATGCAATATAGTTGAGCGGAATACGAACATCAAAGGTTGTTCCCTCGCCCATCACAGAATGTACTTTAATTGCGCCGCGATGCATCAGTATGGAATTTCTTGTAATCGCAAGTCCCAGTCCGGTTCCTCCGATCTCACGGGAATGGGATTTATCCACCCGGTAAAATCGTTCGTAAATATGATCCAGAGACTCCTCCGGAATACCGATTCCGGAATCTTCTACTTTCAGGTAGAAATACTGGTGATCCGCATTCAGCGATACGTGTACCCAGCCCTCTCCGTCATTCCGGTTATATTTGATTGCATTCTCCACAAGATTTGTGATCGCAAGCGTGATTTTTACCTCATCCACTTCTGCGGTAACCGGGCGGAAACTCTCAAGGACAAGTTCCACTTTCTGCTTATCCGCAATCGGCTGCAGACGTTTTAAAATCTGCTCTAAAAGTTCATTGATATTGACGGAAGATACATTCAGCCCTGCTGCAGACTTATCCATCTTCACCAGAGAAAGCAGATCGTTTATAATCTTTGTCTCACGCTCAATCTCGTTGGTGATATCTTCCATAAATTCCTGATACAGTTCCTTCGGCGCATCCGGCATGCTATTGATCGAATCCGCCAGCACCTTCATGGATGTCAGCGGTGTCTTTAATTCATGTGACACATTCGATACAAACTCCTGCCGGGAATCATCCATGACTTTGATCCGGCCAAGCATCTGATTGATCTTCTCACAGATTCCCGCCGTCTCCGTGTAATCATTGACCTGAAGATTGTACTCTCCGTATCCGTTTTTGATTGCAGCGATTCCCTCTTCAATCTTCTGCAACGGCTTCAGGAAATACAAAAGCAGAAGGATTGCAAAAAACACAATTGCAATTCCGACCATGACCATAACGATCACCGCCACCTGTCGCATATATGACTGGTTGATCACAATATTGTCCGTAGAAACACTGATCAGCATAACTCCGATCACCGTTTCACTTTTATCATCAGGATCGCTGATCGGGATCGTCATCTCAATGTAATGGTTCTCCGAATCATAATGCACAATATCCTCGCCCTTGAAACTGCGCATGACCTCCTCTGCAATGATCAGCTTATGGTCATCGAGATTATACGTGTCATAATAAACTTTGCAGTTGTCATCCACAACAATGACACGACCATCATAGATGGTCGTGAGCATATCAATCTGTGTCTGAATATTGCTGGACGATACATCCGCCCCCAGCTTCATATATTCACTTGTCGCTATCTGATTTGCCAGAATTTTTGCCTGGCTTAAGATTTCACTTTCCCGGATAGAAACGGCACGCTTTTCGTAATATTTTAAAACTGCTGCCGAAAGAATCAGACTCGGTACGACCGCAATCACAACGATCAAAAGAATCAGCCGAAATTTTAAACTTTTTAAGAACTGAAGAAACTGTTTACTCTTCTGCATGGAAAAACCTTTCTGCCTTCTCGTCTATTTCTGGTAATAATAATATCCCACACCCCATTTTGTGTGCACGTATTTCGGTTCACTTGGGTTGGTTTCGATCTTTTCACGCAGACGACGTACATGCACATCCACTGTACGCACGTCTCCCGGATAATCTTTTCCCCAGACCAGTCCGAGCAGATTTTCCCTGCTGTATACTTTATTTTCATTTTTCACAAGAAGTTCCAGCAGATCAAATTCTTTTGCGGTAAGGTTTACTTCCCTGCCTGAAATAAACAGCCGTCTGCTGTCACAGTCCAGACGCAGATCCCCTTTCTCCACAATCGAAGAAACTTCTTTCTTTTCTCTCGGTCCTGCGGTACGACGCATGATCGCTTTGATACGCGCTTTCACCTCAAGAATATTAAACGGCTTTGTGATATAGTCATCGGCACCATAATCGAGTCCCAGGATCTTATCCATATCGTCGCCCTTCGCTGTCAGCATAACAATCGGCATATCAGAAAATTCACGAATCGCCTGACATACTTCGAATCCGTCCATCTTCGGAAGCATGATGTCCAAAAGGATCATATCATACTCATTTGCTTTCGCCATATTCAGCGCTTCTTCTCCATCGTATGCACAATCCACTTCCATCCCGTCCTGTTCAAGACTGAACCGGATTCCTTTTACGATTAATTTCTCATCATCTACTACGAGAACTTTCTTTGCCATATTACACCTCAACGAATCGTTATATAATCTTTCATTTTCTCAAAAAGTGCGCTTTTGATTCCGGATACCTGCATGATATCTTCCACTTTCGCAAACGGGCCGTTTTTCTCCCGGTATGCAAGAATTGCCGCCGCCCGTGTCTCTCCGATTCCCGAAATGGTCACAAGCTGCGCGGCATCCGCCGTATTGATATCAATCCGCCCGTCCGATTCTTCCACAGTGGCACCGGCTGCCTCTGCCGATACTTTCCGCTCCCTTGCCTCTTCCTCTGTGGGAAAATAAATCATCTGTCCGTCCGAAAGCTTCTCAGCAAGATTCCAGTATTCGCGGCTGGCAGCTTTGGTCAGTCCTCCTGCCGCCTCCACCGCATCGCAGATACGCATACCGTCTTTCAGCTGATAGACACCGGGAGCTGCTACCTCCCCGCATACATATACCTGTACCGTCTGGTCGGATTTTAATGTTTCTTTTTGTTCCGTTCGTTCCGTTTCCACCGTCTGCTCCTGTGTCTGAGTGGTATCCAGATATGGCACTTCCTCCCTGCCACATCCCGTCAGATACAGGCATGTCAGAATCATACAGCACTTTTTTATCCAATGTTTTTTCATCTCATTTCTCCCTTTCCGGGGCGAAACGAGTCTCAATGCATTTCTATTTTAACGATTTTTTGTTACTTTTACAAGTGTAAGTTATTCCTGCACCGAAAGTAATGCTTTTTCCAGCTTTTCAATCATTTCATCCACATGCTGTTTTTCGATGACAAGCGGTGGAACAAAACGAAGGACATCCGCTCCCGCTGTAATCACGATCAGTCCCTGCTCAAGTGCTGCGGCTGCCACTTTTCCAACTGGAAGCTTGCAAACCACACCCTGCATCAGACCTTTTCCTCTGCGTGTTACAAGGAAGTCATATTTTTCTACCAGCTCATCCAGTTTCTGTTCCAGATAAGGCGCTACTTCCTTTACATGGCCTAAAATGTCACAGGCTTTAAACTGATCAAATACTGCCGAAACGGCTGCTCCGACAAATGGGTTTCCACCATAGGTCGTTCCGTGGTCTCCCGGCGCCAGCGATTTGTCTGCCACACGCTGTGTCAGGAAAAATGCACCGACCGGCACTCCACATCCGAGTGCTTTTGCACAGGTCATGATATCCGGTTTTACTCCGTAATTCTGCCATGCGAACATCTCGCCGGTACGTCCCATGCCACACTGGATCTCATCTAAGATTAACAGAATATCCTTTTCATCACAGAGCCTGCGCACGCCCTCGATAAATGCAGGATCGGCCGGATAAATTCCGCCTTCTCCCTGTACCGTCTCCATAATAACCGCACAGGTCTTGTCCGTTACCAGTTCTTTTACACTTTCTAAATTGTTATACTCTGCAAATTTCACACCCGGCATGAGCGGAGCAAACGGTTCCTGATAATGGGCATTTCCGGTTACGGAAAGTGCTCCGATACTTCTTCCGTGGAAAGAATGTTTCATGGCAATGATTTCATGGCCGGCATGTCCGTCTCTGGTATATGCATATTTTTTTGCAGCTTTGATGGCTCCCTCAATGGCCTCCGTACCGCTGTTTGTAAAGAAAATACGATCCATTCCGCTGGCTTTTAGTGCTTTCTTTGCCGCCACAATGGTCGGGACATTGTAATAAAGATTTGACGTATGCAGCAGTTTATCCACCTGATCCTTCAGCGCATTTTTATACGCCTCATTGCTGTAGCCCAGCGCACATACGGCGATTCCGGCTGCAAAATCCAGATACGCTTTTTGGTCTGTATCGTAAAGGTATACGCCCTCCCCATGATCAAGTACAAGTGAAAAACGATTGTAGGTATGCAGCAGTTCCTGCTCCGCAGTATCAATATATTCCTGTTTATTCATTGTTTATCCACACCTCTTATCTCTTATTCATTGTAAAAATGATGTTCTTCATCACCCAAAATTGCAGTACCGATTCCGCGATTGGTAAAGATCTCCAAAAGCAGACAATGTGCGATTCTTCCATCGAGAATATGCACACGGGATACTCCGTTTTCAATAGCGTCAATGCAGTTATTCAGCTTTGGAAGCATACCGCCGCCGATATATCCGTCTGTAATCAGTTTTTCTGCATCGGAAACCGTAAGTTCGGAAATCAGGGTGGACGGATCTTCCGGATCTTTGTATACTCCCTCGATATCGGTTAAGAATGCCAGTTTCTCTGCGGAAACTGCACGGGCAATCGCACATGCCGCATCATCCGCATTGATATTATATGTATCATAATTGTCATCAAGACCGATCGGGCAGATAATCGGAAGGAAATCTTTCTCCAGCAGATCATACAGAATCTTTGGATTCACATCCTTTACTTCTCCTACATATCCGATGTCCTGACCATCCGACAATTTCTTTTCCACCTTTAACAGACCACCGTCTTTTCCACTGATGCCGACCGCCTGCACCCCAAGTTCCTGCACCATGGATACCAGTGATTTATTGACACGGTTTAACACCATCTCTGCAATCTCCATGGTAGGCGCATCCGTCTTACGCAGTCCATTGATAAATTCCGGTTCCATTCCTGCTTTGGCAACCCATTTGCTGATCTCCTTGCCGCCGCCATGCACAATGATCGGTTTGAATCCAACCAGCTTTAACAGGGTGACATCCTGAATGACCTGTTTTTTCAGTTTCTCATCTACCATCGCTGATCCACCGTATTTTACAACGATAATCTTGCGGTTAAAACGCTGGATATAAGGCAATGCCTCAATCAGCACCTGTGCTTTTTCCAATGCGTTTAAATTCTCACTCATAACATTCTCCTTACTGATTAAATTTCGTAATATTTGCTTCGTTCAATGTAAAATCGTAATAATTTAAGTCTTCCCTGAAACACCAGCCGGCATCTTTCCAGAAATGATTTCCCAGCTCATTGCTCTTAAATGCGATCAGGCTGACCTTGTTGATTTTTTCTTCCTGCAGGGCGCGCATACATGCGACTGCCATGGCTTTTCCGATTCCGTTCTTCCGGTAATCTTCGTGCACACAGACATGATACAGACATCCGCGTCTCCCGTCATGTCCGCAGAGAATGGCTCCCACGATCTTTCCATCTGCTACCGCTACCATACTCGTGGTCGGATTTCTTTTTAAAAACCGCTCCACTCCTTCTTTTGAATCATCGATGGAACGGATTCCAAAACCGTGGATGCCCATCCACAACGCATACACCTCATCATAATCTTCCAGTGTCATCACACGGATTGTATATTCTTTACTCATTATTCACCTCATTATAGAGCTCATTGTATGAGAGTTCCGCTTACGCGGAAACAATGAGCGTAGGAAATGCATCAAACAGATGCCTTTCATTATGGAAACATCGGAACCATGGAAAGTCCTTCTGCCTCATCAAATCCGAACAGCAGATTCATGTTCTGTACGGCCTGTCCGGCTGCACCCTTGACCAGATTGTCCAGTGCACCCATCATCACAACTCTGCCGGTACGCTCATCAATGACAAAGTTTACGTCCACGTAATTGCTGCCCTCTACCCACTTGGTCTCCGGGCAGACACCTTTCTTTAATACACGCACGAAACGTTCCTTTGCATAATATTTATCGTAAGCAGCCTTCAGTTCCTCATAAGAAGGATAGGTACCATCCGGCTTTTTGATCAGGGTTGCATACTCTGTCGCAAGAATTCCGCGGTTCATCGGAACCAGATGCGGTGTAAAATTCACGGTAATCTCTTTTCCTGCCGCATAGCCGAGCTGCTCCTCAATCTCCGGTGTATGTCTGTGTGTTGTCACACCGTATGCTTTCATGCTCTCGTTCACTTCGCAGAACAGGTTCGGTGTCTTTGCCCCACGTCCCGCTCCGGAAGTACCGGATTTTGCATCAATAATCAATGTATCCGGATCAATCAGTCCCTCTTTTACCAGCGGATATGCTGTCAGAATGGAACAGGTCGTATAACATCCCGGATTTGCAATCAGACGGGTCTGGGTGGTCACCTGATCACGGTTAATCTCACAGAGTCCGTAAACGGCTTCCTTAATAAACTGTGGGCTTTTATGCTCAATCTTATACCATTTTTCATAGGTAGCAACATCTTTGATTCGAAAATCCGCACTCAGATCAATGATCTTTACCTTATTTAAAATATCCTCATTCAGCACACCTGCCAGAAATCCCTGTGGTGTTGCCGTGAAAATCACATCCACGCGGGAAGCAAGCTCATCCATGTTATCCCCCAGACAGTCTGCATCGACAAGTTCAAAAAAGTTTCTGTAAATATCTGCATAATTTTCATCGATATAGCTTCTTGATCCAAACCATTCGATCTGTGCCTCTTTATGATTCAATAAAATACGCACCAGTTCTGCTCCTGCATAACCGGTCGCTCCGATAATTCCTACCTTTACCATGTTTCTTACCTTTTCTTTCTTTTAAAAATATGATTCTATCCTATAATAGTCCATCTTTTTCCATCCGTAAATAGCAAATATTCACAAATTTATGTATATTTATGCAATTTTATGTATATTTTTTCACTTGTGTTTTCATTTGGATTGATGTATAGTAGGGTTAGTCGTACGAGAGCGTACAATTCCATATAGAAAGAAAGGATACAATCTTATGAAAGAAAAAGTTGTTTTAGCTTACTCCGGCGGACTCGATACTACCGCTATTATCCCTTGGTTAAAGGAGACTTATGGTTATGAGGTTGTCTGCTGCTGTATCAACTGCGGACAGGGCGAAGAATTAGACGGACTGGAAGAAAGAGCCAAATTATCCGGCGCTTCTAAATTATATATCGAAGATATCACAGATGAGTTCTGTGACGATTACATCGTACCTTGTGTACAGGCTGGTGCTGTATATGAGCACAAATACTTATTAGGTACTGCCATGGCACGTCCTGGTATCGCAAAGAAACTGGTAGAGATCGCCAGAAAAGAAAACGCTGTTGCAATCTGCCACGGCGCTACCGGAAAAGGAAATGACCAGATCCGTTTCGAGCTTGGTATCAAAGCACTTGCTCCGGATATCAAAATCATTGCTCCTTGGCGTGATGACAAGTGGCAGATGGATTCCCGTGAGGCAGAGATCGCATACTGCAAAGCACACGGAATCGATCTTCCATTCGGCACAGACCAAAGTTACAGCCGTGACCGTAACTTATGGCATATCAGCCATGAAGGACTTGAGCTGGAGAATCCTGCAAACGAGCCAAATTATGATCATCTTCTGGTTCTTGGTGTTTCCCCTGAGAAAGCTCCGGACGAAGGCGAATATGTCACCATGACCTTTGAAAAGGGTGTTCCAAAGACGGTAAACGGAAAAGAAATGAAAGTTTCCGATATCATCCGTGAATTAAACCGTCTCGGTGGAAAGCACGGTGTCGGCATCATCGATATCGTAGAAAACCGTGTCGTTGGTATGAAATCCCGTGGTGTATATGAGACTCCTGGCGGAACGATCCTTATGGAAGCACATGACCAGCTGGAAGAACTGGTTCTCGACCGCGATACCTTATCTGCAAAGAAAGAGATGGGCAACCGTCTTGCCAATGTTGTATACGAAGGAAAATGGTTCACTCCTCTTCGCGAAGCAATCCAGGCATTTGTTACTTCTACCCAGAAGTATGTCACCGGTGAAGTAAAATTCAAGCTCTACAAAGGAAACATCATCAAAGCCGGCACAACTTCTCCATACTCTCTCTACAGTGAGTCTCTGGCAAGTTTCACAACCGGTGATCAGTACGATCATCACGATGCAGACGGATTCATCACACTGTTCGGACTTCCTCTGAAAGTTCGTGCAATGATGCTGCAGAATGTAGATAAAAAAGATCTGGATAAATAAATCCCCAGAATAAAAGAAGCACCGCAAGTCGCGGTGCTTCTTTTATTTTTTCGATTGTTACCCGGATTTTATTCTGCCGGAAACCAGGAAGCAAGCTTTACTTTGCTGCTGCCATCTGCCTTATAGCAGTAAACTGCAAGTTTCTCAGTCACATCAGCTCCCTTGTACGGAACATTTGCTTCCACGAATACATAATTTCCACAAACCGAGTATTTTTCAATGCCAAGTTTAAAGGATGCCACAAGGTTTTTCTTTCCCGTCCTGTTATCTGTCCGGTAGAGTTTCGTCTGCATGTACCGATCCTTTCCTGTCGTACTATAGGTATACGTTCCATCATTGACAGCTTCCAGTGAAACACTCAGATAATTTTCATCCTTAACAGCAAAGGAACCTCTCTGATAACTGTTTCCCTCCAGATCATAAAATGTCCTGTTCTCGTTTTCTTTGGTATAGTAAATCTTTCCCTCACTTTGAAACAGGGAATACCTATAAGCATCTCCGCTGTTTGCAATCTGTGCTACTTTTTTTTTATCCGTTCCATCCGTCTTCATGCTCATTACGGTTCCGGTATCTTCCGAATAATTCATGCCATCTTCACTTTTACTTTTCAGTGCCAGATAATAAATCCGTCCATCTATCAGCTGTGGGTCACGTCCAAGTGCGAGCTTCTTTGCGGATTTCCCGTCTTTTGCGATCCGGTAAATATATTCTTTTGTTGCATCGGTTCCATAGTAACGGTCCCAGGTTGCATAAATATATTTCTTATCCACAGATAACTGGGAAAAACCATTGCTTCCCTTTTTGTTTTTCCCTATCTTGTAGGAATATACCTCACTCTTTTTGCCTGTTTTGGTGTTGTATTTCATAATGCCCATACGCACACCCATCATTTCAAACGCATAATACAGGTTCTTTCCATCCGAAACCGTACATGACGTACCCTTCATCAACGGCTTTTCCTCCGTCTGCACGTCCGTATGGATCGGCATCACTTCATTATCATACGATACCTGACCGGCCTGTTCCGTTGTATCTGCAAAAGCTGTAACCGAAGGCATCACCGCACACCCTGTAAAAGCGATCGCTCCTGCCAGTGTCGAGGCAGCCATTGTTTTTTTAAACTGATTCCAAGATTTTTGTCTCATCATCCAAGACCTCCATTCCTATCTATCTGTCTTTCATTTCGTCTGCATTGTACTCCCGCTTTTTCAGGAACGCAAGCTGTATCTGAAAAAGATAAGAATTTCATAAGAATCGTAACATCTTTTTAAAATATTAAGCCCAAAGTCCCATTGCCCGTGCGATCATGGCAAGAAGAAACAGGTGTGCCGGATAGAATATATAAAAGAAATATTTCATCTGTTTTCCCCTGGTTCCATTGTAAAAATAAACCGGTATCATATCCAGAAATGCCGCCGCTTCAATGATACTTGCCAGCAGGGTTAAAACCAGAACACCGATACCCATTCCCTTCACTTTCTTCGGATAAAACATGTAAATTGCAAAAATTGTCACAATTCCCGACAAATCGTAATCCGTACAAAAAAGAAGTGCCAGAAATCCCCCGGCTGCAACTGTCACAATGATAAGAATCACACGGATGGCTGCGGCCTTATTTCCGTAAACATCCTCCACAAACTTCTGCTTTATCCCTTCAACACCCCAGATCACCAAAAGCCCGAACAGCAAAGTAAAAAAGACATTGCTGCTGGAAAAATCCCACATTCTCCTGCTGAATGCCAGGTCAAACGGAACCTCGGAAATCAGTGCAAACAAAAAAAGCCTTCCCGCATATTTTGCCCTGCTGCGTGTATGGTAAAATCCCTCTACCAGAAGAAAACAGTAAATCGGAAACGCCAGTCTTCCAATGATGCGCATCAAAAATGCGGGATTTTCCAATCCCGGAATCTGTTCTAAAATAACGGCCGATGTGTGATCAATCAGCATGGAAATCACGGCGATCACCTTTAACCAATAGCCGGAAATCCCCTGTTGTTTAACGTTCATAATCCTGCTCCTCTTTATTATTATTTTGCAAGAAGCTGTGCAATCTCTTCTTTGTATGGCGGAATCGTCTTTTTGGTCTCTCCCTCGGCACAAAGCCACGGTGTCTCTAAAATCTTCGGGATTTCCACAAAGCGCGGATCGTGAACCAGACGGTACAATGTCTCAAATCCAATGGTTCCTTTTCCAATGTTTGCATGACGGTCTTTATGTGCTCCCAGAGGATTTAAACTGTCATTGATATGAAAAACCGCAATCTGATCCAGCCCGATCACCTTATCAAAAGTCTCGAACACGCCTTCATAATCATGCACCAGATCATAGCCGGCATCGTTTACATGACAGGTATCAAAACAGACTCTTAACCGTTCCTTTTTGTGCACTCCGTCATAGATTGCCCTAATCTCTTCAAACGTTCTTCCAATCTCGCTGCCTTTTCCTGCCATCGTTTCCAACGCAATAAACACATCATCCCCGTTGGCATCAAGCACCATATTCAGTCCCCGGACAGTCTGTGCAATTCCTGCCTCCGCCCCCGCGTCTAATGCAGATCCCGGATGCAGTACCAGAATTTTACTGCGCATGGCAGCCGTGCGCCGGATCTCTTTTTCCAAAAATTCCACAGCAAGCTCAAATGTCTCCGGCTTTACCGTATTGGCAAGATTGATGATATACGGTGCATGAACCACAATTTCCCGGATTCCAGCCTTTGTGGCATACTCCCAGCCCGCCTCAATATTTAAGTCTTTAATTTCTTTTCTCCGGGTATTCTGCGGTGCCCCTGTGTAGAGCATCAGCACATTTGCTCCATAACGCTCCGCTTCCTTCACGGATGCCAGAAACATCTCTTTTCCTGCCATTCCCACATGAGAGCCTATTTTAATTTCTTCCATTTTATATGTCCTCTGCTTTCAGCTTTTTCTTCTGCTGATGTGCAGTAATTGCGATCAGCAGATTTTGCGGAATAAATCTTCCGCATATCGTTGCTGCCTTGATTTCAGTCGTCGGAACAATGAGCACTTTGCGTCTTTTCATCTGCTTTAATGCATATCCGGCGCAATACTCCGGTGTGATTCCGGCCAGTGCAAATTCAACATTTGCCACTTCATTGAATTCCGTATTCACCGGACCCGGACACAATGCCCCTACATACACCCGGCTGCCTCTCTGCTTCAGTTCCAGCGCCACTGCCCGCGTCAGACTCGCCATATAGGCTTTGGTCGCATAATAGGTGGCCATATAAGGGCCTGCCGGAAGCAGTCCTGCCGAAGAAGCGACATTTAAAATGTAACCGCCCTCCTGCTTTTCCATGCGGCGAAGCATCAGTTTCATCAAAAGATGCATGGCCTTGACATTCACATCAATCATCTGCATTTCCTTCTCTGCATCTGTCTCGAGAAAACTGCCGCAATCCCCAAAACCGGCATTGTTGATCAATATTCCGACCGGAACCGGCTCCAGCTGCTGCATCAGACGGTAACACGCTTCTTTTTCGGACAAATCTGCCGTGATAACCATGCTTTCCGTCCCACTTTTTTTCAATTCCTCCGCCAGTGCCTGCAGCCGGTTTTCCCGTCGCGCAACCAGTACCAGACGGTATCCTTCTGCCGCGAGCTGTCTTGCAAATGCCATACCAATTCCAGAGCTTGCCCCTGTAATAACTGCATATGTTTTTTTCATTTTACATCCTCCTAAAGCATAATGAGTATAACACAGCAGCCCCCGGTTGTCTAATAAAATCAGGGCTTACAGAGGTTTCCCCCTGTAAGCCCTATGGCAGAAAATGAGTATAAAACGATTGTTTTAAGGTTCTGGCTTATTTCACCTTTACCTTCATCTTTACTGTTTTCTTGGTTCCGTCTTTTAATGTAACCTCTGCGGTCACTTTTCCGGTTCCTTTCTTCTTTCCAGTAATCTTTCCATTTTTATTTACGGAAACCACAGACTTCTTGGAAGACTTATAGGTAATCTTTGCCACGTTTTCCATATTCAGCTTCTTGTTCCATTTAAATACGGTTGTCTTTTTTGTAGCAACATTTACTGTGGTCTTTGCCGGCTTAACAGTTTTTGCGATCTGCTTTGCCTCAGCCTTTACCTCAGCCTGTGTCTTTACGACATAAGTTCCCTCACCCTTAAATGTCAGTGAGACAGAACCATCCTTTGCGACCTTGTAAGCTTTCTGGTTTACAAGAACCAGTTCCCCGGTCTTTTCATCTTTCTTCATTACGGCAAGTTTTGCACCTGCTTTGACATCTGCTGCATTTACCTGTAAGGTGTATGCTGTTGTTCCATCTGCTTTCTTGACTTCCTGTGTGATGGTTACGTCTTTCGTTCCGGCAGCTTCTGTTACAGCTTGGATCACATCGGCATTTACGGTTGCTTTCACGCCTGTTTTGCTTGTCTTTCCAGTTGCTGCTACTGCTGCCTCTGCGGTTACTTTTCCGCTTGCATCCTTTGTGACTGTTACGGTTGCAGTCGTTCCTTCCGGAAGTTTTTCTGCAGGAATAACGCTCTCTGTCGTTGTTGCATCCTTTTTGGTATCTTCAGAAGGCTTGGTTTCGGTTGTTGTGCTTCCGCTGGAGGAACTTCCACCGGTAGATCCGCCGTTTGTACTTGAATTATTTTTCAGAACAACGGTACCACCATCTGTTGCCGCTGGAATGATCACTTTAATCTTTCCGTTACTTACCGTATATGTTTTTCCAGAATACAGATCCTTCAAAACAGTTCCATTATTTTCACTAACCGGAATTTCTACAGTTTGTGCAGCACCCTTGATATTTAAACCAACATATAATTTGGTTCCTTGATAACTTCTGGATACAATATCATAGCCTTTTTCATCGGATGCCACGATCGTTTTTCTGTCACCTCTTGCAAATACATCTGTGTATGCATTACGGATGGAAAGCATCTTCTTATAATGCTGATAGGTCTTATTGTCATTACTTACTATTGACCAGTCAAAATCATAACGATTTGTCTGATATGGATAATTATTTAATCCTGTCTGTCCGATTTCCTCACCATAATAAATCACTGGCTGTCCCTTTGCAGTAATTTGTAAGCTTGCTGCAACCATAGACGCTGCTGTTGCTGCGTCTTCAGCCATTCCACCATCCAAAAGTTTCTTCTTAAATCCATCCTCGTCATGACTTCCAAGGAACTGACCTGTCATATATGTATTGTTTAATACACTATTTCTGGATGTCAGGAAACTTTCTACGGAAGAAATATTTCCCTTTACAAAATTAGTTGCCTGATCGTTAAAATCAAAATCCAGATCCGAATCCATTTCTCCGGTTCCTAAAGTATTGCCATTAGAAGCATAGCCTCCTCCTGCATACTCTCCAATCATCTTAAAATCTGAATCTACTTCCGTCAGAGCATTCTTTAATTCTGCCCAGGTATCATTTTCCACATGTTTAACTGTATCAACACGGAAATAGTCGATACCAAAATCTTTTACCCACTGTGTCTGCCACTTGACAAGCTGTGCGCTGACTGCAGGATCTTCTGTTTTAAAATCTGGTAAATTGCTTAAGGAATCTTTCTGATCACTTCCAGATACAATATCGTCTCCGCTTCGGATCATATTACCAAAATCCGTATCATATCCTGCATGATTGACCACAATATCTACCATAATACGAATACCGCGGTTATGTGCCTGGTCGATCAATGTCTGGAATTCTTCTTCTGTTCCAAGCGTTGGGTTCAGCTTTGTAAAATCGCTTGCCCAATATCCATGGTATGCAGCATTGTATGGAACATCTTCTTTTCCCGTGTCAGTTACCGTAACTCCCGGAATATTTTCTACAATAGGAGTAATCCAGATTGTATTAATTCCCAAATCCTCTAAATAGTCTAACTTTTGTGTAATTCCTGCGAAATCACCACCATGATACAGACCTGCATTATCCTTTCCGTAAGTCTTTTCTCCGCTTGCTGTATTGTTTGATTCATTTCCATCAAAGAAGCGGTCCGTTACCATAAAATAAATAACGGATTCATCCCAGTCAAAATCATCTGCATTCTTCTTGTTACGTGCAGTAACTTCCACCTGTACACTTGTTGTATACTCATTTCCATACTGATCTGTTACAACAATTGGCAATGTCTTTTTTCCTAATGTTGTATCAGTTGTAGCTGAAATTGTTACAGCCTGTAAATCTGGTACAATTGCTAATGCACTACTTCCACCTAAAGAAGAAACATCAATGCTTGCAGATGCAACTTCTAATTTCTTCTCATTCTCGTCCTGATTTACCGCGAATTTTACAACATTATTCTCGTTATAATTAAATGAAGCGTTCATTACTTCTGCCTGAATAGTGGCATTCAGCTTATAATACTCAATATAAGAATAATCGTTTCCCTCTTTTTGTTCCTGCTTATCGTTATATTTGTCTAAAATATATTCATCCCCGACTTTATAACGATAATATGTACGTCCGCTTTCCAGTTTGTTATAGTTATACTCAAAACGCTTATTCCCAGCATTATAAGTCATTTCATATTCCGTACCATTGATATCTACAGATACCTTCATATCTGCAAGCTTATCATCAATTAAGGCGTTATCATCCCGATAATAAAATGCAATCTTATTTTCTTTTGGAAGGACTTCATATCCCTTATTGTATGGAGCACTCAATACAGGTTCTTCCCCTTTTTTCATGCTTGCGCATACAACGTTCTGTTCTTGTGGGAATGCAATGGAGTGATCTCCTCCATCCTTGATCCAGTCAGAGCCGGAAGGATCCAGCACAACCACGAAATCAACCTTCGTACAAGTTGATTTAACAGGAACTTTGATCTTCCATTTTCCTGCTCCTGCAGATTCAAAGTTTTTCAATTCTGCTGCAAAACCAGTCGTCCACGAATAAAACTCCGGATTGGTTGTTAAAGTATCATTTTCATATTCCAAATAAAAATATCTTGGGTCTTCTTTGGTAATGGTAGGTTTTACTGTGACAGGTGTTTTTCCATACACATACCATAAGGTTACTTCTGGAGTATTCTCATCAATGGTATATAATTGATCCTTATCTTTTCCACCATCCCAGGATCCAGCTTGATCTCTAGCAATAATTCCAAGTGAATTGTATGGCACCGTAACCGTTCCCTGTACCCATGTTACATTATTGTCTGTATCTTCTACCGTTTTATTTAAAGTAACAGTCGTATTGTTACTCCCACCATACTCAAAAATGTAAATATCCGATACCCCAGGCTTCATTTCCAAATCCTGAGAATACATATTTATGGTTACCTGATACTGCTTTTCTACAACTGGAATTGTCAGTTCCTGTGTAAAATCGCCATAGGAAGCAATAACAATCACTTCTGTTGAATTAACATCCTTTGCAACAGTAAGCTTATTTCCATCCAATGTCACACCTTCCATTGGTGATTTTAACCGATAGGAAACGGTTACTGTTTTTACATCAGCAGATGTTCCATCATAATACTCTGCCGATGTACTTAATTCTTTTGTTTGGCCTTTTGAAATATTTCCATTGTCAACTACAAGTTTCTTTAACTTGTTCTGGCTAACCTCTACATTTTTTGATGTATCTGTAAGATCAATGGTAAACGTAACATCTGAAGGTGCTTCGACTGTTACGCTGCGGTTACCATCACTACCAGTTCCATATCCCCATGGTTTATCCCAGCTACAATTCTCAGGATCCTGTAAAATCTTATAGGAATATGTACCTTTTGCAACATTATGAAAAGTAATACTGAACTTATTTTTATCTGAAACATCCTGCGACAATACATTTCGCGTATCTTTTGCATCCCAGTTGCTATTTCCAGTCAATCCAGAATCTCCTGCAAGTGTAAATGTATTTTTAATTTCAGCCGCTTTAATTTCTATTGTTTTTTCAGCACTTGTATACCATTTTCCCGCTGAAGGGTCAAAATATGCTTCTTCATGTCCTTCCTTTGCAATTTGAGCATTCCAGCATTTGTATTCTGTTTTATCCTCTTTAACAAACTGCAAGCCTTCTATGGTTCCGGAAATTTTTACATATCCCCATTTATCATTTGCCGAATCGGGTAATAATGTTGGTAATTTATCACTTCCCCAAGGAGCAATTGTCTGATCAAAATTTCCTTCTGTAACCTTAGCATTAGACCAGACATTTACGCCCCAATCCGTTACTGTTGTTCCTTGCGGCAACTCAAAATACAATTTTACCGTTGCCTCTTCTGCTTTTGCCTGTACCGCCCCAATCGGTAAAAGTGTCAGAACCATCGCAATTGCAAGTAAAAAACTCACAAAACGGTTCTTTGTTGAAAACCTTCTCTCTCCCATTTTTTCCTCCTTTTGAATGATTTTTCGGTTTTTTTCGTTTTTCATTATACTTGAAAATGTATGCGAAATAAAGTTGGAAAAACTGCCAAAAAACCTCTGGAAATTTTGTCTAAAAATTCCAGAGGTTTTTTTAACTTATTATACACATTGTATATTCATGTTTATTGCTGCAGTACCAGCTCGCGCCCTGTCACATCCAGCTCGATGTTCTGCGGCTCCTTCTTGTACTGCTCCAGCACGGTCAGCCACAACATATGTACTTCATATATCAGCATCTGATCCGCTTCCACCGCATACGGTGCCAGAACATCTACATCAAAAAACCGTACGCCAAGCGGTGGCTGGAAAATTAAATTGCAGGACTTCTTTTTTTCTCCGCAGGTATAAATCTGCTCATAAGAAACCAGCAGAAATTCTTTCTCCTGATCCATACAATGATAGGAAACAAAACATTCATCAATCACCCAGGTCTCCCCATTTTCTGTCTCCACCGGTTTGGTCGAAGGATCATTGTACTCGGTGGTCTGACACTGGATATCCCAGTGCAGTTTTCCTTCCCGTGTTTTCTGGATCATATCCGTCACTTTACGGATCAGCTGTTCTTCCTTTTTTTTCATAGAACCGCCTACTCTCTTACATAAATCTGTGACAGATTATTCATGATTGCCGCAGCAACATCCGGTTTATTCATAGAGTAAATGTGAATGTGGTTGACTCCGTTGGCAATCAGATCAATAATCTGCTCGGTTGCATAGGCAATTCCTGCCTGCTTCATGGCTGCAGGGTTGTCCCCAAAACGATCCACAATGCTTAAGAATTTGGCAGGAACCAGATTTCCGGTCAGGGAAATCGTTCTCTTCACCTGTGCTGCATTGGTAACCGGCATGATTCCGGCGGTCACCGGAACATCAATTCCTTTGGCAAGTGCCTTATACAGAAAACGATAGTAAATGTTATTATCAAAAAACATCTGTGTGGTCAGATATTCACAGCCTGCATCCACTTTTTCTTTCAGATGATCCAGATCTTCATTCATATTGGCAGCCTCCGGATGTCCCTCCGGATAACATGCACCGCCGATACAGAAGTCTCCTGCCTCCCTGATCTCACGAATCAGCTCAATCGCATGGTGATACTGATCCGGAAGCGGAAAATCCGTGTTTGTCGGAATATCCCCGCGAAGTGCAAGGATGTTTTCGATTCCGCGCTCTTTCAGCTCATGGATTACAGTATGTACCTTTTCTCTTGTGGAAGAGACGCAGGTCAGATGTGCGATTGCCGGCACCCCATAAGAGTTGATCGCATCTGCAATCTCTACGGTATAATCACTGGTTCCGCCGGTTGCTCCATATGTGCAGCTGATATATGCCGGTTTCAGCTTTGCGATTTCTGCTGCAATTGCCTTATAATTCTGCAGCTGTGCTCCCTGTTTTGGCGGGAAAATCTCACATGAGATGGTCACCTCATTCTTCTTTAAAATTTCCGATACTTTCATTTTATTTTTGTCTCCTGTTGTTAAAATTTTCGAAGCTCATCTGTGCCGTCATCCACGGTATTGACAATACGCTTAATCTGCACAAAATAGGAATAATTATCATTTACATGAACTTCGCAGCGCTCACCTACTTTATGTCCGAAAATAGCCGCTCCAAGCGGTGATTCCCGGCTGATCAGATTCTTTAATGAGTTACTTCTGACCGTGGTTACAAGTTTATAGGTCTCTGTCACGTCATCCTCCTCGAAATAAATATCTACGGTATTATTCATTCCGACTTCGTCTTCCGGAGAGTCTTCCGAGACAATCACTGCTGTCTTGATCATTTTTTCCAGATAGCGGATACGGCTTTCATTTTCGTTTTTAAACTTTTTGGCTGCCTTATATTCAAAATTTTCGCTCAGGTCTCCCTGGGCACGTGCTTCTTTTACATCTTCGAGGGCTTCCTTCCGAACCACCAGCTTCCGGTGCTCGATCTCTGCCTCCATTTTTTCAATATCCTTTTTTGTTAATTCATCATGCATATTCTGCCTCCAGATATTAATCTAACATTTTACATACAAAATCGCAAGTCCTATCTTCCTGCGTACAGACACTGATCAGATATCTGTCTTTTATGGTTCCCAGCGGAATTTCTTTATAGTATTTCCCATGCAGGGTATCCACGGTATGAAATGCCTTTGTCATTCCTTCCCCGGTCATTTTCACATAGCTTTCTTTTCTTGTCCAGAACCGGAGCAGTTCCTGCGGATCATCCCCGGCATCTTTCCACCAGTTCCATTCCGCTTCCGTTAATATCCGCTTTGCCAGCTTCTGATTGCGGGCTTCCTGCCAAAAACGGTTCTGCTGTTCCACATCCACACCTACCGGGACATCCGACAGTGCTCCCACTGCGTATGCTCCCGCATGGCTTAAATTAAAGAAAACCCCATCTTTTTTCAGACGCGGCTTTCCATGTCCTTCCAGCCCAAAAGATTCTTCGGCATAAGGGATCTGTTCTTCCAGCAGCATATGCCGGAGCAGAAGACCCGCCGCAATGGATCTGCTGCGGTTTTCTTTTCCTTTTATTGTTCTTACTTTCTCCCTGCGGCTCTCCACAAGAAGAGACAGCGAATTCTCCTCTTCTTCCGGACGCTGGAAACAGACCGGCCGGATATATAGTTTAAGCATGTAATGCTCCTAAAAATCCACACGCCAACACAAAAATGCCAAGAATGATCCGGTAATATCCAAACACCTTGAAATCATGTTTTTTAATATATCCCATCAGAAAACGGATAACGATCAGGGAAACCACAAATGCAATGACACATCCCACAAACAGGATAATGACCTCAGATGTCGAAAAATCCAGTCCAAACTTTGCAATCTTTAGGATACTGGCACCAAACATAACCGGAATGGCAAGGAAAAACGTATACTCTGCCGCAACAGTTCTGGACACCCCGATCAAAAGTGCTCCGACAATCGTTGCACCGGACCGGGAGGTTCCCGGAAAGATCGCAGCGATCAGCTGAAACAGGCCGATAAAAAGTGCCGTATCGTAACCGATATCCGCAAGCGTATGAATTCTGACATTTTTCCCTTTATGGGAATTCTCAATCAGAATAAACGCAATACCAAACAGAATCAGCATGACAGATACCATCTGGTAATTGTAAAAATGTTTCTCCACCCAGTCATCCGCGAGAATACCAATCACCGCTGCCGGAATGACAGAAACCAGAATATGAAACCACAATTTAAAAATATCTGTTTTGATCCATGCGCCCGGTCCCCGTTTTGCCAAAGGTGCCACGTTATTTTTTCTTCCAAACGGCCAGATCTGACTCCAGAATAAAACAACGACTGCAAGAATCGCCCCCAGCTGGATTACGACCTCAAACATGCTGTAAAATTCATCACTTACCTTCAGTTTGACCACTTCATTCAGCAGAATCAGGTGTCCAGTACTGCTAATGGGAAGCCACTCGGTCACGCCTTCCACAATTCCAAATAAAACGGCTTTTAATACCTCAATCAGTTCTATCATTTTTTTCCTTTCTAGCGCTTACTTTCGTCAAAATCCATCTGATCCATATATTCCTGCGAAAAATCCGGATGGGTAGACAGCTCTATATAATGCATACTTTTCCGGATTGTTAAAAGCTGCTCTCTTGCTTTTTGGGAAATAGCTGCGGATACCGCACCTTCTCCGGCCGCGTTTCCAACCGACTCCGTAATCGGAAGTAATTCCTTTGGAATCAGTCCAATCGCCGCTGCCGATTCTTTTTTCAGATAGCTGCCAAAACCACCAGCAAGAACGACATGATCCAGCTGTTCATACAGAGTGTGGCTATCCTGCAGCAGAATCCGCATTCCGGCTGCAAATGCTGCCTTTGCAAGCTGTAGTCCCCGGATATCTTCCTGCGTCACACATACCTTATGTGCCAGCCAGACACATGGCTGTCCGGCATATTCTCCCAGATATTTCCGGTAAGCAACTGAGACCGACTGTTTCTGCTTTAACAATCCTGTGTGATCAAGAAGACCCATCTCTAAAATGACCGCAAGTGCATCAATCAGACCGGAACCGCAAATACCACATGCCTCCTCGTCTCCGATTACCTGCACCCGGATTCTCCGCTGGTCAAGCCAGACATGGGATATTGCTCCGACCGCTGCCGGCATTCCCATCGCCATCTCCGCACCTTCAAATGCAGATCCGACCGCCGTGGCACAGCAGTAAATCTGCTCTTCGTTTCCGACCGCCATCTCTCCGTTCGTTCCAATATCCAGAAGAAGCACTTTCTCTTTGGGGTTCTTCCGCATCACTGCCAAAAGATCCGAAGTAATATCCCCTCCGACAAATCCGGCAACCGCCGGTGCTATGTATACCGATCTGCAATCCGTAAGTCCAAGCTGCTCTCCGGTATACTCTTTTCCAAAGAATTCCTGCGGCATAAACGGCGTCACCCCGATGGAAACAGGCGAAATTCCCGCAAACAGATGACACATTACCGTATTTCCCACCACGGCAAGACGGTGAATCTGTTCCTCTCTCCCTGCTTTTTTCTGCAGCGTCCGAAGCATCTGTGCAATCTGAAAAATGATCTGTTCTTTTAATATCTCCAGTTTTCCTGCTTCAGATGCCTGAATGCGTGACAGCACATCCGCACCAAAGCTTCTCTGTGCGCTTGGTTCACTGACCGTTGCCAGCTTTTCCCCTGTTTTTCCATCAATCAGATGGCAGACTACTGTCGTTGTGCCGATATCGCATGCCGCATCCAGCCCTTCTCCGTCATCCGCCGGATAATGTGTGACAGTTCCGTTTTCTGCAATTTTAGACTTCTGTGCACGAAGCTGCACCTCCGGAATTGTGATGCGCATCCCATCGGTTACTTTTGTCATACAGGCGAGTACCTCCCCCATATGTTCCACCTCTACGGTACACTTTCCGCATCTTCCCCTGCCACCGCATGGTGCCGTCAGCACATGGATTCCATGTTCCTGAAGTGTCTCTAAAATGGTTTTTCCTTCTTCTGCATCAAGTTTATGTGATTTTTTTTCAATTATTACTTCTATCTGCATAGGCTTTCTTATACTCTAAAAGCAGCAAACCGGATCAGATTCGATTCGCTGCTTTTTACAGGCTCTGTTACTTGTTTCGATTACTTGTTCAGAGAAGACTCACGGTAAATGATATCATCTCTTCCCGGTCCGTTGGAAACCATGGTGATCGGATATCCAATCTGTCCCTCGATAAACTCAATGTACTTGCGGCAATTTTCCGGAAGTTCTTCATACTTCTTGATACCGCGGATGTCACATTTCCATCCCGGAAGCTTTGTGAGTACCGGCTTTGCCTTCTCCAAGAGACTAGTAACCGGAAATTCGGTTGTCACTTCCCCGTTGATCTCGTATCCGGTACATACCGGAATCTCATCCAGATATCCTAATACATCAAGTACCGTAAATGCCACATCGGTTGTTCCCTGCAGACGACAGCCATATTTGCTGGCTACACAGTCGAACCATCCCATTCTTCTCGGACGTCCGGTGGTTGCACCGAACTCTCCACCATCTCCACCGCGACGGCGAAGTTCGTCTGCCTCATCTCCGAAAATCTCACTTACAAATGCACCGGCACCTACAGCAGAAGAATATGCCTTACATACGGTAATGATCTGTTTGATCTCATATGGCGGAACTCCTGCCCCGATTGCACCATATGCAGCCAGTGTGGAAGATGAGGTAACCATTGGGTAAATTCCATGATCCGGATCTTTTAATGTTCCAAGCTGTCCTTCTAAGAGAACGGTCTTTCCTTCTTTGAGTGCCTTGTCCAGGAATAAGGAAACATCACATACATACGGAGCTACCATATCGCGGTACTCATGTAATGTATTTAATAATTCATCGGTATCAATCAGTGGCTTGTGATACAGATGCTCTAAGATTACATTCTTCTGCTCTGCAACACGGACTACCTTTTCCTTTAACAGCTCATCGTCGAAAAGCTCACTTACCTGAAAACCGATCTTTGCGTATTTATCTGAATAAAACGGAGCAATACCAGATTTTGTCGATCCGAAAGATTTTCCTCCCAGACGCTCCTCCTCGTACTGATCAAACAGTACGTGATACGGCATCACAATCTGTGCACGGTTGGACACAAGAATCTTTGGCATCGGAACGTTGCGGTCTGTGATGGACTTAATCTCTTTGAAAAGACGTGGAATATCAAGTGCCACACCATTTCCAATCACACTCGTTGTATGACTGTAAAATACTCCTGACGGAAGTGTATGTAATGCAAACTTTCCGTAGTCATTTACGATTGTGTGTCCTGCGTTCGCACCTCCCTGAAAACGTACAATGATATCGGCCTGCTTTGCAAGCATGTCCGTAATCTTGCCTTTGCCTTCGTCGCCCCAGTTAGCGCCAACAACTGCTTTAACCATCTTTTATTCCTCCTGTATGTCTGCTTTAACTTTCCGTGCGCACTTTTTTACGCACGAAAACGGACAGGTGTAAAAACCCATCCGTTTTTACTTTATGATTATAAAGGATTCCCACTGAAATTACAAGTCATAAACTTTAATTTGTTAGCATATTAAAGTTTCCAAAAGCTTCCTGCTACGCTTCAATCTTTTTGGAACATGCGATCGCAAGTGCTCCCGGTCCGATATGACAGGCAATGGATAATGACAGTGGCTGCATGACGATCTCATTGTCCGGAAAGACAGCCTGCACTTCTTCTTTGAATGCCTCAGCGGCTGCAGTGTCAAATGTATAGGCCAGTTCCAGATTCATCTTCTCCCCATTTGGGCTGTGAAAACGCTTCTCAAAATCATTTTTCATAGCTTCGGTCATGATGGTTTTTGCCTGCTTTACCGTACGTGCCTTTGCAAATGCATCCAGCTTTTCTCCCTGGATCTGTAATACCGGTTTCAGTTTCAGCAAGGTTCCCAGTGCTGCTGCAGCCGGTGTAATACGTCCGCCCTTTTTCAGATACTCCAGTGTATCGACCATAATGTATATAGAGGATTCAAATTTTTCCTTTTCCAGAATCTCTTTGATTTCTTCTGCACCTTTTCCCTGCTCTGCCAGCATTTTGGCATCGAGCACGGACTGCCGCATTGTTACGGAAATACGCTGGTTATTGACTACCTGTACTTTTCCGTCATAGTCCTGGGAAAGCATATATGCCGTCTCACAGGAACTGCTTAAGCCCGAAGACATCGGTATGTATACAATTTCATCGTATTCTTTCAAAAGTTCATCCCATTTATCGGTCACATCTCCAACCAGCGGCATGGAGGTTTTGATCTCTCCGCCCTCTTTGAGTTTCTGATAAAACTGCTCCTGTGTCAGGTCAATATCTTCATAAAACATCTGTCCGTTAATATAAAAAGGCATCGGCATTACCACTACGCCAAGTTCTTTTGCCTCGCTTTGTGTAATACCACTGTTACTGTCCGTTACAACAATCACTCGACTCATTTTTTCCACTCCTGATTTTCGTTGTTTTTCCAAACGGTTCCTTTGTCTTTGAACCGTTACGCTTTTACTATCATATCATAGGACAAAAAAAATGAAAAGCCTTGATTTTCAAGGCTTTTCATATCTATTTCACATAGTTTTTGATACTATGTTTACTTTATAACGCAACGGTTATGTCCGATTACATCATTCCGCCCATTCCCGGAGCACCGCCAGCTGGCATTGCAGGAGTATCCTCCTTAATGTTTGCAACTGCAGACTCTGTAGTAAGTAAGGTAGAAGCAACGGATGTTGCATTCTGCAGGGCACTTCTTGTAACTTTGACTGGATCAAGAATTCCAGACTCTACCATATCAACGTATTCTTCTGTAGCTGCGTTGAAACCGGTTCCTGCTGCAGATTCTTTTACTTTATTGATGATAACAGCGCCTTCGAGACCTGCGTTTGCTGCAATGTAATATAACGGAGCTTCCAGTGCTTTTAAGATAACCTTCGCACCTGTCTTCTCGTCTCCCTCTAAGGTATCAGCAAGCTCTGCAACCTTCTTGGAAGCATGGATATATGCAGATCCACCACCTGCGATAATACCTTCCTCGACTGCTGCACGGGTAGCATTTAAGGCATCTTCCATACGAAGCTTTGCTTCTTTCATCTCGGTCTCTGTTGCAGCACCGACACGGATGACTGCTACGCCGCCTGCCATCTTTGCAAGTCTTTCCTGTAACTTTTCTTTGTCAAATTCAGAAGTAGTTTCCTCGATCTGTCCACGGATCTGTTTGATACGTCCCTGAATCTTATCCTTGTCTCCGGCGCCATCCACGATAACGGTATTCTCTTTCTGAACCTTAACGGATTTTGCACGTCCGAGCATATCCATGGTGGTATCTTTCAGCTCTAATCCAAGATCGGAACTGATTACCTGACCACCGGTAAGGATTGCGATATCCTCAAGCATAGCCTTTCTTCTATCACCATATCCAGGAGCCTTGACAGCTACTACATTGAATGTACCACGCAGTTTGTTTACGATCAGTGTGGTAAGTGCTTCTCCCTCGATATCCTCAGCGATGATCAGAAGTCTTGCACCGGACTGTACGATCTGCTCCAGCAGTGGCAGGATATCCTGAATATTGGAAATCTTCTTGTCAGTGATTAAGATATATGGATCATCGAGATTTGCTTCCATCTTATCCATATCGGTGCACATATAAGCAGATAAATAACCTCTGTCAAACTGCATACCTTCTACCAGATCAAGCTCTGTCTGCATGGTCTTGGATTCTTCAATTGTGATGACACCATCGTTGGTAACTTTCTCCATAGCATCTGCTACCAGATTACCAACCCCTTCGTCACCAGCAGAAATAGCTGCAACTTTTGCAATCTGCTCCTTGCCCTTAACCTTCTGGCTCATTTCCTTTAATGCCTCAACAGCAGCATCTGTTGCCTTTTTCATACCACGTCTTAACACGATCGGATTTGCTCCTGCTTCCAGGTTCTTCATTCCTTCCTGAACCATAGCCTGTGTTAAAACGGTAGCGGTAGTTGTACCATCACCAGCCACATCATTGGTCTTTGTTGCAACTTCTTTTACGAGCTGTGCACCCATGTTCTCAAATGCATCCTCAAGTTCCACTTCTTTTGCGATTGTCACACCATCGTTTGTGATGAGTGGAGCACCAAAGGATTTATCCAATACTACGTTACGTCCCTTCGGTCCTAATGTTACACGAACGGTATTTGCTAATTTATCGACACCTGCACCAAGTGCTGCTCTGGCGTCTGAACCATATTTAATCTCTTTTGCCATGACTACAATAACCTCTCTTCTTTAAAATTCAGCCTATAATTTCCAATTTATAAAAACTACTCAACAATTGCAAGAATATCATTCTGTCTTACGATAATGTACTCTTCCCCATCCAGTTTTACTTCTGTCCCTGCATATTTGGAATAGATTACTTTCTGGCCTTCTTTTACCTGCATAACGATTTCTTTTCCGTCTACTACTCCGCCAGGACCTACAGCGATTACTTCCGCTTCCTGTGGCTTCTCCTGTGCTGCTCCCGGTAATACGATACCGGATGCGGTAGTCTCTTCTGCTTCTAACTGTTTTAATACTACTCTGTCTGTTAATGGCACTAATTTCATTACAAATAGCCTCCTTTTCGCCTTTACTAGCACTCACTTTATTCGAGTGCTAACTCTTTCTGTAAATAAAATATCACTGTTGTTTTTCATTGTCAACAGTGATACTCAATTTTTATATTTTTTTTAGATTCCCGGAATTCACTTTCTTTGTATGCTTTATTATTTCATCGTACTGTGCATACATTTTTTGTGTTTCGTTTTCAAGTGTATAATAATGAAAAATATACGGCACAAGAAGCACAAGGAGCAGCATGGTAAAACCATAGAGTGTCATGATCCCCGTCAAAAGCGGAGCAAACAACGACAGTACCGTTATCACAGCAAATGTAACCGTTACAATCAGATGAATCAGACGTTCGTGCTGGAAAAATCCAATCTGAACCAGATGTTCTTCCAAAATACATTCCCATTCCTCATATGTTTTCTCTTCTTCGTCTGCCAGAAGCCGGTCCACACGTTTCCGGTACTCTGTAATTCTTTTTTTCATTTCTGCCTCGATTCAGACTCTATATTAATCCATAGTGTTCCATTGCATGCTTTATTCCATCATCGTAGATATCCGTTGTCACAAATTCAGCCGCCTCTTTTGCCGGAGGTGTTCCATTCCCCATGGCAATTCCATGTCCCACAAAAGAAAGCATGTCCAGATCATTGACACTGTCACCAATCGCATAGGTATCCTCATTTTTAATGCCCATATGCCTGCAGAGCCAGTCTATCCCGGTCGCTTTCGATGTTCCTTTCGGAACAAATTCCACAACATGTCCCTCGTGTTCGAGACAGTCAAAATCCGCATCCAGCTCCTTGCGCACCCGTTTATAATCGGTTGTTGGCAGGATATCCCCTGACATTTTATTAATGCGGATCTCCGGTGAATAACCTTTTAATATTTTAGCAGATGCTCCCATTGCCTCAAAAAGATACAGCACATAGGGATCCGTCCTGAAATTTTCTTTATCTATCCAGTGGCAGTCCGGGCCTTCCAGCACAATCGGCATCCGGCATTCTTCCATGACCCGGACAATTTTTTCTGTCAGTTCCGGGGAAAGAATATTTTCATACAGAACCTTTCCATCCATCTCCACATGGTTGCCGCATGCTGCAACAATTCCGTCAAAGCCGATCCCAAGCAGCCGCTTATCGTTTATATTGCTGCGGGATCTTCCACTGCACAGAAATGTCTTATGTCCGTTTTTCTGCAATTGTTTGATGGTTGGAATTGTACTTTCCGGAATCTGCATTTTTTCATCCCACAGCGTTCCGTCTATATCAAAAAATATGTATGCCATTTTTACTCTCCTCATCTGTCAGCTGTTTCCCCTATACTAGCATAATCCGGCAGATGCGTCAAAGTATCCTGATTTTTTCTATTTCAATGCATTTGCAATCCGCACAACAACATATCTGTTTTTCTGGAATTCGATCTCATACTGCCAGTACGGGCACGGTGCTACTGAGCTTCCAATCTCAATGGTAATGGAAGGTTTATTAAGCAGATCCATCACATACTCCCGGTACTGTCCTCCCCAGGACTTTCCGCTGCCGCTATCCGGGGCTTTGCTGTATCCGGTAATTTTCTTTGCGATACCATACATTTTATAGGTATCTTTTTTCAGGCTTCCTTTCGTACAGTCCCCGTAAATAATTCTTCCCATGGCATGGTAATTCACCACCCCCTGCAGATTTTGCTGTTTCATCAGCTGTCTGGTCAGCGTTGCTACTGCATAGGACTCCGGCTCGCTCAGTGCTTTTGGTCCGGAATATCCCTGTTCCCCTTTTTTCCCACCTGGAATAAAATGTTTTGCCGGAAAATTCCGGTTTAAATCCACCCCACGTCCATTGGATTTCCATCTGGAATGTTTTGTCTGGGAAATCGTCACCCCATCCGGGTTTGCCATGACAATATAATGGATCTGCATCTTCTTGAGGACATTTGACATTTTGACCCCACCGATGGTTCCGTTATAATTTTCCAAATAATACTGGATTTCCTTCATCATGACTGCAGAACAGATATACTCTCTGGCATGCAATGTACTGACAATCAGAAGGGATTCCTCTGCATCCGGGTTTCCGATTGCAAAATCATAGATTCCGCGTCCCTGCACAGAAGTTCCGATTTTGGTCATCTCACAGTAATCACTGTACTGCTGTGCCAATTCCTGCATGTCTTTTTTCATCTGGCTGTAAGTATACTTCTGTGACCGGATCTGTACAGCCTCTGTATTCGAAAACGTGACTTTTGCAGCCTCATCCGCTTCCTTCTGCTCGTTTTTTGCAACAATTTTATATGTATATGTCTTACCGGATGATACGTTTTTATCGGTATAGGATGGCTTGCTGCTCTCGGCAAGTTTTTTGTATTCCCCTCCGGCTGTTTTCCGGTAAATCACATAGGAAGTGGCATCGCTGCTTTCTTCCCATTCCAGATATACCTTTGTTTTCCCCTGTTTTGTTGTATGCAGTCCCTCCACGGCAGAAGGCTGTGGCAGTTCTTCCGGCTGTTGGGTATCATCCGGCTGCTGGATATCTCCCGGCTGTTTGGTATCATCCGGTTGCTGCGTATCTCCCGGCTGTTTTGTATCATCCGGCTGCTGCGTAGTATCCGGTGTTACATGATTACTCTCGGTATCCGTTACCGTGGCAGTATTTGCGGCATCTTCTGCATAAATACTCTGTGGGCACTGTGCCAGCATTCCAGCCACAAGTGCCCCGCAAATTACTTTTTTCCATAAACATTTCATCTTCTTTTGTACTCCTTTTTTCTATTGTCTTTTATCAGGCGTTTGCGAAACGCGCTAGTATACGCCTCTTTGTTTATTTTGCAAATATATTACCTCAATTTTATTCTTTCTCATTATCTTCCTGCTTTTTTCTGTCAGACAAATACCTCCACATCAGCACAATCCCAGCTCCCAGTATCATCAGGGAAAATATCCATGCGACCGCATCTCCCCTGACGCTGAAATCCAGCCAGTGCGTTTCCGTCCGCACAACTGCAATAAAATTTGCCGTCATATGTCCGATCATGGATGCATAGACATTTCCCGCGCGATCCATCAGAAGTGCCAGCACCACACCGAGAATCAGTGCGTAAATGAACTGCACGATATTGACATGCACGGCTGCAAAAATCAGTGCCGAAATTCCAACCGCAAACGGTTTCGACAGCATATCTTTTAATCTTCCAAAAAGAATCCCCCGGAATACCAGTTCCTCCAGAATCGGGGTAAACACTGCCAGACCAAGAATTTCCATTCCTATTGTACTTCCGTAAAAATCGGTATTTGCCTGCTGGTAACCCATCGAAATTTCCGTCAGTTTCGTCATGGATATGAGATTGTTCAAAGAAATTCCAAAGCATGCCATGATCCCGGCCGCAAAAAGTGCATGACAGATACGTTCCCGGCTGATTCCAAACGGCTGCTTTGCAATCCCTGCCAGTGCCTGTCCCTGACGATAAAACGGAAGCATGGATGGAATTGTAAAAACAGTGGCAATCAGCTGACAGAACACATAATGTGTGGCATCTCCTCCAAATGCCCACTGCGCAATTGTCATAATAATCAGCATCACCGAATAATAAAAAAGAAACGGGTATAAGATATACCAGATCTTTCTCAGCGTCTCCTTAAAAGTTTCCATGATATACCCTCCCGTTTTTCTTTATTGTTTCTTTAACATGCCCGGCAGTTCTTCCATAGAATCGCACACACCGATCACGCCTGCCTCTTTCATTTCCTTTACATCTCCAAAACCAAAGCTGACCGCAAGACACGCAATTCCAAGTTCTTTCGCCCCGTTGACATCAAACATCGTATCCCCGATCAGACACATCTCGGATTTTGGAATATGACTCCAGCGGTGCATGACTTCCTTAAGAATCTCGGATTTTTTATCCCGTGTACCATCAAATGTTGCACCTACCACATCATCAAACAGCGGAAGAATCCCGAAATGTTCCAGAATCCGTTTGCAGGATACTTCCGGCTTGGAAGATGCCATGCCAATCCGGTATCCCTGTTCTTTTAATGTACGGATACACTTTTCCACACCCGGATATAACTTACACTCAAAAATTCCCGTCGTATTGTACCGTTCCCGGTATTTCTGCACAGCCTCATACGCTTTTTCATGCGAAAATCCATAATATCTTTCAAAACTCTCCGAAAGCGGCGGCCCGATAAACCGGTATAATTTTGCCGTATCCGGCTCCTTAATTCCGTAAAAATCAAGCGTATATAAAACACATTTTATGATTCCCTCGGAAGAATCAATAAGCGTTCCGTCCAGATCAAACAAAATGGTGTTCATTATTTCTTTACTCCTTTGGTATCACGGTTTCCCACATGCAGACGATGCAGGGCAACCGGCTTTCCTTTCACCTCGACCTCTTTCTCCTCACCTTCATGCAGCACATGAATACTTTTCAGTTCATCCCCGGCAGCCAGTTTCATGCCACGCACGCCCACCGCACCTTTCTTTTTCTGCGGAATTTGTGCACAGTCAATCCGAAGAAACATATCTTTCTTTGTTGCCATCACCAGTGTATCATTTTCTTCCAGCGGACATACCGTTAGTACTTCATCTTCCTCTCCCAGCTTTGTTGCCGCCGTTGTCTTTTTTGCGACCACAAATTCCATACCGTCCACAACTTTGATCATGGCATATTTTGTGCCAAATAACATCCGGTGCAAGCTGACATGTTCAAGACCTGCCAGATATACAACATTCTCTTCTTTACTGTCATAATTGCAGAGGTTGTCAATCGGTGTTCCTTTATCCCGGAATTTTCCATATGGAAGATCAAGCACTTTTAGCAGATGCATCTGTCCCTTGTCCGTAAAGATACAGATTTTATCCGTATTTTTGCACGTAAAGATATGCCTGTATTCCGCGTTTGCCGCCTCTTTATTTCTCTCATAGACAGAAGTATCCACAATCTTTGCATATCCGAAGCGGTCCATCAGAAAGACAACATCCTGCTCCTCGATCTTCTTTGCTGCAACTACAGCTTCTTTCAGATTGTCAATCACGGTTTTGCGCTCTTTGCCATAAGCTTTTTTAAACGCGGTCAGCTCTTTGATGATTACTTTTGCCATGGAAGAACGATGCTCTAAAATATCCTCGTATTTTGCAATATTTTCCAGTGTCTCATCATGTTCTTTCATCAATGCTTCAATTTCCAGACCAATCAGTTTATACAGACGCATTTCCAGAATGGCCTGTGCCTGACGATCCGTAAAATTTAACTGCTGTGCCATGATCTTTGAAGATGGATTCTTAAAGGTAATATGATCGGTATTTCCGTCTGTCAGACAGGCTTTTGCATCTTTGATGCTGCGGCTGCCGCGTAAAATCTCAATGATCAGATCAATCACATTGCAGGCGCGGATCAGACCTTCCTGTATTTCTTTTTTGTCCTGTTCTTTTGCCAGAAGGGTCTGATACTTTCTGGTTGCAATCTCATACTGGAATTTCACATGATGACGGATAATCGGCACTACTCCCATCGTCTCCGGTCTGCCATCCGCTACTGCAAGCATATTGACACCGAAGGTATCCTCCAGCTTTGTTTTCTTGTACAGCAGATTTTCCAAAGCCTCGATATCTGCTCCCTTTTTCAATTCCAGAACAATACGGATTCCCTCTTTGGAAGACTGGTTGGTAATATCGGTAATGTCATTCGTTGCCTTAGATTCTACCAGACCATATATGTCATTTAAAAACTTACCGATATTGGCTCCGATCATGGTATACGGAATCTCCGTGATTACCATACGGTCTTTGCCACCTTTGCCCTTTTCGATCTCAATTTTGCCGCGAATCTTGATCTTGCCGACGCCGGACTCATAGATTGCCGGCAGGTCATCTTTATTGGCAATGATGCCTCCGGTCGGGAAATCCGGCCCCGGAATATACTGCATCATCTCTGCGGTCGTGATATCCGGATTTTTCATATAGGCGATCACTCCGTCGATCACTTCACCGAAATTATGCGGTGGAATGGAAGTCGCCATACCGACAGCGATCCCTTCCGCACCGTTGACCAGAAGGTTTGGCACCTTGACTGGTAAAACAACCGGTTCTTTTTCCGTCTCATCAAAATTCGGCATGAAATCCACAACATTTTTATCCAGATCTGCCAGATAGGCTTCCTGTGTTACTTTCTGCAGACGTGCCTCTGTGTATCGCATGGCAGCGGCGCCATCCCCTTCTATGGAGCCGAAATTTCCATGTCCGTCTACCAGCGGCAGTCCTTTTTTGAAATCCTGTGCCATAACAACCAGCGCATCATAGATGGAAGAATCTCCATGCGGATGATATTTACCCATGGTATCTCCGACAATACGTGCACTCTTACGATACGGTTTGTCATAGCGGATTCCCAGTTCATACATATCGTAAAGGGTACGACGCTGCACCGGCTTTAATCCGTCACGGACATCCGGCAGCGCACGGGCAATGATGACACTCATCGCATAGTCAATATATGATTTTTGCATCAATTCCGAATACTCGGTACGAATGATACTCTGTTCCATTTTGTTTCTTCCTCACTCCCAGAAAATCTGATCAGATCTATACATCTAAGATCGCATCGTTTGCATGTTCATAAATAAAGGCCTTCCGCGGCGGCACATCCGTGCCCATCAGCATGGCGGTGACATCCGATGCCATACGGCCATCTTCAATCTCTACGCGCTTCATGACACGTGTCTGCGGATTTAACGTAGTCTCCCACAGCTGCTCCGCATCCATCTCTCCGAGACCTTTATAACGCTGCAACGTAAAACTTCCGGTATGTGTTTTCCGGTATTTTTCCAGTGCCGCATCATCGTAAAGGTACTCTTCTTTTCCTTTTGACGGAATCACTTTGTACAGTGGCGGCATCGCCACATACACATGTCCTTCAAAAATCAGTTCCGGCATAAACCGGTAAAACAGTGTCAGAAGCAGTGTAGAAATATGTGCCCCGTCCACGTCGGCATCTGCCATAATAATAATTTTGTCGTAGCGCAGTTTTTTGATATCGAAATCATTTCCGTATCCTTCCGAAAATCCGCAGCCGAATGCGTTGATCATCGTCTTAATTTCCGCGTTGGCAAGCACCTTGTCGATACTTGCTTTCTCTACATTTAAGATCTTTCCGCGGATTGGCATAATCGCCTGATACATCCGGTTTCTTGCCATTTTAGCAGAACCGCCGGCAGAATCTCCCTCCACGATAAAAATCTCACACTTTGACGCATCGCGGCTCTCACAATTGGACAATTTCCCATTCGAGTCAAAGGAAAACTTCTGCTTGGTCAACAGATTGGTTCTCGCTTTTTCCTCTGCCTTGCGGATTTTTGCAGCCTTTTCCGCACAGCCAATCACAATCTTTAAGGTTTCTAAATTTTTATCAAAAAACAGCGGAACTTCATCACTTGTCACTTTGGCAGTTGCACGGTTTGCATCCTGATTATCGAGTTTTGTCTTCGTCTGTCCTTCAAAACGTGGATCCGGATGCTTGATGGAAATCACCGCGGTCATTCCGTTTCGCACATCTGTACCGTTGAAATTTGCATCCTTCTCTTTTAAAATGCCAAGTTCTCTGGCATAGGAATTGATAATCGTCGTAAACGCAGTTTTAAATCCGGTCAGGTGTGCACCACCTTCCGAATTATAAATATTATTACAAAATCCCATGATATTCTCATGGAACTCGCTGGTATACTGGAATGCCGCTTCCACCTCAATGCCTTCACTTTCCCCTTTGAAATAAATGACATCATGCAGTACCTCAAGATTGTTGTTGAGATCTTTGACAAATCCAACGATTCCATCCGGTTCATGAAACTCTATATGTTCCACTTCCGGTTTTCTGCGATCCTCGTAAATAATCGTCAGTTTCGGATTCAGATAAGCAGTCTCATGCATCCGGCTTTTCACATCGTCTTCCCGGAATCTGGTCTTTTCAAAGATTTCCGGATCGGGAAGAAAATTAATCTTTGTTCCGGTCTTTTTGGTCTTTCCGATCTTTGGAAGAAGTCCATCTTCGAGCTCTACCACCGGATGTCCCTGTGCATAGCGATCATGATACACATATCCACCCTGACTAATTTCCACATCCATATACGTAGAAAGCGCATTCACTACAGAAGATCCGACTCCATGCAGTCCTCCACTTGTCTTATAAGCATTGTTATCGAATTTTCCTCCTGCGTGCAACGTAGAAAATACAACGCGGGCAGCCGATACTCCCTTCGCATGCATGCCAACCGGAATTCCACGTCCGTTGTCCTCTACCGTACAGGAACCATCTGCCTCAAGGGTGACCCAGATTTTATCGCAGGCACCCGCCAGATGCTCATCTACAGAATTATCGACAATCTCATAGATCAGATGATTGAGTCCTTTGGTCGTGGTACTTCCGATATACATTCCCGGACGTTTCCGGACTGCTTCAAGTCCTTCCAGTACCGATATACTGCTTGCATCATATCCTGACATGTTTCTTCCTCTCCTTACCGTCATCTATAATAATTACATTTGATCTTTCATATGAGCAATGACCATCACGGCAATGCGAAACGTCATCGCATCATCAAACGTACGAATATCCAGTCCGATTGCTTTTTCAATGCGCTCCAACCGATACACCAGCGTATTGCGGTGCACATACAATTGTCTCGCTGTTTCTGATATATTCAGATTATTTTCAAAGAATTTGTTGATGGTCGACATAGCCTCCTCATCCTCTAAGATGTCCGGAACTTTCTCCCCAAATACCTCTTTGATAAACATATTGCATAAACTCATCGGAAGCTGATAGATCAGACGCCCAATGCCAAGTTTTCCGTAAGAAATAGTATCATACTTTGCATAAAAAACACGGCCGACTTCGAGTGCCATCCGCGCTTCCTGATACGATTCCGCAATTTCCGGCAGCTGTGTCACAACATTTCCATAGCCGACACGCACACGGATCATTGCTTCCATATGTAAATTATCTGCAAGACTGCCTGCAATTTTTGACAGACGATCTTCCATTTCCTCCTCTTTTATATGAGAAACATCTTTTACCAGTACAATACTGTGCTGATCCACGCAGGTCACAAAATCTTTTGAACGAATATCTGCCAGATTTTTTACCAGTTCCATCGCCACATCGTTATTTTTACTTCCTGTATCAATGACGAAAACAACACGCGGCACTTCCTGGATATGGTGCTTTTTGGCTTTTCCGTAAATATCTACAATCAGCATATTCCCCAGAAGGATATTCTGCATAAAATTATTGCGGTCAAACTGCTCCGCAAAACTCATAACCAGATTCCGGATCTGACAGACTGCCATCTGTGCGCATACAAGAAATGATTCCTCATTCACCAGACAGACTAATATGTATTCCGTTTCCCCTTCCACCATCACTTTGTATAAATGATAATCCTGATAGGTCTGTTTTTCAGCAAGCGATTCTGCGAAATCAACGACCACCTGCTGTTCTAACGCCTCTGGTAACGGCATGTCTTCCGTGTGTGCTACCAGCTTCCCCTTGGCTGTAAACAACGCCGTATCCATGCGGCTGATCTCTTTAATTTCGTTTAATGAATTCTGTAATTTCTGATTTGAAAGCATATACTCTCCTATTATTTGAAAGAACCCGGGTGTAAATACAAACACCCGGGCTCAAGATTTACAACTATATAATTTTAACGGACTAGTTGGTAATTGTCAATTCTGTTTCCTTGTCGAATACATGAATCTTATGAGGATCAAATGCAAGCTTGATATGATCGCCATAACGAGCAGGTGTATCAGAATCTACTCTTGCAGTCATGTTTGCACCAGCTACAGAGTAGTACAGTAATACTTCTGCACCAAGTAACTCGTATCCTGTTACATCAGACTCGATGACACAGTCACCATTCTTCTGGATCATCTCAGGATCATCAGAGATATCTTCTGGTCTGATACCTAATACAACAGTCTTTCCATTGTATCCGCCTTCTTCAAGCTTCTTAGCCTTGTAATCTGGAAGAACTACAGAGTAGTCACCAAATGTTAATGTAGCCTTGTCACCCTGGATAGAGCACTTTGCATCGATGAAGTTCATCTGTGGAGATCCGATGAATCCAGCTACGAATAAGTTGTTAGGCTCATTGTATAACTTCTGTGGAGAATCAACCTGCATGATAACACCATCTTTTAATACAACGATTCTGGTTCCAAGAGTCATAGCCTCTGTCTGATCATGTGTTACGTAGATGATTGTAGCACCTAATCTGTTATGTAAAGAAGCGATCTCAGATCTCATCTGTACACGAAGTTTTGCATCCAGGTTGGATAAAGGCTCATCCATAAGGAATACCTTAGGGTTACGAACGATTGCACGACCCATGGCAACACGCTGTCTCTGTCCACCGGAAAGAGCCTTTGGCTTACGATCCAATAACTTCTCCAGATCAAGGATTCTTGCGGCTTCCTCAACCTTTGCCTTGATTTCATCCTTCGGAACTTTTCTTAACTTAAGACCGAATGCCATGTTATCGAATACTGTCATATGTGGATACAGAGCGTAGTTCTGGAATACCATTGCGATATCACGATCCTTTGGCTCTACATCGTTCATTACCTTTCCGTCGATGATCAGATCACCGGAAGAAATCTCCTCCAGACCTGCGATCATACGAAGTGTTGTAGACTTACCACATCCAGATGGTCCAACGAAGATGATAAACTCTTTATCTGCAACATCCAGATTGAAATCCTTTACTGCCTCAAATCCGTTTGGATATACTTTGCAAACATTTTTTAATGATAAACTTGCCATTTGAAAAAACCTCCTGATTTTTGCTTTTCGTTATTTTTTCTTTAGATGAAGTTTCTTTGAACTTCCTGATAACTGTATGATAACGGAATTCGTCTGAAATTACCACCGTCAATCCGTCCAAATATTTACATGGTTTCTTGGCGAAATAACGAACGAGGACATTGCCCACATTTTCTGTGTACAATGTCCCCGAAAATTACAATTTGGAATACCCAAATCCATTCACCATCGCCTCAATTTTCTGTCCCTGTTTGCACAACGGGCACTCCGTCACTGGATATGCCGCATATCCGGTAACATCATTTTCATCAAACAAGGTTTCCACTTCTACCCCGTCTACGGAATTGATTGTTCCAAACAAAGAAGCTACCCACTCGATCTCTCCTCCATAATACTGGATACATTCCAGTGCTCTGCGGATCGTCTCACCGGTTGTCGTAGTTGCCAGAAGAAGCACCACATGCTTTCCTTTGATCGCACCCTTGTTATTGTCACGGAACAGCATCTGGTTGTTGCTGTTGATCTCCGGAGAAATTACATACACCGTCTCATGCTGGTTGGTCGTTCCCATAATTCCACCGTTTTGGATTTCTTCTGTCAAAAACGTACCGACCACTTCCGTACCATCCATACATACAATCGTATCCACGTATTTTGTCTTTGGAATTCTCGAATACAGTACATGTGCCGCCTGTTTTGCTTCCGCCACACGTGTCTTGATACTTGTCACATCCACATAATAATTAATGTGGGAATGACTCGTTGCAAAATGTCCGTGCATGGCATGCAGCGCCAGCATGTTGCTTTCTTTTGAATAAAATTTCATCATACGATCTTCCATAGTATAATCCTCCTTCTCCTGTTGCTGTTATTGTTATGATAATCCGGTACTGCCAAAGCCACCGCGATCTTTCCCCGTCAGATGTTCCACCTTTTCGAATACAATCTCCGGCTGATTTTCCACGATTCGAAACTGTGCAATGCGGTCATTTACGTGGATCACGGTATCCCTTGTCGCATAAACCGGCATCCGCCACATATCGTTGTCCCCGCAATAGGAACCATCTACAATTCCAACACTGTTTGTCTGGATAATTCCCCAGTTTTTAAATGTGGAACTGCGCGGCACAAGATGTGCCTCATATCCCTTTGGAAGTTCCATTGCCACGCCAAGCGGGATCAGTGCAAACTCTCCCGCTTTTAAAGTTACTTCTTCCGAAGCCCGCATATCAATCCAATCGGATTTTCCTTCAATGTAATCCAGCGGTTCGATTTTGTCTGTAAAATATTTAATCTTGATTTTCTGCATATCAGTTTTCCCACTTCAGATTCAGATGCTCCACACGTTTTTCGCGGACCATCAGATCCTTTACACCTTCCTTTGCCGGTTTGTCATCGAACAGTACTTTATTCACTTCTTCTATAATCGGAAGCTCCACATCATACTTTTTTGCCAGAGCAAGTGCTGCCTTGGCCGAATAAATTCCCTCTACGACCATTTTCACTTCGTCGGTAGCCTGCTTCATGGTATACCCCTGTCCGATCAGCATACCCGCCTTGCGGTTTCTGCTGTGACGGCTCTCACAGGTGACAATCAGGTCTCCGATACCGGTCAGTCCGCAGAGTGTCTCCACTTTTGCCCCCATCTTTACAGCAAGTCCCGCAATCTCTGCAATGCCGCGGGTAATCAGGGCCGCTTTGGTGTTATCCCCGTATCCGAGTCCGTCCGCCATTCCGGCAGCAAGTGCAATGACATTTTTTAAAGATCCGCCCAGTTCCATGCCAAGCATATCCGGGCTGGTATAAACACGGAACACTTCATTCATAAACAGATCCTGGATTTTTTTTGCAGTGCTTTCTGTTTTTGCTCCTGCCACAACGGTTGTCGGAAGTCCGATTCCAACCTCCTCCGCGTGGGACGGTCCGCACATGACAGCAACATCCGCACATGGAATCTCCTGCTCTGTCACATCGGAAATGGTCATCAGGGTATCTTCTTCAATTCCCTTTGCCACGCAGACAATGATCTGTCCTTCTGTCACATATCCTGCCATACTTTTTGCGGTGCTTCTTGTAAATACAGACGGTACCGCCAGAATCAGGAACTCCTTTCCAACGATTGCTTCTTTTAAATCTGTTGTAAACAGGACATCCTCCGGAAGCTTCACTCCCGGAAGTTTATCGATATGCTCATGCTCTCTGCGGAGCATGGCAACTTCCTCTTCCACAATCGACCATACCGTTACTTCATTTCCATTGGTACGAAGAAGCTTTGCCAGCGCAATGCCCCAGCTGCCAGCTCCGATCACTCCTACCTTTGCCATATCATTTATCTCCTTTTTTCGTTCCGAATTTGTTCTCTGTTCCGTTCATCAGACGAACAATATTCGCACGGTGTCTCCAAATCGCCATGCCGGTAAAACATGCACTCAGTATGTAAAACTCGATCCGGCTGGCTCCGCTGATTTTTAACCAGCCAAGCTGTCCGAAAATAATCGCCTGTACCAGATAGGCAGATACCAGAAATATGGAACCCACCGAAACATACCGGGTAATTCCCACAATAATCAGGAATCCAACGGCACAGCAGATTACTGCCGGAGGACAGACGGCAAGGATGACGCCTGTCGTACAGGCAATTCCCTTTCCGCCGCGGAACTGCAGATAGCACGGAAAATTATGTCCTAAGACTGTTCCAAACCCGGCATACAGTTCCAGCACCTTTGTATCAGCCCCATACGTTCCGTGAAAAATCAGTTTTACAAGAAGTACGGCAAATACTGCTTTCAGAAGATCACCGGCAAATGTAATAATGCCGGCTTTCCATCCAAGCACCCGCAAAGAATTTGTCGTGCCTGCATTTCCGCTTCCCTGCTGACGGATATCAATTCCCTTACTTTTTCCATACAGATATCCGGTCTGAAACAGACCGAATCCATATCCGATCAGTAATGCCATGATTCTTGCAACGATCATCATAACTAGTCTTCCTTTCGCTCCCTCGTGATGAATTTAAGAGCCGTGCCACGGAATCCAAATGTATCGCGGATACGGTTCTCCAGATATCTGGTGTACGAAAAATGCATCAGATTTTTGTCATTGACAAATACGACAAATGTCGGCGGTTTGACCGCAACCTGTGTTACATAATAAATCTTGAGTCTTTTTCCTTTATCGGTCGGTGGCTGCTGCATGGCAACTGCTTCCGTCACGATTTCGTTTAAGACACCCGTTGCAACACGCATACTGTTGTTCTCAATGACAACATCGATCATTTCAAAAATCTTATTCAGACGCTGACCGGACTTTGCAGAAATAAACAAAATCTCTGCATACGGCATAAAGCTTAAGATCTGACGGATTTTCTCGGTATGTTTCTTCACCGTGTTGTTATCCTTTTCGATGGCATCCCATTTGTTAACCGCAATAATGATACCTTTTCCTCTGTCATGTGCAATTCCGGCAATCTTGGCATCCTGCTCGGTTGCTCCTTCGGTAGCATCAATAACGATGATCACCACATCCGCGCGTTCCACAGCGGTAACTGCACGGATAATACTGTAGCGCTCAATCTCCTCTTTGATCTTGTTTTTGCGGCGAAGCCCCGCCGTATCAATAAATACATATTCTTTTCCGTTGTATTTAATGTCTGTATCGATGGCATCTCTGGTAGTTCCCGCGATATCCGATACGATTACACGGTCTTCCTGTGCCAGCTTGTTGATCAGGGATGATTTCCCGACATTCGGCTTTCCGATAATGGCTACCTTCGGTCTTTCATCCTCCGGCTGATTTTCCGATCCTTCCGGGAAATATTTCACCACTTCATCCAGCATATCTCCAAGTCCGAGCATGGAAGAAGCGGAAACCGGATACGGTTCTCCGATTCCGAGATTGTAAAATTCATACACATCCGGCATAAATTTTTCAAAACTGTCCACTTTATTTACCACCAGAACCACCGGCTTTTTGGATCTGCGCAGCATGTCCGCTACTTTTGCATCCGCATCCTGCAGTCCCTGACGCACATCCGTGATAAACATGATCACATCTGCCGTGGCAATCGCAATCTCTGCCTGTTCACGCATCTGGGAAAGGATCACATCCCCGCTGTCCGGTTCGATTCCACCGGTATCAATCAATGTAAAATTATAGTTCAGCCATGTGACATCCGCATAAATGCGGTCTCTTGTGACACCCGGAGTGTCTTTTACAATGGAGATTCTCTCTCCTGCCAATGTATTAAAAAGCGTAGATTTTCCGACATTCGGACGCCCGACAATGGCTACGACTGGTCTGCTCATTTTTTACCTCCAACAAAAAAATGGATGGCGTCCGAAAACGCCATCTTTATTTTACAATAAGCAGCGAAAGTTGTAAAGTCCTGCTGGTTTCATCCCTGTGATGTTTTCTCTCCGGAACTTAAAAAATGAATTTCCGAAACATCGTCAATGACCCCGCATTCTATCAGGGTCTTTATGATATTGGTACAGTCTTTCCCGAAGCTGACATATGCTGATCCGCCATATGGTTTGGATGTTTCCACAGATTCGCCCATATTCGTGTAGTAATCATCGAGCCGGTCATATACATTTTTCCAGTCTGCAGATACGTGATAAAAATCCATGCCGAGACTCGCAGAAGAGTACTCCCCTGTTTCTTCTGGATCTTTCAGTGCATTCGTCAGATTGTACTTTTGCAGCTTCTGATCTGCGGCGTCTTCACAAATCGCCTGATACAGTTTTTTTGCAGTATCCGCATCAAAGTCACAATCCTTATAATTTTCCGATGATTCGTCTAATGTCAGGGTTCCGTTATTAAACTTTGAAATTTTGTCATAATCCGTTCCAAAGAGATATTCCATAAAATGATCTGCTTTATTTTCTTCTCCAAATAATACTTCTGAAAGCTTTTCATTTTCCTCTGTAATCTCATATGTACGCGAGAGCGTTTTTCCATTTTTCAGGTAGTAATAAAAAATGATCTGTGTACTGTCATCCGTTTTATTTTCCCTGTAAATTTCCGCATGACTTAAAATTTCTTTCTGTGCCTGACGTGCCACACGAACGCTGTCTCCTTTATATTCTACCGGATAATCAAGAGAAACTTCCACCCGGCTTACCTGATCTGCATCCGGGACATACTGTTCCAGATAGGTGGCATTTTTTGAGCATCCCCAGAAACTGCCCAGCACAAACAGCACAAATAACCCGCTCTCACAGAATCTCCTGCGGCAAAATACGCGAAATCCTTTTTCCACAAACATCTGTGCAATAAAAAAACTGACAAACCCAAATGCCACCACAAGAACAAGCAACACTGGTTTTTTTACATGCAGATGCACGGAATCTAAAAATTCTGCCGCAAAGACGCCTGCAAAATAACCGACTCCGGTTCCCACGCCCCAGCGGAACAATGGTTTGACCCAGTTAAAAGAAATCAGATCCCCTGCACTTTCAATCCTGCGTTTTTTATAACAGTAATAAGCAATCAGATAAATAACAACTGCTGCAGCCACATAGGCCGCAAGTACCCGCAGTCCCCGGTAGGACAACACTCCCGACATCAGGTCTGTTTCCTGGTTATAGGACTGCCGGAATACAAAACGCACATTGTTGTACAGATAATTCATCGGGGAGAGAATCCGCAAAATTAAAAATTCCGGCACAGTATTCATGCCAAGTCCATATCCCAGATATCCGATGACATAACGTGCACCGCTGGAAAATGCAAATGCCACATAATTAACTGCCAGAAAGTACACCGGAAGTGCAAACAGCTGTCCGGTAAACATGACACAAAAACACACCGTTGCATAAAGGAAAAAAGCAATTCCCATAACACTTAAAAACCACAATCCCAGAAACTGCACACTCGCAATACCTTGCAAAAGACAAAGAACCACCGTTACCAGAAAAACCAGTGCCTGCGGAATTAATAGAAAACAAAGGCCACTGATCATATTCGTCACATACAGTTCCCCCCTTGTAACCGGCAGTGCATGGATCATATACGCATTCTTCTGGGTAAACAGATAGCCAAACAACGCCATCCCACAGACGACTGCCATAATTGCAATTGCGGCCACATCCACTTCCAGACGCAGACTGTTGTACAATGCATAATCCCTGGCATAAGCAGTCATGTCCGTCTGTTGCTGCAGACGCGACCACAGCTGCCCCGGCACTTTTACCATCCCATATAACAGATAGCATACCCAGATCGGCCAGTACAGGGTCATATTTTTTTTAAAAACCGTACGGTTAAAAAAGGATGTCTTTGACTTCATAGCCCAAACCTCCCATTTCATAAATAAAAATTTCTTCCAGTGTAAGCGGCAGAATGTCCACAATAGCCAGATGGTCTCCCTCTGTCTGGATGGCTGCCGCAACCTCCCTGGGATTTCCCTTGACAATCATTGTATATACACGCCCGGAATTTGACATATGCAATACCTCAAATTCTTTTGGGAGTTTCGGCATACCGGTCTGGCATGCCACCTGGATTTTACTGATGTTTCCATGTAAATCAAACAGGGAACGCTCAATTATAACCTTTCCGTGATTCATAATGCCCACATGATCACAGACATCCTCTAGTTCGCGCAGATTATGGGAAGAAACCAGTACGGTCGTCCTGCGCTCTGCAACCTCGGACATCAGGATCGTCCAGATCTGTTTCCGCATAACCGGATCAAGGCCATCCAGCGGTTCATCCAGAATCAGAAGTTTCGGTCTGCAGCAGAGTGCCAGCCAGAATGCAACCTGTTTTTGCATTCCCTTGGACAGTCTGCGGATATTGCGTTTCATATCAATTCCCGGGAAAAACTCCTGCAGGCGATAAAACATCTTTTCGTCAAAGGACTCGTACATTCCCCGGAAATAACGCATCATTTCCAGTGTATCCGCCTGTAAAAAATAAAACGGCTCATCCGGTATATAAGCCATTTGAGCCTTTACCTGTTTATTTTCATATACCGGAGCCCCGTCAATAAAAATTTCTCCGGCATCCTGCCGGTATACACCTGTCAGATGACGGATCAGGGTTGATTTCCCCGCACCGTTTGGTCCCACAAGCCCATATATGTTTCCAGACGCCACATGCATATTTACCCCGTCGAGCGCACGGAAATCCCCAAATTTCTTTATCAGATTATTTACTTCAATCAAAGTCTTTGCTTCCTCCTGCCAGTTCCCACATACGTCCTGTCAATTCCTCTGTCCCTACCGACATATTCTGCAGTCTGATTACCACCGTGTCGAACTCCTGCAGCAGCTCTTTGCGGATCAGTTCCGCAATCTGCTTTTCCGATGCCGCCATCCGTTCGCCTTCCCTGTCACAGACATACCCTTCCTCTTCCAGCTCCTGATAAGCTTTCCTTACAGCATTGGGATTTATGGCAAATTTTGAAGCCAGTTCCCTCACTGACGGAAGTTTTTCTCCCTCCGGTATCGCATGCGTTATGATCATTTTTCGAATCCCGTCCGTGATCTGCTCATAGACCGGTTTGATATCTCTGCAATCTGGCTGCATCAAAGAGCATCCTCCTATCTTTCCTCAATACAGTCAGTGTACCATAAATCTTCCCCGAGTAATTTAACATCTTTGAAATACATTCTTAAGGATTTCTTAATTTGTTACACAAGTTTTAAAAATGCTCCCAGATTTCCACGTTTTCCATGGCTTGCCCTATGGGAAAACAGCAGATTCGGATTACAGCAGGTACAAAGATTCGTTACCGCCAGATGTTCCGGAAGGATTCCTGCATCCCGCAGCACAATCTCATTACTCTTCCACAGATCCAGCTGATATTTTCCACCGCCCTTTTCGATCAGGATCTCACACTCATGACCGGAAAACTCTTTTGCAAAGGCAGATGCCACATCTTCACTTACTTCATAACAGTCCTGACAGATGGACGGTCCAACGGCGGCAAGAATTTCTCCGGGGTCACTATGAAATTCCCTGCGCATCACCTCGATGGTATGCTGCCCCATGCGTCCGACCGTTCCTCTCCACCCGGAATGGGAAAGTCCGATCGCATGGTGTATGGGATCTACAAAATAAAGCGGTACACAGTCAGCGTAAAAAGTTGCCAGAATCAGTCCCGGTTCATCCGTCACCAGCCCGTCCACATCCGTGTAAGACCGCTCCTTTGTCACACCATAGCCCCCGCAGCTTCTATCCACCCGCCGGACATTTGTCGTATGGGTCTGATCCGAACAGACGATATCTGAAAGCGTTCCTCCCATCGCCTCTGCCACCCTGCGGTAGTTTTCCGTCACTGCCTGTGGATTATCTCCACGTGTAAAACTCAGATTCAGACTCTGAAACATTCCGGTGCTGCATCCACCCTCTCTGGTGGTAAAACAGTTCTTTACGCCCGTATGTGCTAAAAGAAGGGGAAAATACAAAAGCGGAAGCCCCTGTCCCTTTTTGCCCTGAAACTGTTCCAGTTCCAGTATATGCTCTTTATTTTTCCACTGAAAATCTTCTCTGTCCATGTCTGTCACCTCTGAAAATAAAATGCATTTGGGATGTGCCGGATACTTCCGTCCCCATAAATTCCAATCACATCAAAACGGCAGTCCATCTCCTGCCCTGCTGCATATCCTGCATAATGATAATTTGCGACCTTACAGATCTGGCGCTGCTTTCTCCGGTCTACCGCCTCTAACGGATCTCCGTAATCATTGCTGCTCCGGTATTTTACTTCAACGTATACAAGTACCCCGTCCTTTTGTGCAATAAGATCCACCTCTCCAAATGGTGTCCGGTAATTGCGTGCAAGAATTGTGTAATCATGTGTGCACAAATACCGGGCTGCCATGGTCTCATATTCTGTTCCAATTGTACGTTTATTCAAATTTTATTTAACCCCTGCCTGATCAATCTTTGCCTTCATACGATCCATATCATCCACAAAAACAAGAATCTCCGCAACCACCTCATACAGCTCCGGCGGAATCATGTCCCCGATCTGCAATTTGGAAAGAGTAGACGCAAGTTTATTGTCTTTGTAAGTCGGAACCTGACTCTCTTTTGCTTTTTCAATAATTTTTTCGGCTACCTGCCCCTTTCCGGTTGCCAGTATCTTTGGTGCTTTATCGCCCGGCTCATAGGCAATCGCCACTGCCGTTTTCTCCGGTTCTTTCTTTTGTTTTAACTGCTCAAAAGGAAAGGGTTTAAAATTATTATTTTCCATTTTATGCCCTCATATCAAAGGAATACCGGTGCAGCTGTGTCGCCGCCGGCTGATCCATCTTCAGAAAATCGTCCACAAAATTTACATGTTTTTCTTCATTTACCACGTCGATCTTACAGTGATATCCCTTTTTTTCCAGCCTCGCTTCCAGCACCGGATAATTTTTTTCCAGCAATGCATATGCAGTGTCATTGTCCAGATAAAAACGCGTACTTACTTCACGTCCTCTCATCCGGACCGAAACATCCGTACTTCCCAGATGATCCAGATCCAGATGCAAAAAAGCAGTCAGATCCTTTTCTCCCTGCGCCAGTGCCTTTTTGTTGGTATACACAAACAGTTCGCCGCTTGCATGCTGCCCCGACATTTTGAGTGGAATCTGTGCGTATGTGTACATCTGGTTCACCTGATTCATAAATTCTACATTGCTGTGGATCTCTCCCGCCATCTGTGAGAAAGCGGTATGCTCCTGTCCCGCATTTTTGAGTGCTGACTCAATTTTTTCCATCTGACTGTTCAGACGCTCATACAGCCTCCCGACATAATCGCCCTCTTTGAGATCCCCCGGTTTGACCATCCACTGCTGTTCTGCCGTATCCCGGACAAGTGCCTGGAATTCCCTGGAAGAAAACAGCTTTCCGAGATGTTCCCGTTCCAACGGCAACGGATCTTTGCACAGCTGCTGCAGATCCTTTAACACTTCTACTGTACCGCTATTTGCGTTATATGCACTCTGCGGCTTTCCGAGAATATCTCCGATCATCCGGTTTAAATGCTGCAGCTGTTCCTGTGAAAGTACAGCTCCCAGTGTATGTGGAGTCTGCGACATCTGCCCGGTATAAGTTGTTTTTCCGGAAACAGTTTCCATCGTTTCGGCTTCCTGCTGTCCGGCCACGCCTTTTTCCTCCGCTGCAGCCTGACCTTCCTGCTGCGACAAAATTTCCGGATGTTCCTGCACGGTTTCCGTGGCAGTCTCCGGTGCAGCTTCCGTCTGCATCTGCGTTTCTGCGGTATCTGTCTGCACGCTTTCATAATTCAGACCATCCAGGTTGTATGCCATATCCGGTTCCGGACTTTGTATCTGCTGCGGTACTTCTTCCAGCCCGTCTGTCAGAATCTGCAACAACTCATTTCCAAGCTGACGCATGGTCTCTGTCTTTACTGGTGTGCCTTCTGTTCCGGTCAGACTCTGTGGAAACTGCTCAATCAGTGCATCCAGTTCCCGTGTAATCGCCTGACTGTCATTCATATAATTTTCAAACTGGGAGGCATTTTCTACAGTAATCGGTATTCCAAGCTTTTGCATCTGTACCAGCGTCTGTACATCAATCCGCGGATTTGCATTGACCAGCCGTGCCATCTGCTGCAGACTCTCCCGGTCAATCGGCATCTGTTCTTCCATCATCCGGTCAACCATGGACAAATACTCCGGCTGTGCGGAAAGTCCCGCTGCGGAAAGCGCCTGCATCAACGTATAATTTGCGCCTGCCCCGTCAATTACAAACGGCCGGATGGCAATCTGCATGCCATCGTTGGACTTTACCTGGAAAAACATGGATTCCCCTTCCATAAGGGAAATCTTTCCGTCCAGCCGTGCCATCACCTGCTGCCCTCCGGAAAGAGAAAGCGTCACGCGGCCATTTTTAACGGAAGTGACCGTCCCCTCAAAAATATTTCCTTTTGTCAGAGACCGCAGAGAGGCCACAAGATTTTCCACACCTTTCGTCCCGGTCAGCGTCTCCGCACCTGATGAGATCGCCTGATGATACTGTTTTACCAAATCTGAAATCTGCATCCGAACAGCCCCCTTTGTGATTTTGAATAATTATCTTATGATACAAAATTCTTAATAAAGGTTCTTCTGTGAATCGGTGTCGGTCCATACTTTTTGAGTGCTGCAATATGTTCCGCGCTTCCATATCCTTTATTGGAAGCAAAACCATACTCCGGATAAATCGAATCATAGTATACCATCATCCGGTCCCTGGTCACCTTGGCAATGATCGATGCCGCACCGATGGAAATGCTCTTTGCATCTCCCTTGATAATCGGTACCTGCGGAATTGTCACTTTCGGAATCGTCACTGCATCATTAAGCAGCAGATCCGGCTGCGGAGATAACTGTGCAATCGCCTGCCGCATTGCCTCATACGTTGCCTGCAGAATATTGATCTCATCAATCCTGTCCGGACCGATCGTGCCAAGTCCGGTTGCCACTGCCTGCTCCATAATGATATCATACAGTTCTTCTCTTTTTGCCGCTGAAAGTTTTTTGGAATCATTAATATATAATATATCACAATCCTTCGGCAGAATCACAGCTCCTGCCACGACCGGTCCCGCAAGCGGTCCCCGTCCTACCTCATCGATCCCACAGATATATGTATATGTATCGTACTCTTTTTCATATTTCTTTAAATTTTCCGTGCGGATCATTTCCTTCTGTAGCTTATCCATGCGTTTTTTTGCGGTATCCACCAGTTTCTGCACACCGGTGCGGGAATCCGACGCATATTTTTCCACAAACGCCTCCAGTGCTTCCGTCGGTGTTGCTGTCAGTTCCTCTTTAATCGCATCAATTTTTTCAGCCATTTTCCTGCTCCTTTGGCCACTCCAGCGTAACTTTTCCGAGTTTTCCGCTCCGGAATTCATCAATCAGAAGTGCTGCCGCTTTGCTGTAATCGAGTTCCCCGCCTTTCGTGATACATTTCCTGTTTTCTGCAATCCCGCATAAAAGTTCGGTCTCCTTTTGTGTTTCTTCGACTTCATAACGTTCTGTCAGGATTCCCGGATACTGTGTTTTCAGGAAACGGATCAGCTCTACCGCAAGTTCATCCGTATTTAAGATCTCATCCCGGATGGAACCGATCAGCGCCAGACGAAGTCCAACTTTCTGATCCTCAAATTTCGGCCAGAGAATTCCCGGAGTATCCAAAAGCTCTACACTTTTGCTCAGACGTATCCACTGTTTTCCCTTCGTTACACCCGGCTTGTTTCCGGTCTTTGCACACGCTTTTCCCGCATACGAATTGATAAATGTGGATTTTCCGACATTCGGAATTCCAACAACCATGGCACGGACCGGCCGGTTTTTGATTCCGCGCTTACGATCCCTCTCCATTTTTTCCTTACAGGCTTCCATAATAATATCGGTAATGGATTTCATTCCGTTTTTGCTTCGCGCGTCAAGGCTTACCACATAATATCCTTTCTTTTTGAAAAAAGCAGACCACTGCTCGGTTGCCTTGCGGTCCGCCAGGTCCGCTTTATTCATTAAAATCAGACGATATTTGTTTTTTCCAAGTTCATCAATATCCGGATTTCTGCTGCTGAGCGGAATCCGGGCATCTACCAGTTCGATCACCAGATCTATCAGTTTGATGTCTTCCTGCATCTGTCGTTTTGCTTTGGTCATATGACCGGGATACCATTGAAAATTCATCTCTTTTTCCTCATTTCCTAAATCAGCCCGCTTAATCGATCAGTCCCATCTTTCCAAATCCCTTAAAATGGAACCACGCTTTTCCAATTATATAATCTTTTTTCACATTTCCGATATTTGCCATACGGCTGTCCTCACTGCTGTTTCGATTATCCCCGAGAACAAAATATTCGTCATCCCCAAGTTTCACTTCATCTGCTGCCACACCGGGATCTTCGATGGAAGCAGAAACAATATCTTCCTTGTAAAGTTCTCCATTAATATATACTTTCCCATTTTTGATCTGTACCGTATCCCCCGGACAGGCAATGACCCTCCGAACATAATAATGGGATTTTTCATTTCCATTCGGCAAAAAAACGACGACATCGCCCTGCTTTGGCGCGCGTACCATATAGACAAAGCGATTGACAAAAATCTGTTCCTCGCTCTGTAAGGTATCCTGCATGGCATTTCCCACAACTGTCGTCCGAAAACCAAAAGAACTGACCAGTGCATATGCAATGGCAATTACAATGGCACATTCTAATACCCAGGTCATAATTTCTTTAAACAGGGGCACATTAAACTTTTTTCTTCTTCTGCTGAAATTCAGTCCGCTTCTTCTTTTCACTTTTCCACCTCTTTAATTCAAGTTAGAAAAAAGGGATGCCGCATTCTGTGGCATCCCTTCCATGAAGCAAATTATTTTACTAACTCTTTTACCTTTGCAGCTTTGCCGACACGGTCTCTTAAGTAGTAAAGTTTTGCACGACGTACTTTACCTTTACGAACGATCTCTACCTTCTCAACGTTTGGAGAATGTAAAGGCCATGTCTTCTCAACACCTACACCGTTTGAAATCTTTCTTACAGTGAAAGTGGTACGGTTGCTTCCACCCTGCTTCTTAATAACAGTTCCTTCGAATACCTGAATACGCTCACGGTTTCCCTCTTTGATCTTTCCGTATACCTTTACAGTATCACCTACGGAAAACTGTGGTGCTTCAGCCTTTAACTGCTCTGCCTCAATGTTCTTGATAATTTCACTCGCGTTCATTTTGTGACCTCCTGATTATTTTGACGTTCTTAAACTCCATCTATCGGTGCCAGAGGACCGTCACTTCTATTCACATTTGTAACTATCCGTTCCGTAATATTACCGGATAATTACACCGCAACAACTATAAACTTTAGCATACTCATTCCGAAAAATCAAGTCCTTTTTCATCATTTTTCGCACATCCAGAAAATTTTGTCACGCGACAGGCAAAATCCCTCTTTTTCCTGCAATCTCTTGGATTTTTCGTTGTCCGTGATAATCTGTGCAAACGGAATTTTTCCCTGTTCGAGCATACAGTTTGCTGCATACGTTTCGAGCGTCATGGCAATGTGTCTGCGCTGGAATTTTTGTGCTACCATAAGCATTCCGATACTTCCCTCACAATGCTGCCCGATAAATCCGGCAAGCTTTTCGTCATAAAAAGCCCCCACAAGCATACCATCCTGTATCCTCGACCGCAGGTAGTCCTCATCACAGCAGCCGTGATAAAAGGAAATCACCTGTGGAAAATCTTCTCGTTGTAATCTGCGCATCGACAATCCATCCTCACGCGTCAGATCCGGCCGGTATAACCCGCGCACCGGAAGCTTTTCATGTCTGGTGTACACAGCCTGATAACATTCGCACTCCTGATTAAGTCCGTATCTCTTTTGAAAATAAGGAATCATTTCCTCCTGATGCAAAACCGCCAGCGGTATTTTTTCAACCGGAAGCGTCCATGTACGGATATCCGGAAGTCTTGACGGATCAACACATGCATGAAAATAGATCTCGTATTCCATATCTTTGAGCAATATCTGTCCCTGCCCGAAATACAACAGTTGTGCGCGTCCACGATTGATCAGTTCAATCATATCGATGTGCAACAGTTTCTGTTTCATAAGCAGTTGTCTGCATTCCTGCAGCCGCACATAGCGGGCATACAGATCCGGCCTGCGTTCCTTTGTACGCAAGATGGACTGTTCCTTTTTCCATGCATCTATGTGTTTCTGGTTTCCGGAAAGCAGCACCTCCGGCACCTTTTTCCCGTGCCACACATCCGGTCTGGAATATTGCGGATGTTCCAAAAGCTCTCCGTGGAAAGATTCGGTCAGGGCCGACTGTTCATTTCCAAGCACTCCCGGAACCAGGCGTGCCACTGCATCGACAATCACCATGGCTGCCAGCTCGCCGCCCGTCAGTACATAATCACCGATGGAAATGTAATCTGTGACCACTTCCTCAAGCACGCGCTCATCAATGCCCTCGTAATGCCCGCATAACAAAAGCAGCTCATCCTGTGCCGCCAGTTCCCGTGCTTTTGCCTGTGTAAAAGGAATTCCCTGCGGGGTTACATAAATCACCCGCTTTTTCTTATTCTGCGGTATCTTTTCCATAACACTCTGACATGCATCATATACCGGCTGTGCCTGCATGAGCATCCCTGCACCGCCGCCGTAAGGATAATCATCCACCCTGCCATGCTTATCCTGCGTATAATCACGGATATTCACCGCATCAATATCTATTTTTTTCTGTTGTACGGCTCTCCCTGTGATGCTTGTCATAAGCCCCTGCATCACCATATCCGGAAAAAGTGTCAAAACATGAAACTTCATTGTCCACCCTCCGTTTAACGCAGTCCCGGCAGCAGATGTACTTCCATCTGTCCCGCAGCCACATCCACGTTCTGGATACACGCATGGATTGCCGGAATGAGCAGATCTTTTGCGCCGTCTTTACTCACAACATAGACATCATTGGCACCGGTCTGCAATACATCGGAGATTGTTCCAAGTTCTTCTCCTTCATCCGAAACCACCTGTATTCCGATCAGATCTGCAATAAAATACTCGTCTTTTCCTAATTCCACTGCATTTTCCCTGGTAACAAGCAGCTTTGCCTGCCGCATTCTCTCCACGTCATTTCTATCATCTATCCCCTTGAATTTCAGGATCACCATATTTTTAAAGAACTTAACACCTTCGATTTCAAGTTCTCTGGTTCCCCGACCCTGATCAAGGAGGACTGTTTTCAAATTTTTAAACCGGGCATTATCATCCGTGGTAGGAAACACTTTCACCTCTCCACGTACCCCGTGAGGAGCCGTAATCACTCCCACCTGAAATAAATCTTCCATAAAATCTCCTATTGTGCAGATTCTCTCATGAATTTGTTTCATAGAAAAACAAGCACCTCGCAACTGCGGGGTGCTTAATGCGGTATATCCTACCGTTATGTTATTGCATGATTTCCACAATAACTTTTTTGTCTTCTTTGGATGCCGCTGCTTTCACAACCGCACGGATTGCTTTTGCAATGCGTCCCTGCTTTCCGATTACTTTGCCCATATCGGACTGTGCAACCCTAAGTTCCAGCAGAGTTCCTTTTTCATTCTCAGACTCCGTCACAACAACTTCATCCGGAAAATCAACGAGTGACTTTGCAATTACTTCAACTAATTCTTTCATTAATTACATCCACCCTTCGGAATTATTTCTCGATACCAGCTGCCTTGAAGATTCTGTTAACAGTCTCTGTTGGCTGTGCGCCTGTAGATAACCACTTCTTAGCCAGCTCAGCATCTACGTGATACTCGCTAGGATCCTTTGTTGGATCATATGTTCCGATCTCTTCGATGCATCTTCCGTCTCTTGGTGAGCGGGAATCTGCAACTACGATTCTATAGAAAGGAGCCTTCTTCTGTCCCATTCTTCTTAATCTGATCTTTACTGCCATGATTTCACCTCCTCATAGGTTTTGTTTTTTATTTAAAAGGGAAGTCCTTTGAACATTCCTCTTTTACCACGTTTGCCGCCCATCATGCCGGGCATCTGTTTCATCATTTTCTTTGTCTGCTCAAACTGCTTGACCAGACGGTTGACTTCTGCCATCTGTACACCCGCACCTCTTGCAATGCGGTTCTTTCTGCTTGGATTGAGCAGATTCGGATTTTTACGTTCCTGCGGTGTCATGGAATGAATAATTGCCTCTATTCTCCGCATGTTTTTCTCCGCTTCGTCCGTATCAATCTCCGGCATCTTTCCACCGCCGAGTCCAAGTCCCGGCATCATGCCCATCAGACTGGACAAACCGCCCATCTTTTTCATCTGACTCATGGACTCTAAATACATTTCAAAGTCAAATTCATTCTTGCGCATCTTCTGCTCAAGTTCTTTGGCTTTTTCCTCGTCGAGATTCTCCTGTGCTTTCTCAATCATGGTAAGCACATCACCCATACCAAGGATTCGGGATGCCATACGATCCGGATAAAACTGTTCCAGATCCGAAAGTTTCTCACCCATACCTGCGTACAGAATCGGTTTTCCTGTCACTGCGCGGATGGAAAGAGCTGCACCGCCCCGGGTATCTCCATCGAGCTTTGTCAGAACAACACCATCGATTCCTATCTTGTCATTAAATGTCGAAGCAACATTTACCGCATCCTGACCGGTCATTGCATCAACAACGAGAATGGTCTGGAATACATCCACCGCTTCTTTGATCTCCACAAGCTCATCCATCATCTCTTCATCGACATGCAGACGACCTGCCGTATCAATGATCAGAACATTGCAGTCTTCTTTCTTTGCATGTTCCACGGCCGCTTTGGCGATATCCGCAGGTTTGTTTTTATTTCCCATGGAAAATACTTCCACGCCCTGCTTTTCTCCATTGATCTGCAACTGTTCGATTGCAGCCGGACGATACACATCACAGGCTGCCAGCAGTGTCTTTTTCCCTTTGGTCTTTAATTTGCCTGCGATCTTTGCCGTGGTAGTTGTTTTACCGGCACCCTGCAGACCTACCATCATAATGACGGTCAGTTCTTTTCCCGGCCGGAACGCAATCTCGGTTGTCTCGGAGCCCATGAGCTTAACCATCTCTTCGTTTACGATCTTGATGACCATCTGTCCCGGATTGAGACCGCTCATCACATCCTGTCCGATTGCCCGTTCCTGCACATCTTTTACAAACTTCTTGACCACACGGAAATTTACATCTGCCTCAAGCAGTGCCATCTTGACTTCTTTCAGTGCTGTCTTGACATCGTCCTCTGTCAGTCTGCCCTTGCTGCGAAGATTCTTAAATACATTCTGCAATTTTTCAGAAAGACTGTCAAATGCCATACTACAGCTCCTCCAAAATCTGATTTGAAATCGTTGCGATCTGTTCTACGATCTGTTCATCTTTTGTTTGATGAAACTGTTCTGCCAGTCTGTGAATTTTCTCCACATCCTGCTTCACAGATAAGAACTTCTCTACCAGATGAAGTTTCTTTTCATAATCCGAAAGCTTCTTTCCACAGCGTTTGATCATATCTGCCACGCCCTGTCTGGTAATCCCCTCCTCCCCGGCAATCTCACCGAGAGAAAGATCATTGAACACGAAGTCCTCATAGATCCGGCGCTGATGTTCATTCAGTAACTCGCCATAAAAATCATATAAATAAGCCTGTTGTAACTTTTCTTCCACATCAATCACCTTGGATACTTTACCATAAAGAAAACAAGGTGTCAAGTATTTTTTCTTGACACCTTGTAATTTATTTTTAAATCATGGTTCTTACGATCTTTGGCTTATATCCGGCCTTTTCCAGCGCCTTGATAATCCGCTTCTTGTGATCGGTACCAAAACACTCCAATGTAATCCGAAGTTCAACTGCGGCATTCCGGTTCGTGGAAACAAACTGATTGTGTTCGAGTTTGATGACATTTCCCTGCTCTTTTGCCAGTGTCTCGGAAACTTTCGCCAATTCTCCCGGCTTATCCGGAAGCAATACCGAAACGGTAAAGATACGGTCACGGAAAATCAGTCCCTGCTGTACCACAGAGGACATCGTAATCACATCCATGTTTCCACCGCTTAAGATGGATACCACACGCTTGTCCTTGACATTTAAATGCTTTAATGCAGCTACTGTAAGCAGTCCGGAATTTTCTACAATCATCTTGTGGTTTTCCACCATATCCAGAAAGCTTACGATCAGTTCATCATCCGTTACCGTGATAATGTCATCCAGATTTTTCTGGATATATGGGAAAATTTTGCTTCCCGGTGTCTTTACGGCAGTACCGTCGGCGATTGTATTTACTGTCGGAAGCGTTGTCACTTTTCCGGCTGCAAATGAAGCCTGCATACAGTTTGCACCAGCCGGCTCCACACCGATCACCTTAATCTTTGGATTGAGCAGCTTTGCAAGTGTGGATACGCCTGTTGCCAGTCCGCCTCCCCCAATCGGAACAAGAATATACTCTACCAGCGGAAGTTCCTTAAAGATCTCCATTGCAATGGTTCCCTGACCGGTTGCCACTGCCAGATCATCGAACGGATGAATAAAGGTATATCCATTTTTTTCTGCCAGCTCCAGTGCATGTGCACATGCCTCATCATATACATCTCCGTACAACACAACTTCCGCACCGTAACTCTTGGTACGATTCACCTTGATCAGAGGCGTGGTGGTTGGCATTACAATTACCGCCTTACAGCCGTAGCACTTTGCGGCATATGCCACTCCCTGCGCATGGTTTCCGGCAGATGCTGTAATCAGTCCTCTCTGACGTTCTTCCTCTGAGAGCGTGCTGATTTTATAATAAGCACCTCTTACTTTGTATGCACCGGTAAACTGCATATTCTCCGGCTTTAAATATACTTTATTGCCTGTCTGGTCACTTAAGTAATCACTGTATACAAGTTTTGTCTCCAGAGTAACCTCTTTTACTTTTTCACTTGCTTCTTCAAATTTATCTAGCGTCAGCATCTTCATCGTTGTCCTCCTTATTTTTTACGTCAAACAATGCATTCACAAATTCATCTGGGTCAAATTTCTGGAGGTCATCAATGGTCTCTCCCACGCCGATATATTTGACCGGCACTCCAAGTTCCGCCTGAATTGCCACCGCAATTCCTCCCTTGGCTGTTCCATCCATCTTTGTCAGCACAATTCCGGAAATCTTTGCCACATCGGAAAATTCCTTTGCCTGAACCAGCGCATTCTGTCCGGTTGTCGCATCCAGCACAACCAGCGTCTCCCGATACGCCTGTGGATACTCTTTTTCGAGAATCTTGTTAATTTTTCCAAGCTCATTCATCAGATTTTTCTTGTTGTGCAGACGTCCTGCCGTATCGACCAGAAGCACATCTGCATTTCTGGCCTTTGCTGCAGCCGTTGCATCATAAACCACAGATCCCGGATCTGCGCCTTCCGTTCCGCCAATCATGTCAACTCCCGAACGGTCCGCCCACTCTTTGAGCTGATCTCCTGCTGCTGCACGGAAAGTATCCGCACCGGCAATCACAACCTTTTTTCCCTGCTCTTTCAGTTTACCTGCAAGTTTTCCGACGGTTGTGGTCTTTCCCACACCATTGACTCCGATCACAAGGACAACGGATGTCTCTTCTTCAAAGCGGTATGCCGTCTCACCGACCTGCATCTGCTGTTTGATGCTGTCGATCAGAAGCTGTTTGCATTCTGCAGGCTCTTTCACATGGTTTGCCTTTACTTTTTCACGCAGATCATCCAGAATCGACTCGGTAGCCTTAACGCCCAGATCACCCATAATCAGAATTTCTTCCAGTTCCTCGTAAAACTCATCATCAATTTTAGAAAAACCGTGAAATACCGAATCAATTCCGGATACAATATTATTTCTTGTCTTGGTCAATCCTTCGACAAGCCGGCTGAAAAAACCTTTCTTTTCTCCCATATCAGTTTCCTTTCTTATCGCTTCTTTCTTTTTACATAATCAATCAGTTCAAATCATGTTCAATCAGATCTACCGACACAAGTGTCGATACACCTTTTTCCTGCATGGTAATTCCATACAACCGGTCCGCTGCTGTCATTGTACCACGTCTGTGCGTAATTACAATAAACTGTGTGTTTTTTGTCAGCTTATTTAAGTAACTTGCAAACCTTGAGACGTTGGAATCATCAAGCGCTGCTTCGATCTCATCCAGAAGACAAAACGGCGAAGGTTTCAGCGCCTGAATCGCAAACAACAGTGCAATTGCTGTCAGCGCTTTCTCACCACCGGACATCTGCATCATATTCTGCAGTTTCTTTCCCGGCGGCTGCGCAATGATGCGGATGCCACATTCGAGAATATCCTCATCCTCCACCAGTTCCAAAGCTCCATGTCCGCCGCCGAACAGGTGCTTGAATGATGCATTGAATTCTTTCTGGATTTCCGCAAACTTTTCCATAAACTGTTTTCTCATGCCACTGTCGAGATCTTCTATGATGCCGAGCAGCGTCTGCTCTGCCTCAACCAGATCATCATGCTGCCCTTTCAGGAACGTATAACGTTCCGAAACTTCTTTGTATTCTTCAATGGCATTGACGTTGACTGTTCCCAGCTTCCGGATCTCATCCTTTACTGCTGCGATCAGTTTCTTTAAAGCAAGCGGATCTTCGTATTCACTGTTTCTTAATTCTGCTGCCGCATGCGGTGTCAGTTCATATTCTTCCCACAGATAATTTGTCTGTTGTTCTGCAGATTCATTCAGCTTTTCCCGCTGGTTGTTCAGACGGAACACTTCTTTATCCAATCCGTTACACCGCTCGGAAATTTCCTCCTGTTTCCGGAAAAATCCCCGGTATTCCGCAGACATCTGTTCTTTTTGTTCTACGCTTTCACGAAGTTTCTGTTCCAGTTGCCCGTGGGAATCCGAAGAAGCAAGGATCGTCTTTTGGATTTCTGCAATGTCGTGCTGTTTCTTTTCCACATCTTCTTTGGAATTTTTCGCATTCTCCAGAAGCCCAGTCTTTTCCGTCTCGAATTTTTCCAGATCTCCATTGATACGTTCCACGTTTGTCTGGGCAAATTCTACTTTCTGCCGGATATTCGCTTCCTCAAGCTGAATTCCGGAAAGTTCCGATTCCGCTTCATTTTCCAGTTCTTTCTGTTCTTCAAGCATCTTCTGAAACGCTTCATTCGCATGCTGGATTTCCATTTCCTGTTGTCTGGAATGTTCCAGTTCCTCCTTAATGCCTGTCTGATCTGCACGAATTTCTTCCACCTGCCGATCCATCTGCTGCCGTTCCTTCATGAGACTTGAAAATACTTCTTCACTCTCATTTTTCTGCTGCATTGCACGATCCACATTGATCTTTGCAGTATTCTGACGAATAAATTCTTTCTGCAGGGTTTCTTTCACCTGTTCGAGGTCTTCCTCATTCAGCTCAATGGCCGTAAGAAGATCCTCCCTGCGGTTTTTTATCTGCGCAATCTCCTGAAGCAGACGATTCGTTTTCGTTTCCAGTTCCTCCACTTCGCGGCGTCTTGCCAGCAGATTGGATGAATTTTTAAATGCTCCACCCGTCATGGAACCACCGGGGCTTAAATATTCTCCCTCAAGAGTTACAATATGTAAACTGTAATGATTCTTCTTTGCAAGTGCAATCGCATGATCAATCGAATCTGCCACAAGCACACGCCCCAGCAGATACGCCGCCACTTCCTCATACTTTTGCTCACACTTTACCAGCTGACTGGCAATTCCAATGACTCCGGGCTCCTTCAGTGCCGCTTCATTCTTCGGATTTTTTCTTGCGCTTACACTGGTCAGCGGAAGAAATGTTGCACGTCCGAAACGGTTCTGCTTCAGAAATGCAATCATTTTCTTTGCCGTTGCTTCATCTTCCGTCACAATATTCTGAATGTTTCCACCCAGAGCGGTCTCAATCGCAATCTCATATTTCTTATCCACCTGAATCAGATCTGACACAACCCCGAGTAATCCCGGATTATGTTCTTTCTGTTCCATCACTTTGCGGATACTGTTTCCGTATCCGTCATAGCGCTCCGCAATATTTTTAAGCGACTCCAGACGAGACTGCTGCCTGTGAAATTCGTTTTGCTTTTCTTCCAGTGCACAGTCATTTTCCTTTGCCTTGGTTCTCCATTCTTTTTCCTTTGCACTTAATTCTTTTTCCTGCTCCGAAAGTTTTCGGATATGCGCACTGACCTCTTCGAGATCTTTTTTACAGTCTGCAAGAACCGCATCCAGATCCGTTTCCTGCGTTTTTCTGTCCAGCAGACGCTTTCCAAGCTCTGCTTTTCGTATATTGATCTGCTCCACCAAGGTATCGGAACGCTGCTGTTTGGCCTGAATATCTGCTCTGCGGTTTAACAGCGCAAACAATTCTTTCTGCCCCTGTTCCATTCCCTCATTACAGGATGCAATCTGTTTCTGTATCTCTGCCAGTGTCTGTGCTGCTTCTTCCTGTCGTTTCCGTACCTGTGCAAGCTGTTCATCACCGGAATGTTTTTCTTTCTCGTAGGAAGCTTTTGCCTCCTCCTTTTCCTTCTGTTCCCGCGCAATGGCATCCAGACGGCTCTGCAGATGTTCATCTGTCATCTCTGCCGTATGGATCTGCTCTGCCAGTATCTGGATCTGGCTTTCGAGTTTTTCCTTCATCACAGACGTATTGCTGATATTTTCCCGGATTGCATTGATCTTTTCGTCCATTTCCGTGATGCTTTCGCCCAAACGGTCATATTCCTGGCGGATCTTTTCCCTTGCATCCGCGCTTTCTTTCAGCTGTTCATCTGCAATTTTGAATTTTTCCTCTACTTCACGCTGCTCGGATGCGATTCTCTCTGTTTCCATGAGAAACATATTGACATCATAATCTTTCAGCTCATTCTTCTTTTTTAAATAGGTTTTTGCCTTTTCCGACTGCAGCTGTAACGGTTCCACCTGGCGTTCCAGTTCCGACAAAATATCGTTTACACGGACCAGATTGTCTCTCTCATTCTCTAACTTTTTTTGTGCAGTCGCTTTTCGTTTTTTGAATTTTACTATTCCTGCCGCCTCATCAAAAAGTTCGCGCCGTTCTTCCGGTTTGCCGCTTAAGATCCGGTCAATCTGTCCCTGTCCAATGATCGAATATCCTTCTTTTCCGATACCGGTATCATAAAACAATTCTGAAACTTCTTTCAGTCGGCACGGACTGCCATTGATCAGATATTCACTCTCTCCGGAACGATACAGACGTCTGGCAACGGTGACTTCCTCATAGTCGATTGCCAGTTTATGGTCAGAATTATCCAGTGTAATCGCTACATACGCATAGCTGAGCGGTTTCCGGTTCTCCGTACCCGCAAAAATAACATCCTGCATGGAAGACCCACGCAGCTGCTTGACCGACTGCTCTCCAAGTACCCAGCGCACCGCATCCGCAACGTTACTTTTTCCACTTCCGTTCGGTCCTACAATGCCCGTGATTCCCTGGTGGAATTCAAATACAATTTTGTTTGCAAATGATTTAAATCCCTGCACCTCAATACTTTTTAAATACATGTACTATCCCCTTTGCTGGTTTTTAAGCATCAGAAGTGCCTGATATGCAGCCTCCTGTTCCGCCGCTTTTTTGGTATGTCCGGTTCCGCTGCCAATGACACGCTCTCCAATACATGCACGGACAGTAAAACTCTTATTATGATCCGGACCGGACTCATCGGTCAGTACATAAGTAAGCTGCTCATGTTCTCCCTGCACAACCTCCTGCAGGATAGTCTTGCTATCATAAAAGAGCTGTTTGTGTTCAATATCTGTCAGAATATATTTATGAATAAACTCTTTTGCATTAGCAAAACCACCATCCAAATAAATTGCCCCGATCACAGCTTCAAGCGCATCAGACAAAATAGATTTGCGGCCTCTTCCTCCGGTCTGGTCCTCTCCTTTTCCGAGTAAAAGATACTCTCCTAAAGCAATATCCTTGGTACAGAGTGCCAGTGTCGGTTCACAGACAATGCTTGCACGCAGTTTTGTCAGTTCTCCTTCCGGCTTGTCCGGATACTCTTTGTACAAAAATTCACTGGAGATAATCTCAAGCACGGCATCGCCCAAAAACTCCAGTCTCTCATTGTCCGAATGTTTCTTTAAGTGCTTCTCATTGGCAAATGAACTATGCGTCAGTGCCTGACGAAGCAGTTTTTCATCATGAAAGTGATATCCGATCACTTCCTGAAATTTTTTAATATCTGTCACTTCTTTCCCCTTTCTGAAATAAAGGAGTCCGCCACCGGACTCCTTTCGTATCTGTGTTTAGTTTTCGTTCATTGCAGCTTTGATCTGTTCTACCGCATCTCCTACCGTAACAATCTTTTCTGCCTGCTCGTTTGGAATCTCAATATCAAATTCTTCCTCAAGTCCCATAATGATCTGGAATACATCCAGGGAATCCGCTCCCAGATCATCGATGAATGTGGTATCCATCGTAATCTCATTTTCATCCACGTTTAATACGTCCACAATAATCTTCTTTAATTTTTCGAATTCCATAATACTTCATTTCCTTTCTTATTCTTCTTCATTATTTTTGGAATCTACAATTCTTTCTTTGATAATTTCGTTAATATTCTCTTCACGGAATGTCACACACTGGTAAATGGAATTGGTAATTTCCTTTGCCTTGGAACTTCCATGGGTCTTTACCACAAGACCATTCAATCCCAGAAGCGGTGCTCCGCCATACTGGCTCGCATCAAATGCTTTCAATGTTTTTTTCAGTGACGGCAATGCCAGTGCCGCACCAATCTTACTCTTTAAATTGCTCATCAGTCCCGCTTTGATCACACCGACCAGTGTTGAACTGAGACCTTCGTATAATTTTAAAATGACATTTCCGACAAATGCCTCACACACAATGACATCTGCACCACCATGCGGAATCTCTCTTGCCTCGATACTTCCGACAAAATTGATATCCTCACATTCTTTCAACAACGGAAATGTTTCTTTTACCAGGGCATTTCCCTTCTCCTCTTCCGCACCGATATTTACAATCGCCACTCTCGGATTCTTAATCCCCACAACGTTTTCCATATAAATGGAACCCATCTTTGCAAACTGTAATAAATGTTCCGGCCGTGCATCCACATTTGCACCACAGTCGATCAACAGCGAAATTCCGGTCTCTGTCGGAATGATCGGTGCCAGCGGCGGGCGCTTGATTCCACGGATACGTCCGACAATCGTCTGTCCGCCAACCAGAACCGCTCCGGAACTTCCTGCGGAAACAAATGCATCCGCTTCTCTTTGTTTTACCATATTCATACCTACAACGAGGGATGACTGTTTTTTCTTTCGAATTGCCTGAACGGGTGGCTCTGCCATCTCAATTACTTCAGGCGCATCCACAACCTCAATACGCTCCTGCGGATATGGATACTTCTGCAATTCTTCCCTTACCACATCTTCCTGTCCAACCAGAAAAACTTTGATATCTTCACGGGAAGAGACCGCATCAACTGCTCCCTTAACAATTTCTGCCGGTGCATTATCACCGCCCATTGCATCAAGAGCTACTTTCGTGATTGTCTGCATGGTCTGTTCCTCCTTATGCATCTACTAGAAAATATACTATATATCATTCCATAAATCAACGATAAATTGGCTCTTTCAGACACAAAAAAATCAAGAGTCAGCAAAACCGCCAACTCTTGATTTTTAAAGACCTATCCTTATTAGTCCTGCGCGATAATCTCTTTTTTGTTATAAGATCCGCAGTTCTTGCATACACGGTGTGGCATCATTAATTCGCCGCACTTGCTGCACTTTACTAAGGTCGGAGCAGACATTTTCCAGTTTGCTCTTCTCTTATCTCTTCTTCCCTTAGAAGATT
>ERZ1031719.7-NODE-7-length-107249-cov-39.376532_pt1 | contig 107249 bp, 81 predicted proteins | sample MGYA00516702_ERZ1031719 | MGnify/ENA primary metagenome ERZ1031719 (study PRJEB33719, sample SAMN04261227) | wastewater metagenome | biome: rural village; feature: human; material: feces | host: Homo sapiens | place: El Salvador | collected 2013-01-07 ...
GGGAATATACAGCCGTGAAGTTAGCAAAGAGCTTCGGCGAGAACAGATAATTCCAATTCAAAGCCACATTGAAGTTTCCCCAGTTGAGCTGCGTCTTCGTTAATTCCTTATTATATGAACTACCTTCCTGGTACCAATCCGCCTTACTAACATCCTGATCATCCTTCACGTCCCAACTGTCTTTTCCATGATAGAGGCTCAAGTCTATCTTCGAACGGTCGCTGAACCGATGGGTTACCTTGGCATTCAGGTCCATGAAGTAATAACCTATCGAAAGTTTCTCATCCGGATCAGAGAAAGCCTTGGTCAAGGGACGGGACAGCAGATCCAACCAGGAACGGCGCATACCTATATTATAAGAGGTCTTGCCTTTCTGGATAGGTCCCTCAAACTGCACACTGGCATCGAGCAGTCCGATGCGATAGGCGCCATGAAACTGATTCATGTTTCCATCGGCAGTACGCACATCCACCACCGACGACAATCTTCCACCATATCGTGCAGGAAAGCCGCTCTTGTAGAAATCCACATTCTTCACCACATCGGCATTGAAACTGGAGAAAAGCCCCAGCGCATGATTCGTATCATAAAGCGGAGTACCATCTATCAGATAAAGGTTCTCATCGCCATTGCCACCATGCACATAGAGTCCGCTTGCCAACTCCTGTCCTTCTGCCACTCCACTCACACGCTGCAGGGTCTTCACCACATCCGGCGAAGACATCAGGGCAAACTCTGTCTTGATATCCTTGTTCGAAAAGGAGCGCTTGCCGGTTTGTGTGGTCAGAAGCGGAGAGTTCAAGTCGCCATCTACCACCACCTCAGGCAGTTTACCATCTACCCGGAGCGCCATATTATGATGCATATCTTTCGAGAGATTCAGCTTCTCTACCTTGTCGGCATAGCCCACATACGAAAAGCGAAGCTGGTGCTCGCCTTCGGGCAGGGTAAGCGAAAAGAAACCATATTCATTGGTGGTTGTACCGATGCCATCCGTCAGATCATAGATGGTGGCATTAATCAGCGATTCGCCACTCTCGTCACGGACGTATCCGCTGAGAGTGTGGCGACGCTGAACCTGCTGAACTTTGTGATTGATATTCGTGTAAGATGTTGATATTTGTTGTACGGGTTTTCGCTTCAATATCACATAGTTCGCATTGATATTATATAGAATATGAGTTTTCTCGAAAAGCGCCTTCAGTGCCTTCTTCACCGGAAGATGCTGGATGTCTGGTCCATGATACTTGATGTTCAATTCCCCATCAAGCGATGAATCATAGACGAAGTTGATTTTCCTGATGCGGTGCAGCCAATCCATCTGCTGACGGATGGTGGTAGAAGTCTGAGCCTCCACCATCATCTTCGGCGTACCTGCCAACGTTGGAGCTGGCAAGGCTAGAATTGAGAGCGCAAAAATAATCTCTTTACCTTTCATAACTGTACTTTTATTCATTCTTTTATTGCTATAACGCAAGAATTACAGAATACCCCCATGGATGAAAGGTAAAATATAGAAAAAATCTGCAAGAAAATCATCTTTCTTGCCTCGTAAGGTCTTTAAAGCCTTGGAAATCTGATGTTCTACGGTCTTTTCCGACAGGTTGAGTTCTTCGGCAATCTCCCGATAAGTCATACCGTCGCGCTTGCTCATCAGGAAGATTTCCCTGCATCGTTCGGGCAATAACTCGATAGCCGTCCACAATTCTGCCTCCCGGAAAGAACTTTCCTGTGCCTGGTCATCAGAAATTGTGCCGCTCAAGTCAGAAGGAGAAATCTCCGTATCTATCGGAGACTGGCGGCGCAAGCGGTCGATGCAGGCATTGCGCACAGAGGTATATAAGAAAGCCTTGATGTTTTCCGGCATGATGCTTCTACTTATCAATTTCACAAAACAATCCTGCACCACGTCTTCAGCCTCATCGATATCATGCAGATAATGAGTGGCATAAAGACATAGCGGACGATAATACTGCTGAAATATCAAGTCTATCTCTTGCATAAACTTTCGCTACCTAAACTAAACTCTTATATAACAAAATAACCCTCCAAATCCGCAAAGACTTGAAGGGTTATTTATGACCTGTTGTCCCAGGCGGATTCGAACCACCACTGACAGAACCAAAAACTGTAGTGCTACCATTACACCATAGGACAAGCAAATCGGCTACAAAGGTAGTGGATTTTTTCTCCACTACCAAATATTTTCAATACTTTTAACGATTATTTCACGGTAATCAAGAAGTAATTCTTCTTGCCCTTTTGTACCAAGAGATACTTACCATCAATAAGGTCGTCTGCAGTTACTATCTGATCGAAAGCTGCAAGCTTCTCCTTGTTGAGTGAAACACCACCGCCCTTGACGAGCTTACGCATCTCGCTCTTACTTGGGAAGATCTGCATACCTTCCTGATTGAAAAGGTCAACTGCTGCTCCGCCAAGCAAGTTTTTGTCGAGATCATAATGAGGTACATTAGCGAATACATCATTCAAGGTAGCCTCATCAAGCTGTGCAAGATTCTCCTTGGTTGCCTTACCGAAGAGGATGTTGCTGGCTGCAATAGCCATATCCAAGTCTTCCTGAGAGTGAACCATTACAGTAACCTCCTCTGCCAAACGCTTCTGGAGAACACGGCGACCTGGATCCTGCTTATGCTCTTCTACAAGAGCATCAATAGTCTCCTTGTCGAGGTCGGTGAAGATCTTGATGTATTTCTCAGCATCGTCATCACTTACGTTCAACCAGAACTGGTAGAAAGCGTAAGGAGTAGTACGATTACGATCCAACCAGATGTTACCACTCTCTGTCTTACCAAACTTCTTGCCATCTGCCTTGGTAATCAAAGGACAAGTGAGGCAGAAGCACTCTGCATCATTGCCAAGAGTACGATGAATCAACTCAGTACCTGTAGTCATGTTACCCCACTGGTCGTTACCACCCAACTGAAGGCGCACACCATACTTCTCATACTGATAAAGGAAATCGTAACCCTGAAGCAACTGATAAGTAAACTCAGTGAAAGACAAGCCGTCACGAGCCTCACCATTCAAACGCTTCTGTACACTATCCTTTGCCATCATATAGTTAACGGTAATGTGCTTACCTACCACACGAGCGAAATCGAGGAAAGTAAAGTCCTTCATCCAGTCGTAGTTGTTTACCAACTCGGCCTTATTTGGCTCATTGCCATCGAAGTCAAGGAACTTAGATACCTGCTTCTTGATAGCCTCCTGGTTATGATAGAGAGTCTCTGCGTCGAGAAGATTACGCTCCTGGCTCTTGCCAGAAGGGTCGCCAATCATACCTGTAGCACCGCCAACAAGCAGATAAGGCTTGTGACCACAACGCTGCAAGTGACGCAACATCATGATTCCACAAAGGTGACCGATATGAAGAGAGTCTGCGGTAGGGTCAGTACCAAGATAAGCAGACACCATGTGGGTGTTGAGGTATTCCTCTGTACCTGGCATAATCTGAGCCAGCATACCACGCCATTTCAATTCTTCAACAAAGTTTTTTGCCATCGAATGAGATTGTTATATATTATATAAAATATGTGTAAGGGGCCCGAATCACCTTCGGAAACTTACGGCACGGGGTCATAACCCGAACCACCCCATGGATTGCATCTTAATATTCGCCAGATAGCCAAAGCGAGCCCTTTAAACGGTCCATGCTTCAGAATCGCCTGACGAGCATACTCAGAACAAGTGGGCGTAAAGCGACAAGACGGCGGAGTAAATGGCGTGATACATCTTTGATAAAAGAGTATCGGCATCACCAGCAGGTAAGTTAGCAGCTTTTTCATTGTTCCAAACTATCTACTATTTTTTCCAATGCCGCCTTAACAGCTTTCTCAACCTTCACAGAATCATAGGTTTGTCCAGAAAGCCAAATAAAGGCAATGAGGATTTTAGTATCCGGATGCAAAGCAAGTACATCTGTCAAAATTGCCTTATGAAGACGATAGCTTTCCCGAAGTTGGCGTTTCACCAAGTTGCGCTTTACAGCTCTCTTGAAATAGCGCTTAGACACACTCATCAATACTTCCGCTTGCGCATCATCCTCATCCTTCCTTTTCACGACTTGATACACTACCCTCACCGGCCATTCTTTCTTATGTTGGGAATGACCCAAAAAGAGTTGTTCTATGAGCGTCCTGCTACACAACCTCTCTTGTTTCGGTAATGTAAAAGTCTTCTGTTCTGACATTCCTATCAATTAGGCTATATTAATATACAGTTCTATAGAGATCTTAGGACCATAGAAATCACTCCGGATTTATTAGAGATCCCTCAGTACTTCTCCCAGAACTTAATTATTCGTTATTTCTCTCGAGATAATCTTTCAAGGCACCTGTCATAGAAGGGAATTTCTTGGAAGGAGCCTCCAGATCAAGTCTGAGATTCTCATCCTCTACAGTTTTGGCTGTAGCAGGACCAAAAGCAGCAACAGCGATATCACCTTGCTTGAAATCAGGGAAATTCTTCTTTAAAGCCTTCACACCAGTTGGGCTGAAGAAAATCATCATATCATAATCGAAGCTCTTGATTTCCTCTTCTGTGAAATCATTGCTTACTGTACGATACATCACACATTCTGTATGCTTCAGGTTTTTCTCGTCGAGAGCATTCTTGATATCATCATTATGAACACAACTCAGTGGCACGAGATACTTCTCTGTCTTGTGTCGTGACATTTGTGCGAGGAGACCATCAATCTTACCTGTTTCACCAAAGAACACCTTTCTTTTACGATACTGCACATATTTCTGGATATAAAGTGCAATCGTCTCAATCACGCAGAAGTACTTCATATCTTCTGGAATAGTAATACGCATCTCCTTGGCCAACTTGAAATAGTTATCCACTGCATGACGAGAGGTGAAAACTACTGCAGTATAGTCGAGCAGATTGATTTTCTGCTGACGAAACTCCTTCGCTGTAAGTCCCTCAACCTTGAAGAATGGGCGGAACACGCATTCTACGCCAAAATCCTTCTCTAATTCATAATACGGAGATTTATCACTCGCTGGTTTTGGCTGAGAAACTAAAATCTTCTTTATCATTTTTGTCCTAAAAGTTTATTTTCAAATAATGACTAATCAATACCAATCCGCCTGACAAAGCGAAAAGAGGTACCACTTCGAGGGCACAAAAGTACAAAATTATTTGCAAAAAAGCGCCTTTTCTTCGAAAAAAGATGATGAAACACTTATAAAAAGACAATATTTTGATGATTCCGACTACAATAAGTGTATAAATCACAGCCGCTTGTATGGAAAAACCAAAGTATGTCATCAGCATGATAGCAGGGAAAAGTAGTACACCTTCACACGACACCAAGAAGAGATATGCCTTCATCCATTGTTCGTTTTTTTTCTTATCAAAGAACACCCACCCTGTTATCGAATAGAGCAATGCCTTCAACAGGAAGTAAGCTGCGGCATACCCTGCATAGATGCTAATCACCTGATATTGGTCTATTGTAAATGTATCACTGATAGAAGCCCTGGAATACATAAAATAGCCGATGGCTATCAGTAAGCAAGTCTGTAATCCCAGAAACAACTGGAAGCGCAACTCGTTGGACGTCTCGGTTATCACCGTGGTACCAAATCGTGGTACACGGAAGAAAGTCTTTGCCTGACGAATGATAAGCTGACGAGACTTGGTGAAGGCCACACATGCTATCAGAAAGCAGAACAAGAGCAAAATCGTGACAAAATCATCGGCAGCTACAGTATAAGGCACCGGGTCACCTGCCACACCCAATCTTCCGCCCTTCAATTCTGGATGAAAGAGCGAATCTTTCGAGAAGAAAGACTCACGATAATACTGCGGTAAGCTGACGTCCCTAAAACTCTTGCCTGGCTGATGCCCTGGAAGATGCAAGGTATCGGGCATTTCGCTCCAATGAATCTCACATGGTTTGATATGCGCTCGCACCATGGAATCTTGCTGAGCAGGTGTCGCATTCTTGGGCAACCAACTCAGCACTTGCTTCGGAGTCAATACTCCTGTATGCTTTAAAGGCTCCTGTGCCACATCTGACTCAGGAGTTTCTATGATTGTTGAATCTGCTTGTTGCGCCATCCTTCTACTATAAATAATAAGTTATCCCTAGAAAGCCAGGCTCTCTAGGGAATAAATTCTATTTTCTTGAGTCTAATCCCATTTTAAAGGGCAAACTCTTTCTTAATTTCCTCTACTTTATCGAGTTTTTCCCAAGTAAACAACTCTACCTGCATAGTCTTGGTATCATGATAACGGCTGGTGAAAGTTTTTTCCACTACCTCATTCTTTCGACCCATGTGACCATACGCAGCAGTCTCCAGATACATTGGCTGACGGAGCTTCAACTGACGCTCGATAGCCTTTGGACGGAGATCAAACATCTGAGAAATCTTCTGGGCAATTTCACCATCATTCATATTCACATGGCTACGTCCATAAGTATTCACATAGATGCTGACAGGCTCAGCCACACCAATAGCATAACTTACCTGCACCAACATTTCATCAGCCACACCTGCAGCTACCATGTTCTTGGCAATATAGCGAGCAGCGTAAGCAGCAGAACGGTCCACCTTACTTGAATCCTTTCCAGAGAAAGCGCCACCGCCATGTGCACCCTTACCACCATAAGTATCCACGATGATCTTACGACCTGTCAGACCGGTATCTCCATGAGGACCACCGATAACAAACTTACCTGTAGGATTGACAAAATACTTGATGTCATCATTGAAAAGAGACAATACCTTGTCGCCCAACTGTGCTTTCACGCGTGGGATGAGAATGTTGATAACATCCTCACGAATCTTAGCCAGCATAGCATCGTCATCATCATTACCCATTGCATCCTTGATAAAATCATCATGCTGAGTAGAAACAACGATTGTATCAATACGCTGAGGAATATTGTCATCAGAGTATTCTACCGTTACCTGACTTTTGGAATCCGGACGGAGATAAGTCATTACCTTACCTTCCTTACGGATAGCAGCGAGTTCCTTCATGATGCGCTGGGCCAAGTCAAGAGAGACTGGCATATAATTATCTGTCTCATTGGTAGCATAGCCGAACATCATACCCTGGTCACCAGCACCCTGATCTTCATCTTCCTCACGGCTCACACCACGGTTGATATCATCACTCTGCTCATGAATGGCAGTAAGAACACCACAAGAGTCACCATCAAACTGGTATTCTGATTTGGTATAACCGATTTTCTTAATTGTTTTGCGGGCGATAGTCTGCAAATCTACGTATTCGTTAGAGCGAACCTCGCCCATGATAACCACCTGACCAGTAGTACAGAAAGATTCGATAGCACAATGAGCATGCTCATCGTAAGCCAGGAACTGGTCTAACAATGCATCGGATATCTGATCTGCAACTTTATCAGGATGTCCTTCAGAAACTGATTCTGACGTAAACAAATATGCCATATTTATTCCTTTTCTTCTTTTAAAAATTGATATATCATTTATTTGCGGCTGCAAAGTTACGCATTTATTTTCATATTCAGTCACATTAGAATGAAAAATATTCCAGTTTTAAATGTTTATCAGTCAAGATGGTCATCAGAAGCACTTTCCGGCTTCATCTTCTCGCGATACATGATATTTCTCGGATGATGTTCCAAGATTTCCCGCCTCAAGTCGGAAGTTTCCAAATGTGTATAGATTTCTGTCGTTCCCAGATCTTCATGACCCAACAAGGCCTGGATAACACGCAAGTCGGCACCACCCTTGAGCAAGGCTGTTGCAAAACTATGCCGAAGGGTATGAGGCGAGATGGTTTTCTTGATTCCTGCATCCTTTGCCGCATTCTTGATCATGATAAGAATCATCGTTCTGGTAAGATGAGCCCCCCGTCGATTGAGGAAAACATAATCCTCCTCTCCCGGTTTGATTTTCATCTGATTGCGGTCTATATACCAATAATGCAACTGTTTGATGGCTGTTTCAGAAATCGGAACAAGTCTTTCCTTGCTTCCCTTTCCCAAAACACGGATGAATTTTTCCTCCTCGAAGATGTCGCTTAGTTTGAGATTTACCAATTCCGACACTCGTAACCCACAGGAGAACAGGACTTCTATAATTGTCTTGTTACGCTGTCCTTCCCATTTCGTCAGGTCAATAGCCTTCTCCAACAGATCCACCTCCTCCACTGTCAGATATTCTGGCAAATGCTGTCCAATCTGCGGGAAAGGAAGCAGTTCCGTAGGATCATTTTTCAAATAATCCTCAATCATCAAGAAACGATAGAAAGAACGCACTCCGCTTAGAATGCGCGATTGGGAACGAGCACCAACATTCTTATCGTGCAAGCCCGCAGAAAACTCCTCTAAATCCTCCAGTTTGACATCCAAGAGGGAAATCTTCTTGGATTTGACAAATTCAAGGAGATAACGCAAGTCGCGCTGGTAAGCTTCCAACGTATTAGGTGAGTAATTACGCTCCAATTTGAGGTATCTCACATAGTCCTTTACAATATTCGTACTTGATTTCTTGCTTGTTTCCATTTTTATTATTACCTTTGCAGTTAGAAGTAAAAGAGACAGTCTCAATCTTCTATGATGGAAGAACACTCTAACTTCTGCAAAATTACAAAAAAATATTCATAAACGGATAAAATAATAAGGGATTATGAAAATACAAATTATCAATGGTCCAAACTTGAACCTCCTCGGTGTCCGCGAGCCGGGCATTTATGGCAGCAACTCCTTCGAAAGTTATTTGCCAAAATTGAAGGAAAAATTTCCTGATATAGAAATCGAATATTACCAGAGCAATATCGAAGGTGAGCTGATCAACAAGTTGCAGGAAGTGGGGTTTTCATACGATGGTGTAGTCCTCAACGCAGGAGCCTATACCCATACGAGCATAGCCTTGCAAGATTGCATCCGCAGCTTGAAGTGCCCATGCGTAGAGGTTCATATCTCCAATGTCCATAAGCGCGAGGAATTCCGCCACCACTCTTATATCTCTTGCGCCTGCCTCGGAGTCATCTGTGGCTTCGGCTTGGCTTCCTACGACCTTGCTATAGCTGGTATCCTCGCTCAAAAAGAAAATGAGAAGTAAAGCTCGCCTTGCTTCCAACATTAAACTCTTTAGCTATAAAATCATGACAGAAACAGAAAGTCTCGACAAATATATCTGCCAACACATTGAGCCAGAGGGAGATTACCTTTACCGACTTTATCGTGCCACCAATATCCACACTATTCATGGCAGGATGGCAAGTGGACACATCCAGGGCAGACTGCTCAAAATGCTGGTAGAAATGATTCGCCCCAAAAATATCCTGGAAGTTGGAACCTTCAGCGGTTACAGTGCCATCTGTCTGGCTGAGGGATTGCGGGAAGGCGGTAAACTTTACACCTTTGAAATCAATGATGAGATGGAGGATTTCACCCGACCATGGATAGAGGAATCCAGTGTAGCCGACAAGATAGATTTCCGCATAGGTGATGCCAACGTGGAAGCACCCAAATTGGGAGTCATGTTCGACATGGCTTTTGTTGATGGCGACAAGCGCACTTACATCGAGACCTATGAGATGGTGATGAGTGTCTTGAAGCCCGGCGGTTATATCCTTGCCGACAACACCTTGTGGGATGGGCACGTTATCGATCCTGCCTATGACCGCGATCAGCAGACGCAAGGTATCCGCAAGTTTAATGACTTCATCGCTCAAGACCCTCGCGTAGAAGTTGTGATCCTCCCATTAAGAGATGGACTGACTTTAATAAGAAAGAAATAGAAAACAATAAAGGCTGCGTCATAGAATACGCAGCCTTTATTGTTTTTATGAAGCATCCCTTTTTCTATTAAGAACAGGGATTCTCTAACCGATTGAATTATATCTGTTTCTCGATTATTTAGCTCAATAATCTTTTGCTCAGAGCCCTTACTGGATACCAGACGGCAAGCCAACCAACTGCCAGCACCGTGACAAAGATAATGGCAACATCTGAATAGTGTACACTTACCGGATAAGCATCAACGATGAAAGAGCCAGCAGAATCACCCAGTTTCACAAATCCGAATTCCTGCTGTAAGAGACAGAGCAACAAACCAATACCGATACCGATGATGGCTCCAATGGCAGAAATCATTCTACCTTCAAAAAGGAACACACGGGCTATCTGCTTGTCGCTGGCTCCCAAGTTGCGCAAAGTAAGCACATCATCTTTCTTATCGATAATCAGCATGGACAACGAACCGATGATATTAAAGCAAGCCACGATCAAGATAAACGTAAGGAAGATATAAGCTATCATCTTCTCAATAGACATAATCTTGAAAGTATCTTCCTGCTGTTCAAATCTATCCAGCACCCGGTACTTATCTCCGGCTATCTGCTGCATCTCCTTCTTCACGGCATCTAAATCACTGCCTTCTTTCAGTCGGAGTTCGAGCGAAGAAAGCATTCCCTGCTGTCCAAAGAGGTTACGGGCAAATGTTACGGAAGTCAGAATGTAACTCTTGTCATAACGGGCTTGCTTGACAGCAAACAATACGCCCGGACTGACCAGAGAATCAACTACAAAGCCCTCAGAAGGATTCGACATATCCAACTGTCCCTCCTTCATCGGTGCATAAATCTTCAGAAAACCATCCCATTGCGCACCGATACCAAGGGTCTGCGCCAAGCGGATACCTAAGGTTCCGTATTCCAAGTTGGCAGCATGAAGTGAGAATGTGCCATCACCATAGAGGATGTCAGTGATATGCGACTGGTCGCTGAAATTATCATCCACACCCTTGATGGTAACCATAGCCTGACGGTCCTGATAGACAGCCAGCGCCTGATCTTCCACACACTCTGTTGCAACATCTACCTGCGGCAACTGGCGAATTTTGGTCAAGATAGGGTCATCGCAAGGAGCCGTCTTACCCTTTGTAGGAACGAGTTCCAACTGTGGATCAAAGCTGGTAAACAAGGTTGCCACCAAGTCATGGAAACCATTGAACACACTCAGCACGATGACCAGCGCCATCGTAGCCACAGCCACACCAATCGCCGAGATAGCACTGATGATATTGATGGCATGAGTGCTCTTCTTGGAAAAGAGATACCTGCGAGCAATGAAAAATGGAAAATTCATTTGTCTTTTACCTTTTTACTCTTTTACTTTTTATTTTTTTACTTTTTCAAGAGTTCATCTATGCGCTCCAAATAATCCAGGCTATCATCGAGGAAGAAGCGTAATTCTGGAATAATACGCAATTGGTTTCTTACCTTCTTGCCCAAATCATAGCGAATGGTTTTCTCATTAGCTGTGATATTCTTCAGGATTTCCTCTCCTTTCTCAGAAGGGAACACACTCAAATAAGCAGTACAGATACTGAGATCTGGACTGATTTTTACCTTGGTCACACTCACCATGATACCATGCATCATACGAGTTTGTGACTGGAAAATAAGACTCAACTCCTTCTGGAGAAGTCTGGATATACGGTTTTGTCTTGTTTCTTGCATAATCTTTTCAATTAGAATGATTAACTAAATCAGAATGATAAACTAAAAATTAAACATTACTCAGTTTAACACTATTCAAGGTCCACATGCTTCACCTCCACACTTTCATGTAGGAAGATCTGAGCAGACTCCTTGAATTTTTCCTCACTTTCAGTAGTCAGATACTGGCAGGTACCTTTCTTGGTAATCATATTCTCCATGTCCTGATGCCGCTTCAAGTAATTTTTCAGACTCTCAGCTACATACATTCCTTGTGGCACAACCCGCACACCATCGGGAAGGTTTTTCACAATGCTGTTCATCAGCAATGGATAATGTGTACATCCCAAGATAATCGTATCTATGTCTGCATCTTTACGCATCAGTTGGTCAATACGCTTCTTGACGAAATAATCAGCACCCGGACTATCAGCCTCATTGGCTTCTACGATGGCAGCCCATAGCGGACAAGCAACACCGCTAACCTTGACTTCAGGCCAGAGTTTGGCAATCTCCAAGTCATAGCTTTGACTTTTGATAGTACCTTCCGTAGCCAACAGACCGACATGGTTACTCTTGGTGATATTACCGATAACCTCAGCAGTAGGACGGATAATACCCAGCACACGGCGGCTTGGATCCAACTCAGGGATATCTCTTTGCTGGATAGAGCGAAGCGCCTTGGCTGAAGCCGTATTACAACCCAGAATCACCAGGTGGCAACCCATGGAAAACAGTTTGAGTACTGCCTGGCGCGTAAACTTATACACCACCTCGAAAGAGCGGGAACCATACGGCGCACGTGCATTATCACCCAAGTACATATAGTCGTACTGAGGAAGAAGCTGACGAAGTCCATGCAGGATAGTCAACCCACCATATCCGGAATCAAATATTCCGATAGGGCCAGGATTAGAAGGTAACATCATTTCAAATTCTCCTTGATTAGTTCGGTAATATCCTCTCCCATCGCAGCATCAACGTATGGAAGTGAATCGTGGTCTGAATTCAGGATAAAAGCATATCCTTTCGCCTTGCCTATCTTCTGCAAAGCCTCTCTGATTTGTTTTTTCAGGGGAGCATAAGCATCTTTCTCAGCCTGTTTCAGCAGACGTTCCGACTCAGCTTTGAAAGCCATATTCTTAGCCATCAGTTCACGAAGTTCCGCCTGTCGTTTTTCCAGGATGGAAGGAGCAAAATTACGCTGACCATCCAGAAACTCCTCATACTTGCTGTTAAACTCGTCCTCCGAGCGCTTGGTTTCGGCATCATACTTCAAGCGAAGATCGTCCATATGATGCTTGGCTATCGCATAACCAGGCATTGTACGAAAGACTTCTTCGAAGCTGAAATAGCCGAAACGGATTGCAGACGGAGCCTCTGCACCCGCAGTAGGAGCAGCAGTAGCCTCACTCGCTTTAGGAGCAGAAGTAGCCACCTGCTGGGCAGGTGCCAGCACAGGCATCATTGCCAGAGCCAAATAAAGGAATGTCTTTTTCATCATGAAGTGTTGGATTAGAATAGGCATATTCATACCTATTATATATAAATACTGAAAAGAGAAACAAGGGCAAGCACTTGTGCCTGCCCCCACTATCTTAGTTGGAAATAACCGAATTTACTTGATCTTAGCCTGTACTTCCTTAGTTACATCAACTACATTGGTACCTGTGTAAACAGCAGCACCTTCCTCGAAGATGTAAGTGTAGTTGCCAGCCTTACCAACAGCCTCGATAGCAGTACGCACCTTAGCCACGATAGGCTGCATCAGCTCGCTGCTCTTCTTCTGCAATTCCTGCTGACCGTCCTGATAAGCCTGCTGAATCTTCTGCTGAAGACCCTGCAACTCAGTTTCCTTCTGCTGCTTAGCAGTAGCGTTCATTGTGCTCTGACCCTTCTGATACTCGTCAGCCTTGCGCTGGAACTCATCCTGCATAGACTTCAAATCGTTCTCCTTCTGCTTCTGGAGTGCCTCAAGCTCACCATTAGCTTTAGCAACATCAGGCAAAGCCTGCATGATAGTCTGGGTATTTACCTTACCAAACTTCTGTGCCATCATTGTCATTGGTGCACAAAGCATCAACATTAAAATAAGCTTTTTCATTGTTTTTATTCTTTTAATTATTAATTCTCAAATAGGTTTTCAGATGGACATATTGTCCACAGTCAACTCACTTTTATAACTCTCGCTGCAAATATACAACTAATTATTGGAATAACCTAATTTTTGAAGCACTTCGTTGCTAATATCAATTTTTGGAGAACCAAATATGATACCAGCATTGCTGGCTCTGTCGAGCACCAGCGAATAGCCACGCAAATCAGCTATTTCCTTCACTGCATTGTAGATTTCCTCCTGTATAGGAGTCATCAGCGCTTCACGCTTCTTGTAGAGTTCACCTTCCGGTCCGAAGTATTTCTTCTTCAGGTCACTGGCTTCCTTCTCCTTCTGCATGATGGCATCCTGCTTGGCTTTTTTCTGTTCCTGTGACAAGAAAACCACCTCGTTCTGATAGTTCTTGTACATAGTACTTGCCTCCAGATTGAGCGCCTCTACCTCAGCTTGCCATTTCTTGCTCACCTGGTTCAACTGTTCGTTGGCACGCTCGTAAGCAGGCACGTTCTTCAGGATATATTCCATATCAACCAGCGCATATTTCTGCGCATGGGCTGTGATGGCTGCTACAGCCATCATCAGCATCAATATCATCTTCTTCATAAGAATTCCTCCAATTATATCAATTCTTATTTATTATTTCTCATTTCTCATTTGTCATTTCTCATTTGTCTTAGAACTCCTGGCCGAGGATAAAGTGGAACTGGCTTCCACCCTTCTTATACTGGCTTCCGTTCCAAACCTTGTCGAAACCATAAGCCCAGTCGATACCCATCAAGCCGACCATTGGCAAGAAGATACGTACACCGACACCGGCACTACGCTTCATGCTGAATGGATTGAACTTCTTGGTGTCATACCATGCATTACCTGCCTCTACGAAAGTAAGACCATAAATAGTGGTATTACCCAAGAGGAACGGATAACGGAGTTCCAATGAGAAACGGTCGTATGCGTAAGCATAGTAACCTGTGCTGGCACTATAAGATACAGAACCATTCTCGTAACCACGGAGACCGATAGTTTCCTCACCATAATAGGATGAATAACCGCTCATACCGTCACCACCCACATAGTAGGTCTCAAATGGACTCTTGTTGTATCTATTGTAAGCTCCCAACAAACCGAGTTCCACACGGGTCATCAACACAAAGCACTTCTGACCTCCGCTCAATGCGGTATAAGTCTTAGCCTTGAACTTCCACTTATGATACTCTATCCAGCGATATTTCTCCTGCTGCTCCTGAGCATAAGTTGGTGAGTTTCTGTTGGTTGCCAGATGCTCATAATCCTTGTTGTTCATCAAGCTCCATGGTGGAGTCAGGTTGACAGAAGCCTCTACCTCTGAACCTGTACGTGGGAAGAGCTGATTATCGGTTGATGTACGGTTCAATGCAATGGTCAAGTTCAAGTTGTTCGCATTACCATTATTCATCAACATATAGCTCCAGTTCTTCATCATGTAGCGCTGGTAAGCCAACTGCACAGACAGAGTAAAGTAGTCGTCTGGCCAACGGAGACGCTTACCCCAACCGAGGCTTACGCCGACCATCTGGATATATTTATCTGGGTCGTAATAATTCTCGTAGTTATTGTAATAGCTGGAACCGTAACCATACATGTAGCTATAGTAGTTGTTCATGTAAGCACTGTTATAATAGTTGCTTGACACGTCAGTACTCTTACTATAGTATGCACCTACGCTGAACTGAACAGGTCGCTTGCCACCAAACCAGTTGGTAGAGTAGCTTACATTGTAGCTCTGATAGTAGGTACCATTGGTCTGTGCACCGATACTCAGCACCTCACCGTCACCGATAGGCATGATACCACGATGCTCCTTGTTCTTGTTGAAGAGGTTGGCCATAGAGAAGTTGTTGAGCTTCAAGCCTACACGTCCAATGACACCAGTCTGTCCCCAACCGAGTGAGAACTCAATCTGGTCATTACTCTTCTGTTCCAAGTTCCAGTTGATATCCACAGTACCATCCTCATAGTTTGGCTTGATATCCGGGTTCACCTTTTCAGCATCAAAGTGTCCCATAGAAGCCAACTCACGGGCAGAACGCATGATAGCGTCCTTAGAGAAGAGATCGCCTGGCTTCGTACGAAGTTCGCGGCGTACTACATTCTCATAGAGTCGGGTGTTACCATTGATGCGTACATGGCTCAGATAAGCCTGAGGACCCTCAGTGACACGCATTTCGAGGTCGATAGAGTCGCCATCGATATTGATTTCGGCAGGATTGATGTTAGAGAACACATAACCATTATTATAATAGAGGTTTCCCACCGCATCATCATCCTCATTCAAACGCTTGTGCAAGAGTTTCTGATTATATACATCACCCTTCTTCATGGTGAGCAATGCATTCAGACGGTCTGTATTATAGACAGTATTACCCACCCAAGTGATATTACGGATGAAATATTGCTTACCCTCATCTACCTTCACATATACATTGACATGCTTCTCATCGTAGTTGCTGACGCTATCTTCCAGAATCTGGGCATCACGATAACCATACTCATAGTATTTATCTATCAGCTTAGACTTATCCTCTTTCCAGCGTTCAGGGGTAAACTTCTTGGATTTGAAGAAAGTAGCAAATTTTCCAGCTTCATGAGTCTTGGCGAATGCACCTTTGGAGAATAAGCCACCCTTAATCTTGCGGTCAGAAAGTTTCTCATTGCCATCAATGGTAATCTGATGAACCTTGATTTTCTCCTTCTTATCAACGATCACATCCAGGATAACCTGTCCCTTATTAGCTACATCATCACGCTGGTTGATCTGGATATCCGCATTCTTGAAACCTTTGTCATCAAAGTATTTCTTGGCAAGAATCTTGGCACGGTCGAGCATGTTAGGAGTCACCTGTGTACCCTTTACCATACCCAATTTCTGCTCCATATCCTCTCGCTCGCTCTTTTTCAGACCGATATAGTTGATGTTAGAGATACGAGGGCGAACGGCCAGATAGATGTGGAGATAAAGTTTTTCGCCCACGATAGAGTCGGCAGCAATCGCCACTTTTGAAAACAGTCCATGCTTCCAATATCGCTTGACGGCATTGGTTACATCATCTCCCGGCACATCGATTCTATCACCGACCGACAGGCCAGAGATGCCAGTAAGCACATAATCCTCATATCCTTCCACTCCTGATACGTTGATGCCTCCAATGACCAGATTACGGGGATTTCCTGCATACGAGATGTCAGGATTCACAATCTTGTCTTGTGCCGTCACCTGCAAACAAGCCATTACACCGAACAGCAGGATGAAAACCTTTCTTATCTTATTCATTTACTTATTATGTATATTTTCAAATGTATTCTTTCCTAATATGCCTCCCGAGTAATAGTAGCATTACTCTCCTTTTTCCACCTGAGCCTCAGTTTTACCAAACCTGCGCTGACGATTCTGATAGTCAGCTATTGCCTTCTGGAGATCTTCCTCCATGAAATCAGGCCAGTAGGTATCGCAGAAATACAACTCAGAATAAGCTATCTGCCACAGGAGATAATTGCTGATGCGCAATTCACCGCCCGTACGGATCAGGAGATCAGGATCTGGCATAAAGTTGGTTTCGAGATGCTTGGCGAAATTCTCTTCAGTCAATTCACCGGCTATCTCATCATAGCTTTTCTTGCCATCTGCCATCGCATCCTTCAGGGAACGTCTCATTGCTTCCATGATTTCCCAACGAGAAGAGTAGCTCAAAGCCACCACCATCGTCATGGCGTCATTTTTAGCCGTATGTTCCATAGTCTCCTGCAACTTTTCCTGCACAGGCTTTGGCAAACGAGCTATATCACCGATCACACGGAAGCGTACATTGTTCTTCATGAAGATTTCATCCTCAAGAGAAGTGAGTACAAGTCCCATCAGAGCAGCCACCTCGTCGGCAGGACGATTCCAATTTTCCGTAGAAAAAGTATAGAGTGTAAGATATTTCACACCTAAGCGAGTACATTCTGAAGTGATACGACGAACGGTATCCACCCCAGCCTGATGGCCGAAACTTCTTTCTTTGCCTCGCTCCATCGCCCATCGCCCGTTACCATCCATGATGATGGCAATATGCTCTGGTATTCTGCTCATATCTAAGTTTGTTGCCATTATTCTTCTTTATTACATGTTCTACATTTTGCCTTGAAACTATAGGTTAGCGTGAGCTGCAGCATGGAATAGCAGTCTGTATTCTTGAATGCACCGCTGCTCTTTACTCTATAGGGGTCTTTCACTCCATCCAGTTCATCATTCAAAGAGAAATGGAATCCCCAATCTAAACCTACATTCAGCCGTTCTCTGACTTTATATTTCACACCTATACCGATAGGCACATTGGCGGTAAAGACACTTTTGCTGCCTCCTGACACGGAAGTAGCTCCCAGTCCGCCATAAATATAGGGTGTCAACCGCTTGGCTCCTCGATAGTCTCTTCCTGTACCATAAGGCCAGAAATTATACTCGAAGACGAGACTTACATCCACCACATTATTGTTGAACTCATAGGTTGACTCCGCATAATCCGGATAATAAGTCTTGACATCCGCCGACGATCCTTTCAGTTTTCCATAACTGGCGCTCAGGCGCAAGTCTTTATAAGGGTCAAAATTGTATCTCCAAAGCAGCGAGGCCATCGGCTGCATGTTTTTCAACACGTTGCCATTGAAATCACCCTCGTAACTGACCATTCCTACCCCCGCACCTATCTCCATGCGATATTGGGGATCATCCTGGGCGCTGATGTGGACAAGAGCAACCACCAAACCGATTATCGTCAGAACTATTCTGCGCATTTTACACCTTATTATATATATAGACTCAAGAGAAAGAAATAAGTTTATTCCTTTCTCCAGCCATCTCTATTATATCTTCCTTTCCAGACGTATCCGTTGTTGATAACCCAATAATAGTTATTGGCATCACGCACGAAAGCAGCTGGTCTGCTTATTACAAATTCAGCAGGCATCACAACCGTTGTATCCACACTCCAGTCTAAGCCAGTCTTGCTCACATACCACTTACATTTTTCCACAGTAGCATTACCCACTTTATAGTCGCCAGCAGCCAAAGCCACATAACCGCTATCGTTGAGCGCCACCTGGAGGGTATTGAGATAAGGCAACATGCCAGCCTGATGAGCCTGATATTCTACATAGTTCCACTGATAAGAATCTGTAGCTTCACCAGCATCAAAAGTGCGAGTCCAGATCGTTGCGACCGTATCCTTCTCTTCATTCTCACGAACCTTTCGATTACCGAGGAGAAGAAGGTTTTCTGCGCCTTTTACAGAACGAACAGGCTTAACCACCAAACTGAGGTTTTCTGTTGGCAGGAAGTCTGCGCCCTTGTCATCCATTGCATCAGGAGTCCAGCTGGCACCATTGTCCTTAGATACGGCAATACCAGCAGCAGTATAAGCATACAGATAGTTGCTATTTGCGCCAATCAACTGCAGAAGAGAGGCGTCAGTAGTAACGGATTCCCAATTGACAGCATCATCAGACTTGAGAACTTCGCCATTATTCAGAATATAAAGTTTGCCATTCTTAGCGATTGCGCTCTTATAGGCATCCTCACCCAAAGCAACATTAGGAGTTAGAGGATTTCCAAAAGCACCACCATTCAGGCCAGTCTTGAAAATCTTGGTAACACCATTACTCTTACCGAAAACATAGACACAGTTGCCCGCAGAAACGGCTTTCATGCCAGCCAAAGCTGCCAAGTCACCATTCTGGGCTGCAAGAGAATGCCATACGAAGGAATCAGGACCTTCTTTGTGTACATTTACGGTAATCGTATAAGTACGATATGCAGAATAATCGTTGTTATATACTCGGATTTCCTTTGGTTTAGAGAAATCTACGGAGTCAGAGCTGGAATAATAAGCCAAAGAGTCTTTATTATCCTTATCTTTCAGCACCCAAAGCAGCGGACTGCTCTGCTTGGCAGTGATAGAAGCCAAGGCTGCACTGATCTTTGTCCCAACAGGCAAAGAGTCTGCATTATAGATCTTACCAGCGGTCTGATCTATATAAAATTTATAATTAGAACCAGCAATCGTGGTAGCATAAGTTGAATCCTTCGTACCATCCGATGTCTTTCCCAGATAATAGCGATTCATCGTGCCAAGAGAAAAAGCAGTGATGGCAGTATCATGGGTATATTCAATATTTGTATCATCGTCACTGCTCAAACATGAAGACAATGACAGGCCTGCAGAAAGGAGCAGGATGAAAGCAAAAAACTTCCTTTTCATTCTTATTTATTTATTTTTAGCTGCAAATTTACAGAGAATTCTTCAAATAAAGCCCCTTTTTGTCGGTTTATTATGCAAATTATTGATTTTATCGGTAATTTTTAAGTTTGTTTAGTGATTATTCCCAACAATCAAGGCATTTTTGAGAGGAAAAGCTTTAAAAAAATGAGAAATGACAAATGAGAAATGAGAAAGACTATAAAATGAGAAATGACAAATGAGAAATGGGAAACTAAAAAAAAAGAGTCCCATCCCTCTTTCGAGAGATAGGACTCTAATATGATAATTCTTAATAATTCGAAGTTTTGAATGATTAGAGCTGTGGACCAGCAGCAACGAGAGCCTTACCAGCCTCGTTTGTCTCATACTTCTTGAAGTTCTTGATGAAACGAGCAGCCAAATCCTTAGCCTTCTCCTCCCACTGAGAAGCCTCAGCGTATGTATCACGTGGATCGAGGATCTTAGGATCTACGCCTTCCAACTGTGTAGGAACTACGAAGTTGAAGAATGGGATAGTCTTTGTAGGAGCTGCGTCGATTGAGTGGTCGAGGATAGCGTCGATGATACCACGTGTATCGCGGATAGAGATACGCTTGCCTGTACCGTTCCAACCTGTGTTAACCAAGTATGCCTTAGCACCAGACTTCTGCATCTTCTTTACCAACTCCTCAGCGTACTTAGTTGGGTGCAACTCCAAGAATGCCTGACCGAAGCAAGCAGAGAATGTTGGAGTAGGCTCGGTGATACCGCGCTCTGTACCAGCCAACTTAGCTGTGAAGCCAGAGAGGAAGTAATACTTAGTCTGCTCAGCGTTCAAGATAGATACTGGTGGCAATACACCGAATGCATCTGCTGAGAGGAAGATAACCTGCTTAGCAGCTGGACCCTGAGAGAATGGACGCTGGATGTTCTTGATGTGGTAGATAGGATAAGATACACGAGTATTCTCGGTAACAGTCTTATCTGCGAAGTCAATCTTACCATCCTTAGCTACAGTTACGTTCTCGAGGAGAGCGTCACGTGTGATAGCACCGTAGATGTCTGGCTCAGACTCCTTGTCGAGGTTGATAACCTTAGCGTAGCAACCACCTTCGAAGTTGAACACACCCTCGTCGTCCCATCCGTGCTCATCGTCACCGATCAACTTACGCTTAGGGTCTGTTGACAATGTAGTCTTACCTGTACCAGAAAGACCGAAGAAGATAGCTGTATTCTCACCGTTCATATCTGTGTTGGCAGAGCAGTGCATAGAAGCCATACCCTTCAATGGCAAGAAGTAGTTCATCATAGAGAACATACCCTTCTTCATCTCACCACCATACCATGTGTTGATGATAACCTGCTCCTTAGAAGTTACGTTGAATACAACGGCTGTCTCTGAGTGGAGACCCAACTCCTTCCAGTTCTCAACCTTTGCCTTAGAAGCATTGTAAACGATGAAGTCTGGCTCCTGATCGAACTCAGCCTCGTTCTGAGGACGGATGAACATATTTGTTACGAAGTGTGCCTGCCATGCTACCTCAACGATGAAACGTACCTTCATACGTGTATCCTTGTGTGTACCGCAGAAACCATCTACTACGAACAACTTCTTGTTAGAAAGCTCCTTCTTAGCGATCTCCTTAACGGCATTCCAAGCCTCTGGAGTAGCCTTGTGGTTATCGTTGTGATACTCCTCAGAATCCCACCATACTGTGTCGTGAGATGTAGCATCGTCAACGATGAACTTGTCTTTAGGAGAACGACCAGTGTAAATACCAGTCATTACGTTAACTGCACCGAGCTCAGTCTCCTGACCAACCTCAAAACCCTCGAGACCTTCCTTAGTCTCCTCATTGAACAATACCTCATAAGAAGGATTGTAGAGAACCTCAGTTGTACCTGTGATTCCGTACTTTGCTAAAACTGACTTATCAAACTTTGCCATTTTTTTTAAATGTATTTAAGTTGTGAATTAATTCTTCTTACCTGAATCCTTAAAACTGATTTTCTTTCAAAACCGCCGCAAAGTTACGAAAAATCTGTTTGATAACAAAGATTCTTGTTTATAAATAAGACATTTTAAAAGCTTTTTAGGTTAAAGAAATTAAAATCCAAATCATTCATCCATAATTTGCCATATTGACTTTACAAAAAACAGACACATCATGACGAAAGAAAAAGGAAATACACCTATTTATATATATAGCAAGAGGTAATTGAAGGAGAAGAGAAACGAGAAAAGAAGAAATGGGAAAGAAAAAAGAGAGGAGAATGAGAGACGGAAAGGACTGAAGAGAAAGAAGAAGACTAAGGAGAGACGGTTGAGAATAGAAAAGAGAAACAAAGAGAACACAAACAAACAAAAAACAGCTAAAACATTTTGTAATTTCTCGGATTTACATTATCTTTGCAAAAATTTAGGCAAAAGATTAAGCTGGAATCGAAGCAAAAACAAGCATAAAATAACAAAAAAATAAACAACAATGGAAATCATCAACCTAAGCGAGAAAAATTCCATCATCAACCGTTACCTGGCTGAGATGCGCGACTGTGATTATCAGAAGAACCGTTTGCTCTTCCGCAACAATATCAAGAGAATCGGTGAGTATGAGGCTTTTGAAATCTCAAAGACACTTGATTACGAGGCAAAGGATGTGACTACACCACTCGGTGTAGCAAGGGTCAACCTCCCTACCGACCAGGTTGTCATCGGAACCATCTTCCGTGCCGGACTTCCTTTCCATGAGGGTTTTCTCAACATCTTCGACCACTCCGGCAATGCCTTTGTGAGTGCTTACCGCGAATATACCAACGAGGAACATACCGAGATCGGTGTCCACATCGAATATCTTGCGACTCCAGACCTGACAGACAAGACGCTCATCATCGCCGACCCTATGCTCGCTACCGGCATCAGCATGGAGATGGGCATGAAGGCCTTCATCACCAAGGGTAACCCGAAACATATCCACGTGGCATGTGTCCTTGCTGCCCCAGAAGGCATTGAGCACATCAAGAACACCTTCCCAGAAGAAAAGACCACCATCTGGTGCGCTTCCATCGACGAAGGACTGAACGAGCACAAATACATCGTTCCTGGTTTCGGAGATGCAGGTGACCTCTGCTACGGAAACAAGTTATAAAAACAAGAATTGTTAATTTCCCGTCTCTGCCCGGGTATATTTTTCTCCCTGCCCACGCAAGAATTTTTCCGTGGGCAGGGAAAAATAAAAGTGGGTACAGGGACAAAAAAAATGAAACCTTATTTTCTTTAATAATGGAAAGAACTTCCACCCAAGAACTCGCGTAGCAGCGATGTAGGAGGCAGATTATTATAAGGTATTCCCTTGAAATACTTCAGGAATTTCAGGAGGCGGTAAGCCTCAGCATATTCTTCACAATTCTCTGGCACCAGTTGTAAGAGCGGTTCTGCCTGCATCTTGATGACAGCCAATTCGTAGAGCATCGCCGTATTGAGCATTGCATCCGCATTTTCCTGGAACGGGAAAATCCACTTGTTTTCTCCAGCACGCACTGAAGGCCAGCGATGGATGGTCTCCTGCGCACTCACACCTCTATATTTATTATCGCGGATGATGCGGCGCAACAAACGGTTGTCGGTCGTAGGAATATAATTGTGATTATCAAGCAGAATGGTGGTTAAAGCCGAAGCATAGACGCGATAAATCTGTTCATCAGGAATCTGCGATGTCAGTTCCGGATTCAAGGCATGAATACCTTCCACCACCAGCACATTATGATCGTTCATCTTCAGTTTCTTTCCGCTTCTCTTACTCTTTCCGCTCTGGAAGTCATATTTCGGCAATTCCACCTCCTCGCCACGGAAGAGGGCATTAAACTGCTCATTGATGAGTTTCAGATCCAGGGCATAGATGCTCTCGTAATCATATTCGCCACTCTCATCCTTCGGAGTTTTCTCCCTATCTACAAAGTAATCATCGAGCGAAATCTGCAGAGGTTTCAAGCCGTTTACTGCCAGCTGGATAGACAGGCGCTTGCAGGAAGTAGTTTTACCCGAGGAAGAAGGACCAGCCAGTAGAACAAGCTTTACCCCCTTACGCTGGGCTATATCTTCAGCTATCTGGGCTATTTTCTTCTCTTGCAAAGCCTCGCTGATATTGATAATATCGGTTGAAAATCCTGCAGTAACAGCCTGATTGAAATCGCCTACCGTACGGATACCGATGATATCCTGCCAGCGATGATGCTCCTTGAAGATATCAAACATCTTATCCTGTCTGGTGATTTCGCCCAACTGATCCGGATTCTTAAGAGAAGGAATACGCAGCAGCATACCGTCATAATACTTCTCCAGCCCGAAAAGATAAAGTTCAGAAGTATTGGTAAGGAGTGTACCATAATAATAATCCACGTAATCACCTATTTTATAATAGGTAGTATAGATAGAGCCGGAAGTCTTCAGGAGTTTCACCTTCTCCACATCTCCCTTTTCCTGGAAGAGCGCAATAGCATCCTCGGTAGGTACCATATATCTGCGGATAGGCATGTGGGCATCGATGATTTCCTGCATACGATTACGCAGCTTCCCCACCACCTCCTCGGTAAGTTCCCTGCCCAGGCGCACATCCACATAAAATCCATTGGAAACAGGGATGTCGATAATCACATCAGGACTGGCAGGAAAAATATCCTTCACCGCCTTGCAGAGCACAAAGAAAAGCGTACGGGTATAGGCCCGGGAACCTGAAGAAGAAGTCATATCGAGGAACTCAAGGTCCTTGCTGTTATAAACACGATAATGCATGCCTTCCACCTTGTTATTTACCTTACAGGAGATAGGTCCATGGCTCATTTCAAGGCCAATTTCAGAAAAAATATCAAAAAGTGTGCTACCGATTGCTACTTTCTGAGTTTTTTTGTTATTTTTGCAACGGATTTGTATTACTTGTTTCATTTGCACTACGTTTATGTTACAATGTTTGACAATAATCCTGCTCCCAAGGAGGTATTTTCATACTTCCCAAGAGTAATCACTTACGTTCGGTAAAGATACGAATAAAAAAGCAACTACGGTGATTTTGAAAACATAAATTAAATTAAAATATGTCGATTTGGATATTTTTCAGGCTTATCGGTGCACTCGCCCTACTGATGTTCGGTATGAAGACGATGAGCGACAGTTTGCAGAAGATGGCTGGACCTCAGCTCCGCCATGTGTTAGGAACCATGACTACCAACCGTTTGACGGGCATCCTCTCTGGTACGCTCATCACGGCTGCGGTGCAGTCTTCTACAGCCACGACGGTGATGACGGTATCGTTCGTCAACGCAGGTCTCCTCACCCTTGCCCAAGCTATCTCGGTCATCATGGGTGCCAACATTGGAACCACACTCACCGCATGGATCATGAGTGCCGGTTTCTCATTCAACATCACCGACTTTGTATGGCCGGCATTCTTCTTTGCCATCATCCTTATCTATAGTAAGAAGCGCAAGATCGTCGGCGACTTCATCTTCGGTATATCCTTTATGTTCCTCGGTTTGGGAACTTTACGTCAAACTGGTATCGACATGGATCTGGCTCACAATCAGCCGGTTCTGGATTTTTTTGCAAGTTTTGATCCCCACAGTTTTACCACTACCATCACCTTCCTCCTGATAGGTAGCGTACTCACCATGTGCGTACAGAGTTCAGCAGCCGTCATGGCGATTACGATGATACTCTGCTCCACCGGTGTATTGCCAATTTACCAGGGTATTGCGCTCGTGATGGGCGAGAATATCGGTACCACGGTTACCTCTAATGTGGCAGCACTCACCGCCAACACCCAGGCACGAAGGGCGGCGATGGCGCACATGGTGTTCAACATCTTCGGTGTACTGTGGATACTCTGCGTGTTCCGTCCGTTCATCCATCTGGTTTGCGGCTGGGTAGGTTTCGACGATATGATGGAGAAGAACGATCCTCATTTCGTAGCCAATGCAGCCAAGCTGTCGTTTGTGCTTGCCGCCTTCCATACCACCTTCAACCTCTCCAACACCTTTATCCTGGTATGGTTTATCCCTCAGATAGAGAGGTTGGTATGCAAGATTATCCATCCTAAGAAGAATGCTGATGAGGATGATTTCCGCCTGCGCTTTATCCAGAGCGGTATCATGAAGACTCCGGAAATCTCTGTTCTGGAGGCACAGAAGGAGATTCACAGCTTCGCCGTGCGTATCCAGCGCATGTTTGGTATGGTGAAGGAACTCTTAGGCGAAACCAACGATGATAAGTTTGTCAAGCTCTATACCCGTATTGAGAAGTATGAAGGTATCTCAGACAATATGGAGATTGAGATTGCCAAGTATCTTGATCAGGTGAGCGATTCCCATCTCTCTGACGAAACCAAGGCTAAGATTCGCGCCATGCTCCGCGAAATTTCCGAGATAGAGAGTATCGGTGACAGTTGCTTCAATATTGCCCGTACCCTGAACCGCCGCATCCGTGGCAAGGAGGATTTCATCCCTTCTCAGTATGAACACATGCATCAGATGATGGAGCTTACCGACAATGCCCTCACCCAGATGAACATCACCCTTGTAGGTCATAAGGGAGACAACGATGCCAACCTCTCTTTCAACATCGAGAATGAGATCAACAACTACCGCAACCAGTTGAAGAGCCAGAACATCAACGATGTGAACAACCATCTCTATACCTATGCCATCGGTACCATGTATATGGATATCATCCAGGAGTGCGAGAAGCTTGGCGACTACGTGGTAAACGTAGTAGAGGCCCGCATGGGTGTAAGACAGCATGAGGCATAAGACTATCCAAGACATCAGATGTAATAGAAGGGGCTATCTGGAATTTGCCGAATAAGATACCTACTTAGAAAACTGTGACAATTGTATAGTTGTCACAGTTTTATTTTGATAGTTACAATACCGGAATACTTTTTGCAAAGAAATATTTTTGTTTCATACGAGTAATAAAACCGATATGTTATTTTTTTGCGTTTATTACCTATAATTAACAAGAGGGTATATCATCATTCATGACACACCCTCTTTCACTTTTATCATCATCCATACTTATACTCACATTTTTATCCTTCAAGAACATTCCACTTGATACCTCCATTCTGTCCTGCCACATAATTGCAGGGAGGAATACCAGGATGGGCCAAGTTGGAAAGATAAAGAGGCTCATCGGTCACAAACTGGTGGCAGGTAAACGTATCCCCAGCAGCCAGCTTGCTATTCTGCGATTCCATGACTATGAAATTATCATTTCCCATAAATTTGATGGTAATAACACGACCAGGTTGCCAAGTCAATCTCACCTGGCTGCCTACATCAAGTGCATCCGCAATCAGTCTGCTCTTCATGAAGAACCGGCTTGAAGCTATAGAATTCTCCCCCACAAACGCATCCCAGTCGTAAAAGCCCACCATACGTGACAGCAAGTCGAGGTTGAACTTACTGGGATTACTTTTGCTATTCACATATCCCCACATACGCTTCAACGTACTCACAGAAATCAGTTCTTGCGTATATCCATATATCTGGCGCATCAGGAAATCGAAATCTTTAGGCGAGGCTATCTTTCTTCCCACCAGACGCTCCACCTCCTCCTTGAGTCTATCAAAATCTTCTTTTTTAAAATTCTCTACCATAATCTTAGCTCAGATTTTTCCACCTAATTATCATTTATGCAGCAAAGATACACCATTTTTTCCTTTATCATTCTTCTTTCTCTCATTTTTTTGCCACAAATAGAAATTGAACCGTTTTGAACCAAGTTCTTTTTTCTAGATTTGTATATTTTTGCAACCAAAAATGATTTTTAACAACATAATTAGTAATTGCAATAAATGAAAATTTTATGAAAAGATTCACATTATGTATTGCCTTTGCATTCATGAGCCTGATTGTCATCCATGCCAAGAGCTATCCATTTGACAGGGCTCATAGCTATGAGGTTCAGATTGTAAGAGTTGCACAACAAGGAACAAAGTTCTTAAAAGTATGGGGAGTTGCTGGTTCTCCCGACAAAGCAATAGACAGAGCCATGCAAGATGCCGTAGCTGCCTGTATCTTCACTGGAGTAGAAGGAAATGATATTGCAGGTAAAATCCCTGCTTTAGCAACCAATCAAGATGCTTACGAACAACATAAGCAGTTTTTCGACACCTTTTTCAAGAAAGGAGAATTCTTACAATATGTTAAGAATACCAACTCTGGGTATCCTACTGGCGAGAACAATATCAAGACCGACAAAGGGCGCAAAGTGGGACTCTTTGTTGTTGTCATGTATGATAATCTTCGTAAGCGTTTAGAAGACGAAGGTATTATTAAAAAATTAAACAGTTATTTCTAAAACAAAATCTATAACAATATGAAAAAATTATATTTGTCATTCATTGCATTGTTATGTACTCTTGGGACTTTTGCCCAATCTACAGTAGAAAACATCAATCAGCCCAAAGCCATGAAACCGATTATCATGGTAGTGCCAGAGAAGGCATGGTGTATAAACCAGGGATTCGTGAAGGCTGATGATCCAAATTCCCCAGACTATGAAAAAGCATTGCTCGATAACGATGTACTCAATGTCATCACAAAAATGGGCGGTATCATGCAAGAACGTGGTTATCCCCTAAAGAACCTTCAAAGTGCACTCGATGAATTGAAGAATGAAGAGGCAATGGATACTGAACTCAAATCAAAAGATAATGGTGAGATTATGGAAGATGAACTCGACATGTTGACACGAGTCGCACAGGCCGATATTCTGGTGAACATTGCTTTCACTCGCACTTCCTATGGTCCACGCAACATGGTAGAGTTTCGTGTTACCTCTATTGATGCAGCCACAAACAAACAGATAGGTGGTGAGACTGGAAGAAGTTCAGCTTCTGGAGCCCCAATCTCAGCCTTATTGGAAGAATCTGTCCTCGGATTTATCGACAATTTTACAGGTAGCATACAAAGACATTTCGAAGATTTAGCAACCAACGGACGCGAAGGTTCAGTTATCTTCAAGATAGCAAGCGATTGTCCGCTTAACTTCGAATCAGAGATAAGCCTCAACGGAGATACTGGCGAACTTAACGAAGCAATAGATTATTGGATGAATGAACATACCGTGAATGGTTCTTTCACCCAAAATGGAAAGACCCGCACCCGTCTCTCTTACGAGCAGGTACGCTTTCCACTATTTGCCAAAGCTAAGTTTGGCGGAAAACCAAGAGCCATCAATATGGATACCTTCATCAAGCCAATCGGCAACTTCCTCTCTCAGTTTGGCATATCCGTATCTACGACTCCAATAGGAATCGGAAAAGTCTATGTTGTTTTAGGTGGCAAATAAGCCTGCCCAAGACATTTTAAAATAGCACATCAATAAAAACAATTCTAAAAGTATCAACAAATGAGAATCAAGCAAATATTTATCAGCATAGCCTTTGCATTGATATGCTCAGCATCAGCCCAGGCACAAACTACAAAAGACATCGGTTTGATTTGCCTAAACCCACATATTCCCGAGACAGAGGCTTTAGGGCAGAAGGCTACATCCATGCTTACCAGTAAGTTACAGCAGATAGCTACTGCCAATGGTATGTCGGGCGCAGGATTTGACAATCGCTTCATTATCACTGCTCACATTCAAAAACTCAAGAGTAGCCAGACGCAGACTTTTCCTCAGAAAAATGCTGTAGAAATAAGTATCGGTATCTATGTAGGTGATGGCTTGGATGGAACACTCTATTCCAGCTATAATTGTGAGGAAAAAGGCATAGGTAACTCTGAGGACCAAGCCATTGCAGCCGCAGTAAGAAAAGTGAATCCGAACCAGGAAGAACTACAAAAAGCAATCATCAAAGGGAAGGAAATGATTTTGAAGTATTATGATAAAATGTCTGGAAATATCATTAAAACTGCTAAAGCTACAGCTGCAGCAGGTAGATATGAGGATGCCATCAATATGCTCTTTGCCATCCCTATGAACAATAAGGATTTTCAGACCGCACAGTCGTTGATTGCCCAATATGGCAGCGCATCACTCGACCATAAGAATCTGGACGTAATACGTCAGGCTCGCTCTGCATGGAGTGCAAATCCTACAGAAGAAGGAGCAACACAGGCTAACAAACTGTTAGAAAACTTAGAGTCTCCGTCTGCTAAGATACAAGCAGAGGCGAAACAACTGCAAGTAGAAATGGCTGCAAGGATTAAGGCAGTAAGTGACAGAGAATTCAAACTGGAAGCTCAAAAAGAACAAAACGAAAAAGAGGTTAGATTAGCAGGAATTCGTGCAGCAGCATCTGTAGCTAAAGCTTACGTTGCCAGCCGTCCAAGAGTAGTATATCACTACTACTGGTGGTAAAAACATAAGCTTATAATGATTATAAAATCAAGGAATTAAATAAAACTCATGATAATGAAAAAGAACATCGCATTTGCATTCCTCGTTTTCGGAGGAATTTTAGCATTGTCTTCTTGCAAAGACGACGACATGGAAGTCTATGTGGGAGAAGACCTTAGAGACAAAGAAATCATAGAGGCTATCAAGGCATTGCCAGAGCCTAAAACAGAAATTGATGAAAAAGATATCGATGCAGATTTCAAGTATCTAGTACCTGACGGATACTCAGGATACACATCACACAGTGGTGGAAGAAGCGGTTACTACGGATATGTGGATTTAGGACTGTCAGTGAAATGGGCAACAAACAATATCAATAACCCATTGAGCAATAATGAAGGTAATATCAGTGCCAAGGATTTGTTTGAAAAAGAGACAAAACAAATTACCAAAGTAGAACGACCAGGTGTAAAGGAATTCAACCAACAATTCCCTACAGTCATGAGCTATGATGAATACCTTGCCTATACCGACATGAAGATACTTGCCACAGAATATAAGGAATATGAAAAGTACCTAGACAAGATAGACAACGCATATTCTAAGGCCATAAATACGTATAACAGCAATGCTCGCGATTTCAAAGAGCTCATCGACAATGTTGGTCGTGCCTATGCCTGGGGAGATTTAGACGGCTGGGCAAATCATGCCCAAAGTGGCGAGGACTCACCTCAGAATATTTCAGGAAAAACAGGATACGATGCAGCAACTAATCTTATCGGCGATGGCTGGCGCATTCCTACAAGAGCCGAATGGCAGGAACTGGTAGATAAGTGTCAGTGGGAATTACACGACAATTACTGGCTCATAAAGGGACCATCAGGAAAGAAAATCATTCTTCCTAATCGAAATCCTGCTTATAACACTTCGGAAAGAAGTAACTATAAGTCAGAGGGTAACTACAAATACGATGTGTATCAATTTAATGTAGAGAAAAAGAAAATCGAGCAAAAAGACCCTTATTATAATAGTGCTCTCATCCGTCCAGTTTACTCAAAATAATAAGTAGAAAAAATGAAATATAATAAAATGAAATATCTTATAGCCACCTTGCTTTTATGCTTGGTTGCTGCTCCACTCTCAGCCAAGAAGAAAGTATTCTATGACTCAAAGAGTAACATCGTAGGAATCACTGGTGATTACAACTTTCTGAAATCTACAGATAAGTTCTATCCACTGAATGTTCAAATACCGACAGATTCATATTCTTCTCCAAAAGATAAATGTGAATATTGGAACAAGCTCAATTTTGGAAAAAAGATTCTGGATGAGCTATTCTGCTACGATGGAAATTCGCTTTCAGAAGAAAGATTAAAGGAACTCGCTCTCCAAAATGTACTCAAGGCAGACGATGAACGCGCCTCTATCGGTGTCATTGGTAAGGATAATATATTGAAGGAAGACTATCTGCCTATCCTTGAAAATCAGTATATCTTCATCAACCAAAGTATCAAGCAACGAATCGGTAAAGGCGACAAAGCTCGCTGGAGTATTTACAAGGTGAATATCGACAAAGATGTGCTTAATCAGGTATTCAACTCTTGGAACGATATGGAAAAATACAACATGATTAAAGTTAAGATAACACTCGTTGCCTCTGGAGAGGCCAAAAATAGTTACAATATTTGGGACACCACTAATTCTACAAGCTCTCCTGCAGTACAAAGCCTGAAAGGAAAGACCAAGAGAAAAATTGCATATGAAGTTCCTGCTTTTGCCATTCGTGGACAAGTTTTGGGCCGCCACCCTTTCAAGATGAATATAGGTAGCGAAGTTGGTATTAAGAACCGAGATAAAGTTGTTATCTACCGCGCTAAAGAAAAGAACGGCAAGATGTATTCATCAAGAGTCTCCACAACAAGAGCCTGCAACGTCAAAGATAGTGTTGCAAACCTTTACACATTTGCAGGAGGCCAAGCTTCCTATAAGAAAGGTGACGTTGCTGTTTACCAGCCAAGCAGAAACTCCAGCTGGACCATATCTGGCAACTATATGGACCACTCCTATAACCTCAACTTCACCTTTGATCATCGTTTGAAGTTAAGTCCAGTAGGCATCTCACAATATTTCATGCTGATGATGGGCGTGGGTGGTTATGAGAAATCAGAGAAGCGCCTCTATGCCACCAACAATGGATCACTGGTCTATAGTCCAATCATTGCAAACTTTGGTCTTGGCTATGGCATTGGCTATGAGTTTGCCCACTGTATAGAGATACAACCGTATGTCCAGGCTCAATGGGAAGGTATGTTCTTTATCAAGAAGGAGTCATCTCCCTATGATGGTACAGATGGTGCATCATATGCAAGTGGTGCGACCTCCAACTCTGTCCGTTTCCCTCTGGGTGCAAGGGTAAATCTGAACATTTGTTATCCAGTACAGTTGGTAGTGGGTGCAGAGTATATCTTCAATGTAAAGTTCAAGGTTGCCAAGGATACAGAGAAGCGTGTACACAATGACCCAGAGAAATTCTTCTTTGAGCCTACAGGTTACAAGCGTGATGGCTTGAACATCTATGCCGGTTTAAGATTCAACTTCTAATTTATATAATCACAAAATCCTTCCCTTCGTTTCCAACAAAAGCGAAGGGAAACTAACGAAACATGAAAAAGAAATATGTATTTATGATAATGCTTGCAAGTGTCATAGCAAGTATCACAAGTTGCTCTAACAACAAGAGCAACAAAGAAGAAAATGGAATGGATTCTATCGCTATAGCTCAAGCTAAGGCTGACAGTATTGCAAGAGTTGATAGTATCGCTCGTGCTGATAGCATCGCTAAAGCTGACAGTATAGCTAAAGCAAATAATCTTGTTGTCGGTATGAAAGTAAGTGAGGCTTTGCAGAAGCCTGGGGTCAAGAAAGCCTGCATTGACGGTTTTGACGGATTGCATGAAGGAGAAAAATTGATTTTGATACAAAATGGTAAGAAGTTCCTTACTAATATAGGCTATACCATAAGAACAGGAGAGCCACTTTGCAGCAATCTAAAGTTCGATGTGATGCCTGATTCTTATGAGCAAGATCTCACTTTAGTTAGAGCTAAAGACTGCACAGCATCCGCAAAAATTATAAAAGAACTAAAAAAATAAGCACATGAGACATTTACTTTTTTCAACCTTAGCACTTTGCTTAATTGCATCATTAACCTCTTGCGGCAACAAACAAGCCCAAACTACAGGCGATACAGACAGTACGGCAACTAAGGACACAATTGTCGCAGAAAAAGTTGAGCCACAGGTTGATTCAACCAAGATTTTTAGCGATACAGTTGCTCAAAGAGAGAAAATGACATACAAGGTAACCAGCCAGGTGGAAGACGACATCGTATATGATGACGAAAGAGACTTAAACAAGAGCACTACTTACACAGTATCTTTACGCATCACATTTAAGAGTAATGGCAAAGTTAGCATCAAGGAAGTTATTCAAGATGAGGGCTCTTGGAGTGGAGAATGGGAATCTAATGGCTATGATGTAACCATTTATACCAAAGAGTTCACTCTGAAAGGTACAATATCAGAGGATTATAAAACCTTTAAGCTTTCCTCAGAATCTATCCATAAGTTAAGCTGGGATGGTTCTAGAAAATTGAAACTTCAATAACTTTATTACACTCACGCCTTTTCCCATGATATAAAGAAAAAGGCGTGAGAGTTTCTTATTAAAGTAAAACTTTTCATAAAAATACCGTTATTTATATTCCTCAATATTTCTGAAACATCCCCAGACCGACCGCCGGTAAGCCGCAGCACTACCTTTAGGCACATAGAGAACAACATGCTCAAAACAAGCGAGATTGAAGACATCGGGCATCTTCACCTTCCAGATATCATTGCCTAGTACAAGTGGCGTCTTGCAACGAAAAGAGATGCTTTCAAGCTGCGGACTGTCATCAAAGATATGCTTCATCACATGAAGGTCTGGATTATCTGGAAACATGATCCGCCGAAGCTGAGGAAGTGCGGCAAAAGCGCTGTCTTCTATTTCATCCACCCGATAACTCATGCCCTGATAATTTACCGATAGCGGTATCTCTATAACCGAATCTTTCTCGTTGGCAGCACAAACGGTCACCAGACCTCCGCCCCACGATTTATACTCCAGATTGCCAACCGTAAAATGAGCAACCACATCGTATAGCTCAGCAGGTTTCGTCACCTTATTATATATTGCAACACCGAAAGCCACCAGCACCAGGAAAATGGTAATCCAAACCATGGTTACCAGGCGATGCTGGAACGACCAGATATGCATGCGCAAAGAATGAACATTAGGATAGCGCTGCTCCATAGGACAGAGACATCGCTTAATCACCCAACGGTAAGAGAGACCGAGATGCATCTCTTTCAGAATGACACCTAAGCTATAGATATCATTGCGCACATCAGGCATACTATCCTTCTGCTGCTCAGGAGAAACGTAGCCATCTGTACCTGCAGGACTCTTCAGGATAGCATAACTGTCGGCATCTGACAAGCCGAAATCTATCAGCTTGATGGTTCCCCCATTTCGGGCTACCATAATATTGGCTGGTTTTAAGTCGCGATGCACTATCTGCTGGTCATGCACATATTCCATCACCTGCAAGAGCTGCCGAACTATCTGGCTCCGCTCTGCGCAGGAATGCTTCTGGGTGAGCCATTCATCAAGCGTCACTCCGTCTACCCATTCCATCACGATACATCTGCCATACCCCTCAACTTCTTCCAAACCTTCTACCTTTACGATGCCCGGATGATCCAGGCGAGCCAGAATATCATATTCTTTCTGCTGAAGTTGCAAATAGGTTGAATCAAAACGTACATCGGGGGCTAACGCTTTCAATATCCACCACTGTCCATTGCGCTTGGCACGGAACAGGATATTAAAACCGCTAGACGAGAGTTCGGAGATTTCTGTATAAGATTCCGTAACTTCGCCAACAAGAGGAAAAATAAAACCTGACACTTGATTCATAACTGCAAAGTTAGCATAAAAAAGTGATTTAACAAAGAGAAAGAAAGAAATTTGGTGCAACATAGAGGATAACTCAATTTTTTGTTGTATTTTTGCAGGCGAAATTGCAATTTTATAATCATTAATGAAGATTTTAGTAACAGGTGCTTCGGGTTTTATCGGGAGCTACATTGTGGAGGAAGCTCTCCGACAAGGCATGGAAACATGGGCAGCAGTACGCCCCTCAAGTTCCAGAAAATACCTGCAAGACGAGCGCATCCATTTCATCAACCTCAATCTTTCTTCTAAGGAAGAACTTATCAGCCAGTTAGACGGACAGGAGTTCGACTATGTGGTTCATGCGGCAGGCGCTACCAAGTGTCTGCATGCAGAAGATTTCTATCGTGTGAACACCGAGGGCACCAAAAATCTCGTAGGTGCGCTTATCGCCCTCAAGATGCCTATCAAGCGGTTTGTATTCGTCAGCTCGCTCAGCATCTTCGGTGCCATCAGAGAAGAACAGCCTTATCAGGAAATCACGGAACATGATACGCCCCACCCTAACACGGCTTACGGCAAGAGCAAATGGGAAGCAGAGAAATATCTGGATAGCCTCGGCATCCAGTTCCCTTATATCATCCTGCGACCTACCGGCGTATATGGTCCAAGAGAGAAGGACTATTTCCTGATGGCAAAAAGCATCAAGCAGCATGTGGACTTTGCCGTGGGATACAAGCGCCAGGACATCACCTTCGTATATGTACAGGACGTGGTGCAGGCCGTCTTCCTCGCTCTCGATCATGGTATGAACGGCAGAAAATACTTCCTCAGCGACGGAGGTGTTTATCAATCTACTGCATTCAGCGACCTGATCAGAAAGGAACTTGACAATCCTTGGATGCTGCGTATCAAAGCTCCTATCTGGGTTTTGCGCATCGTAACATTCTTCGGCGAATACATCGGCAGAATAACCGGAAAGATGTCGGCGCTCAACAATGACAAATACAACATCCTGAAACAGCGCAACTGGCGATGTGACATTGAGCCAGCCATGGACGAGTTGGGCTATCATCCACATTATCCTCTGGAGCGTGGCGTAAAACTAGCCATCAAATGGTACAAGGAAAACCATTGGCTCTGATTTCTGATCAAGGATCCGGAAAAGAAGGATTATTTGACAGGAAGACCTAAAGGATTTGGCAGAAAACCCAACAAGATAAAGAAATAGATATTCATAAAGTTCAAAGAAAAAACGTGATAAAAGATTATTTTAAGATAGAGAAGAACCCGAAAAAAGGGCTGTTGGCGCTGGAATGGGTAATGCTCGCCTATATGATTCTGACGGTAGCAACCATGCTCTTCACTTACACCAAACTCGTGAATCCCGAATCCATGATCTGGGGTCGCATCAGAGTACTTGTGATGACGGGAGCGCTATGGGGTGTATATCGCATGGTGCCTTGCAGGGCTACCAAACTGGTGAGAGTGGCGGCTCAGATGGCGCTGCTGGCATGGTGGTATCCGGATACTTACGAGATCAACCGCATGTTCCCCAACCTCGACCACGTGTTCGCAGGATGGGAACAGCAGCTTTTCGGTTGCCAGCCTTCACTCCTTTTCTCCAAAGCCCTACCTTGGGCTGTGGTAAGCGAACTGATGGATATGGGCTATTTCATGTATTATCCGATGATAGCAGCCGTCGTATTCTTCTATTTCTTCTGCAGATACAGGGAGTTTGAGCGCATTTCCTTCGTAATGCTCGCCTCATTCTTCATCTATTATGTGATATTCATCTACGTGCCGGTAGCCGGTCCTACCTTCTATTTTGATGCTGTAGGCGTACGCGAAATCACCAAGGGAATATTCCCAGCCATGGGCGATTATTTCAACACCCATACCAACTGTCTACCGTCTCCAGGCTACACCGACGGTATATTCTATCATCTGGTAGAGGATGCCAAGGCTGCAGGCGAACGACCAACGGCAGCTTTCCCAAGTTCGCACGTCGGAATCAGTACCATCTGCATGCTGATGGCATGGCATACAGGAAATCGCAAGTTGGTATATATCCTCCTGCCATTCTATGTGTTCCTCTGCATGGCTACCGTTTACATCCAGGCACATTATCTCATCGATGCCCTGGCAGGATTTGTTTCTGCCGTCGTCATCTACTTCCTGCTGATGTATCTTTCCAAGGGAATGACAGAGAATGTTGGAATAAGATAAAAATTCACAATAGTACAAAAGATATGACCATCAAGAAAGATGGTGATTATCAAGTATATTATCCAATAACATTATATAATAAAGTAGAATTCATCTAGAACAATGAAGAAACTATTTATTGAAACTTACGGCTGCCAGATGAACGTGGCTGACAGCGAAGTTGTAGCCTCTGTGATGCAGATGGCTGGTTATGAAATCTGTGAGAAAGAAGAAGATGCTGATGCTATTTTTCTTAACACATGCAGTATCCGAGAGAATGCGGAAAACAAGATTTATCATCGCCTCGACACCCTTCATGCTGAGCAGAAAAAGGGCAGAAAGGTAATCCTCGGTGTGTTGGGCTGTATGGCTGAGCGAGTGAAGGATGACCTCATCCAGAACCACTATGCCAACCTGGTTTGCGGTCCTGACAGCTATCTCAACCTGCCAGATATGATCGCACAATGCGAAATGGGCACCAATGCCATCAACATCGAACTTTCCAAGACCGAGACTTACCGTGACATCGTGCCTCAGCGCATCGGTGGCAACAGAGTGAGCGGTTTCGTAAGCATCATGCGTGGCTGCAACAATTTCTGCCACTACTGCATCGTGCCTTATACCCGTGGACGTGAGCGCAGCCGTGATGCTGAGAGCATCCTTCGAGAGGTTCGCGATTTGCAGCAGCGTGGTTTCAAGGAAGTTACCCTGCTTGGCCAGAATGTAAACAGTTACGGTCTTTCACCATCAGGAAAGCGTGAGGAAGGCAGTCTTTCCTTTGCAGAACTCCTCCACATGGTAGCCCAGGCTGTACCAGATATGCGCGTGCGCTTCACCACCTCTAACCCAGAGGATATGACCGAGGACATCCTCCACGCCATCGCCGAAGAGCCAAACCTCTGCAAGCACATCCACTTCCCTGCACAGAGCGGAAGCAACAAGATACTGAAGCTGATGAACCGCAAATACACCCGCGAGGAATATCTGCAGCGCATCGCTGACATCAAGCGCATCATCCCAGGCTGCGGCATCACTACCGACATCTTCGTGGGTTATCACGACGAGACCGAAGAAGATCATCAGCAGACCCTTTCCCTGGTAAAGGAAGTTGGTTTCGACAGCGCCTTCATGTTCAAGTATTCAGAGCGTCCGGGCACCTATGCAGCCAAGCACTTGCCAGATAATGTTTCGGAAGAAACCAAGATAGCCCGCCTCAACGAACTGATCAAGCTTCAGACAGAGGTGAGCGCCGAGCAGAACAAGAAAGACGAGGGTAAGGAATTCACCATCCTCATCGAAAACTTCAGCAAGCGCAGCCGTGAACAGATGATGGGTCGCACAGAGCAGAACAAGGCGGTAGTTATCGACAAGGGCAACCACCATATCGGCGAATTCGTGAAAGTACGCATCACCGGTTCCACCTCTGCCACCCTCTTCGGCGAAGAAGTAAAAAAATAACTCAAAATAAACAGAAAATGGCACTTTTACCTACCCAAAACAGGTAAAAGTAGCCTTTTTCTTCATACTTTTAGCGAAAAAACACAAAATCATTTTGTAGTTTTCTCCAAAAGCACTATATTTGCAGCCTATGAAGGAATTCTTGCAAGTTTTAAAACGATTTGTCCCTCCATACAAAAGATATCTGGGACTATCCATATTATTCAATATCCTATCGGCGGTATTGAATATCTTTTCATTCGCAGCCTTGATACCAATCCTGCAAATCCTGTTTCAGGTAGATGGCGGCATCCGTGCCAACGACTATATGACCTGGAACGGAGACTGGGGAACCCTCAAGGAAGTGGCTACCAACAACTTGTACTATTACATCCAGGAATTTATCGTGGAATACAGTGCTTCGACCGCCCTTCTGGTGATCGGTCTATTCCTGGCATTCATGACATTTCTGAAGACGGGAGCTTATTTTCTTTCTTCCGCCACCATCATACCTATCCGTACTGGTATCGTGCGTGACATCCGCAACCAGCTCTACCAGAAGATTAATTCCCTCTCTCTGAGTTTCTTCAGCGAGGAGCGCAAGGGCGACATCATTGCCCGCATGAGCGGCGACGTGCAGGAAGTAGAAAGCAGTATCATGTCATCTCTCGACATGCTTTTCAAGAATCCGATTCTGATACTCTTCTACTTCATCACCCTCATCTGCATCAGTTGGCAGCTCACCCTCTTCACCATTCTTTTTGTTCCACCTTTCGGCTGGTTCATGGGCATGGTGGGCAAGAAACTGAAGGCACAGAGCACAGAGGCACAGTCGCTCTGGAGCGACACCATGAGCATGGTAGAAGAAACATTGGGCGGGCTTCGCATCATCAAGGCTTTCTGTGCAGAAAGCAAGATGAACTGGCGCTTTGACAAGGTAAACAGCGAATATCGCGACAACATCATGCGCGTGAACATCCGCCAGCAGATGGCTCATCCTATGAGTGAGTTCTTAGGCACCATCCTCATCGTAGTCGTATTGTGGTTTGGTGGCATTCTGGTATTGGATTACGGCCGTATCGATGGTCCTACCATCATCTTCTACCTGGTGATGCTCTACAGCATTATCAATCCGCTGAAGGAATTCTCCAAGGCAAGCTATAATATCCCCAAGGGACTTGCCAGCATGGAGCGTATCGACAAGATTCTCCAGGCAGAAGTGGAAATCAAGGACAAGGAGAACCCGGAGCATATCGCTTCCTTCGAACATCAAATAGAGTTCCGCCACGTATCATTCGCCTATACAGACAATAAGAGCGACGAACTGATATACGTGCTGAAAGACATCAACCTCGTGATTCCGAAGGGCAAGACCGTGGCACTCGTAGGTCAGAGCGGTAGCGGAAAGAGTACGATGGTGGATCTGATTCCACGTTACTATGACGTGCAGGAAGGCGAGGTGCTCATCGATGGCATCAACGTGAAAGACCTGGCCGTAAATGATCTCCGCCAGCTGATAGGCAATGTAAACCAGGAGGCTATCCTCTTCAATGCCAGCTTCAAGGACAACATCCGTTTCGGCAAAACCGATGCTACCGACGAGGAAATCGCCAATGCTGCAAAGATAGCCAATGCCTACGACTTTATCATGAAGTCAGAACATGGATTTGATACAGGAATCGGCGACCGTGGAGGCAGACTTTCCGGTGGTCAGCGCCAGCGTGTAAGCATCGCCCGTGCCATCCTCAAGAATCCTCCTATCCTCATTCTCGACGAGGCTACTTCTGCTCTTGATACAGAGAGCGAGCGCCTGGTGCAGGATGCTTTGGAGAAACTGATGAAGACCCGTACTACCGTAGCCGTGGCTCACCGCCTGAGCACTATCAAGCATGCAGACGAAATCTGCGTGATGCATGAGGGAAGAATCGTGGAGCGTGGTACTCACGATGAACTGATAGGCAAAGACGGATATTATAAGAAATTGCACGATATGCAGCAGGTGTAATAACAATGTTAAGTGTTGACTGTTAAATGTTAAGTTGCATTCTTGCTTATATATAATAAGGTGTAAATCATAGAACTTATGACAAAGATTGTTTATGCGCTGTTTTATGCAATATCGCTGCTGCCATTCAGGCTGCTCTATTGCATCTCCGATTTCGAGTACTTCATGATGTTCCACGTCATCAAGTACCGCCGGGGCATTGTGCGTAAGAATCTCACCACTTCATTTCCTGAGAAATCAGAAGAAGAGATTGTTGACATCGAGAAGAAGTTCTATCGCTGGTTCTGCGATTATTTCTTTGAAGCAGTCAAGTTGCTGAGTATCAGCGATAAGGAACTCCGCCGCCGCTTCCATGTTTACAATAGCGAGGAAGTGGAAAAATGCTTTCAGGAGGGTCAGGATGTAGCAGCCATCCTCGGACATTACTGCAACTGGGAGTGGCTCTCGTGCGTGGGTATCGAACTGCCCAAGACCCGCATGATGGGGCTCATCTATCATCCTCTGTACAACAAGGCCTTCGATGAACTCTTCAAGCGCATCCGTTCTCACGAAGAAAACGGAGTGCCAGTTCCTAAGAAAGATATCCTCCGCTATCTGGTAGATTACAAGCGCAGGGATATCCGCAGCATCTTCGGCTACATCAGCGACCAGGGGCCTAAATGGGAGAACATCCACCTGTGGCTTCCTTTCCTCAACCATCCCGAAACTCCTGTGTTTACAGGAGGCGAAAGAATCATGAGAAAGATGAACGATGCCGTATTCTATGTAGAGATGTCCTGTCCTAAGCGAGGCTACTATACAGCAACCTACAAACTCATCACCCGCAATCCGAACTCCCTGCCGGAGCACGAGATTACCCGTCGCTTCTTCCAGATGCTGGAAGAAACCATCCGCCAGAATCCACCTTATTATTTATGGACACATAACAGATGGAAGCGAACCAGGGAGGAGTTTGACAAGCGATACGAGGTGGTAAAGGGGAAAGTTGTACCTAAAGAATAGAATGGATTACAAGAAACGATTTCCAAAAACGATTCTAAGAAATGAGAAAGATAAAGATAAATCCAAAATATGAACACCTGAGAAATTTCATCGAGAGCATCCCTGATGTTTTCGAAGAGAAGGGACGTGAGATTTACCATCTCAGAAATGTTATCAAGGTACTAACTGCACCAGACGGAACCATCATCAATATCAAGAGATTTCATCAACCGAGAAGCCTTAACCGCCTCATCTATTCCTGGAATATCAGAGTGCCAAAAGGTCAACGAGCCTATGACTATTCTTTCCTTCTAAACCAGAAAGGAATTCAAACCCCAGAAGCCGTAGCTTTAATAGAAGAAAGAAATAGTCTGAACTTACTGGGATATTCATACCTCATTACGCAGCAATGCGATTTTCCTCATACTTTATACGACGTAAAGGATGCAAAAGCTGGGGAATATGAACAACTTGCGAAATCACTTGCGCATTATGCAGCCAAAATGCATCTTGCAGGAATCATGCATAAAGACTTTACACCAGGAAATATCCTCTGGAAAAGTGATCATGAAGGTTTTCATTTTATGATAGTGGATATCAACCGCATGTATTTCGGGAAAATATCAACCCTCAAGGGATTAGACAACATGAAGCGCTTCTGGGGTCCAAAGCATTTTACAGAAATCCTCGCAGAAGAATATGCCCAGTTGAAATATTATGATACAGGAAAAGCTGTAAAATATATTTTAAATAAAAGAAAGAAATTCTGGACACACTATCTCAAGAAACATGAGATTCCATTCACTATGGAGTTTTAATATGATAATCCATCGTACTACTGATTTTTTAGCAATAACCGATTATTGCCAATTATAATCGGTTATTGCTATCAATCCATAAACTATTTTTTAATAATTCCCCAAGAAGTCCATTGCAAGCGTTCTTCCTTGGTTACTTTGCGGATAGCATTATTGTTTTTCCAAGCCTCTTCATTAACATAAGGACGACCATGATCTAAATGCAGCACAATGGCAGAATAACGAATTTGTCTGGATCTGATACCCTTGTGAAAAAGACGTTCTCCCATCTCACGGTCTTCACCGCCATACTGCATACGTTCATCAAAACCATTCACCGCCAGAATATCTTCACGCCATCCACTACTATTCATACCGTTCCATGTAGCTTTGGTTGGAGTAATCTTATTCATCAACTGGGTAAACCATTTCTTTTGCACTAATTTTGTGCATTTAAAATTGAACGGCAAGCCCTGTTTTCTGAGCCATGCTAACGAAAAAGCCTGTCTATCTCTGACATCCTCCTCCTGCAAAGCCTTGCTGATTGACAACGGAAGTTTGAAATAACCGCCACTCAGAAAGAAACCTTTCTTAGCCATAAGATTATGAACAGCCAGGAAATCATGTCTTGGCACACAGTCCTGATCGGTAAAAACAAGATAATCGGCAGTAGCTGCCACAATAGCCTTGTTGAGAATAACTGTTTTCCGGAATCCGTCATCTTCATGCCAGACATGCTTGATAGGCAACAGTTTCTTATATCGTTCGATCAACATACGGGTTTCTTCTCCAGAACCATCATCGGCGATGATAATCTCGTCAGCCATCCTGTCCTGGCATAAATATCCCCAGAGCGTTTTCTCCAGCCATGCAGGATTATTATAGGTAGAAATAATCACTCCTATTGTCATATTCTGAACCATATTTTTATCAAAATTAAATATTAGAATGCAAACTTACTACTTTTTTTTGGTAAAATGAAATATATCGACACAAATAATTGCATAGATAAAAAAGAAATCGTACTTTTGCAGAAAATCAAGACATTAAGAGCATGAACAAACAAAACAGACTTTGCTACATAAGTCGCAACTACTATAATCTTACATCAGCTGGCAACAAGGCTAAGACGGACAACGAGGATACACTCGATGAAATGGGAGCCGTCAACCTGGGTCTGCATCGAACGGTAAGAAACAGCAAGATCATCGCATTTTTCCTTGATCTTGCAGGAATTCTCCGTGCCTGCCTATTGCTTCAAAAAGGCGACACTCTTTTCTTGCAATATCCGGTCAAAAAGTACTTTTCTTTCTTATGCAAAATAGCAAGAATGAAAGGAGCCAAGACCGTTTCCCTCATTCACGATTTAGGTTCTTTCCGCAGAAAGAAGCTGACCGTAGAGAAAGAAATCAGCCGTCTCTCCCATAGCGACTATATCATCGCCTCCAACGAGAATATGAAGAAATGGCTCAAGGAGCACGGAATGCAGAAACCAGTGGGTGCACTCGGCTTATTCGACTATCACTCAGCTTCACCATGTCAGGAAAAAGCATCAGATAGGAAGCAGCCAAAAGTAGTCTATGCCGGTGCTCTAAGCATGAAGAAGAATTCATTTCTGGTAGAACTTTCCAAGACGCTGACCAACTGGCAACTGCTGGTTTGCGGAAACAAGGAAGGACTACATGGCTTGAAAGAGAATCCGCTCATCACCTATCAGGGATTTGTGCCTTCAGAAGATTTCATCAAGAGCATTGATGCCGATTTCGGGTTGGTATGGGATGGCGATTCACTCGATACCTGTTCGGGCGAATACGGTCAATATTTGAAATGGAATTCTCCACATAAGGTTTCCTTCTACCTCCGTGCCGGTTTGCCGCTCATCATCTGGAAAAAGGCAGCCGTAGCGCCTATCATCGAAGAAGCAGGAGCAGGTATTGCCATCAATTCGCTGAAAGAGCTGGATGACAAACTTGCCAATCTTACCCCAGAACAGAAAAAGGAGATGAAAAAGCAAGCGGTAAATTTGGCACAGAAACTAAATAAAGGCGGCTTCCTTCGAGATTCTTTGGCTTATTATAATATCGTAGAATAGACTTATATTCAAGAAGTGCGGTAATTTTAAAAATATATAAAAAATTAACTCCATAAGCAAGTTTTGTACACTCAGTACATTTCTTCTAAAAAAAAGATATGATTCATATAGCTTGTAACATAGATGATAATTACATCATGCAATGTTGTACTACTTTAGTTTCTGTCATGTACAATAACAGAAATGAACAGATAACATTCCATATCATTGCTGAGAAACTCAGCAATGAGGCTAAAAGTATGCTTACTGAAGAAGTAGAAAAATACAATCAGCAAATACATTTCTATGCTTACAATTTAAATATGAATCTTTCATCGTTCAAAAGCGCCCACATATCGCTTGCAGCCTACCTGCGTCTTTTCGTGGCAGATATTCTTCCTGCAGAGATACATAAGGTACTATATCTGGACTGCGATCTCATCATAAACGATTCTATAAAAGATTTGTGGGAGACAGATGTTACATCATACGCCGTAGCTGCAGTAGAAGACATGTGGAGCGGAAAAGCAAACAACTACACCCGCCTCGAATACCCTCAGGAAGATACCTATTTCAACTCGGGAGTACTCATCATCAATTTGGATTACTGGAGAAATGCCCATCTGAGTAAAGCCAGTTTGGAATTTGCAGAAAAATATGCAGAAAAGCTAATCTTCAACGATCAGGACATACTCAACGGACTTCTGCATGACAGAAAACTCCTGATACCCTTTAGATGGAACATACAAGATGGCTTTCTTAGAAAAAGAAGGCATCTTCGCCAGCAAGCCATACCGGAGCTACTAGAGGAATTAAAACATCCTGTCATCATACATTTCACAGGCCACAGAAAACCATGGCTCCATATATGCCAGAGTCCGTATCAGAGGCTATTCTTCAAATACCTGGACATGACAAGATGGAAGGGAATCCGACCTCAGACGCCATGGTCGTGGAAGTTCAAAACACTTATTGACAGCACGTTATATGCAATGCACTTAAAAGTTCAAAAATACGATTATAAAAATATTCAAGCATTATGAATTGTGAATTAAGCATCATCGTTCCCGTTTATAATACAGCACAATATTTGCCTCAATGCATAGAGTCTATTCTAAAGCAATCGTTCAAAAACTGGGAACTTATTCTTATAGATGACGGCTCAACAGACAGCTCGGCTGAAATATGTGAAGAATGGGCTCAAAAGGATGCTAGAATCAAAGTCATCCACAAAGTTAATTCCGGCCAGGCAGATTGCAGAAACCAAGCTCTTGAAATCTGCCAGGGAACCTATATTGGCTTTGTTGACAGCGATGACTGGATTGATGAATCTATGTATGAAGTCTTGATGGATGACTTAAAGACTACCAATTCAGACATTGCTATCTGTAATCATTACGAAGAAAGTAAGAACAAGACTCTTTGCAAAAATGCTTCAGACAAGAGATATATCTTAAAGAACCAAGAAATACAGGAGCTTGTCATTAAGGATAAAATCAAGAGCTATATCTGGCAAATGCTCTTCAAACGAGAACTGCTTAACGAGCCGATGCCTACTTCAAAGAATTACGAAGATTATAGCATCCTGCCACATTGGTTCGAAAATGCCAAACAGGTGGTCTATACTTACCAGCCGCTGTATCATTACCGGCTTCGAAAAAGCAGCATCGTCCACGATTTATCTCTCAACAGATATTATGAATTCTTTCAGGCTGAAATATCAAGATATAATTATTACAAGCGCTCTCCTTTCCGCAAGATTGCCAAAAGAATGGTAGTAAAGCGAGGTATCAAAGCGGCTAAATACGTATCAAGAAACCAAACTTCTCTATCGAAGCAGAAAGAAATCAAGGCCATGGTAAGCAAGATATCCAAGGACCTCAAGGCCTTTTCTCTAATCGGTATAGAGAAAAAGAGTTTCAAGGAACGCGTTTTGCTTTATCTCTTGTTAAAACACCCTAATAAATTCATATTGTATCAACGAATGATGGACAAGCTGATGTTCTACAAACATTCTAATTTAGATTTATACGAATAATGAAAAAGAAAGTCTCAGTCATAACAGTCAACTATAATAATCTGAAGGGATTGAAAAGAACAATCTCTTCAGTGCTTTCGCAATCATTCAGCGATTTTGAATACATCATCGTTGATGGTGGGTCATCAGATGGCAGCAAGGAATATATAGAATCTAAGCAAGAATATATCAATCAATGGGTTAGTGAAAAAGATCATGGGGTATATAATGCTATGAATAAAGCCATAAGAATGGCACAAGGCGAATATTGTATCTTCATGAATTCGGGCGATCATTTCTTTTCTTCACAATCTTTGGAGAATGCTGCCAAGATGCTCAATGGCTCAGACTACTACGTGGGAGAAACCATTATCATAGACTGCAAACTGGCTTCACTCTGCCTTCCACCACAGAACATGTCGTTCCGATTTATCAGAGATAAAGTTCTGCAGCATCAATCTACATTTACAAGGACTCAGTTGCTAAAGGAGCATCCCTACAATGAAAATCTGAAAATCGTATCAGATTGGGCACACTTTCTGGAAAACTGGTATTTCAAAAAATGTTCATACCAAGCTATTAACACTATTGTTGCTGTATATTATACTGATGGCATCTCTTTTACAAATGGTGACTTATTGAAAAAGGAAAGAAAAGAGGTGTTCTCCGAGTTGTTTGGAAGCACCAGCAAGCTGCCTCACATAAAAGAGACTGCAGAAGAAAAAAAAGAACGCATCAATGATGATTTTGCATTCAAACTGAAAAAAGCTCTGAAGATGAAACCGGTATCACGCGACTGGAAAATCCTACGTACAGGCTTTAAATTTTTATGGAAAGATTTGGCTATTAAATCAAAGTAAGATGAAGTAAGATGAAAGTATTATATGACAGTCAAGCCTTCGATATGCAAACGCATGGAGGCGTATCACGTTGTTTTGCCGAATTATATTCCCACTTGCCTCAAGACATTGAAGCAAGCCTCAGCGTCATGGAATCTGCCAATGTTTACCTCCAAACATTAGGAAGTAAACCAGATGGAGAATTATATCATAACTTCCTCTGGAAGAAAGATTCTGCAATAAAGAAAATGCTATATAAGTTCTATTATAATGCAAAATTCGGAGAATATTCACGATTAGATCGTACTCCCAGAATCAATAGATACAAGTCTGTCTGCGACATCAAGTCTAAGGATTTCGATTTGTTTCATCCAACTTTCTTTGACCCTTACTTCCTCAAGTACATAGGCAGTAAGCCTTACGTTGTCACGGTACATGATATGATACCCGAACAGTACAATCAGTATTATGACCATAATGACTATCAGATTCTGCAAAAACATCTTGTCATACCAAAAGCAAATCACATCATTGCAGTCAGCCAACAGACAAAAAGGGATTTATGCCGTATCATGAATATCAAGGAAGAGCAGGTGAGTGTAGTTTATCATGGAGCAGACGAAACTCCTTATACGCCAAACGAAAACAACAGACATCCATTTGAATATATACTTTTCGTTGGCGAACGTCACTTTTATAAAAACTTTGATTTCTTTGCCAAGCAATGTGTACCTATTTTAAAAAGACACAAGGAACTGAAGGTAGTATGCACAGGAAAGCCTTTCAATGAGACAGAAAAAAGTATGTTTAAATCATGGGAAATGGAAGATAGATTCATACATGAGTTTATCAAAACAGATCAAGAAATGCTAGACTTATACCACTATGCCCTGGCATTCGTTTACCCATCATCATACGAAGGGTTCGGGCTCCCGATTCTTGAGGCTTACAAAGCAGAATGCCCTGTTTTACTCAATCATGCCAGTTGTTTTCCGGAAATCGCAGAAGACGCAGCAGTTTACTTCCACATGGATGAAAAGAGAACTGATTTCGAAGAACAGTTTGAAACTTTCTACTATCTAGACGGGATAGAGAAAAAGAAACTCATAGAAAAGCAGAATGAAAGACTAAAACATTTTTCATGGAAAAAATCTGCGTTGGAGTTGGCTAATATTTATAAACATATCAATTAGCAAGTATGAAGAAGTATGATTATCTTATAGTTGGCTCCGGACTCTTCGGAGCCACATTCGCCCACCTTGCCCATAAACAAGGCAAAACTTGTCTGGTAATAGATAAGCGACCACATCTGGGCGGAAATATCTATTGCGAGAATATTGAGGGCATCAATGTGCATAAGTATGGTGCGCATATCTTCCATACTTCCAATAAGGAGGTGTGGGATTTCGTCAACGCCATCGTTGAGTTCAACCGCTACACCAACTCGCCTGTGGCCAATTATAAAGGCAAGCTATACAACCTGCCTTTCAATATGAACACCTTCTATCAGATGTGGGGCGTTACCACTCCTGAAGAAGCACAAGCCAAAATAGATGAACAGAAGGCGGAAGCTGTAGCCAAAATGAAGGCTGACGGCGTAAGCGAGCCGCGCAATCTGGAGGAACAGGCACAGGTACTCATCGGTAAAGATATCTACGAGCGACTCATCAAAGGTTATACCGAGAAGCAATGGGGGCGTAAGTGTACCGACCTGCCTGCCTTCATCATCAAGCGCCTGCCAGTACGACTCGTCTTCGACAACAATTATTTTAACGACAAGTATCAGGGCATCCCGGTAGGTGGCTACAACAAACTGATTGACGGCTTGCTCGAAGGTATCGACACCTTGACTTCCGTGGATTTCTTTGCAGACAATATCCAAAAATTAGCAGAGAACAAAGAGGCTTCCCAGAAAGCTGGACTGATTAAAGACTGTTGGCAGGAAATAGCCGAGAAACTGGTTTTCACAGGAAAAATAGACCAGTTCTACGACTATCAGTTCGGGAAACTCAACTATCGCACCGTCCGCTTCGAACAGGAAATCATCGACTGCCCTAATTATCAGGGAAATGCCGTGGTAAATTATACTGAGCGAGAAGTACCATATACCCGAGTGATAGAACACAAGCACTTCGAAATGTTTGGTGCAGAGGTTTACAATTGTCCTAAGACCGTCATCTCCAAAGAATATTCTACAGAATGGAAGGATGGCATGGAGCCTTATTATCCAGTAAATAATAAGGAGAATTCCGAACTATACGCTCAATATAAGAACCTGGCAGATCAGGAAAAGGATGTTATCTTTGGTGGTCGCCTTGCCGAATATAAGTATTACGACATGGCGCCAATCATAGAGAAAGCATTGGCTATGTTCAAGTAATTCATCATAAAATCCCTTCAGTATTCCAAGTATATCTTTGATTTTCATATACTTTTGCTGAAGAGATTTTTTCTTTATGATTCCTTCCAAACTCTTCTCTTGAGCCACAACGCCAAGATGGGGTCACTCATTTCCAGATGCTTAGGAGCAGGAATCGTAATCAGATCTTTCACCATCAAGGACTTCTTAAGACGAGTTACATTGGCGGCAGTACCTAGGCGATAGGTTTCCAATATCGCTGTCTGCGTGAAACCTGTATGTACTCCATTGATAATAGCATGCAGAAAATTCATCTGATAGGCAGAAAGGTCTTCGGTCTGCTGGATAAACAAGGGCTCGCAAGCATCCAGCAACCTGTCTATTCCATATTTCAAGTCCTCTTCTGTAGCTACAGAATCATCCTGTACTCGCAACCATACAAACCATGCCAACTGCTGTACATAAGAAGAATATCTGTCTGTTACCAGACAGATTTCACGAGCCAACTCTTCCGAGATATGCTTGCCGGTAGATTCGAAACGCTGACAGATATACTCCACCCAGTCTTTCTCGCTTATCTTGTTCAGATAGAAGAAATCACCAAAGCGATAGAATGGGTAACTGGCATTCTGGAACATCTGTTCCATCATGTGTTTCTTGCTTCCATAAAGACAGTAAGATACATGGCTCTGTAATTGCCATACGCTACGGAGCTTCTTCTGGAAGGTCAATGAATCAGGGAAATCGCCTATCTGCTGAAATTCATCGATGCAGACTACGATATGACAACCTTTAGACCGAGCTATCATTTCCGGAAGTCTCAAAACCTCTTCTGTTGTATTGTTACCTGCATTATACTCCAAAGCCAAAGAGAAATCAGTCAAAGGATCTTGTCCTATACTGATTTTCGGAACGAAACGGCTCAAGAACACCTTGGCATTCTCCATCCATTCTTCCCATTTTGAAGAAGTAGCCCGAACCACAGCTGTGGCAAAAGCATTGATAAAATCATTCTCCGAACGACAACCAAAGGCATCTATACGAGCTATCCTGATGTCTTCGCTCTCTACAAGCGAACACACCTTATCCACCAATGAAGTCTTACCCATACGACGAGGTGAAATCAATATCGTATTCACTCCATACGTAAAGTTCGCCTTCAGGCGTTCTGTTTCCTCTCTACGGTCGGTAAAGGAATCTCCCTCCACACGAACACCGAACACAAACGGAGCTTCTTTACTTTTTCTCATAATTACTACCTTATTTTATACTATACAGCTTTTCTTCTGCAAAGAAATTGCAAAAGAGCGCAATGAAAGCTGGCTTTCAAATTGCCGAGTGCAGCAAATCTTCTGCAAAGATAGCAAAAAAAAAACAAATTAAACAAGGTTGTTTAAAACAATGTTGTTTAAAGCCATTTTTTTTGCAGAAACAGCGATTCTTCGTCTGATAAAAATATAGTTTCATAAATTATACCCTAGGGTATAATACCTTTGGGTATAATTTTGTAACTTTGCAGAGAATAAACTTCAAGTCCCTGAAGAATAGAAAAACTATATAAACAGTCAATCCCCCATCACGCAGCCAAAGCGTGGTGGGGGATTACTGTTTCTGATAATATCGTTTTTTTATTGCTGATGTCGCTCAATATACTCCGCTGCCTGGATATTCGAGAACACATAGTTCTTCAAATCCTGGAACTTAGACTCCTGCTTGGTTTCCTTCAGATTGCCATTCGGCAACACATCATAGCAGAAACTGCGGTTCATCGACGGATTATAGACGAAGCAACGCTGATGATCTCTTGCCACAATCTGGTTATCTGCCGAATAGAATACCATCGGGCGCTGCTGCTTCAGCAGATCCACGCCGAAGCCCTCGTACTCATAATTCAGATTCATCAAGCCGAAAAGCGTAGGCATTACATCCACCTGCATGCCCAAACCCGCATACTGCTGCTGCGGAACACCAGGACCAAAGATGATGAGCGGAATATGGTTGTAAGACTGAGGCAACTCGCCCTCGCTCTTACCCACCAGCTTGCCATGGTCTGCCTGAATCACGAATATCGTGTTCTTATACCAAGGCTCCCGGCTTGCCTTCTTCAGAAAGTCGCCTATCGCCCAGTCGGCATACTCCACAATCTGTGTTTCCTTCTCCTTGGTCTTCGGCTTGAAGAAATCAGGAATGATATATGGCGGATGATTGCTCACGGTGAGGATGGTAGCCATGAAAGGCTTGCCCGTCTTCGCCTTCTGGTTGATGGTGTTGAGGGCATAGCCCATCTCGAAATGGTCGCTCACGCCAAAGCTGTTCACCACCTCGCTCTTAGGATAGTTCTCCTGAGAGAAGATGTCATCGTAGCCATTGGTCTGGAAGAAGGCCTTCATGTTGTCATACTGTGCCTCGTGGGTCATGAAGAACATGTTCTCGTAGCCATACTTCTTCAACACCGTGGCGATACCCTTGCGGCGTGGAGTTACCGTTCCCTTCATCAGGTTTCGGAACATGAGAGCAGGGAAGCTGTAGAGCGTAGCCGTCATGCCATGGTTGGTATGGATGCCGGCACTATAAAAGTGGGTGAACGCCAGGGAATGATGATAGAGCGAATCGAGCGTTGGGGTGAGCGGCTGCTGATTGCCGAAAGTACCCAGCAGGTTTGCCGACATCGACTCCATCAGTATCACCACCACGTTAGGATGATTCTTCTTCATCATCAGGGAATCGTTCACCACCTCACGTTTCAGAATATTCGTGCTATCCACCTTTCCCATAATACCCAGCCACTGGCGGGTATTCGTGATAGCCTCAGCGTATGGCATGAGATGCAACTCCTTGTTCTCCTTGCGCATATCGTCGAGCGCAGAAGTAAGGAGATTGAATGCCGGATTGATGCCGAGCTGGTTGAGGAAAGAATCCTCGCAATAGTAAGCCTGGCTCACCTTGATAGGGTTATAGCCCATTCTGCCACGGATGCCGAAAAGGCAGGCGCCTATCAGAGCCAGGGAAATGAGGAAACGTGCTCCCACCAGCACCAGGTGCATATTGTCCTTAGGCAGGAGGAAGAGCCCCTCGAAGTAGCGGCGCAGACGGACGAGCGCATAGATAAACGCCCCCGTAAACACGAAATAGAGGGCGATATAGAGCCAGTAGGAAGACTCCTGCAAGAGCATGCCCGATGTGGTGGCTACATAGCCGAACCACCCGAAGATGCTGGAATTGATGTTCTTGAAGAAATACTGGAAATAAGGGGTATTGGCTGCCGAAGGCATGAAGGCGATGGCAAACCATGCCGCATACCAAATGTTGATGCCACGCAGCAAACGGCGATGACACCACCCCAGGCTGGCAGCAACAAGGAGCACAGCCACAGGCAATACCGAAATATAACAAGCGATGACATTGTCAAACCATACACCCTTGACAAATGCCATCACCCTACTCGCCCCTGCATCTACTATCATGCCATGCAGGGCGATGAATTCCACCAATCTGAACAGAGTCATCACCAGCAATGCCAATACATGCACCGAAAGGAGATAACCCAAGACCTTAAAATATCGTTTCATTTTTATTCTACTTTAGAAATCGGCTGCAAAGTTAATAATTATATCCCAATAAAAGCAAAAATTCCCGCCTTATTCTATCTATAAACAAATAATTATATGTAACTTTGCAGCCAAAATCATATAATAAGACTTCGATAAGACATGAACATCAAGTACAACAAAGCTCTGTGGATTGTCACCATCCTCGCTATCGCGATGCTGATTCCTTTCCTCGGGCTTACCGAATTCAATACCAAGGGAGAGCCTCGCGAGGCTGTAGTTGCCTACACCATGCTGGAGCATGGCAACTGGATATTGCCTATCAATAATGGAGGCGATATTCCTTACAAACCACCATTCTTCCACTGGTGCATCGCCTTCTTCTCGCTCTTTGCCGGACACGTAAGCGAATTCACATCCCGTCTTCCGTCTGCTGTATCGCTGATATTGATGACCATCGGCGGCTTTATATTCTTTGCCAAGCGCAAGGATACCCAGACGAGCCTCATCGCAGCCATCCTCACGCTGACTGCTTTCGAAGTGCATCGTGCAGGAATCAACTGCCGTGTGGATATGGTGAACACCGCCTTCATGGTGGGAGCCATGTATCTGCTCTACCGTTGGTGGGAAAAGGGAAAACATCAACTGCCCTGGCTTGCCATCCTCTGCATGAGTGGCGCCACGCTGACCAAGGGACCAGTAGGCATCATCCTGCCTTGTTTTGTGATGGGTGTCTTCATGCTCACACAGAGAGAAAATTTCTGGGGCATCGTCTGGCGAATGGCAGCAACTGCCGTACTCTCTCTCATCATCCCATTCTGCTGGTACTACGCTGCCTATCTCCAGGGTGGCAACGAGTTCCTGGAACTGGTAAAGGAAGAGAATATCGACCGCTTTATGGGAAAGATGTCCTACGAGTCGCATGAAAACCCTGCCTGGTACAACCTGCTTACGCTCATCACCGGTTGGCTGCCTTATACCTTATTATTATTGTTCTCTCTCTTTATCCTGCCCTGGAAGAAATTCTCCAAGAGTAAGTTTGTAGAGAATGCGAAAAAGGCTACCCCGCTCCAGGTATTCACCTGGCTTGCTTTCCTCCTGGTACTCTTCTTCTACTGCATCCCGAAGAGCAAGCGAAGCGTTTACCTGCTGCCTTGCTATCCGTTCATGGCTTATCTCATCGCCGAATACATCGTTTGGATGATGAAGGAGAAAATGGGAGCATTCAAGGTATATGCAGGGGTAATAGCATCGCTCGCCATCCTGCTTATCGTAGCAAGAATCGCAGTTTCATGCGGATTGATTCCTGACACTATCTTCCACGGCAGACATGCAGCAGAAAACGCAGCCATGCTCCATGCTTTGGAAAAAGAACCTCAGAGTATCGCAGAAGGCATAGGATATCTGTTCTTCATATTGTGCATTTATGGCATCTATGCTACGTTCCAATCACTCCACAGAAATCATACTGGCAGCATCGTAGGCCATACGTTGATTACCATCATCAGCCTCTTCCTGATACTGGACTCTACGCTTCAGCCGACTGTACTCAATACCAAGGCAGACAAGCGCTGGGCACCAGTAATAGAAAAGAAGTTTGATACTTCCAAACTCTATTCCTACATGTCGATTGATATGCTCCACTTCTTCAGCCTCAACTTCTATTTAGGCGACAAGATCCAGCAGTTCGACAAGACACTGCCACAAGACGGCATCGTGATGGTATCAAATGATGATATCCAGATTTTCACGGAGAAATATGGCAGTAATTATACTTTCGAAAAGGTATGGGAGATTCCGAGAACTGCAGAAACCCGCTGCCCTGTAGGTTTCTACCGTTTCGTGAAAACAAGCGCTAATTTGGCTTGCAACTAAAATACATAGTCCCACAGATTTCACAGATTACACAGATTTATTTTTTTTGCTTTAAAAAGATCTGTGTAATCTGTGAAATCTGCGGGACTTTTCTATGCGTATAGGGATTTGGCTTACGACACACCCCTTCTTATTTTTTATGATTTCAATATGAATTATACTCTTTCTTCGATAAAATATCTCGGTCTGCGTTTCACTTCGGTATAGATTTTTCCGATATAGACACCCGTAACCCCCACACCTGTAGTGATAATGCCACCGATGAACCAGAGGGAAACAAGCAAGGAAGTCCAACCCTGTATCGTCTTGGCCTGGAAATGTTCTATCAGCGCAAAGATAATCATGATGAAAGACACCAATGTCATCAGCAATCCTACAAAGGTGATGAAACGCAAAGGTGCTACAGAGAATGAAGTGATGCCATCAATACTGAAACTCAGCATCTTGGTAAACGGATATTTACTCTCGCCTGCCTCACGCGCCTTGCGGTCGTAATAAACAAAACCCTCCTGGAAACCCAGTTGGCGAACAATGGCACGCAAGAAAAGATTGCGCTCCGGATACTGCATCAGCGCCTTCAGCGTGCGATTCGTCATCATACGGAAGTCGGCATGGTTATACACCGTATCCTTATCCACGCTCTGCATCAGCTTATAGAAAGCCTGGGCGGTGAATCGCTTGAAGAAAGTATCAGTCTTACGTTCCTTGCGTACACCGTAGATGATATCCTTACCTTCCTGTACCTGTTTCACCATATCGATGATTACATTCTCATCATCCTGCAGATCCGCATCGATGCTCACCATCGCATCACAATGGTCGATGGAAGCCTCCATACCTGCCCAGAGTGCATTCTGGTGTCCACGGTTATGAGAGAGTTTGATTCCTCTCACGTACGAATGTCTTTCTGCCCCTTCTCGGATGAGTTGCCAGGTAGTGTCTCGACTGCCGTCATCCACCAATAGCAAATTGGTCTCAGCGCCCGTCTCTGCCTTGATTTTCGCCACCAAATTCCCCAAAACTTCCAGGGTCTTAGGCAAAACCTCCTGCTCATTATAGCAAGGTATTACGATGTTTATTTTCATATCAATCTGTTTTTCTGCAAAAATACAAGAAAAATCTTAAACAACCAAGCCAAAACCTCATCTTTTATGAAATCCACCTGATATTATTTCCCCAACAGAGTATTTATTGGATTTTCAGAACTGCTTTTCGTAACACAATCATTCACCAGTAATTCATCAGAACTTCCATTTCACCTGAATTTCCAAATCAGTCTGAGCAGAGCCATTGATTTGTTGCAATCCTGACGAAATATGATTGCGGTCGAAATATTTCGTCATGGCTCCCTTGCAAACCAGCACCCAATGCTTTCCGATTTCAGCCTTCGCCCGCAGTCCACATCGGATACCTTCACCAAAATAACTACCGAAACTCATCGTATAAAGCAATCCCGGTTCAAAAGCATAGACACGACTCTCATAATCCTTGGTACGGAAATAGCCCAAGAAAGCATTCAGCCTCAGCCACCGAAAGCGATATTCCATAGATTCATTGACCATCATTCCATAGTTTTGCGACAGGAAGGTGGCATCCACCTGAGTTTTACTGCTCCATGCTCCTTTTTCGATTCCACAATACAGGCGGGCTCGCTGCGTAGTAACATCATATTTCTGCTTATACTGATAACGGGCACCAAGACGGAGAGAACGGGAAGGCTGGAAGATGACGCTCGCCAAATAATCCTTCGCATAAGAACTCCCCTTCATTCGATATTTCGGCCAGGCAAAATAAGCCACATCCCCATAAATATCACATACCCATTTAGAAGAAGGCGACCATCGCAGTCCCACATAACAGCCACTTTCATCCTGCACGTTGCTGCCAGCACTATAGCTATTACTGTATATTGCATAATAACGATAAGGATAAAAACGATAAAGAGCCAAGACCGAAAATTGTTCTGAAAGCAGATAACTCGCCGTATTGACCGTAGCCACTACTCCACAATCTCCCGTCGCCACCTCTCCCTGCAGCGTGAGCCGATGAGAAATATAACCATAGTCGATACTTGCATTCCAAAAGTTCTTGCCTTCGGGAGCAAAGCGCTTATAGAGTTGGGATTTATTGGGATGAAGCGGCAAGGAATAAGAATAACAGATGCCCGTAGCACCGATATGAAAACCATTCTTAGTATAATGCAGATTACCGCCCAACAGAAAAGCGGAAGCGATGCCTTGCTTCTCGATTTCCTTCTCCGTGCGATGCATTCCTGTAGTTACAATCGTTGAAATAGAATCTTTCTTTACCGTAGCATCTATTTTGCGGTAAGATAGAAAGGCACTCACATCCAATCCCTTGCAAACATTCAGCGTGGCTGCAACTCCTTGCAGATAATTAGCAGCATATCTTGAAGAATGTGTGCGAATGGAAGTTCCCATGCGCCCCAATGACGAGAGCATGGAGAGTTTTCCGAAACCGAAATCATTATTTAATATCAGTCCCATACCTTCCCGAAGACGATACTTACCCAAAGTCAGATTTTTCAACTTGCCCCATTTCTGTATCTGCAGATAATAGGAATAAAAATCATAACCCAAGTTGTTCTTACCACCAAAAAACGGCTCTCCCGCATCCTGCGAAGCCACAAAACCCATCTTTACATAGTCACTATAATGAAACTGATAACGCAACCAATGCTTATAAGGATAACCCCAATACCCATCCTTGTCTCCCTTTCGCTCATAAAGAGGAACCTTTACGGCAGCCACCATTTCATGCTTTCCATATTTTGCTATTTGGGAAAAAGAAGGGAAAGAACGCCTCTTCACTTCCCCGGCATAGACAAAACAACAAAGCAACTGCCGCTCATACCAACTGATACTTTCTATCATCGCCAGTTCACCCAGACTTTTCATCTCACCATATTGATAGATGTAGGCCTGGATATCCTCTATCTGTTGGGCAGAGAGGAAGGGAAACTGTTCCAGCTCTTCCTTGGTAGCGGTATTGAGATTGATCGGATTTTCAGCATATCCCTCCAGAATATCTTCATAGCTTTCCCAATTCATATCCTCATATTCCTCCTGTTCACTGAGTTGTTCGAGGTATTCCTGCCAAGATTGGGCATCACTTACCTGGATACTATTCACCAGAAACAGTACCACTAACATACACCTATAATATAATGTATTCCTATAATAGATTGCATTTCTCATTCGTTTTCGCCTATAATTTGTACTATATCGATTTGGATAGAAGATGTTGCAATAAAAGCATCACCCTTATCCTGCCGCAAAAATACAATATTTATCGCAAAACACCAAAAGAAAGGGAAATAAAATGAGAAATGGGAAATAAAAAAGACGTACGAGTGAAAGAAATCACCCATACGTCTCTTTTGTTGGTATGCTGAGCTAATATAAAACTCTATGATAGTTTTTCAAAAAAATAAGATCAGTCTTCAAAAAACTAAAGAGCCTGGTTATATTAGTCTTTCAAATCACTTGCCTCTTTGATAATCTCAGCTGGCACTTCGCCGCAGCGCTCATAGCGGCAAACATCGTTAGCATCATCCTTGGCAGTCCAGATCATAGAACCGCTCTTATAAAGATTGCTCACGATATACTGCTGGTTCCAATCACCAACACCATTATCGTAGGTACCGCCAACAATATAACCCAAATATGGATCCTGCTTCACAAAGAAGGAACCGGTAGTATGAACTGCATACATACTGTTCATGTTGTCGTACATCTCCATAGTATTATCACGGCGATGGAAAACCACATAGCAATATGTGCCCTCAGGCATTGGCTGACCATTGTTCCAGGCAGTCATTTTCCATACTCCATCAAGATTAGCAGGAGTCACAGCTATCGGCTGCTCTGCAGGTTCATCATCATCGCTGCTACAAGATACGAAACCCACAGAAAGGAGCATAACCACCAACAGGGTGAAGAGTTTGATTAAATGTTTCATATTCTTTAATTCTTTCTTTTCTTATGATTTATCATTACTGATTGCGATTCACTACGACCATAATCGTACGGTCACTCGGCTTGGCGTCCACCCCCTCCAGAATAATCGGGAAAGTGAAATTCGGCTTCATCATCGGCGGGATTTTATCCACATCCAGCGTAATCACCAAGTCTGCCTCATCACCAGCATGGATGATTTCCGGCTCTGTTTTCACTTGTGCATACTGTGGAAGCACCAGACTGCTGATCTTCAGCGGTTTCTTCCCGCTATTGCCACAGAGAATGCGAGCCTCAGCCTTCATACCAGCCGTCACCTCATTGAATGTTACCTTAGCCTGCTTCAGTCTCAGGTCGCCCATCTTATACTTGAAGCGATACCAGACATCCGCACTTGGAAGAACCATGCCCCTCAGTCCAATCTTTGTGACCGGTTCTCTGTCCGAATCCTTCAGATAGACAAAAGCGCGGGTGTCTATAGTGCCAGGATAACCATGAGGAGTAAACGTCAATTCTATCTTACAGCTATCACCTGGCTGTAGTCTCATCTGACTGACACTCGACTTGGTGCAACCACAGGTGGTCTGAATACGGGATATTTCCAGCATCTTACCACTCACGTTTCTACCTACAAACGAATAGGTTCGTGGCGCATCATCCTCGGTCATCGTACCGGCATCGATGAGCTGCTGGTCAAACTTGAGTTTTTGTGCCCAAGCCTGACTCATGCTCATCAGGCTGAGAGCAATGAAGATCATCGTGAATCTCTTTCCCATCTCAGTAATTATCTTTTAGATTACATCCAACCGTTGTTGCTGGCATTCTTACGAACTATAATGCTCACAGTCTGCTGCTTGCCGCCAACTGATACTGTCAGAGTAGTACTTCCTACAGCAAGTCCCTTTACGGTGAGAGTAGTACCTTCTATCGTAGCAGAAGCCACATTGGCATCACCAACAGCACAAGTGTATCCACTCTCTACGCCTTCAAAGTAACTTGGCAGATTCAAGGTAGAAACCTTGTCGAGCGCCACATAGATATTAGGCAACTTCATATCAGAACTGTAATCCTTATTCTTAACAAGATTCAAGAGCTGAGCTGCATCAATCAGACCAGCGCCCATCTTACCGATATACTTAGACAGGTTGACGATTTCAGGAGAAGCACCCACTGTAGTATGGTTCATATAATAAATCTTGGTAGCACCATTACCATAATAGCCATCCAAGTCCTTGACAGCCTTCTTCATCAGACTCACGAAATCAGCAGCACGATAATGACGATGCTGCTTGACTGCGTATGCCAAACCGAGAGCAGCCACACCAGAAACATGAGGACAAGCCATGGAAGTTCCCTCCATATAACCATATGCAGGTTTACCATTCTGAATCAAAGTAGAGAGCACAGCACCCTTCTGTTCAGCAGTCTCTGCCCAATACTCATCCTCTTCCTCACCTATCTTGCCGTAATATTCCAAGTCACCACCAGGAGCACTCAAGGTAACGAGCGTACCATAGTCGGTATAGCAAGCTGGCGTATAGTCGGCAGCAACAGAAGCTACACATACACACTTGGAATAAGCGCCAGGGAACGCAGGATTGCCTGCATACTCATTACCAGCAGCAAAAACAGGAATACCACCATCAATGACGCCATTAGGAGAACCGGCATTGTGGATGAAATAATCCAAAGCCTCCTTCTCCAAAGGATAAGTCTCAGCCCACTCCTTTTCGGTAGCTGGTCCAGGAGTATAACCATTGATGATACTTGACTCTGAAGAGTTGTAACCCCAACTGCACTGGAGAATCACCGCACCATTGTCGGCTGCATATTTGATAGCTCTTGCCTCTCCTGCTAAAGTTACACTATTCTGACCAGAGAACACCTGGCATGACATAATCTTCACACCAGAATTAGGAGTACCATCACCACCAGCTACACCACAAACACCAATACCGTTACCATTGACTGCGGCAATTGTACCTGCTACGTGAGTTCCATGACCTGAATCGTTGGCATCAGTCCAGGTAATATCGCCACTCTCGGTTACGAAGTTGTAGCCGTGAAGGTCGCCCTCATAACCATTACCATCGCCATCAGTCTTGGCTCCCTGAGTAGTCTCACCAGGGTTACACCACATATTGGCAGCCAGATCAGGGTGAGTGTACATCACACCTTCATCAAGTACAGCTACGATAATGGAAGGATCACCTGTACAGGTTTTCCAAGCCTCTGCAGCATTGACATCACAGCCAGCTTTGGCACCAGCATGATTATCATTCAGGTTTTCGAAAGCATAATTACCTTCACCCAGGTTGTTATAGTGCCACTGGAAAGCGTAACCAGGATCATTAGGTGTACCATCGGCTACTGCGCGAGTTGCAATCTTAGACTTGAGTGCATCCTCATTCAGATAGATACGCTTGCTGTCTGTCTTGTAGGCACGCTTGATACGGCCATTGGTCTGCACCTTGGAAATCTCACCAAGCTGCTTCAATCGCTCTGCAGCAACCTTCAAATCAGTATTCTTGTCAAACTTCACGGTGTACCACAAGTGAAGACCTGCCTCGCGAGTACGAGCCTCTGTCTTTTCATCCACAGGGAACACACGCTTGAAGCTGTAGCTGCCCAGAATATCGAGCACCTCATCTGTAGAAGGAATACCCGAACGGGTACCTGCTACACCAGCACGCGTCATTGTGCTTTGTGCTTGGTCGAGAATATCGCTCATCTCAGGACTGAACTTAATCAACAATTCACCATTCTCAGCATCTGCAGGAATGACAACCTCGTTGGTCTTACCATCAGAAGAGTCGATGCCCGACAGGTTGTCTGCACAACCTGTCAAAGCCAAAGCGACCATTGCTATATAGAAAAACTTTTTCTTCATTGTTTGCTTCTATATTGTTAGAAATTATCTTTTCAAAGTTACGTTTCTCTTGTACTTGGCAAGCACGGAAGCCTCATCAACATCACCTGCAGCCACATAAGTACGATAATAGAGCGGATAAACTACCCCTGGAACCTCCCATTTATTACCAGGGTCGCTGGTTCCGTAGAAGTAATCGAAACTGAAGCTATCCTCTGTCATATTAGAGAAACCAACAGCAGCGCCATCGCTGTTCTTTCCTTTAGACTGCTGGTTGAATACCATGATAGAAGGAGTCCATTCTACCAGATGTGGATGATAAAGAATCCACTTTGGCACCGCACCAGTCAGGAAGTTAAGGTTGAGCGACAACTGACGGCAGTTAGGCAATACACGTGGCACCTGAAGAGGATAAACATCCTCATAAACTACAGAACCATCCTTGTGCTTGCAGGTTACTGGATTATCCCAGCCAGAGAGCAACCATTTACAGGTATCACCTACCAGTTTGTCGAGATAATCAGCCTTATTGGTTGAGAAGTCTGCCCTGCTGTAGCGGGTAGCCTTGCCAGCAGCCTCCAAAGCTTCAGTCATCTCTTCATCTGTTGGAAGTTCACCCTCCAGGAAGCAGTATGACAACTCCAGGGAATTCAGTTTTTCCCATGTAAGGAGTTTCAGAAGAGCCTGACGATCGCTGGTACCTTTGCTGACCTTTCCATACATACCGATAGGGTAAGTATTATAGATGTAATCACTATTACTGTTCTTTTCCAATTTTGAAAGATCGATAGCTACATCTGTACGACGCTGAGCATAGAGGATGAGATTACGCAACTTAGGGAAGTTCTTCTCATTCACTACATTCGTAATGTCAGACAACTTATTGAAGTTGTTACTTACCAGATTGAGTGACTCCAAGGACTTACCCAACTTGATGAAGTTAGCTGGCAAGTGGGTCATACCATACGCCTGGATAGTCAGGTTCTTCAGATACTTCAATTCACAGATATCCTCACCAACCTCTACCTCACGAATCTGGTTGTTCTCATTGGCAGCCAGAGAGAAAGACTCCAGGTATTTCAGATTGCCAACTTCCTTAGGAAGAGACTCTCCACTCTTCAGGTTGAACATGCTGAACTTCACAGAGCGCACACGGCCCAAAGCCTCAGGATGGCTCTTTACGAAGGCATCAGTAGCCTCCCAAAGTGTCACGTTCGACCAGTTACGCATATTGTCGCTGGTATCGAAGGTAGCCATACAACCTAATTTCTGATTGATCATGATGATAGACAAAGAGTCTCCAGCACGATTATCCTCAATTTTCAAGGCTGCCTTCTGTCGAACTGTCAGGATGACATCATCGGTAGGATTACCATCTGCATCCACCAGTTTGTCTTCAGCCTTTACCGGTACTAAGTGAACCTTTGCCACACGAACAGCAGGAACAACATTCATCGCCCAGCGGAACTTGAATTTGACGCTACGAGGACGAGCCTTTCTATCAAGGACGATTCCTATATTGGTACCTGTCAGTTTATCCTCATCCTTGCTATTCAGGAGCCAGCCTTCACGTTCTTTCTCATTTTCTGCCTTCTCGGCATCAGTCATGTCACCTTCGAAAGAATACTCTATCTTACCGATTTTGCATTCTACATTGGCAGAAATCAAACTCTCGAAAGCACGCTTATCGTATGATTCTGAATTTTCGATTTCTACAGTTGGTTCCTTGATGTCAATCTGCTTACCATAACCAAACTGTACCACGGAAACGGTGCGGCGCTGACCGTTATCGCCGATAAAGGCGATATCGGTAGTACGGCGTCCGTTCATCAGAGTAGAATCTGCTACCACAGTTGCAGTAGTAGAACCCACGCCATTGGCAGGAGTGAGCATCAGCCAAGGCTCATCCACGTTAGCCACCCAATTCTGTGAGGCAGCAATGGCAAGCTGTTCGCTACCGCCCTGAGCTCCTATTTCTATCTGCTCCTTGTCGATGGAGAGTCCGCCTGGGATATCTACATCATCGCTATCGCTGCAGGATGCAGTCATCAGACCAGCACCCAGAACGAGGAGCCATGTAAGTTTATTAATATATTTCATATTATCTTACTTTCTTTTCGTTTAATTTTCGAGATCCAAAGCATCGCAACCGCGGATGTCCTGATTCTTGTCGTAGAACAGCTTATACATACCTGCCTTGATATATGCGCAGACGCTGGTTACATCGATAGAGATGTTAGGGTTGTCAGCGATGTTCAGAATATAAAGGTGAGAAGTCAATGTCTCATCTACCTTGCGGATATCATTAGAACCTATCTGGAACTGAATCAGACTTGGACAGGTGGTGATACCTGTTGGCCAGGTACGCAGACAACGCTGTTTGGTCTGCTCATCACGCTGATGATTGATGGCAAATGCACGGAGCACGGCACTGTTCAATGGTTGGGTTGGCACCATTGTGAAGCAGTTGTAACTCAAATCCATATTGGTAATATATGGCAATGTAGTTGCACGGAAATCATCTGAGAGTGAAGTCAGCTTGTTGAATCGGAGGTCAATCACCTGAAGGAGATAAGCCTTCTTACCGCTGATAGAACCCTTAGGAATCGTACGCAACTCGTTACCGCTCAAATCAATGGTTGTGATTGGCGAACCTGCTGTAAACAACTCAGAAGGGAACTTCTTTATCTTATTGTTTGACAGACTGACTGAAGCTGCATTAATACCCTTATAGGTACCATGACTTGTATCTACACCAGTAATCTCATTGTAAGAGAAATCCACAGAACCCATCTCACGAACCGAACTTGCATCGAAGATATTAGGAATCTTCTTCAACTTGTTATGAGCGAAAGTCAGACTTTCCACATCATCTGTAAAGGCACAGAGATTAGCAGGAATCTCTTCAATCTGGTTGTTGTTCAGATAGAGAGAAGAGAGAGCTACCTCAGAACCAAACGGATGTACCTTCTTGATATTATTGTAAGCCAGGTCGAGCAAACCGAGATTTACCATCTTTCTCAATGCAGAATACTCAGGGAACTCCTCCAGGTTATTGTAACTCATATAGAGAATCTGGAGAGTCTTACCTGTCTTCTCCTCAGCTAAGCGAGTCCAATCATTTCTCAACTGATTAGCAGAGATGCCCTTGCATCGAGCCAAGTTCATCGCCTGCAAATTAGGGAGATTATAGTAGAAGTCTGGAATTCGACTGATCTTTGGACAGTTGTAAAGCTCGATATCGGTTAGGTTGGTCATGTTGTTCCAATCCTCTTCCTTGAACTCCTGAGCAAATTTACCATAAACGGCATCGTCTGCATTGTAGAACTTCGCACAAACCTCGCCGGATGTGATAGAAGAGTTACCGATATAGAACTGCTGCAACTTAGTCAGGCGATAGATGGCCTTAGATATACCTGTAATCTTGTTGGTCAATGTACCGATCTGAGCATCTTTCAGGTTGATACGGCTGTCCTTCTTGATTCTGTTCTTAGGAGCTACCTTAGGGTCTGAGTTGTAGCTTTCTACAATCATATCCGACATATTGGCACGTGGGTCATACTTCAAGAACTTGGTCTCATAGTCATGACGCATAGTGCTCTTCTTGGCTGCATTCAGACTGTTGGCATCGTAATTATTGAAGATGTTGGCACCAATCTTCTCATCATGAGAACCAAGGTTGAGTACCTGAAGTTCTGTGAGCTGTCCGATAGCATCTGGCACGATACCCTTGGCACCGAAACCAGCGATGACGAGACCGATGACACGACCATTACTGTTGAGAGTAACACCAGGTTGGTCGCCCCACATATCGAGTTCCTTATTGAAGTTCCAATTAGCACCCTTGAAAGTAGCATCGCCATAGAAGCTCCACTCCTTACCCTGGAGAGATTCCCAAATAGCCTTCAGAGCCTCATAATCCTTGATGTATTCCTTGGTCTTAGAGAGCAGGATAGGCACCTGAGCCTTATCATTCAGTTGATTATCCTCTACGATAAACGGCTCACCCTTTACAGGCTGGGTTTCGTACTTAGTCTTCACCGCACCAGTCTGACCGTAAGTAGTATAAGAAGTAACCTGGTAAGTACCAGCAGGAAGCCATACAGTAGAATCACAGTAGGCTGTACCCACCTCCATATACTTATCGTTTTCATCATCAGGATTCTGATGCTCCTCACTTGCCTCCTTGTATTTCACCTTAACGCCAGGGAAAGTGAAAGTCTCACGGGTAAAGAGGTTGGTTACGCTGATATCAATCAATCGGATATTAGAGAAGAGATACTCGGTATTACCGGCACGGGTCTTCTCCCATTCCTTGACAAGATTGAACTTCACCTTACCGCGCTCCACAGTCTCCACCATGAGGTTCTGTACTTCCAGACCGCCACCAACAACAGTGAAGGTCTCGCCGGCAGAAGAAGCCAACAACTCCTCATCTACAGCATCATAGAGATAGAAACCGATGACGGTGTAGGTACCAGAGGCAAGTTGCAGTTTTTCACTTCTCAGACCATACTCTGCATTCTCTGAATTATAAGAATTGAGCACCAGTGTCTGAGAGACAGTTGTACCATTGTGCTCCATGACCACCTTGATTTTCTTGGCATCATCCAATTTCTCAAGTTTGTCAAGGGCAGCAGCACGAGTAGCTCTTGAAGAAACCTTCTTGCTGAGTTTGAACTGCACATATCCATATGTACCGTCCCAGCCTTCGGTATCATCGTCAGAGCAGCTTGTCACAGTAAAGGTCAGCATCGTGACCAAGAGTAACAAGAGTGCTTTACTATATTTTCTGAATGTCTTCATTACTTTCTCTTGCTTCTAAATCCCATATTATTGATAAAGACTACTCGCTGGCATACTCCCTGGATGTCGTTGAAACCAGCAAAGATCGGATAAGTAAGCTCATCGGCATTCAAGCCAACATAGATACCCTTATCGTCCTGTCCTACCTCATAGTTTTCAACAGAGTTTCCTGTACCATCGTAAATGACTACTTTTGCTCCAGCTGTAGGATTCCATCCGTCAATCTGAGGATAGATGGCTACATAACCACCATAAACTGTTGATTCAAATACTTCTTTACCAGTATAATTGAAAAAGCCCTCAGCATATGACTTAAAGTCATCATTGGTTGTCAAGGCACAATCTACATTCATACCCATGCTGGTAACAATAGGAGCAGTAACCTCTGAATCGCCCTTCTTTTCTTCCTTCTGTACAACATCCATCAGGAAGTAGCGGTCATAATCACTCTTTACAGTAGTGAACTCGTTCTCCAACATATCGTCGGGACCATTCTCCAAGCTCTCATATACAGCCTTAGGCAATGCATAAACCAGTAATTCACGGCTACCGCTTGTCAATGGAGCAACAGTAAGCTTGACATCACCCTTCTCACCCTGCAACTTCACTGCGCCAGATTCATCCACGAACAGACCTCCCTTCTTATTTTCGAAGACAACCAGCTGATAATCATCATTTAATGTGTTGAGTTGGAATGGAACGAAGTTGTGGAAAGTGAAAACATTGGTAGCATCACCATTAAGACTTGAACCATTCTGTGTGAATACCTTACCATCCATAGAAACATTCCATACAGCCCACTGTGATGAAGTAGGATAAGTAATATCCATCGTATGAGTGGTCATACCATTATAGACAACAGGTACGGTCACAGCGGCCTTACCATCCTCAGAAGCAAAAGTAATGGTGTAGTTAGCCTCCTTGGCAATGGCATACTTAGCATTCAAGCCCTGACCCTCTTTGAAGGCAGCACCACCTACGACTTCATTATTTGGGGTACCTACCAGGAAACCGCCTTCCAACTCTACCCAAGCAGGAGTGTTGGTCACAGCAAAACGATAGGTTGACTTAACAGTAAACTTGTTGTAGATAGGCTGACCTGCAACATTCTTGTAACCTACAATAATACCGGTCTCAGTAATATCGTTGCCCAACGCATCATAAACCTTGAGATCATAGCCCTCAGCAGAACGCTGAATCTCAGCAATAGTCACTTCCTGACCGCCCATCTTCAAGTTCAACTGAGCTACGCTCAAGTCCTTGCTGGCATCATCGTCAGTAATAGTTACCTGGATAGTCTGCTTACCGGCAGCACCATTGAGCACGAAACCAGGCTTTACAGCATCCTTCGCCTCTTCCTGATTCTCATTCTGAGCCTCTACCTTAGAGATCTTACACCAGATCTGATTAGAAGAAAGACTCCAGTTCTGGTTGGCATCGAAAGAAAACTCTTTCACATCGCCAGCAGCACCTGCGATAGTCTGTACCTGTGGAAATACAGGATTTACGGCATCGTCGTCGCTGGAACAAGCGGTGAACAAGGTCACTGAAACCAGCGCCACAAGTACGAGCCAATATCTTGAAATTAACTTTTTCATATTGTTATTCTGTTATTATTTTCTTGAATATATCTGCGTTATATAAGCACCCGAAAGGCTTAATAACCTTGTTCTTTGAGTCTCTCTGCCTCTGCATCGCTTACCCACTCAAACATGGTGATGAAGGTTCCTACATTACCAAATGATGTACCGTCCTTCTTATCGACACTCATGTTGACATACTGCAATACATAGTTCTGGCAGGTATTATAATAAGAGGTATAGAGTGAAGGCTGGCTGATGCGCAACTTGCCATCTCCATAGATGGTACCGAACGCCTCACCGGTCTCACCGGCTATCTGGTCGTCCATCTCTACCTTTGGCTCAAGAATGTTCTTGGTATTGAACTTCAACTTCAGGTTGTAGCCCTTATAGTAAACATCCTTCAGCAGAACGGTATTCTCCTCGCCTTCCACCACCTCGGTCTTGATCAGACGGTTGGTTACGTTGTTCAGATACTTGCTGTAGAAGGTAGATGTTACCATGCACCAGCCAGAGAAGTTGTGGATATCGAAAGGACAAGACTTCTGCATTACCACGTGGGCATAGTCCTTATAGAGATCTGTCCAGTTATACTTCTCCGGAATCACCAGTTTCAGGGTGAAGCCGAGCGAGTCGGTCTTGCCGATGTTATCATAGATACCCTGAACCTTCACATTTCCTACCATCTCGCCCGCCTTGATTGTAACGGTGTTGTTGAGGATGCGGTAATGCTTACCCTCGATGGCATTGCTCTGCTTGTCTACTACCTCCACGCCGAAGGTGCGGTCGTAGTCAGCTTTTTCGGTTGCTGATACAGGAACATTGAAGATTTCATTGTTTTCCTGTACAGGATACTGATAGAGCGTATCAGAGAACATGATATGACTCGGACCAGAATAGGTAGTAAAATCCTGCGAACAGCTCGCAAGAGCGATGAGTACAGCTACTGCTGCCAAACATCTCATCATTATTTTCTTCATGATCGTCTCTTTATTAATAATCCGTTATTTATTACTTTCATTAGGCTCTATCTCTGAACCTGGTGCTTCCAGCTCATGCTGTGGAATTGGCCAGACAAAGAGTGGATCATCCTTCTCTACCTTCAAGCTGCTCTGTACGAAGTTGGCAGCAGGCTGATCAGAAGCCTTACGCTCGAATCCCTTGTGCCAGCGCTTGAGGTCGTTCAGACGGAAACCTTCCATATAGAGTTCCTTCACACGCTCTGCCTCGATAATCTTCATGGCATTGCTCTCGCTCAAGGATGTGTTACCACCGTATGATGAGTAACGGGCTGTACGCAAGGTAGAGATGTCCTTACCTGCCTTGCCATATTCACCCTTCATGGCATAAGCCTCTGCACGGATCAGATACTGCTCTGAGAGACGGAACACCATTGGCTGGTGAACATGCAGGATGTTACTGTTCAGGAATTCTGCATCACCAAAATACTTGCTCAGCAAAGGCCACTGCAATCCGTGCTCATAACCTGTCACACGGGTGGTGAAGATGGCTGCAGGACGAAGATCATTGGTATCGTATGAATTGATAACCCAAGTCTCTGGCACATAGTCAGGACGATAAGTTACATAGTTGTAGTTATCAAAGATAGTACCCAAGGCACCACCATAACTGTTTACAGTAAAACCAACCTTCCAGATAGCCTCACGGGAATCACCATAAGTCCAGATGTACTTATAGTCGTTCACCTGACTGGAATAGGTATTAGAAGACGCCTTCTCCAATGTATAATATTTGCTGCCGATAACCTTAGAAGCATACTTGATGGCATCATCCCAGCGATGCATATATAAGGATACGCGCGCACGCAAGGCATGGCAAGTATATTCATTGAAGTAAATCTCGTTGTAGAGACTTCCAGTAAAGTCATCTTCCAACTTCAGATACTCTGTAGCCTTATCAAGGTCTCTCAATACGAACTCGTATGAAGCCTTCAGGCTGGCACGTTTCTGTGGCTCATTGCCGTAATAATGCTCTGTGAGTACCACACCCAGGTCTTTCTCTGCCTGCTCATCATTATCATAAGCCTTGCAGAACATCTTGATCAACTCAGAATAAGCCAAGGCACGAGCGAAGTAAGCCTCACCCTGATACTGCTCCAACTTGTCCAGTTCTGTATCACTGGTGGTATTGAGCTTTACTTTCTCTACATTGTCAAGCAGGAAGTTGGCACTATTGATAACACCATAAAGGGCACCATATACAGACTCGATGTCGGTATTGGTAGGCTTGATATCCTTCCAGCGATAGATATCGCCATAGGTATTGGAGTAGCCCTTCACACAATACACGAAGTCTGACTGCAAGTCTGGCAAGAGTGTCAACTTGCCCGAGTACAATGCGCTGCTCTTAAAACTGTCATAGATTCCATAGACCAGCTTATCTACATCATCCACTGTATTGATAGCCTCATCCATGCGGATAGAATCCTCAGGATACTTGTCAAGACAGGAAGAAAAAGACAAGGTCAGGACAGCTGACAGTATATATGTCTTAATATGTTTAATCTTCATTATTATTATCTCCTTTCTTTGTTTAGAATGACAGTTCTACACCAAGCGTAAACTGGCGTGATGCTGGATACTGCGCCTGATAAACATTGGATGAAACCTCTGGGTCAAGACCATTGAAGCCTGTGATGGTGAAGAGGTTCTGTGCCTGAGCATAGACTCTTACCAAAGAGAAGAACTTGGTTTTGCTCAACAGACTCTGTGGCAAAGAGTATGACAAATTGAGGTTCTTCATACGCAAGAAAGAAGCGTTCTCTAAGTAACGGTCATCCAACTGGTTAACCTCACCCCAGCGAGGGATATCGGTAATATCACCTGGATTCTTCCAGCGGTCATACAACAAGCGGTTAGACTGGTTGTAAGCTGTACCGAAAGTTACACCACTCTCCTCGAAATAGCGGTCGTTATTGATAACATAACGTGTACCGATCCAGCTGAACTGAGCTGACAACTGCAAGCCCTTCCAGCGCAAGCTGGTACCGAAACCACCCATCCAAGGTGCATCGTAGGTCTTGCCCATCATCACCTTGTCGCTCTCACGGAACTCGTTGGTCACGTTACCGTCCTTATCATACCAGAGCTGTTCACCATTTGCTGGGTTCACACCTGCATAACGGTTCAGGAAGAACTCGCTTACTGAGTGACCTACTACATACTTCAAACCGGTGGTTGAGTTTACATACTCGGTTACACCATTATAGAGTTCCTTCAATCGGTTCTGATTGTAAGATACGTTGGCACTTACATTCCAGGTGAAGTCGCGTGTGCGGATTACATCACCGTCAGCACTCAACTCGATACCCTTGTTAGCCATCACACCCACGTTCTTCCAGCGATAACCCTCACCAGTTACGGTGTAAGACTCTGGCACACGCATCAGCATGTTGGAAGTGCGCTTGTAATAAGCCTCAAAACTGAAGTTGATACGGTCGAAGAAACCAAGACGCAAAGCAAAGTTGCTTGCCCAAGTGGACTCCCAACCCAATTCCTCATTACCACTCTGTGAAGGATAGAGACCAGCTGTATCGTCATAGTTGGCGTCACCACTCACCAATGCGAGGTGATAATAGTTAGGAATCTCTGAGTTACCAGAAGTACCTGTGCTGACTGCCAACTGTGCGTTGCTCAGCCAGTTATACTTCTTGAGCCATTCAGTCTGCTTCACATTCCACATGAAACCTACAGACCAGAAAGTACCCCAGCGATGATCCTTACCAAATCGGGAAGAAGCATCGGTACGGAGAGAGAAGTCTGCATAATAAAGTTCCTTATAGTTGTACTCGCCACGCATGAAGAATGACAAGTAAGAATAATCTGAAGAAGAGTCAGACCAGCGGCTGGCACGTGTACCAGACGAAATATTGGTCAGCAAGTCATTATTCTGTCCTCTGGAATAAACATTGAATCCCTCTGAATGATAATCGACAGCCTCCTGACCCAGCATCACGTTGAAAGAATGGATATCCTTCAAGGTGAAACGATAGTTGGCTGTTGTAGTCTCAGTCAAATTGAGCATATCGCTGCTCTGGCGAGCCGCAAGACCCTGTCCATTGTTAGAAGAGAGACTTGGGAAAGACTGCATGAATGCGGTAGAGTGAGAGAAATCTGCACCAAACTGGGTGCGGATAGTCAGATTCTCGATAGGATAAATCTCTGCATACATAGTAGAGAGAATCTTATACTTCTTGTTCTTGATAGGATTCTTTGCCATATATACGATAGGGTTCTCGCTCGTACCAGCCCAGTTGCCGGTTGCAAGAGAAGCTAAGCTGCCATCCTTTGCGTATGGATTCCAATATGGAAGCATGAAGCGGCAAGCTGAAATTGGGGTAACGGTGGTATAAGAACCATCGTCTGCCTGCTGGGCCTCCTCGTAAGCTGCCATGGTGTTGGTACCAATCTTCAACCAGTTGCTCGCCTTCACATCTGCATTGGTACGGATGTTGTAACGGCGGAAGGTAGAATTCTGCGCAATACCATCCTGATCATAGAAACCACCAGAAACATAGTAGTTCAAACGGTCGGTAGCACGATTCACGGAAAGTTCATAGCTCTGCAAAGGAGCCGCATCATTGAACACCTCGTCAAGCCAGTTGACATTTATCTTAGAGAGGAGATTGTAATCCTTACCAGCATCCAGTCCTACTTCTTTCTCAAACTGGATACGCTCATCAGTATTCATCATAGACCAGTTGGTCTGCGCCAACTGTGAAAAACCATATTGAGCACGGAGGGTAACCTTTGCCTTATCCATAGAAAGACCACGCTTAGATGTGATTACAACCACACCATTAGCAGCACGTGCACCATAGATAGAAGTAGAAGACGCATCTTTCAATACAGAAATACTTTCGATGTCATTAGGACTTAAAGTATTGAAATCAGAACTGGAAATTGGCACACCATCCAGGATAAAAAGTGGTGACTTACCAGAGTTGATAGAGTTTGTACCACGGATTTGGAAAGTAGCCGCCTTGCTTGGTTCACCAGAAGAACTGATGACCTGCAAACCAGTACTCTGTCCTTGCAAAGCCTGGTCGAAGCTTGCCGCAGGGACATTTTCAATTTTTTCAGCTTTCACAGCAGACACGGAACCCGCAATGGTTCCTTTCTTACGAACGCCATACGCCACAACCACGACTTCATCCATCACTTTGGAATCAGAAGTAAGCGTAATGTTCAGCGTTTTCGTCTGTGCATTGACAGGATGTTTCTGAGTCACCATACCGATGTATGAAATCACCAGCGTAGCCTTAGAAGCGTCCTTCACCTCGATGGTATAGTTACCGTCAACATCGGTCACTACACCATTCGTTGTACCCTCTTGAAGGATGGTTGCACCAATCAGCGGTTCATTGTCATCACCAGACATAACCGTTCCCTTGACGCTAAAGGTTTGCGCCAAGGTTGTTTGGACAGTCAACACAATCAGAGAGACAAGCAATAGGGAAATTCTTCTCATTCTTGTTTGTTTCAATTGTTGTTTATAAATTATTAATAATTATTTTTTTCTCGTTGGAATAAACGGTTGCATATATTAAAAATATGTTGCACACCTGACAAACCCACCGTTCTCTCACTCGGTACAATTTTTCACAAATAACAAACGTAAGTATAGCTATTTGATTAAAAGCAGTGCAAAATTACTAATAATTTCTCACTTATTACAAGTTATTGCTTTAAAATTTATTATTTTAACAATAAAAGGGTAACATTATCCGTATTTAAGGACATCTGAGCCGTATTTTGAAGCATTTCAATCCACTTTTTCATAAAAAAGACGAAAAAAATATCTGTATACAAATTATTTGTGTAACTTTGCCATCTGATTGATTTAGAGACTAAAATGAGGACTGAAAGATGAAATACAAAATACTTTTTTTGATATGCCTGATGTTAGGTACAACTCTGAGAATGGCTGCACAGGATGATGAGACCCATCCGGAAAACAGGGATGTAGATATGGACAGCCCTACCTTCGAGCCGATGGTGAAAGTCGGCAAGGTATTGCAGGGAAAGGACAGCATACAATATGTGGAGGTCAACAATGTCTATGTATATCCCGAACCGGTATTCAAGAATGCCAAGCAGCGCATGGCTTACAACAGACTGGTATATAATGTAAAAAAGGTGCTGCCTATTGCTAAAGAGGTAAGAAAGATTATCATCGAAACCGGTGAATATCTGGAGACTCTGCCTAACAAGAGAGCAAAGGATGCACATATGAAACTGGTAGAGAAAGGTATCAAGGAGGAATACACGCCAAGAATGAAAAAACTGACATACGCACAGGGTAAACTCTGCATCAAGTTAGTTTACCGCGAATGCAATTCTTCCTCTTACCAACTGATACAGGCTTTCCTGGGTCCAGTGAGAGCTGGCTTCTATCAGGCCTTCGCTTGGGCTTTCGGTGCGAGCCTTACCAAGAAGTATGATCCGAACGGAGTAGATAGATTAACAGAGAGAGTGGTAAGACAAGTTGAGTCTGGGCAGATATAATTTCCGTTCAACGACTATGGACGGAGATTTCAACAGGGCTAAAAAAGAAGTGTTCCCAAAGAAAGCAACAACTTTCCTTAGGAACACTTCCTTTTATACCCAAATGCGGTGCCTATCTATTCCTCTGTATAAAGCACCTGAATCATCGTCTGACCCACAGCCTTCAGAACATTTTTATCCAAATGAGCCATATCATCACTTACCGTATGCCAGGTAGGACCAAAACTGCTCTGCTGGCAGTCAGGATAATAGGCTATCACATCAATCGTAGGAATCTTCGCCTTTTCATTTACCGGGATATGATCATCTGTTATCATACCGCCATCACTCTTAGGGAAGAAACTGCCATAACCAGCCTGACGGGCTGCTGCCCAAACCTTCTTGACAATGGCAGAAGCATACTGCATAGACATTCCCTCACGATAGAACTTGGCACCCTGTCCACCTACCATGTCGAGAAGGATTCCATAACGAGGGGAATAACCGTCTGGCTTATTCTCACTCCAATACTGAGCGCCCAAAGCCCAGGTATCTCCACTATCCTGAACATCAGCCCATTGAGGAGTTCCCCAATCCTCTGTATCGAAACATATAAAATCTACTCCGATAGAAGGATTCAACTTCTTGTCAGCCTGCAACTGGCGGGCGATTTCCAGCATGACTGCCACACCACTTGCACCATCATTGGCTGCCATCACAGGCTTGCGCCAGTTGGTACTATCGGGATCATTATCTGCCCAAGGACGACTGTCCCAATGGGCACAGAGCAGGATACGGGTGGTAGCCTTCGGATTATAATGAGCGATGATATTGGTATTCTTCAATATCGTGCCATCATATCCCTTGAGGTCTGCTTTCTGCTCCTCTACCTCACATCCGAACTGCTTGAACTTCCTTACAATCCATTCGCCACAAAGATCGTGCGCCTCGCTATTCATCGTGCGAGGACCGAAGTCGCATTGAGCCTGACAATAAGCAAAGGCTGAATCCGCATTGAAAGCTGGACCTACTGGATTCAGTTTCTCTGCTTCTTCCACTTCCTGTGCCTCAGGCGAACTTGTGCCATGAGTAGATTTGTAAGTATATGCACCTGCCACAATAGCCGCAGCAGCCACAACACCTAATATGATTTTCATTTTCTTCGTCATCTTGTTTATTTTGAACTTTCAGATTTGAACTTTATGATTATCTTTTCTCTATAGAATTACCTTTCGACTCACCGGTAACATTTGAATTCTTCACTCTTTACTTACCTAACAGCCTGTACTTGCGCCATTACTCTGAGCCAGTTGCCACACCATATCTTGGCGATATCCTGTTCGCTATACCTGCGACGGAGCAACTGGATGGTAAAGTTGATGAGTTCAGAAGAGTCAGCTAATCCGCAGATTCCGCCATCACCATCAAAATCAGTACCAAGACCCACATGATCGATACCCATGATGTCGATAGCATGTTCCAGATGGGCAATAGCATCCATGATGTCAGCCTCACCCTCTTTGCGAAGGAAACCGTGATAAAGTGTGGTATGAGCTACACCTCCTCTGGCTGCAAGCGCACGCATCTGGTCATCGGTCAGATTGCGAGGCACATCACAAAGCGCCTTACTGCTACTATGACTGCAGACGATAGGCGTCTTGCTGATTTCCAAAGCATCATAGAAGCTCTTCTCGCCAGCATGACTCAAATCTACCATGATGCCCAGGCGGTTCATCTCCTGGATGACCTTCTCGCCAAAACTGCTCACACCATTGTGAGTATTGCAGCCACGGGCACTATCGCAAATATCATTATCCCCATTATGACAGAGCGTAATATAGACGATGCCACGCTGGGCAAAATGCTTCACGTTGGCAAGGTCGTGTCCAAGCGCCAGTCCGTTCTCTATACCGAGCATGATACTCTTTCTTCCCTTTCGCTTGTCGCTATAGAGGTCGGCAGGCGTACGGGCGATACTCAAGTAATTGCTGTTCTTGCTCACAATCGCCTCTATCTTATCAAAGATCAGATCGGCATACTGGGTAGGACCAGCCACATCAAAATCTACCTTGCTGCTGAAGGTCTCGCCCAACTTAGGCTGCGGCAGGTAAGCCACCATCGTCGTTGCATCCTGATGACCGTCGGTCATTTTATGCAAATCTACCAGAATACGGGAGTCGCGATGGTCGAAACAGATACCCTGCGGGAAGAACATCGGCGTATCGCAATGTGTATCAAGAATAAGGATGCGCTGATGCAACTGCTTCGCCTGATAAAACTCGGCAGCCTGAGCAGTAAGCCATTGGAAAATCTTCAGTCCGTCTTTCTCCAACCATTCCGGATGCCATTGCACACCGAGGATAGACTTGTACTCGCTACTTTCCACAGCCTCTATGATGCCATCAGTAGATTTGGCGATGCAGCGCAGTTTATTTCCCGGCATACTCACAGCCTGATGATGGAAGGAGTTGACAAAAATCTTCTCGCTATTATATATATTAAATAAGGTGGAATCCTTCACTATCTGCACACTATGGGTAGGTTCCTCACGCTCAGCATCCTGCGAATGCTTCACTCCCTGTCTAATGTCCTGCTCCACCTTTCCCCCTAAAGCTATAGCCAAAGTCTGAATGCCACGACAGATACCCAACATCGGAATCTGTCGATTATAAGCCAGGCGAACCAGGAGGAACTCAGCAAGATCACGCTCCCGATTGATATGATGGAGCTTAGGAGAAGGCTCCTCACCCATCCAGAGAGGGTTGTGGTCGCCGCCACCAGTAAGAATCAATCCGTCCAGATGCTGGAGCGTATTGACGATAACATCTGCATCAGCAACAGGAGGAATGATAACAGGAGTTCCGCCCGCAGCTATCACTTGTTTATAATATCGGTCACGAAGCGTAGCATCTATGCCCTCGTAGTTGGCAGTAATACCAATTACCGGCTGATGAGGAGCCTCGGGAAAAACAGAATATACACCTTGCAAGTGTGAATCCAAATCAAATGTTTCCATCTACTTATTTACATAAAAAAAAGGATGTTTCACAAAGGAACCACTCACGACCGACTTAAGTCTTAACCTATGCCTCTCCCCGGTCATAAGTTGCAACACCCATGTGAAACAACCTTACCATTTATATTTACGTTGAATACTTATTCTTCTTCCAAAATAACAGGAATTTCTCGCTTGATACTCTGCTCAAGAGAAATCAGGGTCTCCGTAGAAACCACACCAGGAATAGCCTGCAACTTATTGTTGAGCAAATCCATCAGCTGCTCATTGTCGCGCGCATAAAGTTTAAGAAGCATGGTGTAAGAACCAGTAGTAAAGTGGCACTCCACGATTTCCGGTATACTCTGAAGGCGTTCTACCACCTTCTTATACATATTACCACGTTCCAGATTCAGACCCACGTATGTACAGGTAGAATATCCCAAGCTCTTAGGGTTTACGTCGAATCCACTACCCGTGATAAATCCTGCTTCCATCAAATGCTGCACACGCTGGTGGATAGCTGCACGGGATACGCCACACTCTGCCGCAACATCCTTGAAAGGAATGCGAGCATTCTTAGACAAGATACCCAATATCTTTCTGTCAAGATTGTCTATTTTCTCCATTTCTGTTGTTTTATGTTATTGTATCTTTGATGGTATCATCTTATACCAGATAGCAAAATTAGGAAAAACTATTGATATAAACAACAAAAAGCACGATTATTTTGCAATTTTCGTGCTTTTTGATAGTATTTATACGGATTTTAACAGAAAAATCGCTTTTATGACATAGAAATTAAGTCCCAAAGGAGCATGATCTCTAAGAGATAGAAACAGGAACTCAAAGAGATAGAATCAGACTCTTTAAGAGATAGCAAGATCATTCTCTGTACCGTAAAATGAATCCTGCCAGGGCTATTCGTGATATTCTCTTTATATTTTTCTTACTGAAATTTCTGTATTTTCAACTGAATATTATTTGTGTGCGAATATTGAAAATATGAACAAGGAAAAGAAGATGCTGAAAATCAGAGAGTTATGATTTATCCGGAAGGAAATTATTACAAAGAAGAGTATATGATATCGCTTATTCTTGCGTTTTAAAGTTCAATATGATACTGCGATGTCACAGAAAAAGATTCAATTAACCATCCTTATTGAATAAAAAAGTACTGATTTTATTCAATATGATAAACAAAATGAATAAAACCAGTTTCAAAAAAAAGCCAAGAAATCGCTTTCTAATTCCAGCAGACTTCTTGGCTCTTTATGATATACACCTTAATATATATATAAGGTTGCTAATTACTTGCGTATCTTCTTGGCAACTTTTTTCTTACCAACAGTTCTTTTAGCTACAGCTTTCTTGGCAGTAGTAGCCTTTGCGTCTGTATCTACAGTTGCCTTTTCTTCCTTTGCAGGCTCTTTAACCTCTGGCTTTACGATACTAACCAATTCCAAATCGAATACCAATGTAGAATATGGAGGAATCTGACCAGCCTGACGAGCGCCATAAGCCAACTCCTGAGGAATATAAATCTGCCACTTACTACCTACAGGCATAGTTGTCAAAGCCTCGGTCCAACCCTTGATCAGATTGCCAGCATTGAACTTATCGCTCTGCTGACCATGCTTCTTGGTAGAATCAAATACAGTACCGTCAATCAGACGACCCTCGTAGATAACCTCTACCTCATCGCTGGCCTTAGGCACTTCACCATGACCCTCTGTGATTACCTTGTACTGCAAACCACTTGGCAATACTTTCACACCAGGCTTCTTGGCATTCTCGGCAAGGAATTTCTCACCAGCACCAGCCAAAGCCTCCTTCTGGAAATCTTCAGCCTTCTTGCTGGTAAAGAATGTGGTATCATTGGCCAATGCTGCCATAAAACCCTCCTGGAACAAAGCATGGCTGATAGAATCGTTAGTACTCTTCAACTCCTCCTTAGTGCCAGGATATACACGCTTTTCTACCAACTTGGCAATCTCCATACCGGCAGAATAAGCTGTGGTCTGAGGATTGATGCCCATAGCAAGCGCATCCTTGTAACCACGGATGAAATTCTCCATGTAGGCAGTATCTACCTGATAACTCTGCTGCACATAGTTCAACAAGCCACGAGTGGCATTGATACCTGCAGCATAACTCAAAGAGTCGGCAGAAGTTTTCAACTCGATAGGGGCTACTTTCTTGCCCGTATTCTTATTTTTCTTGTTTGCAGCACCCGCTGTAAACAAAGAAGCACTCGCCACGAGGACGAGTGCTGTCATGATTATTTTATTCATTGATTAAGTCCTCTATTGTCTGAGTTCCCACAAAATCTGTCGGGTCTCTATATTTTGAGATCCCAATTACTTCTCACCAAGAGAAACCAGCTCAATCTTGAAAATCAAAACAGAGAATGGCTTAATCTGACCCTGCTCACGCTCACCATAAGCCAAGTTCTGAGGAATGTAAACCTCCCAAACAGAACCTACAGGCATGTGAACCAAAGCCTCGGTCCAACCCTTGATTACCTGGTTAGCACGGAGAGAAATAGGCTCACCACGCTTGTAAGAAGAATCGAATACTTTGCCATCGATAGTCTTACCCTCATACTGCACCTTCACCATAGAAGTATCCTTTGGCATTGGACCGTTACCCTCCTTGATGACCTTATACTGAACACCAGAAGGCAATGTAACTACACCTGGCTTCTTCTTGTTGGCAGCGAGGAACTTCTCACCAGCTACCTTATTTGGACCATATTCCTTCTCCATGTTCTTAGCCTTGATAGCCATCATCTTAGCCTGAGCTACCTGAGCAGCCTGCTCAACAGTCATCAAGCCCTTCTTGCCAGTAGTACCAGAAACGAAACCTGCCATGAAGTTCTTCAAAGAGATCGTCTTGGTTGAATCATCACCAAATACCTCGTGGTTGATACCCTTAACCATCTGGTTGGAAATCTGCTGACCAATCTGAATACCTGCATAGTAAGCAGCCTTCTTCTTGTCGTCACCAGCATTGGCACCGTCGTTAAGACCCTTGATGAAATCGTCCATATAAGCAGTATCAATCTGCAAACGATCACTCAAGTATTCCTTCAAACCTTGTGTCTGTGCCATACCCATCGCATAACTTAAGGTATCAACCTCGTCCTTGAGGTCAGCCTTAGGAGTAGAATTGCCACAGCTTACAAATGTTGCTGCAGCGAAAGCCATCATCATGGCTCCGATAAATAACTTTTTCATCTTGCTTATGTTTATAATCTTTATTCTTTACTTAACAGCTACCAACTCTACGTCGAAAATCAAAGCTGAGAATGGAGGGATAGACGCACCTGCACCACGCTCGCCATAACCCAACTGGTAAGGGATGAAGAAACGATACTTAGCACCCTCGGTCATGAGCTGAAGGCCTTCTGTCCAACCAGCGATAACCTGATTCAATGGGAATGTAGCTGTCTGACCACGGTCGTAAGAGCTGTCGAACTTAGTACCATCGATGAGCGTACCCTCGTAGTGGCACTCCACCTGATCTGTAGCCTTAGGAGCCTTGCCATTACCCTCGCGCAACACCTGATATTGCAAACCACTCTTGGTAGTAATAATACCTTCTTTCTTGCCATTTTCAGCGAGGAACTTCTCACCTGCCTCCTTGGCAACCTTACCCTTCTCGGCAGCAGCAGCCTGAGCCTTAGCCTCCTGCTCTGCAAAGAAGTTCTGTACCAACTCCTGGGCTTCCTGCTCGCTGAGCTGCAATTTGCCAGCAATAGCATCCTTCACAGCCTGTGCGAAATCATCAATATTCAAACTTTCAGCTCCCATAGAAGCCAACTGGCGGCCGATACCGATACCCAGAGCGTAACTTACTTTATCCATAAAATTATCTATAACTTTTAATTAATAATCTAAATTTGTATCAAAACGTGTGCAAAGATAACATTTTTCTTGGTGATAACGATGCTATTTGAAGAAAAATTACTAAATTTGTGCATTGTTAATAGTAAAATTATGAAGAAACTCGTATTTTTAACCGGTGCCGGCATGTCTGTGGAAAGCGGTTTCAAAACTTTCCGCGGCAACGATGGCCTGTGGGAGAACTATCCTGTAGAACAGATTGCAACCCACGAGGGCTGGGAAGCTGATCCTACATTAGTGACCAACTTCTACAACATGCTTAGACATAAACTGTATGCCGCCCAACCAAACGAGGGGCATAAACTCATCAAGGACTTGGAAAAAGACTTCGAAGTGACAGTTATCACACAGAATGTTGATAACCTGCACGAAAAGGCCGGTTCCAAGAATGTAATCCACTTGCATGGTGAACTGTCAAAGGTTTGCTCTTCCCGCAATCCTTATGATAATCGCTACATCAAAGAATTGCCGGAAGATGACTGCGAAGTGAAACCGGGAACGAAAGCTGGCGACGGCAGTCTCCTGCGCCCATTCATCGTTTTCTTCGGTGAGAGCGTACCGATGATAGAACCTGCAGCCGAGGCTGTACAGGATGCCGATATTTTCGTCATCATCGGAACTTCACTCAATGTTTATCCTGCTGCAGGTCTAATTTCCTATACCAAGCCCCGCATTCCTATCTATCTGATAGACCCGGGAGCAGTAAATACCAACGGGTACTACCAGATAAAACATATCATGAAGGGTGCTTCGGAAGGAATGAAAGAGCTTACAGAAATACTGGAAAAAGAGAAATAGATACTGGAGAAGGAGAAAGAATCTCCTATCTCCTTCCCATTCGAGCTTCGGCGACATTTACTACATAGTCGCCGAGCTTTTCGCTCTCTTGAATAATATCCATATACATCGTTCCGATACCATACGTATAGAGATGATTATCCACATCTTCTATATTCTGATTGCGCAGCTGGTAACGGAATGTATTGATTTCTGTCTCGATATTAAACGTACGGTTCATATCAAGAGTATGACGGTCGTGGGTGAACATGAAGTTCATCTGCGTCAAAGCCTCATCCACCAGCAGGAACATCTGATGAATGTTCTCATGCTGCTTTTCGGTAAACTCCTCCCTGTTATCTACCTTTCGCTTGATGGTTCTGGCTATATTAAAGCAGCTATCGCCGATACTCTCTATCTCTGAAATCTCGCGAAGCATGGCACGAATCTTAGCCTTGGTATCATCACTCAGATGGGCATCGCTCACCTGGTCGAGATACTTCGCTATCTCAATCTCCATACTGTCTGAGATTCCCTCATATTTTTCGATACGGTCATAGAGCTTTTCAAAAGCCTTGCCGTCTTTTATTTCCAACAGTTCTCTTACCATGCCAAACATACGCTGGATGCGCTCACCAAAACTGCTGATTTCCTTCTGTGCCTCGAAGACTGAAAGTTCCGGTGTCTTCATGATGCCCGTCTGGATGAAACGCAGGCGGAAATCCTCATCTTCCTTATCTGCCTTTGGTTTGATCAGTTGGCAAACCAACTTCTCTATCTGCGGTATAAACCAGATGAGCACAGCTGTATTACACACATTAAAACAGGTATGGAACATCGCCAAGACGATGGGCAGCAACGTAGCTTTCTGAGCTGCCGACATATTTCCATCCGGATTATATCCTACCAATGAACATACAAAGTTGACGAAAGGATAGAACAGACAGAGCACCCAAATGACACCAAACACATTGAACACGAGATGAGCCAAAGCGGCACGTCGAGCCTGTGCATTGGCACCCAATGCAGCGAGATTGGCAGTAGCCGTCGTTCCGATATTCTCGCCCATCACTAAGGCAATACCGAGATAGATAGGAAGTACACCGGTAGAACAGAGCAGGATGGTAATAGCCATGACGGCAGCCGAACTCTGTACGATACAGGTGATGAGCGTACCTATCAGAAGGAATGTGATGATGGTAAGATGGCTCTTCGTATCAAAAGAACTGAAGAAATCGATGACCGAAGGATTGTGTTCCAAATCTAGGTCCTTTCCTGCACCACTCAAGAGGACGAGGGCGAAGAAGAGGAAAGCAATACCAAAAAGGAAATCGCCGAAATAGCGTTTCTTCTTGCTATAGATTAACATGATGCCTAAGAAAAACGCAGGGAAGACGACTATCGTGAGATCAACATTATAGCCCAACGACATAATCCATGCCGTAAGCGTGGTACCGATATTGGCACCCATGATGACGGAGATGGCTTGAGCCAAGGTGAGAAGACCTGCGTTGACAAAGGAAACCGTCATCACGGTAGTAGCAGAAGAACTCTGCACGGCACAGGTAATAAATGTACCTGTAAGCATACCCGTGAGCCGATTGGTTGTCATCGCTCCTAAGATGTGTCGCAACTGAGATCCTGCCATTTTCTGCAAAGCCTCACTCATCACTTTCATACCGTAGATGAGCAATGCCAGAGAACCGAGAATCTGAAAAAATATCACAAGATATTGACTTGTACTCATAAATGTTTTGTTACGTGGAAATACTCGTTACATTTCGTTTGCAAATTTAATAAGATTTCTGCTTATTCCGAAATATTCATTACGGATATTTCAAATTGTAACAACATTGTAACATCGATGGCAAAATGTTATACATTCTTTTTCGACTGCAAACTTATGAAAAAAAATCGGAACAAATGTCCTTTTTGTGACATATTTGACAAAAAAGGGAAAAATGAGGGCTTGAATGTCGTACTAGCAGCGATTTTTGGGGGAATATTTGCCCCCAAGTACGAGTTATAGATACAGAAAAGGTATGCCATCCGACATGGCATACCTTAACCTAAAACCAAGCAAATTATGCTAACTACTTATTACTTACTTTTACGACCTTATTACCTTGGCGCATGATGCAGATACCCTTTACTGGTTGGTTCACACGCATACCTTCCAATGTGTAATATTCTACAGGAGCTTGCTCCCCATTGGCGTTGACAGAAGAGATAGCAGAAGGAACATTCTTGATAATCGACATGGTGTTGTCAAGCACATTCAACTTCACATCATACTTGCCAGCCTCGGTAATCTTCCAGTTATTCTTCTCACTATCTTTATTTACGCGAACAGCCTTGGTGGCATCTGTTGCATCGCTTACATAGACATCAGAATTATAGCTAGTAAACTTGTTGACTACTACCTGCAACTCACCTTCCTTCAAGTCAGCAGTGGCAGTATAAACCATTGGGTTGGAAGCATCCTGAGCCAATACGACAGGCTGTTCTAAATCCCAGCCATTCTCTGTAGCATCACCAACCAACCACAAAGCTGCATATACGATTTCGTTGTCCTGATAGTCAGCCTTCTTCACTGTGATTGTTCCTGCATTGAGGTCGCAAGTGATGACATAGTTGCCAGCCTCAGCCACCTGGAACTTGCTGTCATTGCGATTCACCTCTGAAGAAACCAAAGATGTAGCCGCACCTTCTGCCAATGTTACATTCTCTTCACCTGCGGCACGATACTGGAAGCCATTGAAGATGTCGTTCTCGGCATAGAACTTGAAGCCTTGGTCGGCAGCCAAGTAAACGGTAGCTGTCCATACGCCTGGCTCACCTTCTAACATTGCCACACTGTTGCTCATATCCCAGCCGCTCTTCACAGCATCACCCAGTATCAACATGCAATCTGCCTTAAAGTCGGCATAGTGTTTCTTGAGAGAGATTGTCATGTCTGCGACATTCACCTCTACATCATAGGTGGCTGGCTCGGTGATGTTCCACTTGTTGTCATCGCCACCCAATACCATCTTGGTAGCATCAGCAGCATCTCTTTGGAACATAGACTGTCCGAAATCAGCATATTTATTAGTAGCCAACTTAAACTCACCTGTTGTCAACCATGTGGTAGCAGAATATACCAAAGGATTATCTTCATGCTGGTTCAACTGCACACCATCACCGATAGACCAGCCCCCAGGAGTAGCACCACCGACCATCCACAGTGCAGCATAGCGTAATGCGTGCTCCTGATAAGCAGACCTAGTTACAGTCACTGTCTTGTTGGTAAGGTCACAAACTACGTCATAGTTGGCTGCCGCTGATACCTTGAACTTGTTGTCATTGGCATTCTCGCCTGAATCATAAAGCGTGGCTGCCACACCGTCTGAAAGCATTACATCGCTGTCACCAGCACGATACTGGAATGAACCAAAGTCTGTATCTGTCAAAAACTTGAAGCCTTCATCGGCTTTCAACTGTACGGTAACTTTCCATACATCATTGCCTTGATTCAGCATCGCCACACTATTGTTCAATGCCCAACCATCAGGTGCCGCATCTCCTATGAGAATCAGCTTATCTGCTGCGAAAGAGGTCACAAAACTAACTGCAAACAAAATGCAGCACATCAAAAATCTAGTAATAGTTGTCTTCATAATCTAAGTTGTTAATTATTAATAAATATTCTATTTCCGTTCTGATCGGATCCTGTTACTTGAAAACAACCTTCCTGCCTTTTTTCACATAAATACCCTTATGAGGATTGGGAGCGCGATCACCTGCCAAAGAATACCAAGGAGCATGGTTTTTGTTGGCAGCGACATCCGCCGTTACGCCTTCTATCGCCATGGGATCGGCTTTTTTTACCACAATTCGCATGCTATCCAGGTTGATGGTAATGTCGTAATAGCCCGACTCTGGCACACAAAACTTGTAATCGTTGCCAAAAGTGGAGAGGTGAGCCAACTGAATATGGGAGTTGAATTGATAATTCTCATACTCCGAGCAATAGCTCTTGCAATATCCCCAATCACGACCATCAGTAAACTTGAACAACTCGTTTCCTTTCAGATATACCGTGGTTTTATAGACGTTGCCCCCACTCGCCTTATTCAAAGGTATGGCTTGCGATAGGTCGTAGGCTCCATACCCATCTTTCTTCACAGCCTCACCCGTCAGATAAACCTGGCTCTCGCCTTCCATGACCACCATCGTCCAATATTCCAGGGAAGGAAGTGTAAAGGTAAGTTGATTGCCCATCTGCTCGAACGAAAGTTCTTGCACCGCACCTGCATGAGTGTCAGGACTGGCTACCCATAGCTTAGACACCTTACGATTGGTTTGGATGGTTACAGCCAAGTTGTCCTTCCGGGTTGGTTTCTGGCGAGTACCATTGAGGTCTCGCCAAGAAAGGTCGGAGGTGTTGGAGAAGTTGAGGAAATGAACGACATCACTGTTGCCCACGGTCTTGGCGAACGTCACGATGGAGTTTGCTTGTGGAGGCCATGCCTTCACCGTATTGCCATTCACACTCACATGAGCCGAATAAGCAGCTTTGGAAGACACGCCACGCAACCAATTCTGATAAGCTGTCAGGAAATCGTAATACCTTACGAGCGCAGTCTTCAGTTCGTCGCTCATCGCCAAAGGAGCCGCTGGGAAATACTCACGAGTGAGCATGTGGTCGCCCATCTCTAGGTGAGAGCCTCCCAAGGCAAACATCACCGCATCGGTAAGCAAGGCACCAGGCGTATTGACCATGTGGTCGCCCGAGCCGCCATTGTCAGCCTTGTCGTAATTGATATAGGCTGCAAAGACCGTGGGATGCTGATGGTCGCTCAAGCGATCGTTAGTGGCAATGATGTCATAGAGATTGGCAAACTGGTCTTCTGGTGCTCCGCCATAACCGTTGCCATTGCCCCATACCTCATTATAGCAGAAATCCACATTCTTATTGACGATTTGCTCGGTTCCATATCCCGACACTGCATTCATAATCAAGGACTTCTCGGGATGAGCCTGCTTCATGGCATCAATGAATGAGCCATAACCCGAAGGTAAATCTACCTTTTGATGATTGGCGTCATACACAGTACCACGATACCCCAACTGGTCTATCTGAAAACCATCGAAATCAAAATTGCCATACACTTCCTTGTTTCGTTCCACCATATATTGCTGCCAATCGCCATTGCCCGGTACTTGCAGATAGATATTGCTTGCCCAAGAAGAAGGGAGCCCATGATAGTCTTGATAATAATTGCCATTACCATCCTTCTTCATCAAAGCCCACTGAGACTTCACACCATCGTTTGCAGCATCCTTCCATGCACCAAAGCAAAGGTTATAGAAGATGGATTTCATGCCGTAAGCATGTTGTGTGGCAATATAGTTCTTGACATATTCCACGCCTACACATCGATTGCTAATATCGGTATACCATTGGGTGAGCGAACCATCACCATTCAATTTTACAGGTCGATGGTGCATCCACTGCCAGTCTTGGAATTGCACACCATTGATATGCAATCGATTGAGATATGCCATCTCGCTCTTGATGTTGGCGTTCTTATCGACTGTACTGCTGTAATTATCAAAGTCAGCGACAAAGCCGTAACGTGGAAAACGTTTCCAATTGCTGGAAACATCTACGGCTATCGTACCAAGAATATTTTCCACACCACTGCCCTCTGTATACAATTCCACCAAATAACCTTGATAATCGGTAGATGGTGGCAACCAAGTCCACTGCTTACTCTTAGCCACCTCTGAGAAGTCTTGGACAAGAAGCACATGGGAACCATGACGATAACGCACCTTGGCCGAAGAAGGAATATTCCCTTCTGCCACAAACGTAACAGTTTGTCCTGGTACATAGCAAGCCTTGTCGGTTTTCATATTGACAGACAGCTGCGAAGTAACTGTGGCAGCATAACTACAAAGGGAAAGCATGAGGGGCAATGCCAACACCATCATACGTTTAGGCAAGAAGAGGAGTAAAGGTTTTCTCATAAAAACGATTTTATAAGGATGATGAACATAAACTCCCCATACCCCTATATATAATAAGGTATAGGTATGGGGAGAAAAATATATCTATCTTTTTACTTTTGCATGAGACTGATGGCATAACCACCACCTGCACCAGCATTCAGTTTAAGGGTAGATTTATTGGTTACCACACGCTTAGTGATGACGTATGACTGCTGATTGGCTTTGTAGCTTGCATTCTTGCCATCGGCATAGATTGTAGCAACATACTTCTTGCCCGGTGTAAGGAAATCAAGTTTCAGGGTAGACTGATGAGGAGTCTCACCCACTGTACAACCAACAAACCACTTGTCTTCGCCCTTAGCCTTGCGGGCAATGGTAATATACTGACCAGGCTCAGCCTCAAGATAACGACTCTCATCCCAGTCGATAGCTACATCCTTGATAAACTGGAAGGCATCTGCATACTTCTCATAGTTCTCTGGGATATCAGCTGCCATCTGCAATGGACTGTACATCGTAACATACAACGCCAACTGACGAGCCAAGGTAGAGTTGATATGATGATGCTTGCTTGGATCAATCTTGTTCATATCGCCCTCCAAGATACCAGGGGTATAATCCATAGGACCACCTTGCAAACGAGTGAAAGGCAATACTGTGGTATGGAAAGCCTTGTTGCCTGCGAAAGACTCATATTCTGTTCCACGAGCAGATTCATTGCCTATCAAGTTAGGATAGGTACGACAAAGACCTGTTGGGCGAGTAGCCTCATGAGCATTGACCATGATATGGTGCTTGGCAGCCTCGGTTACGCAATAAAGATAGTGATTGTTGAGCCACTGACCATAGTGATGCTCGCCACGAGGAATGATGTTACCTACATATCCGCTCTTCACCGAATTGTAACCATACTTATTCATCAAGTTATAGGCAGCCTCCAAATGACGCTCATAGTTACGCACAGAAGCTGAGGTCTCATGGTGCATCATCAAGCGCACACCCTTGGAGTGAGCATAGTCATTGAGATACTTAATGTCGAAATCAGGATAAGGAGTCTGGAAATCGAACACATAGTCTTTGCTATGACCAAACCAGTCTTCCCAACCAATGTTCCAGCCCTCAACAAGCACCTGAGAGAAGCCATTCTTGGCAGCGAAATCGATATATTTCTTTACATTCTGTGTATTGGCAGGATGCTGACCATGAGGCTTTACCCTGGTATAATCAGTCTCACCAAGTTTGACAGAAGGCAAATCGAATGTATAAGACCACTGTTTGCCACCACCAATCATCTCCCACCAAACACCAATGTACTTAACAGGCTTGATCCATGAAGTATCTGAATATTTGCAAGGCTCATTCAGATTGAGAATAAGGCGAGAGGCAAGCACCTTGCGTGCATCATCCACTACCATGATGGTACGCCATGGAGTATGGCATGGGGTCTGCATGTGAGCCATGTTGCCCTGTGCATCTGGAGTAAGCTGAGAGGTAAACACAAGATTCTTGTCATCCAAATTGAGATGCATACAAGAATAATCCACCAAAGCAGCCTCATGGATATTGAGATAAATGCCATCAGCTGTCTTCATCTGCAATGAGGTCTGCACACCTGTAGGTGAGAAGATGGTCTGCGAAGCATTGCTGCTCACAGCTCCTTGCAACAAACCTCTGATTTCTGAAAGCTTTGATTCTGTATAGTCATATTCCTGAGTATCGTAATCACCAGGAATCCACCATGCCTTATGGTCACCAGTCATGGCAAACTGAGTATGCTCTGCCTTTACTACGAAATAAGGTAGATATTTTTGCAATGGGAACTCATAACGGAAACCCACACCATCATTGTAGACACGGAAGCGCAAATTCATGAACCTACCATTAGATGGTTTTTCCATCTCTACAAACAGCTCATTGTAATGGTTGCGAATTTCCTTCTCCTCACCCCATACAGGTTGCCATGTCTCATCAAAGGTAGATGTAGAGGTCTTATTGATACGAAACTTGTCCATCAATGAGTTTTCCTCAGCCAGCTCAATACCCAATGTACTGGGTTTGATGACTTGCTTGCCCTTGAATGACACTTGATAAGTAGGAACACCATCGCCCGTGAGCGAGAATTCAACACTTAGGTTACCATCAGGAGAGGATACTTTCTGAGCAGATGCACCTACAGAGAAGAGCATCATGCACCCCAACAAGATGTTAGTCAACAGTCCCCCTAAACGAGAGAGGGACGTTGCACTATGTTTATTCTTTTTACTATTCATTTGGTCTGATAATAATTAGTTATTATTAAATTTACTTATTTGAGTCTTACAATCTTGCAACCATGGGCTGGAATGGTAACAGTGATAGAAGAGGCACTACCCTCGTCTACATGCTCCCAAAGGTCGCGAATTTGTTTCTCGCCTTGTATACCAAGCGTACTGAAATCCACTGTAATTTGATCAGAGTTGTCATTACGATTGAAAATGCCAAGCACATAATCGCCATTGGTCATCTGACCATACCAGATTTCATTATTTCTGTCGTTGAGTTTATCGCTGAGAGGCTTGCCTACGAAGCCATCCTTGTTGAGTTCAAGAAGTTCGGCATTGGTATAATACTTCATGTCATTGCCAATGGTAGTAGGCAGATCAGAAGCTGCCACAGGACCACCTGCCATCAACTGCAAGGATACCACTGTCTGCTTCTCGGCATCAGTATTGAAAGTATTGAGGCGAATGAAGTCACCATCAAGAATCACCTTGTTGCGACCACTGATATGCGACCAATAGGTAAATCCATCGAACATATTCATACAGTTAGGCCATGTACGGTAAGATTTTCCCTTGTCTTGGGCTGAACAGTGCCACCAACCACCAGTACCAGTATCAGCCACAATACGAACCATGTTACCATAAAGGCTCTCTACCTGTGCATCGGCATACAAGTGAGGCATAACCAGTGAGGTGAAGATACCATATTTCTTGGCAGACTCAGCTATGTATCTCATGGCGAGCGCATAGTTCTCACGACCATAACCACGACCAGTGACACCCACATTTCGGTCTTGACCATCCTCATACCAAGAGAGGAAGTCCATACGGATGAACTCTACACCCAACTCCTTGTAATGCTTGAAGAAGCCATCAATATACTCACGGCAACCAGGATTCTCGGCTACAGCCCAAGAGAAATCCATATCCTTGGCTGTAGGATGAGACAACTTATCCTTGTTCTCCCCATTATAGAAAAGGTCGTTGAATGTGTATTCCGTACCCTCTATCTTGGTTTCTCTTGGACCATGAATCCAGAGAGGATTGTCATAGACACCCAGTTTCAAGCCCTTCGCCTTACACTTGGCAGCAATGTCCTTAAGAGCCTGAGAACCATAATGAGTCATGTAACCGCTCTCATCCTCGGAAAGCATTGGGATGAAACCATCCGTACAAATCATGTCATAGCCTGATGGCTTGAGTTGGGTAGCCACATAGTCGATAAGTTCATCCCATTGGTCGGAGGTAAGATCCATATCGTTGTTGCTTACACCTTTAGCGTTTTGCAACATGCAATACTCATATACACTCCAATAGAGAGGAGCCTTCACACCATCGTGGACACCTTCCACTACAGGAAGGTTGGATAGCTCGTGGGTAGGAGGATAGTTCATTTCCACATCATTGGCACAAGAGCCAAACAGAGAAACGGCAACTATCGCCAAGGAAAATAATATTGATTTTTTCATTGTTCTAATCGCTTTAATTGATTATTTCTTTACAACCTTTATCGTTTTGTTGTTGATGTCAATGGTGATTTGATAAGTACCTGCCTCTGTTACTTTCCACTGGTCGTCAGGACTTGCCGTGAAGACCATATCTGAAGCCGAAACTCCACTAGCATCTACTGTGACATTGGCAGAAGAAGGACGATAGAAAGGAGCGTTGAAATCTTTCTCCTCACTCATCTTAAATGTACCCTCCGTGAGTTGACCTTCCCATGTAAATACATCCTTGTTAGATGCATCCTGGGTAAACTCTTGCGCCTTGTCCCAAGCCCAACCACCTGCGGTAGCATCACCTATCATATAGATATGTGTTTCTTTCTGAAGCTCACCCAAGAACTCAGACTTGATGGTCCAGTGCTCAAGATCCAAGGTTAAGCGATACTTGCCCTGTACCTCTACTTTCCACTTGTTGTCGTTACCACCAGCGTAATATTCGAACTTCTCGTCCTCTACACCATCCTTGTTAATCTTGACACCATCTAAAGGACTGTGGATGAAAGAACCATCCCAGCTTTTCTCTCCGCTAAACTTGATCTCGCCAGCATTCAGTTCTCCCTCATAAATGAAGATGTAGTCTGACTCCTTTCTCAACTCAGCAGCCTGATTCCACTCCCAACCACCAGGAGTGGCACTTCCGATGGCATATAAGTGCTCCAAAAAAATCGGCTCTGCAGCTGGCTTTTCTTTCTCGCCAAGGTATTCGGTGGACATCGTCCAGTTGCGCATATCGAATGTCAAGCGATATTTACCTGCATCTGTAACTTTCCATTTGTTATCAGGGTCGCCTGCCCACATAGCGAAAGTCTGTCCGCTGATATTAGACTTAGAGATAGCCTCCAGGTTGTTGGCAGGACGGATAAATGGATTGTCCCAACTACCTGACTGAAGACAGAGTTTCATCTCTCCCATGTTGAGAGTGCCCTCCCAAGTAAAGAGCATAGGATCGTCTGCATTTTGGGTAAAAGGAGTTGGATTGTCCATACTCCATCCATTTGGGGTTGCATCACCCACCATGAACAACGTAGAAGTCTTAATTGGCAGATTACCATCAATGATCTTCAAGTCTTTCTCGCCATCACAACCAGTAAACAAGGTCATCAGGAGAGAAAAAATAAACAAGCTGAGGCTGAATTGCTTCAATTGAATATTTCGTTTCATAATTGTATCTTATTAAAAAATGGTTTACTTATTATAACCAGGATTCTGAACCAACTCGTGGTTTGCATTCAAGACATCACGCATGATAGGCCAAATCTCTGTATGTTTGTCGGCATCTGGAGTCTTGTCCCACCAGGTACCAGAAGAGAACTTGCCATAGCGGATGAGGTCGATACGGCGACGGCTCTCTGCGAAGAACTCACGTCCCCACTCATCGAGCATCTCGTCCAGGTCAAGCTTGGCATTACCCTCAGGCGCATAGAGATACTCCTCATAATCAGCAGCAGGATAATTACGCTTGCGCACGCTGTTGAGCAACTTGCCTGCCTCCTCGGTCTTGCCTTGACGAATCTTGCACTCAGCAAGCGAGTAGATAATCTCTGGCAAGCGAATCTCTGTATAATCGCTCTCCAACTGATGTTCATCATCGTCGCTATAAAGAGGATATTTCACAAAGTGCCAACCTGAGTTATGGTCACCATCACGCAAGGTAGAAGAGGTTGCAGATAGCCACTTGGTAGGAGGAGTGCTCTGGAACTTGCCCACAGCATCACGGATATACAACTCATAATCTACCTCTGGTGCCTTTACACGCTTGGTAGCTCCATTCTCATCCTTATACTCCAAGTAGCCATACAAGAACATACCCTCACGCTTGCTGTTACCCAAGTTGCGATAGAGTTTCAGACGCTCATCGTCTGGATATTTCTTGAATTTCTGGATAGGCATACCCAAGTCGTACTTATACATCGTACCGTTAGGCGCATAGCTTGGAGAAGCTGCATACTTCGTGTTATGACCACCTGCCTTGTTCTTGGTATCGTTGAGATAATAGTTGGCACGTGCAGGAACAGTCCAGTTATAGGTATCGCCATCATACTGCCAATGGCTATAGCCTGGGGAACCTGGGAAACCGAAGATTACCTCATCACAAGCATCATTGTCCCAATCAAAGGCGGCATCCCAACGGTCTGCCACTTGATACTTGCCATACTTGCCATCCAAGATGTCTTGAGCCACTTGGGCACACTCTGTATAATGATCCTCGCCGATATATACTTGGGCATTAAGATAAAGACGAACCAACAAGGCGGCTGCACCTGCCTTGGTCCACTGACCTTGAAGGGTAGAGTTTGTTCCAAGCTCTGTCTTCTCAACAAGAAGTGGCAAGCACTCCTTCAACTCGCTCTCTATGAAATCGTAGATTACCTTAGGCTCCACTTGCTTCATGGAAGCGCCAGTGGTTGTGGTCACCAATGGCACATTGCGGAAACCATCGAGCAAACGAAGGTAGAACCATGCTCGCAACACGCGGCACTGGGCTGTAAGGTTGTTGAACTCAGACTGTGAGAAACCGAACTTTTCAAAAGAAAGCGTACCTAAGTCCTCTATGACCTTACAACTCTGCATGATACCCTGGAAGCAGCCATTCCATTCGGTCTGGCAATCACCTCCGTCCTCTACATTATACTCATGATAGTGGTATCTACGCCATTTTCCACCATCATCCCACCAACCATCACGGGTAGGAGTAATCAGTTGGTCGGCAGTAAGCTCGTTGAGCACATGACGACTCTCTATGCTCCAGTAAGCATGCTCAAAAGGACGGAATGTGGCTCTGACCACATCGTTCTTGGTATTATAATAGTTCTCTGATGCCACCTGATCGTAGAGCTTCTCGCTCAAATCAGTACAACTTGTCATGGCAAGTGTACCAAAAGCAGCAGATACAATATAATTGAATATTTTCATTGTTTCTATATTTTTAGATGATTATCAGATATCTACGTTCAAGCCAATGATAAACTGGCGGGTAGATGGATAGTAGTCGCGAGAACCTTGTCCACTTGGGGTGAGTCCGTTCACCTGATAGGTAGAAGGATCTACACCGCTAAACTTGGTAAGGGTGAACACGTTCTTTACAGTACCATATACTCTAATGCGGTCGATGAAACGACACTTCTGCAAATTGAGCGTATAGCCCAATGTAATCATGTCGAGTTTCAAGTAGTCACCTCTCTCCAAGAAGTAATCACAAACCACAGGGTTGGCATTGCCTGAAATCTTGAAGTTCTTGCCGTATGCCTTCTGCAAGCGGTTGCCAGTGAAGTTGCGGTTGGCATAATAGAAATCGTGGATGTTGAAGATGTCATATCCAAACGCACCACGGAAGAACAACGACAAGTCGAAGTTGCGGTAGCGGAAGTTCTGGCTGGAAGACAAGGTAAACTTAGGCAAACCATTGCCCACCTTCACACGGTCGTCTGCCGTTGCTTGGGAAGCACGGATGATGTCACCGCTCTTGTCGTAAACAAGCCACTCACCATCCTCTGTATGACCAGCATATCTCCACATATAAAAGTTACCGATAGACTCGCCTTTCTCAATGCGCTGCAAGTTGTAGTAAGGATATGGATCAGAAGTACCTACCTCATCATAATAGTCCTGACCTACAAACTGGGAGTTACTGAAGCTTACGAACTTATTCTGCATGGTAGAACCGATGAGGTTGAAGTCGTAAGAGAAATCCTTGGTAGTGACAGGGCGGAAATTGAGGTCAAACTCAAAACCGTAGTTCTTCATCGTACCTACATTGACGAATGTATTGTCGAAGAGGTATGGAGGAACAGATACCTTGTAGTCACCCAACAAGTCTTGCTGTTTGCGGTTGAAGTAGTTCAAAGAACCATAGATGCGATTGTTGAGCAAAGAGAAGTCGATACCTACGTTCCAGTTCTTACCCTTCTCCCACATCAAGTCAGGGTTCACATTCTTGGCTGGACCCCAAACCTGGAAGAACTTACCATTATATATATAGTAGCCAAATCCAGTCATGGTATTCAATGACTTGTAGCTATCGAAGTTTTGGTTACCCGTCACACCATAGTCGGCACGAAGCTTCAAATCATTAATCCACTTGATACCTTTCATGAATTTCTCCTCAGAGATACGCCAACCAGCAGAAACAGCTGGGAAATTACCCCACTTATGGTTAGCACCAAACTTAGAAGAACCCTCATGACGAAGAGAAGCGGTAAACATATATTTGCCTGCATAGTCGTAACTTACACGACCGAAGAAAGCAATGAGCTTGGCATCGTTCTTGTAACTGCCCATATTTACCTCACCTTCTTCCTTATTAAACTCACCAGCACCCAAGTTGTCTGGACCCAGAGCATCATTAGGGAAATCCTTGTTGGATGCGTTCAAACCAGAATACTGAGAATACTGGTAAGAGTAACCTGCCATAGCCTTCACATTGTGTTTGCCGAAACTACCGCTATAGTTGTTGAGCCACTCTACTACATACTGGCTCTCCTTGCTGGAAGAACGACTAGCCTCACCTTCGCGACCACTTTCGATGGCAATGGTGCTGGTAGAAGGACGGAACCAAGAGGCATCATGAGTATATTGATGGTCAGCGAACATCACCTGTGTAGAGAGATGATGATTGCCAGATGCATTCTTTGCCAACAAAGGCAAGAGATTCAACTTAACGGTACCATCCCAGTCAATCAAACGGATATCATCCTTATCGGTCTCCAAGAGTTGACGCTCCACAGGATTGGAACCCACAACCTGGCCCTTGAAATTATAATAACGAATCGGATTATCTGGATCCATCAAAGGAGTAGTTGGGTTAGCCTCAAGAGCATCCTTGAATACGCTGTAATCAGCCTTGTCGCTGTAGATGACACGAGGAGCGACATTGGCAGTAATGGTGAAGAGTCCACCCTTGGTGGTATGCATGATGTTGGCACGAGCGCCATACTCCTGACGACGAGAACGAAGGTCGATACCCTTGGCATCTCGATAATCGGCACTCACACGATAGTTGCTCTTGTCATTGCCACCACTGAGGGTCAGGGTATGCTGCATGGTAGTACCTGTACGGCTGACGGCATCAAGCCAATCTACATTACCGCCGAGGTCAACGCCAGAGTCACCCCATCCCAGACGAACATCACGGAAATCCTGAGCGTTCATCATCTTCAGGTCTTTCACCATCGTGTTCCAAGTATAAGAAGTAGAGTAAGAAGCGTGCGTTCTGCCGTCCTTGCTTCCCTTCTTGGTCGTTACCAAGATGACACCATTGGAACCACGAGTACCATAGATAGCAGAGGCTGCACCATCCTTCAATACGTCGAAAGAAGCGATGTCATTAGGATTGATGTTGGTGAGGTTGCCACCTGGCACACCGTCAATCACAATCAGAGGACCATTGCCTGCGGCACGAGAGGAGACACCACGAATCTGGATGCTTGCCTGATTGTTTGGGTCGCCCACCGCGGTATTGGTGATGCTCACGCCCGACACCTTACCCTGGATCATCATGGAAACATCAGGGGAACTGATGGTGAGGAAGTCTTTCTCGCTTACGTGAGAAATGGCAGAAGTAAGCTCTTTCTTGTCCATAGTACCATAACCGATAACAACGACTTCATTAAGAACATCAGAGCTTTCTTTCATGGTAACATCCAACTGTCGGCGACCTTTCACAGATTCCACAACAGTCTCAAAACCTACATAAGAAAAGGTAAGCGTAGATTTAGGAGAAACTTCGATGGAATACTTTCCATCCAAATCGGTAACAGCATTCGATTTGCTCGAACCAGCCTTTACATTGACACCTATCAGGGGTTCACCCGAAGGGTCAGTAACGATTCCGTGCACTTTCAGAACATCTTGCGCAAGAAGCGAAAGAGGCATCAGCATGGCAAAACATGCCAGTGCAATTGTCTTTCTTAGGAATGTCTTCATTTTTTGTTGTTTTAAATTATTATTTGGGTAGTATAATTATTTTATGATAATTATCTTGATTACTCTACCAATATTTTCTTTGAGCATTGGGCAGATGCGATAAACTTTGTGCTGGCACTGTCATAAGCTACCTTTGCATCATTTGCCGTGATACTTGCCACAGCAGAACTTGTGGCATACTCCACTTCTATGCGACGCTCCATAGAGCAACTTGCAGAAGGCACCTCAATCGTAGTACACTTGCTCTCCGCATTGTAAGTGAAAGTAACTTGCATTCCATCCACCTTAGCGGACAATGGCTTATCTGTATTGTATATCAACAATTTATAAGAGCGACTACTTGGAGCCTCCTTAGATGTACCCTTGCGAGGAGAAATGACATACTCACCTACATGCCCATCAAAGCTCTGGCTAAGCATAGTCTCTGCATAATTAGATGAATAATCAGGATTATCACCATCATCCTCATAAATGGAACCTTTGCCATTCTCTCCAGAAATTATGTTGAGCACCAATTGCGAAGGACGTTCCGTAACATTCATCACGTCTGCAGGATTGTTAGGAATCAATGCTCCCTGACGATAGAAATAAGGTATCTGCTTATCTGTGAATGACATGGTAACCAAACGAGGACCTTCTATCAGTTCATTAGTAGACACACTCCACCATTTTCCTTCTGGCAACCATACATCCTTTATCGTGATACCATTTGCATCTGATTTTTCCGTGATAGGAGCCACCAAGATGTCGTCACCGAAGAAATACTCATTATCGTATGTATATGCCTCTTCTACCTCAGGATACTCATAATAGAGTGGACGACAGATGGATATACCAGTGTCATAGGTCTTACGAGCCATCGTATAGATATAAGGGAACAGCGAATAGCGCAAGCGTACCGCTTCTAGGATGGTAGGGAAATTGGGGAATTTCCAAATACGACGCTCTATGCGAGAATCATTGGTAGCATGAGTACGGAATATAGGAGTAAATACTCCAAACTGAATCCATCGCAACACCAAGTTAGGATTATTCACCAACTCTTCGTTGGAGAACATATGTCCTCCTAAGTCATGTCCCCAATAGCCATAACCTACATTCGAGGCTGTGGCGGTGAAGTAAGGCTCAAAAGCCAATGCCTCATAGCTGATGTTGGCATCGCCCGAGAAACCTATCTGATAACGATGACTACCTAGACCTCCCCAACGATGGAAGATAACAGGGCGATGACCTGTACGCTTGGCTGCTTCATTGAAGAAGACATAATTGCACCAAAAAGTCTCACTCAACGAGTTGGTATACGGACTGGTAAGATATTGTTGCCAATCTAGCCACCAGAAATCCACACCCTCGCTCTCATGGTCACGAATGATGTTCTTGAAGAATGACTTTGTAAAGTCGGTGTAGTCAAGACTCCAATTGATATTATTGCGGCTGTCATTCAGGTACTTGCCACCTAATTCACTGTTCATGGCAGCGAAATAAGTAGGCGACTCTATCTGATTGATACCATCGGCAGGATGCAAATTGAGCGCAGTCTTAAAATTTTGTGAGTGCATCTCAGAGAGAAGACCTTTTGGATTAGGAATGAGATTGGTGTTCCATGACCACCCAGTCCATCCACCACGTCCTTCCGACTGACTGTAAGCATTGCCATTCCAGTGCCAATCCATATCTATGACCATCACATCGGTAGGTATCTTGTTGGTCTTCAAGTCACTCATGATATTACGGTAGTCATCTGCCGAGTAAGAAGAATACTTGCTATACCAGTAGCCAAAGACGTAATTTGGAGGCAAAGGGATGTTGCCCGCTATCTTAGTGTAATCAGCAAGTGCCTTCTTGTAATTATGTCCGTAACCAAGCACGTAAGTATCCATGGCATGATTGTCGGCACGTTGTGTCCACCAAGGATACCCCATATCACTATTAGGAGACAAGGCATAAGAACGTCCTCCATCAGAACGAGGAGATGCCCATGAATCGTCTATCACAGCCCAACCAGACCGAGAAACCAATCCATTTTCCATTTCCGCTCTCTTGCTTTCTCCCATCAGGCCATCCAGCGTTCGGCTAGTACCCTTTAGATTGAGAGGATCTGGTTTTCCGGGATACCAAACTGATGAGACACCATTGCCTGAGATGGTGATGGTAAGATTGGAAGGTGAAGCTGGAAGCGTACGTGGGTCGGTACCCTTGCGATACTTGAGCTTCAGGTTGGATGTCGTTATATATAAATAGGTGTCATCCTCACTCTTGGTGAACTGAGGCGCATCCAACTTACGATTGACAATGGTGAAGGTCGCTCGGTCCTCAAACTTTGCCTGTTCGCTATACTCCACTCTTATCATCTCTGGAGTAAGAACCGTAAAACGAGCATTGCCACAAGTAATGACAGCCTGACTTGTTGCTACAGGATCATTGACTACCACTTGTGCTATGGAAGGAGTTGACAATAAGCAACTACTCATCATAAGCATAATGAAAGGTTTCTTCATAATTTAAACATTTAGTTGATGGCTAGATAATTCCATTTTTGTTAATAGATGCTGCAAAGATAGTCATAATCTACTACCATCGTGCGGCAAAGTACACGATTAGTACAAAAACAAATGAGGATAAATTCCTTATTTCATTGATAATGAGCAACATACAAATGATCAAGGAAAAAGTATCAAGTACATTCGCCTTTGGGCGGGATTTTGTGATAATAAGCGTTTTTTCATAAAAACACAGCCTATTATTTGGCTACCCAAAAATAATTTTGTATATTTGCCCACAATTTTAAGAAGCGAGATTACCATGCAAAGAATTATTATAACATTCATATTGATATGTTCTTGTTGCCATTTGTCTGCAACAAGAAACGAGAAACTTTCTTTTACTTTAGATAGCCTTTTAGACAACATATCCCAAATCTACAAGCAAAAGGAGGCTAGTATCAACACCTACAAGGGAATCATGGACAAGGACAAGAGCACCGCCACGTTACTTTCTGTCTATGACAAGCTATTCAATGAATACTACGTTTATCAGTTTGATTCCGCCATGGTGTATGTTGACAAGTCCATAGAGTTGGCTGATAAGACCGCCAACCAGTTCTACCATGACAAAAGCAGAATAGAAAAAGCATCACTGCTTGCCATCGGTGGACTTTATGGAGAGGCTATGTCTCTGCTCGATGAGATAGACTTTTCCTCGCTCACTCCATCTCTTTCCTTTAACTATACTATCACGAAGTATTATATATATATGTATTGGTCTGACTATTGCCATGACGCAATATACGCTCCCAAGTACAGACAAAAAGCTGCTGAGTTTCTGAAACAGGCGGTCGGTCTGCTCAGCAAGAATGACAAACGTTACAATTTTTTCCTGGGAGAGTACTACATTTACGTGGAACGTAACGACAAGAAGGCATTGAGTCACTACTTTCGTGTCTTGAAGGAAGTACCTGTCAACTCTCGTTACTATGCCATGGCGGCATTTGCAATAGCCAACAACTATAGTGCAAATCATCAACCCGAGAAATACGAAGAGTACATCGTACAGGCATGTATCAGTGACCTGAAGAACTGCACTCGCGAGAATCTTGCGTTACAAGACTTTGCCATGTATCTATACCAGAAAGACAACGAGAACGTTTCTAGAGCCGAACGCTACATCAACTTTGCCATGGATGACGCAAAGGCGTACAACAACCGACTGCGCATCATCGAAATCTCGCAAAAGCTGCCTATCATTGTCAAGAACTATCGAGAGAAGCTAACCACACAAAACAACTTGATGCGTGCTGCCTTGTGGGGGATTTCCATCCTCCTCATCATCATGCTCGTGCTTTTCTACTTCTTTAGACAACAAAACAAGTTGCTGCACAAGCATCGTATCGAACTATCTGACAGCAACACGCAATTATCAAGCCTCAATGATGCACTCAACTTGCTCAACACACGCTTGATAGACACCAACAAGCAACGCGAGCGATTGGCGAAACTATATATCGACCTATGCGCCAAATTCATTGACCGACTGAGCAAGTTTGAATTATTGGTACGCCGAAAGATCAAAGTGGGACAAGTAAACGACTTGCTCAACATGACTTCCTCCTCACGCTTGTCAGACGAGGACGCAGCCACCTTCTTGCTACAGTTCGACACCGCCTTCCTCGACATGTATCCTTCGTTCATAGAAGAGTTCAATGCCTTGCTCAAACCAGAAGAACAAGTGAAACCAGCACATAGCAGGAGCCTCACCACCGAATTGCGCATATTTGCCCTCATCAGATTGGGCGTGAAGGACAGTTCCGAGATTGCCTCCCTGCTGTTCTATATGCCTCGCACTATCTACAACTATCGGTCAGCATTCAAGAACAAGGCATTGAATCGTGAGACTTTCGAAGAGGATGTGGAGAAGCTGTGTACCGTTATGCCCACCACGGCATGATGAAGGCGGCATGCGACGCAACTGATGAAAAAAAATCGAAACAAGTGTCCTTTTTGTTACATATTTGCTAAAAAACAGAAAAAAGAGGACAAGAACGCTTGCTTTCTGCGATTTTTTTTGTTTCTTTGCATAAGATAGGCTGCACTCGGCAAATTGAAAGCTAGCTTTCTTTGCGCTCGTTTGCACTATCTTTGCCTTATAAAAACTATTAACTTTTAGAATTATGGGAAAAGGAAAGAAAGGTGGCAAGAGAATGAACAAGGCGCAACTCACCGAGAAGTTGCAAGAATTCTTTGCCAGTCAGCCGGGCGTAACGCTCAGCTTCAAAGAGATATTCCGGGGTCTCCATCTCACTACCCACCCTCTCAAGATGCTCGCTATCGACATCATGGAGGAGATGGCTTGGGATGACTACCTCGCCAAGGTAAGTGACAATTCCTATCGCCTCAACCAGAGTGTACAGGTGATGGAGGGCAAGTTCGTACGCAAGTCCAACGGCAAGAACTCCGTCATCCCTGACGGCAGCGAGAAGCCTATCTTCGTATCTGAGCGCAACTCCATGGGCGCGCTCAATGGCGACCGTGTGGAGTTCACCTTCCTCGCTCGCCGCAAGAACCATATCAAGGAGGCTCAGGTCAACAAGATATTGGAACGTGCCAAGGATAGCTTCGTAGGCCGTCTGAAAGTGGATAAGGACATCGCTTACCTCGTCACACCAGGCGATGTATTCGCCCACAACATCATCATCCCAAGAAGAAAGCTCAAGGGTGGCAAGACCGACGACAAGGCGGTGGTGCGCATCATCGAGTGGCCTGACGGAGAGAACAAGAGCCCTATCGGAGAGGTAGTGGATGTACTCGGACAGACGGGTGACAACGATGTGGAGATGAACACCATCCTCGCACAGTATGGCCTGCCATACAAATATCCGAAGAATGTAGAGGATGCTGCCAACAAAATTACAGGAGAAATCACAGAACAAGATTATAAGGAGCGTGAGGACTTCCGACAGGTATTTACCTGTACCATCGACCCGAAAGATGCCAAGGACTTCGACGATGCACTCAGTATCCAGAAGTTGGAGAATGGTAACTGGCAGGTGGGTGTTCACATCGCCGATGTTTCTCACTACGTCACAGAAGGAAGCATTATCGACAAGGAAGCCGTAAAACGAGCTACCTCTGTATATCTCGTAGATCGCACCATCCCGATGTTGCCAGAACGTCTCTGCAACTTCATCTGTTCACTTCGCCCTGACGAGGAAAAACTGGCTTATAGCGTTATCTTCGAACTCGACAATAATGCAGAAGTGAAGAACTACCGCATTGTGCATACGGTCATCAAGAGCGACCGCCGCTATAAATATGAAGAGGTACAGGAACTGCTCGAAGCCAATGGTGTAGTAGATGGTACTGGCGAACCTGCTCCTGCAGAAACCAAGGAGCACCCTTATCAAGGAGAAAATGCACTCCAGCTTATCACACTTGACAGATTGGCCAAGAAACTCCGTGCTGCCCGTTTCAAGAATGGTGCCGTGAAGTTCGACCGCGAGGAATTGCACTTCGACATAGATGAGAAGGGAAAGCCTGTAAGCTGCTACTATAAGCGCTCAAAGGATGCCAACAAACTTGTAGAGGAGTTCATGCTCCTTGCCAACCGTACGGTGGCTGAGAGCATCGGCAAGGCAAAGAAAGGTAAGAAGCCTAAGACTTTGCCGTATCGTATCCATGATAATCCAGACCCACAGAAGTTGGAAACTCTGCGCGAATTCGTAGTAAAGTTCGGCTACAAGATGAAAACAGAAGGTACCAAGGGCGCTACTGCCAGAAGCCTCAACAAACTGATGGCAGACTGTGAAGGTAAACCAGAAAACAACCTCATCCAGATGGTAGCACTCCGTGCCATGATGAAAGCGAAGTACTCTGTTCACAACATCGGACACTTCGGACTTGCCTTCGAGTATTACACCCACTTTACATCTCCTATCCGCCGTTATCCGGACACGATGGTTCATCGTTTGCTTACCAAATATGCAGAAGGTGGCAGAAGCGCCAATGAGAAGCATTATGAGGAACTTTGCGAACATTGTTCTGAAATGGAGCAGATAGCACAGAATGCGGAGCGTGACAGTATCAAATACAAGATGGTAGAATTCATGGGCGACAAGCTTGGTGAAGAATTCGATGCCCACATCAGCGGTATTACCAGCTATGGTATCTATGCAACTATCGACGAGAACCATTGCGAGGGTATGATTCCGATGAGAGACATCGCTGACGACTACTATGATTTCGATGAAAAGAATTTCTGCCTCATCGGACGACGCCATCACAACAAGTATTCTTTGGGTGATGCTATCCGCATCAAGGTGGCACAGGCCAATCTGGAGAAAAAACAGCTCGACTTCACGCTTGCTGGTGACTCTGCTCCTGTACGCAAGGACAAATCTGCTGGTGCCAGCGATATGAAATCCAAAGACCAAAAAGCTGGTAAAAGTAAACAGAAGACCCGCAATCACAGAAAGCGCAAATAAATTCTGAGTATAAAAAATAGGGAAATTCAAGGATGTACATGATTCTCATGCTACTCATTCTTGAACTTCCCTATTTTTCTATTTTTCCTTGTAAGACTTTTCTATAATGCCACATCTACAGATGCAGGGAAGACACGACAAGGATCAAAATATTCCATACAACTGGTAATCATATCTTCCATTCGGGGAACGAGCTTTCCTTCGAAAGCTTTCCTGTCATTGATGAAGACGGTTACCGGTCTGTTCATATCTACCAGTTGATCATTCAGATAAATCTTCCATTTACCACCAATTACCGGATGGTTGCTCTTAGTAAACTTCAAATCTATACCATAGACAGGATCACGCTCTAACGTCTGATAGGTTACCTTCTTGACGGATAATCTGATCACATTGTCCTTGATATCCATCTCATAATAGTCTCTATCTTCTCCACTTGCATCCTTCAATCCATCTGCTGCCTTCGGTCTCTTCATCACATAGAGATTATAAAAGCCCTGACGGCGCTGTCCGTCCATCGGATAATCCTCCCACATAAATGTATGAGGATAAGGATTGCGCTTGTAGGTCTTGAGCCAAGGAGTAGTCAAAGAATAGTCGATGGAATGACCGCAATTAGGTATCAATTCGATACGATGACGGAAGAGACTGTCCGCACTATGATTCATGAGTCTGCCAGCATATTTCGCCTGCAACGAATCGAAGGCCGTCTTGGTATAACCCGTCAGTTTGTTGCGATAGAAACCTTCATCCATAGCACCCGTCAAAAACGAGAATGCAAGATTGGCACAATTTTCTACAGGGGCATTCTTCAAAGGTTCTCCACCTGCCATCGGACCAACACCAGCCCAATAGTCGGCATAATAGGATGCTAATCGCTGACTGCCATAACCGCCCTCAGAAATACCAAACACATAAAGTCGATTGGCATCTACATGACCGGAAGCTAAAGACTGGCGCAAGAGTTTCTCCCATGCATACAACTTCGCTTTCTGCCACCAGCGGTAATATTCGCTTTCATTAGGAATCTGTGGAATAAAATAAACAGAAGGAGCATCATTGAAATATTGCGCCCACATCAATCCATATTTCCATTCCTCCTCCTTGGGTCCTGAACCATGAAGATACAGATACATCGGAAATGGCTGGGCTGCTGCGATGCGCTCATCTGATGACTCAGCATCATTACCCTGGAAACCATTGCGATAATTCTGCTGTATCTCGGCAATAGTGAGGGGTTTCCACTTGATTCCCCAATAGTAAGGCATCACGGCAGACGGTTCCAAAGAAGCAGGCAAATGCCACATTCCCTTGTTTTTAGGACAGAGCGAACGCAGCGGAATCAGTTTTTCCTCATCCAACTGTGCATTGGCTTCCTGCCAGGCTTTCCACACTAAAGTCTGGTACTTCTGAGCCTCTTTCCACTTCAGGGCTTTCTTCTGAGAAAAAGCAGCCAAAGACGCATCAGACTTCTTTTCCAACTGATGCAGGAAATAGTTCTTCAGATTTTCCTTCAATCCTGCCGGCTGAGCGGAAAGTGAGGATGAAAACAAAAGGGCAATACACCCTACCCATATTTTATTCTGATTCAGCATAACAATAAATACATAATAAATAACTTGAGAAATAAAAATCATCAAAATATCAATAGAAAAAAGAGAAATAGAAAAAATCGTAATCATATTCAAGCCTATAGGTCTAAAATCTACGAAATAAAGATATTACAGAAGAATAAAAAAAACAGAGAAGAATCTGCAAAAGCTGCTTGACAAAAAACAATTATCAGCAGGAGAAAAAACAAAAGCCTCAGAAATCTTTCGAAATCTGAGGCTCTTCATTGAAAGGAGGCGGCGA